>Ga0265292_1000703_pt1 | contig 39992 bp, 38 predicted proteins | sample Munlanlewell296A_FD_189080 | JGI IMG/M metagenome (GOLD analysis project Ga0265292, IMG submission 189080) | Leachate microbial communities from a municipal landfill in Southern Ontario, Canada - Leachate well 296A | ecosystem: Engineered > Solid waste > Landfill > Unclassified | place: Canada... | reverse complement strand
TTCTTTCTTTTGTACTCATTGTCAGTATTTTCTCCATCTGGATCACCTTTTTTTGATGCTCCAAGTTTATCTTTTTACTGACATTTCTATCGAGTTACCTCCATGACATTTCTATTGTGTTATAACATGAAATAAATATTTTTTTTGCTTCCCCTTGACATTAAGCTTTTCTTCGTGTAGTTTTACAACCAAAATTATGAAAAACATCACCGGAACATATTACCGCTTAAATTTTGTAACCAACGGCTATTTTGGTTGGTGGTTTAGTACGCACGGTTGTACATCCCAGTGATTTTTGAGAAATAATAAAATTTTAAAACCCTTCTCAGAACCAACTGGGAAGGGTTTTTTGTTTTTAAGAAGACATTCTGTTCAAAAGATAAAATTGATTTCTTAATCTTTTCTTAGTGAAACTTTGTGTTCTCAGTGTCTTAGTGGTATTTTTTTTCACCACGAAGGCACTAAGGACACAAAGAAACACTAAGGTAGTTTATCATTTTGCTTAAGACAAATAAATAAGAATATAGACAATGACAATAGAAAAATTTTCCGAATTAGCTGAAGAATTCAATTTGATCCCGGTTTATGAAATTATAACGGCGGATCTGTTGACTCCTGTTCTTGCCTATTTGAAGATACGCGAAAAAGGTAAGCAGAGTTTTTTGCTTGAGTCAGTTGAAGGCTCTCTCAATCTAGCGCGATATTCTTTCATCGGGAAAAATCCGGAGAGGATATTTTTCAACAAACATCTTTTACTTACGAAAAAGATGGCGAGCGAAGAAAAATCATTTGAAAAAAATATCCTCGATTATATCAGAACTGAATTGAAGAAATATAAACAACCGAAAATTGAAGGACTTCCCGATTTTACCGGTGGGATTGTCGGCTTTCTCGGTTACGAAACCATTTCACTTATTGAAAAAGTTGTTCCGCGAAACGAAAATGGATTTGAAAATGCCGATTCCATTTTCGGCATCTACAAAACAATTCTTGCGTTCGACCATTATAAACATCAAATCATTTTAATTTCTAATGTGAATGTAAATGCCTTTCCATCAATAGAAGAAGCGTTTCATTCCGGGAAAGAAGAACTTGCAAAACTCCGCGCAGAATTAAAAAAGCCTGTCGAGTTTTCTTCCGATTTTTCTTTTGAGAAAGATTATTCCACCAATTTTTCAAACGAAGAATTTTATAAATTAATTGAAGCAAGCAAACAGAACATTGTTGAAGGAGATATTTTCCAAATCGTTTTATCAAAAAGATTTTCAACAACTTACACCGGCGATCTCTTCAATGTTTACCGCGCGCTTCGTATCATCAATCCTTCGCCGTATATGTATCATTTGGAATTTGAAAATGATTTTACCGTTATCGGAACTTCACCGGAGGATTTATTAAAAGTGAAAAACGGAAAAGCGCAACTTCTTCCTATCGCCGGAACACGCGGAAGAGGAATAACAGTTGAAGAAGACAAACATCTCGAAGAAAATTTGTTAAACGATCCGAAAGAATTGGCAGAACATACCATGTTAGTTGATCTTGGCAGAAATGATTTGGGAAGAGTTTGTAAATATGATTCCGTTAAAGTTTCCGAGTTGATGAGAATACAACGCTACTCGCACGTAATGCACATCGTTTCAAAAGTTGAAGGAGAACTTGCGGAAGACAAGGATGCAATCGACGCTTTACAGGCTTGCTTTCCGGCGGGAACCGTTACAGGCGCACCTAAAATTCGCGCAATGCAATTGATATACGAATACGAGAAGCTTCGCAGAAACGTCTATGCAGGCGCAGTCGGTTATTTTGATTTTTCCGGCAACCTTGATATGTGTATCGCTATCCGAACATTATTTGCAAAAGGAAAAACCTTGTACTGGCAAGCCGGGGCGGGTATTGTCGCAGATAGTACGCCAGAACTTGAGACAAAAGAAATTAGAAACAAAGCCGCCGTTTTACTAAATGCTTTACAATACGCAGAGGTGATTGATGAAAATATTAGTAATTGATAATTACGACTCGTTCACTTATAATCTTGTTCAGCTTGTTGGGAGATTTGAGAAAAATATTCTTGTGAAAAGGAATGATGAAATCACAGAAAAAGAAATTGAGAAAATGCATCCCGATAAAATTTTAATTTCTCCCGGACCGGGCAGGCCAGAGGACTCAAATATTTCTCTTACGGCGGTTCAAAAATTTGGAGATAATATCCCGGTACTTGGTGTTTGTCTCGGACACCAGGCAATCGGTATTTCGTTTGGCGCTAAAGTAATTAAAGCAAAACAATTGATGCACGGAAAAGCTTCTCTCATTCAGCACGACAATAAAACTATTTTTAAGAATATTCCGCAAAATTTTGAAGCAACGCGGTATCATTCACTTATTATTGAAAAAGAATCACTCCCCTCCTCGCTTGAAATTACCGCACAAACAGAGGATGGCGTTATTATGGGTGTGCGCCATAAAACTTTTCCGATCGAAGGGATTCAATTTCACCCGGAATCTATTTTAACAGTTGAAGGAATAACGATCATTAAAAATTGGCTGACGCTATGATAAAAAATATTTTGGAAAAAGTAATCGCCAAACAGCATCTTTCGTTTGAAGAATCTTTCAAAGTTATGAACAGCATAATGAGCGGTGAAGTGAACAACTCGCATTTGGCTGGATTGCTTATCGCATTAAAATCTAAAGCCGAATCATCGGCAGAAATTGCTGGCTTCGCATCCGCAATGAGAGAGAAAAGTATAAAAATTAAAACAAGTAACGCCTTAACAATTGATGTATGCGGAACCGGCGGAGATAATTCGAGAACATTTAATATTTCAACCGCGGTGGCTTTTGTTGTTGCGGGAGCGGGTGTAAGCGTTGCTAAACACGGCAATCGCTCAATATCAAGTCTTTGCGGCAGCGCTGATGTTTTGCAGGAACTAGGAATCAATATTAATCTAACAACGGAATTGTCGGAAAAAGCTTTGCATAAAATCGGAATTACTTTTTTGTTTGCACCGAACTATCATCCGGCAATGAAGTTTGCAGCTCCCGTAAGAAAAGAACTCGGCATGAAAACTATTTTCAATATGCTCGGACCGTTGACAAATCCGGCCGGTGTAAAACATCAACTCATCGGAACCTTCAATAACCAAGCCGCCGAATTGATGTGCTCTGCCGCGGAGTATTTGGGATTTCAAAAAGTTTGCTTCGTTTGTACAGATAACCGCTTTGATGAAATTTTGTTAAACGGTGAAACCAACGTTTATGAATATGATAAAATCAACGGGACGAATAATTACATAATTTCAAATAAGACTTTTTCGTATCCCAACGTTACTTTGGAAGAAATTGCCGGAGCAGATGTAAAAACAAACGCTGAAATCATTTTGAATATACTAAAAGATAGAATGTGCGACGGCGCTTTTTACACAGTCTGTGCAAATGCCGCAATGGCTTTGTACGCGGCAAATTATTCTATTGATCTTGAAATCTGCAAACAAGCAGCCGAAAACTCAATCCTTTCCGGGAAAGCTTATGACAAATTAATTGCGCTAAAGGAATTCGCGTAATGAATTTTCTTGATACTATTATCGCGACAAAGAAACAAGAAGTAGCAGAATTGAAACAGAACTATTCGCTCTCTTCGTTTACTGATTTTGAATACTACTCTCAAGGCACACTCTCCTTTTCTTCTTCATTGCGAAAAGAAAAAGCAATTGCCGTGATAGCTGAGATAAAAAAAGCTTCTCCTTCTAAAGGAATATTAAAGGCGGATTTTAACCATTTAGAGATTGCTAAAACTTATTTCGAAAACAAAGTTGATGCAGTATCAGTTTTAACGGATGAGAAATTTTTTCAAGGGAATATTAGTTATTTAAAAGATATTGCACAGATTAAAACAGCGCCGCTTCTGCGGAAAGATTTCATTATTAATGAAATGCAAATCCACCAGACAAAAGCGTTTGGCGCTGATGCTGTTTTACTTATTTGCGAAGCGCTTGATAAAGAGGCAATAACTGAATTGACTTTATGCGCCAAAGAAATTGGTCTTGATATACTGCTGGAATTACACTCTGAAAAACAGCTTGAAAAGATTGACCAAAGCATTAACAAAATTATCGGTGTGAACAACCGCAACCTTGAAACCTTTGAAGTTAGTCTCACAACTTCCATCAATTTGCGGCAGGCTTTTAACGAAGATATAATTTTTGTTTCCGAAAGCGGAATAACAACTCAAAAAGATATTTTGGAATTGAAACGGATAAAGACAAATGCGGTTTTAGTCGGTGAACATTTTATGCGGCAAGAGAATAGTGGTTCTGCAATCCAAGAATTTAAAAACTGGTGCAGATATGAAAGTTAAAATCTGTGGTGTAACCAATATTGATGATGCTTTACTTGCGGAACATTTAGGAGCAGATGCTATCGGTTTTATTTTTTACAAACAGAGCCAGAGGTACATTTCTCTCGAAGCCGCAAAGGTAATTTCGCAAAAACTTTCCGCATTCACATTAAAAGTTGGAGTTTTTGTTAATGAAACCGAAGATGAAATAAACCGAATTGCTAAAGAAGTAAAACTGAATTTAATTCAACTACACGGAGAAGAAAAACCGGAGTTGATTGCGAGATTATTTCTTCCATCAATTAAAAGTTTTAGAGTAAACGAAAATTTTGACTTTTCAATTCTCGAAGAATATCCGTGCTCAAATTATTTGTTCGATACTTTTTCTCAAAATGAATTCGGCGGAACCGGCAAAACATTTGACTGGAATATTATTCCTCCATCGTTTAGAAAGAGAATAATTATTGCCGGCGGAGTTTCAGAAAAAAATATCGAAAAGATTTTCACAAAAATCGAGCCCTATGCCGTTGATGTTTCTTCCTCGCTTGAATCATCTCCCGGCAAAAAAGATCACGACAAAATGAAAAGTTTTTTTCAAATAATAAATCAACTAAGGAGTAAATAAATGTTAATTGTAATGAACCTTAACGCAACGGAAGAACAAGTAACGAACGTGCGTGAAAAAGCTAAAGAAAACCAATGCAATTCGCACATTATTTATGGCGAATCTAAAATAGCCATCGGCATCACCGGAGAAACCCGCAACCTTTCTACCGATGATTTCATTTTGATGGAAGGCGTTGTTGACGCAATGCGTGTTTCTAAAAAATTCAAACTTTGCAGCCGCGAAATGAAAGCTGAAGACACAGTCATTGATTTCAATGGTGATAAAATCGGTAACAGTTTTTTGCAAATCATAGCCGGACCCTGTTCTGTTGAAAGTCGCGACCAAATATTTGACATCGCCGGACAATTGAAAGAAATGGGAATTAAATTTTTTAGAGCAGGCGCTTACAAACCCCGCTCCAGCCCTTACGCATTTCAAGGCATGAAAGAAAAAGGATTAGAATTGCTTGCCGATGTTAAAAAAGAATTCGGACTTCACATTGTTACCGAAGCGAAAGATACTGAAACACTCCCACAAGTAATTGAAGTTGCAGACATCATTCAAATCGGCGCGCGTAACATGCAGAATTATTCGTTACTTGAAAAAGTCGGGCAAGCGCAAAAAGCTGTATTCCTAAAACGTGGAATGGCGGCTTCAATTGAAGATTTATTGATGAGTGCGGAATACATTTTGTCACAAGGAAATTTTAACGTCATTCTTTGTGAACGCGGAATTAAAACTTTTGAAACTTGGACACGCAACACTCTTGATTTGAATGCAATACCGGTGCTAAAAAAACAAACGCATCTCCCGATCTTTGTTGATCCTTCGCACGGTATCGGTATCCGCGATAAAGTTGCTCCAATGGCAATGGCCGGTATAGCTTGCGGGGCAGATGGTTTGATGATTGAAGTTCATCATAATCCTGATAAGGCGCTGTCAGACGGCGTGCAGTCTTTAACTCCGCAGCAGTTTAAATCGCTATTAAGTAAAATCAAACAGTTAGCACCAATTGTTGATAAAAAGTTTTGATGCTTATGGGAAATCATAATTATCAGTTTCCGGATTCAACCGGGCACTACGGAAAATACGGCGGAAAATTTGTTCCCGAAACATTAATTGCACCACTCCAAGAATTGGAAGAAATATATCTTCAAATAAAAGATGATCCGTCTTTTCAAAATGAATTGATGCAGCTTCATAAAAATTATAGCGGAAGACCGACTCCGCTGACTTTTGCTGATCGTTTAACAAAATATTTCGGCAAAGCAAAAATTTATTTGAAGCGGGAAGATTTATGTCATACCGGTGCGCATAAAATCAACAATGCACTTGGACAAATTTTGCTCGCAAATAAATTAGGAAAGAAGCGTATCATTGCAGAGACTGGAGCCGGTCAACACGGCGTTGCTGTTGCTACCGTTTGCGCAAAATTCGGATTGCAGTGCGTTGTCTATATGGGTGAAGTTGATATGCACAGACAAAGTTTAAATGTTTTCAGAATGAAACTGCTCGGTGCGGAAGTTATTCCCGTTACTTCAGGAAGTAAAACTTTAAAGGATGCAACGAACGAAGCGATACGCGATTGGGTAACAAATGTAAAAGGCACTCATTATATCATTGGCTCTGTTGTTGGTCCGCATCCGTATCCAATGATCGTGCGGGATTTTCAGTCAATCATCGGTCATGAAACAAGAGCGCAAATTCAAGAGAAAGAAAATCGTTTGCCGGACTATCTTGTTGCGTGTGTCGGCGGCGGTAGTAATGCTATGGGAATTTTTTATCCTTTCATTGAAGATGAACAAGTAAAATTGATCGGCGTTGAAGCAGCCGGTTATGGTTTAGAGACGACAAAACATTCCGCAACCTTAACGCTTGGACGAGAAGGAATTTTTCATGGGATGAAAACATACCTGTTACAAAATAAAAACGGACAGGTTGAAGAAGCGCATTCAATTTCCGCAGGACTTGATTATCCTGGTGTCGGTCCCGAACATAGTTTGTTAAAAGATATTTCGCGTGTAAGGTATGCTTCTGTTACTGATAAAGAAGCGCTGGATGCGACTAAATTACTAACTATGCAAGAAGGAATTCTTCCGGCGCTTGAAACCGCACATGCAATCGCTTATTTAAATTATTTAATACCGCAAACTTTAAAAGATGAAATTGTTATTGTAAATATTAGCGGACGCGGCGACAAAGATTTGAACACCATAATTGATAATTTGGGAAATGCATTATGATCAAAGAGTATATTGAAAAAGTAAATGCTGGAAATGAAAAAGTTCTTTCAATTTTTCTTACTGCCGGTTTCCCGCGCATAAATGATTTTGTACTTCTTGCGGAAAAAGTTTTGCAAGCCGGTGCGGATATGCTTGAAATTGGCATTCCATTCAGCGACCCGCTGGCAGATGGACCAATAATTCAATATTCATCGCAAGCTGCATTAGAGAGCGGTATTACTGTTCAGGATGCATTTCACTTTGCAGAAGAAATCAGGAAGAAAACCGACAAACCGCTTATTGCCATGACGTATGCAAATATAATTTCAAATTATGGAATTGAGAAATTTGTAAACGATGCTTCTTCTTCAGGATTAAACGGAGTTATCATTCCCGATCTTTCGCTCGACGAGTACGACAAATTCATCACTTTCCAAAAAGAAGATTTTGATATTATCCTGCTGGCAGCTCCAACTTCTTCAAACAAAAGAATAATTGCCCTCGACAAGAAGAGTGGCGGATTTGTTTATTACGTCAGCGTAACCGGAACTACCGGAATGAGAAATGGTTTTACGGATGAAGAAATTATCGCAATGCAAAAAACCCGCAAGTTGATTTTGAAAAATAAAATGTTAGCCGGATTTGGGATTTCTTCACCCGATAATATTTTACAGATAAAAGATTTTTGCGATGGAGTAATAGTCGGTAGTGTAGTAATTAAAAAATTGATGAACAACGAAAGTTATGAATCAATAGCTACTTTCGTTTCAGAACTAAAGAAAGCTTGTAAGATTATTTTGTAAATTCATAAAGACAAGTATCCCCTATCCGCTTGAACGGTTCTTTACCAAACCCTTCAACATCTTTTTTCAATGTTTGGATCGAACGTTCAATTATAAAATACCCATCGTCGGTGAGTAAATCATTTTCAAAAACATATTTAACAACTTCATAAATAGAATATTGGAAGAACGGAGGATCTGCAAGGATCAAATCGAAACGTTTTCCATTTGCATATTTCGCAAATTGAACTGCATCGCTTTTTACAATTTCACAGTTGTCTTCAACATTTAGAGCCTTAATATTCTCCAATAGATTTTTATAAATGGGATAATTTTTCTCGATGAAGGTTACTTTCGCTGCACCGCGGCTAAGGCTTTCAAAACCCAAAGCGCCGGAACCGGAAAAAAAATCAAGGACAGAGATTCCGTCAAAATCAATTTTATTGTTTAAAAGATTAAAAATTGTTTCGCGCACTCTGTCGGTTGTGGGACGAGTAAGGTCGGAGTTGGGAGCTTTGATCATTCGCCCTTTTAAGGAACCGGAAATAATACGAAGTTTCATCTATTCCAACCGGAAAGCAATTCCGGCTGCGGCAGCAAAAGAATGCGCTTTTTCTCGGTAATATTTTTCATTTTGAAAACTTTCGGAAGCGCTTAAGTGCATAAACGGATTAACTAGGTAACAAGGCATCTGAAGTTGATCTTCTACTTGTGAGACAAATGAAATTGTAACTTCATCTCCACCGAAATAACACTTATCAATTTTATATTGAGTTAAATCAACGGGTATTTCTTTCGCGAGGATTGTTTTAATTTCTTTTATAAAATCGGCTTTATTTTTTAGAGGAAATACTTTCATAAAAATCGGTTTTTGTTCAAATAAAAGTTCAAATGAAACCAGAGAATCGTCCAAATAAATTGTTGCAATAATACCTTGTTTCTCTTGCTGATTAATGAGTTGTACACTCTTATCAAACGCAAAATGATCGCAATCCACAGCAGTTAGCAGCAGATTATTTCTTTCACAAAAAATAAATAGCAGATCAATAATTTTTTTCTTCACGGCAACAACAAGGGCTTTCGGCTCTTCAACAAATAATGTCTTCTCAATTTCATAAAACTGGAATTGATATTCGGCTTCATTCTTAAATGGGTAAAGAACGGAAAATTCCCATTTAAACTGATCTTCCAAATCATTATGCAGTAATGTATTGTCATAAGGGATTTGAAAAAAAGTAAAGCATTGCAGAGAAAGTGAAAAAGCAACTTCGGAGGAAGTAATATTTTCTTTTATTACCATCTCATTAAAAGCGCTTTGAAGCGCCAATAAAACTTTTGTTTCCTTATCCGTTTCAAAATGAAGAGGTTCTTCAAAAAACGCTTCATCAAGAGTCTTGATCACATATTCCTCGCCGGTAAACAACAGTTCAACAAGTTGCAGCTTATTCACCGAAAGATTTAGTCCGAGTCTGTTTGGTAATTGTGTCATATAGAAAATTTCATTTTATTATTTTAAATATAGCTTAACTCGAAGCAACTTTCCAATGAGGGAGTGATAAATTACTTGAGTGTGAGAAATGATCTGAGTTTTGAGATTTTCTTTTCACCGATCCCTTTGATGTTTAACAGTTCATCCAACGATTTTATTATCTTAACCCGGTTTCTGTAACTTAGAATTTGCTCTGCTGTTTTAGTCCCGATTCCCGGGAGAGTAGTTAGTTGATCGAGTGAAGCGGTATTAAGATTTATCAAACCTGAAAAAGTTTTTTTTGTGTAAGAAGTTTGTTCTTTGTTTTTTGCAAGAAAAGGTTTTTCAGTTGGGAAAAGCGATTCGGATTCCGCAACCGCTGTATCTAGTTCCAACCCATTAAAATAAGCGTAAAGACTATCTTCTTTTGCGTAAGAAAATTTTTTATTTGCTTGCTCTGGTATAGCCGTAAAATACTTTACCCCAGTTCCGATACAAAGCATTGCAAGAACAAAAATGAAAATGCTTATTTCTGTCTGGGTCAAAGAAGTCAACCGTGAAAGTTTTTTAATCACGGTTACTTATCCGATCTCTTTTTTATTAGACGAACAAAATTACAGTCCGAACCTTTTAAAGAAATTTTTATCATCACTCCCCGAAGTTATTTTTATGTTTGGCATTTCTAAAAGCTCTTTTAATAATTCACGCTCTTTAGCAGAAGTTTTCTTCGGAACATAAATATTTATGCGAACCAGTTGATCACCGGCGCCATGTTGATTTAAATGCTGAATTCCTTTTTCACGCATACGCAGAAGTTTGCCGGGTTGCGTTCCACCATCAATCTTTAGTTTTGCTTTCCCGTTTAACGTTGGTACCTCAACTTCAGTTCCGAGAACAATTTCGGGAAAACTTATATAGAGATCATAGAGAATATCATCGCCTTCTCTCTTAAAATAATCGTGAGGGTTTTCTTGAAACACTACAATAATATCTCCAGCCGGACCACCGCGCAAACCGGCATTTCCCTGCCCGCGCATCGTCATGTAATTTCCGTCTGCAACACCTGCCGGAACATCAATTTTAATAGTTACTTCTTCTTGTTTTCGTCCATCACCGACACAAGCTTTGCAAGGCTTATCAACAACACTTCCCTCTCCATTGCAGTTTGCACAAGGTTGAATATTCACAAACTGCCCAAAGACCGAACGGGATACATTTCTGATTTCACCTGTACCATTACAAACCGAACAAGTTTTAGTAGAACTCCCGCGGTCTGAGCCGGTTCCGCTGCATGATTCACATATAACATGTTTTTTTATTTTGATTTTTTTTGAAACACCACTTGCAATTTCTTCAAGAGTTAATTTTAAAGTCACGCGTAAATCAGAACCGGGAGTTCCGGTTGATCGTCTTCTGCCGCGACCGCGTGAAGAAGTTTGACCGAAGAAATCATCAAAAATTGAAGAGCCGCCAAAAATATCTGAAAAGTGCGAAAAGATATCGTTCACATTTGAAAATCCATGGAAGTCCTGCCCGCCATGCATACCGCTGTGACCAAATTGATCATACCGCTGTCTTTTTGTGGCATCACTTAAAACTTCATAAGCTTCTGTGGCTTCTTTAAATTTTTCTTCAGCTTCTTTATTGTCAGGATTTCTGTCCGGGTGAAACTGCATAGCAATTTTTCTGTATGCTTTTTTAACTTCATCTGCTGTGGCAGTTTTAGCAACGCCTAAAATTTCATAATAATCACGCTTACTCATAATTTTTCTTCTTTCGCTGTTTCATCAGAGGCTGTCTCTTCAACATGAAAATCTTCATTAACTATAACTTTTGCGTGGCGAATTACTTTATCCTGGTAGAGATATCCAGTTTCTAATTCATCTAGTACAGTATGAGGAGGCTGCTGCTCATCTTTTTTCTGCAGCAATGCTTCATGAAAATGAACATCAAACGGTTTACCGACTGCATCAATTTTTTTAACTCCCTGATCATCTAGAATTTTCGTAAGTTTATCATAAATCAGTTTGATCCCGTCCGTAACTGAAGAATCCTCTTCTGATTCGGCAAGATGTTTTAATGATCTTTCAAAATCATCAACCACCGGAAGAATTTTCTTAATAAAATTTTCGGCGGCATATTTATATAGATTTGAAAATTCGTTTTCGGTTCTTCGTTTATAATTATCAAACTCAGCAATTTTTCTTAATAATCTATCCTGTAATTCATTTTTTTCTGTTTCTGCTTTTTTAAAATTTAATTTCAATTGTTCGATTTCCTTTTCTTTATTTTCAACTGAAAGATCATTCTGCGGTTCTTCAGAACCCGCTAAAATTTCCGCTTCAGAAGCAGGGGAAGATGTGTTTGCTTCACTATTTATTTGCTCATTGGTTAAAGTTTCAAATTGATCTTTTTCATCCGACATTAAATTTCTCCGACTTATCTTTGTGTAAAATATCCAGTTAATATATTAGATACATAATCTACGATTGCAATTATTTTTGCATATTCCATCCGCTTTGGACCAACAATACCAAGCGTTCCCTTGCTATCACCAAATTTATATTCTTTTGTTATAACACTATAATCTTCCATTTTTGTATTAGGAATTTCTTTCCCGATGGAAACCGATACCACTCCGTTTTTACTTTCAGAAGACTGTTCAAAAATGTGAACGATAACCTCTTTTTCTTCGATTAATTCTATAACGCTTTGAATTCTGCTTGCAGTTTCAAACTCAGGCTGTTTAATTAAATTTTTTGTACCGGAAAGAAAAAGTTTTTCTTCTTTTTTTCCATCAACAAAAATTTTATCAACCGCATCGAGGAATAAGGTTATTACCGGTTTCTCTCTTTGATCAACATCATGAAATCTTTCCCGGAAAGTAGCGCGAATTTCAGAAAGCATCAGTCCGCTCAATCTTTCATTTAACAACATTTGAACGGATTGAATTTTCTCCTCCTCAAATTCGGTATTGTATTCAAGTGTAATTGTTTTTACCAATCCCGATTTAATTGAAACCACAACCAGAAGCCGTGTAGATGAAACAGGAACAAGCTGAACTTTTTCCAATATTCCGGTTTCTAAACTCGGATACAAAACACACGCGATCTGGTTAGTAATGCTCGACAACAATTTAGAAGTTAAAGAAAGAAGTTCTTCGGCTTCACTATATGGATGATCAAAAGTCTGTTTAATCTTTCTCTGATCGTTTCTGTTCAAGTATTCCAATTCCATCAAAGAATCAACATAAAACCGGTATCCTTTATCGGTCGGCATTCTGCCGGCAGAAGTATGCGGATGGTTGATAAACCCGCTGTCCTCTAAATCAGACATAATATTACGAACCGTCGCTGGCGATAACCCGATTTGATATCTTTTTGTAATATTTCTCGAGCCTACCGGTGAGGCGGTCATAATAAATTGTTGAATAATGAGCCGAAGGATGTTTCTCTCCCGCTCGTTTAAGAGTTCGTGCACAGTAATTTTCTTAATTGTTTTCTTAAATATAATGATTAAACGGCTATTTTTGAAGGTATCTTAAAATCACCCTTTCCGGCATCAAATTTACGAATCATTACGAAAATTAGATGCAAAAATCTTATTTTAGATTTAGATATTCTATTTTTTACTTGCATGATTTTTAAAGGGCCAAAGTGGAACAAACTTATAAAGCCGCCGGTGTTGATATTAGGGCGGGCGAAGAAACTGTTAAAAAAATAAAAGGATTTGCGAAATCGACTTTTAACGAAAATGTTTTAAGTGATTTAGGATTGTTCGGTGGATTTTTCGAATTTCAAAAAAACACTTACTCCGAACCGGTACTTGTTTCAAGTGTGGATGGCGTTGGAACAAAACTAAAAGTTGCCATTGCGATGGGTCTCCATTCAACAATTGGGCAGGATTTGGTAAATCATTGCGTAAACGATATTGCCGTTTGCGGTGCAAAACCACTTTTCTTTTTAGATTATTTGGCATTTGGAAAATTAAATCCGGAGACAGCTTCTTCAATTGTAGAAGGATTTTCAGTTGCATGTAAGCAAAACGGATGTGCATTGATCGGCGGCGAAACCGCTGAAATGCCGGGAATATATCAAGAAAATGATTACGACCTTTCGGGTACAATCGTAGGAGTAGTTGAAAAGAAAGAAGTAATTGACGGCAAAAGAATTTGCAAAGGTGATGTGTTGATTGGATTTCAATCAAACGGACTCCACACAAACGGTTATTCACTTGCAAGAAAAGTTCTAGAAAATTTTTCATTCGATCAAAAATTTGATGAATTGGAATTTCCTTTGGGAAATGAACTACTACGCGTTCATAAACCTTATTTAAACTTAATTGCTAAATTTAAAAAAGAAGCTGATATCCACGGATTTTCTCACATCACGGGCGGTGGAATTGTGGGCAATACAAAACGGATCATTCCGGAAGGATTAGCTCTTAAAATTGATTGGGATGCATGGGAAGTTCCGAATCTTTTTAAATTGATTCGAAAAACCGGCAACATTTCAAATGAAGAAATGAGAGAAGTTTTTAATTTGGGTATTGGACTTATTGCAGTCGTTTCTAAAGATGAAGTTGAAAAAGTGATAAATGCATCTGAAACATTGAACGAAACCGCATTTCTCCTCGGAGAAGTTATTTAAGAATTATTGAAAAGATTTTAATGTTTATAGACACTCACGCACATCTTTTTTACCCTAACTTTCAAGATGATTTGGACAAAGTTCTGCAAAATGCCAAAGACGAAAAAATAGATTATATTTTAATACCGGCAACTGATTTACCAACTTCAACAAAAGTAATTGAACTGATCGATAAATATGATATGCTTTACGGCGCTGTAGGCATTCATCCGCACGATACAAAAGATTGGAATGACGATTATCTTATTCAGTTAAAAGAATTGGTACAACATAAAAAAATTGTTGCAATCGGAGAAATCGGACTCGATTATTTTTATGATTTTTCTCCGAAAGAAAAACAGATTGATGCTTTCCGGAAACAACTTGAACTTGCTATTACTTTGGACTTGCCGGTCATCATCCACAACCGTGAGGCTGATGAAGATGTTTTATCAATCGTTTCGGAATTTTCCAAACAAGGTTTACGTGGGCAATTCCATTGCTTCAGCGGAAGCTTGAAAGACGCTCTCAAAATTATTGAAATGAATTTTTATCTTTCTTTTACCGGCAATATTACTTTTAAAAAGACCGATGACCTTCGCGCAATCGCATCTCAAATTCAACTTCATCATTTATTACTTGAAACAGATTCGCCGTTTATGACCCCGATTCCTCACCGCGGGAAAAGGAATGAACCGGCTAACATACCGTTGATCGCACAAAAACTTGCAGAGCTTCATAATGTTACTATTGAAGATGTCGGGTGTATAACTTCTTTTAATACATTTAAACTTTTTGGCATCGGTAAAAAAACCGAACCAAGTTTTACTTATAAACTTGGCAGCTCTCTTTACATCAACATTACAAACCGGTGTAACGCAAGTTGTTATTTTTGCGATAAAGACGGCGATGCGGTAATTAACGGTTACAATTTACGAATGGAAAAAAGCGATGAACCGCCTGCAGAAATTTATATTAACGAAATCGGCGATCCGAAACAATTTGAGGAAATTGTTTTTTGCGGTTATGGCGAACCTACCATTCGTTTTGAAGTGGTGAAGCAAATTGCAAAATATGTTAAAGTAAACGGCGGCAGAACACGGCTGAATACTAACGGTCACGGCAATATTATCAACAAAAGAAATATTGTTCCGGAGCTTGCAAATCTTATTGATATTGTTTCAATCAGTTTGAATTCATCGGATGAAAATCAATATGCTGAAATGATGCGCGTAGAGAAAAAATATTTTACTGAAATGAAAAATTTTGCTTCGCAGGCAAAAGAGTTTGTTGAAAAAGTTGTACTCACAATTGTTTCGATTGATGAAGTTGAAATTGAAAAAGCCAGGAAACTTGTTGAAGAAGACATCGGAGTTGAATTTAGAATAAGGAAATATTTTTGATGATAATTAATAAAGTTTTACTGGCTGTTTTTTTCTTCACCCTCATTCTTTCCGCACAAATCACAAACGAAAACCTTTTCGCAAAATTAGACAGTTTAACCTCTGTTTCTTTTTTTGATACCGCATCGGTTTCAATTGATGTTTTCGATCTCACAGCAGATATAAATCTTTACCAAAAAAACAACAAACTACTTATGCATCCCGCCTCAAATATGAAAGTTCTCACTACTGCGGCGGCATTATTTTTCCTCGATAAAGATTTTGCGTTTGAAACTTCTCTTTGCTACGACGGAATAGTAATTGACTCAACGCTCTATGGCAATTTATTTTTTGTCGGCGGCTGTGATCCCGATTTTACTTCAACAGATTTACAAGTATTAGTTTCAGCGGTCAAAGATTTGGGAATTAAACAAATTGAGGGAAATATTTATGGTGATGTTTCCATGCTCGATTCACTCTTCTGGGGAAACGGATGGATGTGGGACGATGATCCATCAACCGATTTTCCCTATCTCACACCGCTCACAATCAATGATAACGCGGTTAAAGTCCATGTCTTCTCAACTGTAGTTAACAGCATAGCAAAAGTAACCGTTGAACCGGTTACAAGTTTTTTCAAGATTGATAATTTTGCGGAGACCGTTAATGATGTGCGAACTTCACTTGAAATTACAAGAGATTTTGTCCACCGCAAAAATGATATAATAGTAAAAGGAAATATTAATCAAAGTGATTCCATTTATAGCAATGAAATCAATATTGTTTATCCAGAAAAATATTTTTTAACCTTGGCAATAGAAGAACTAGAAAAACTTGGAATTTCTCTTATTGGAACGACCAATATTTCCACTTTACCTGAAGGGACGAAACACATTTTTACATTTAAAAGAAAATTTACCGATGTTCTCAATAACCTTAACAAACAAAGCGATAATTTAAGCGCTGAAATGACGCTTCGCGCTTTGGCACTTAATTTTTATGGAAAACCGGCAAGTGCTGAAAACGGAGTCCATTTGGTTGATAGCTTGATTACAATTGTGGGAATGGATCCGCGTAACTACCGCATCGTTGATGGCAGCGGGGTTTCTCATTACAACCTTGTTTCTACCGAATTGCTCAATGCTGTTTTAATATATTTTTATTTACATCAACCTGAATTGTATACAACGTTGTCGCAATCTTTTCCATTAGCCGGAGTTGACGGAACGCTGAAAAGAAGAATGAAAAACACTTCTGCAGAAAATAATGTAAGGGCTAAAACCGGCACCATTAGTGGCGTTTCTTCCCTTTCTGGTTACGTTACCACTAAAAGTAAACACCAACTTTCGTTTTCGATGATGATACAAAATCATGTTAGAAAAACATACCGTGCAGTTTATTTTTTAGATCAGATTTGCTCCCTTCTTTCTGAATTGGAATAAATAATGCTTCTTTCGATAAATGGAATTTCCGTCTTCTCCAAGAAAAATTTTCGCACTTCTAAATCACACAGACGAGCGATTCTTTTTCTTCATGGATTCGGTGGTTCAACAAAGGATTGGGAGGAAATATTTTCTCTCTTTAGTTCAGAATTTCAACTCATTGCAATTGATCTACCTGGATTTGGCAAAAGCAATAAACCGAGAAGTGATAAATTCTATCAAACTGATTTTCTTGTTCAGTTGATTGACGAAATTTTGCGTGAACTAAAGTTAGCTGAAGTCATTCTCGCCGGTTATTCAATGGGGGGAAGGCTTGCATTGCAGTTTGCTTGTAAACATCCTGGGAAAGTAAAAGCGTTGATTTTAGAAAGTTCTTCACCGGGGATTAAAACCAAATCAGAACGGCAATTAAGAATTAAAAGCGATGCTGAATTAATATCCTTTATCAATAAGAATTCTTTAAAAGACATTTTTACCTTTTGGCAGAATCAACCGTTATTTGCTTCTCAAAAAAATCTTCCGGTAAAAAAGCAAAATTCAATTCTTTTGAATAAGATAAATGCTAATTCAAAAATCGGATTAACAAACTCATTGAAAAATTTTGGTCAGGGAGAAATGGAAAACCTTTGGAACAAACTTTCAGCGATCAAGATTCCAACCTTGCTGCTTACCGGTGCTTTAGATACCAAATACGCTGCAATTCAACATGAAATGGATAAACTTCTTCTGAATTCTTCTCACAAAATAATTGGAGATGCAGGGCATAATCTTCATCTGGAAAAACCTGAGGTTTTTGTAAATTTGGTAAGAGAATTTTTACAGATTTTGAATGTTAAAACGGATTTAAAATGAAATATAATTGGATAAAAGCGAAAGCCTATAAAGATATTATTTTCGAAAAAATGAACGGCATCGCAAAAGTTACCATAAACAGACCGGAAGTACGCAACGCATTTCGCCCGGAGACTGTAATCGAAATGTTTGATGCATTCACCGATGCACGCGAAGATCAATCGATCGGAGTTGTTCTGTTAACGGGCAAAGGTCCGGCAAGCGATGGCAAATATGCTTTCTGTTCCGGTGGTGACCAAAGAATACGCGGAGACCAAGGTTATGTTGGAGGAGACGGCGTTCCCCGTTTGAATGTACTCGATCTACAAAAACTTATTAGAAGCATTCCGAAACCGGTTATTGCTTTGGTTGCAGGTTATGCAATCGGCGGCGGACATGTTTTGCACGTTGTTTGCGACTTAACCATTGCAGCCGATAACGCTATCTTCGGGCAAACCGGTCCTAAAGTTGGCAGCTTTGATGGCGGCTTTGGCGCAAGTTATTTAGCGCGGCTTGTCGGACAAAAACGTGCGCGCGAAATCTGGTATTTGTGTAGACAATACAATTCGACAGAAGCATTTGAGATGGGTTTGGTAAATAAAGTTGTTCCCATGGATGAGCTTGAAGCTGAAGGAGTACAATGGGCAAATGAAATTTTAGAGATGAGCCCTCTTTCTCTTCGATTGTTAAAATCTGCTTTTAATGCTGAACTCGATGGTCAGCAAGGAATTCAGGAACTTGCCGGAAACGCAACGTTACTTTATTACATGACTGAAGAAGCGCAGGAAGGAAAGAAAGCTTATTTAGAAAAACGTAAACCGAACTTTAACAAATTCCCGAAACTTCCGTAATGACTGAAAAAAAATATTCAACTTTGGAAATTTGGTTTCTTGCGAGCAGACCAAAAACTTTATTTGCAGCTTTTGTGCCCGTCATTGTTGGCGCATCATTAGCTTTCGCGGAGGGAAAATTAAATCTCACCGCTTCAGTCGTTGCACTTTTCTGTTCAATTCTTTTTCAAGTCGGCGCTAATTTCACAAACGATCTATACGATTTTATAAAAGGAGCCGATACCGAAAAACGCATTGGTCCTTTACGCGTTCTTAATGCCGGATTAGTTTCACCGCTTCAAATGAAAATTGTAATCTTCTTTAATTTTGGATTAGCCTTTCTGCTTGGACTTTATCTCGTTTATATCGGAGGCAATTTTGTTTTAGCTATTGGCTTACTCTCAATTATAGCTTCTCTTGCTTATACTGCAGGACCTTACCCGCTTGCCTATCATGGACTCGGTGAACTTTTTGTTTTTCTTTTTTTTGGTTTTGTAGGAACCGTTGGAACTTTTTTTGTCAACACAAAAGAAATATCTGTTATCGCATTTATTGCTGCAATTCCGGTTGGCGCATTAATTACAAATATCCTTGTAGTGAATAACTACCGCGACATTGAGCAAGATAAAGTTGCGGGGAAAAATACTCTTGCAGTAAAATTCGGGAAAAGTTTTTCGCGGTATGAATATTTGATGCTTCTCTTTTCTTCGTTTCTTGTTCCGCTTTTAATTTTTATGAATTATGATTTCAGCGTTTGGATATTTCTTCCGTATTTTACATTTCCACTTGCCTACAAATTGATCCTTTCAATTTTTCAGCAAAATGGTGCGCAACTTAATTCAACGCTGGAATTGACTGCTAAGTTTTCTGCATTATATGGTTTTCTTCTTTCGTTAGGTTTTATTTTATGAAACTGAAGGAGTTTTCCGCTACTCCTTTTACACATTTCTATAATTTCAGCGAAGATATATTTTTGCGTGTTCATCATTCATTAGTGGAAAAATCACAATTTTTCAATATTTCTACTTCTAAAACTATTGAACGATCAGAGGATTTTTTCTCTTTTTCTTACAAACAAATTTCTGGCATAACTGAATTAATTGCAGATAAAATGTTTGCCGCTGGATTGGTAAACCAGAAAATCATTCCGATCTTAACAAGTAATCCATTTGATTTAATACTAAGTGTAATCAGTTTATGGCGAAACAACGCGGTTTCTGTACCGCTTAATATTCATCTGCTTAAAAACGATTTAGAAGAACAAATAAATTTTCTTAAAGTTGAAAATATAATTTGTGAAACCAATTTTGCGAACGACTTCCCTTCATTAATTAAATTTTCTTTTTCAAATATTCCTTTAAATAACTTAATATTATCGACAGATTTCCAAGCTTCAGACACGGCAGTATTATTGTTCACGTCAGGAACAAGCGGTAAACCTAAAGCTGTTCCGTTGAGTTATGATAATTTGTCCGCTGCTTTCAACGCAGGAAATTCGGTCTTCAATTATTCGAAAAATGATTCATGGTATCTCAATCTTCCGCTTTATCATATTGGGGGATTTTCAATTCTTACGCGGGCAATTCTTGCCGGTTCAAGTATAATTCTTCCGGAGTCTAACGAATTAGATTCACTAAAAAGTAATTTGGATTTTGCGAAACCAACTTTAGTTTCACTTGTTCCAACACAGTTAAAACGAATTTGTGAAAATGGTATTTACCCGAATAAAGAACTACGCGCGGCACTAATTGGCGGAGGTTTTTCAGATGAAACGATTCTTACACAAGCTGTAAATCTCGGATGGAAAATTTTTAAAGTTTACGGATCAACTGAAACTTCTGCATTTATCACTGCCCTAACTTCAGATGATTTTGAACAAAAATCTAAATCTATCGGTAAACCTTTAAGTAATATAGAAATAAAAATTTTTGATCCGGAAAGAAATGCTCTTCAGTCAAATAAAGTAGGAGAAATTGGAGTGAGAGCTCTATCGGTTTTTGACAAATATTTTTCAAACGAGGGAGATTCAAATTCTGCATTTTATGATAAATACTATTTAACCGGTGATTTTGGATTTCTGGATAACGATGGTTACTTGTACATTGCAAATAGAAGAACTGATTTAATTGTTAGCGGAGGTGAAAACATCTCACCGTTAGAAATCGAAAATGTTATTATGCTATTCCAGAATATTGATGAGGTATGCGTTTTTGGTTTACCAGATAAAGAATGGGGAGAAATAGTTACTGCTGTTGTAACCACAAAAGACAAAAGAGAAATAAATCAAACTGAATTAAAAAAATTTTTGCATGAAAAACTTCCTCCTTTCAAAACACCAAAAAAATATTTTCAGTTGGAAGAATTTCCAAAATCAGCAATTGGGAAAATAAAACGTTCTGAAGTTAAGGAGTTGTTTAACTCATCTCATACTTAGCAACAGCCTTTTGGATGCGATCCATCAAGGCTACGCCAAGCCCTTCCTGTGGAAACGGCTCGATTAAAATACAGTCGAGTTGTAAATCATCTAATTTGTGAAGAGTAGAAAAAAGATTAGCCGCGGCTTCGCTAAGAGACCCGGCGGGAGATAAAATTATTTCTTTTATAAAATTAAATTTTGAATCATTTCCTTTAAAGAATATTGCACCAATTTTTTCATCTTTATATTTTTCAATATTTTCAACCGTAAGCATTAAAATGGGAGTTTGAGGAGAATAATGAAAGGCAAGCTGTCCCGGTGCATTTGGGCGGTCAGATTTTTTAGGGTATAGTTTAATTTCTCCGATTACTTCCCTAATGGATTCCAAAGGAATTCCCCCGGGACGTAACAATGTAATTTCTTCTTGCTCAATTAAAAGAATGGTTGATTCTATGCCTACACTACATTTGCCTCCATCCAGGATCATATCAATTTTATCACCAAACTGTTTTTGAACATGCCCGGCACGTGTCGGACTTAGTTGTCCGAAAAGATTAGCGCTTGGGGCGGCAATCGGTGTACCGCTTTCTTTTATTAATTCTAATGCAATTAAATTATCCGGCATGCGAACTGCAACTGTATTTAACCCACCGGTAACAATCTCAGGTACATTTGGTTTTTTCGGTAAGACTAATGTTAATGGACCTGGCCAAAATTCTTCAATCAGATCATTCACTTTTTCGCTTGGAATTTCACAGACAGTATATAAGCGGTCTTTATTTTCTATGTGCAAAATCAGCGGATTAAAGGTCGGACGATTTTTTACTTCAAATATTTTAGCCACGGCAACAGGATTCAATCCATCAGCGCCAAGCCCATAAACAGTTTCTGTCGGGAAGGCAACCAATCCACCTCCACGGATTATTGCTGCCGCACTTTTTATTTGATCTCTGATTTGCTCTTTCATAATTCAATTGATTATTCTTACAAATATACTCAGATGTCACTGTTGTTTCATAGCAAAGATATAGTAAAAAGGAAGTTGTTGACTTTGATACCTGGAAAGTGAATTTTTAAGCAGGAAATTAATTTGATTTGTTACATTACAATTTACGAAAGGAAAATTTCATGCAAGTTGAAGAGGATCTGGTATGGATTTGTCAATATTGCGGTATTCATAATACGGTTGATGTTGACTTAACAGTCAACGGCAAACAAGATTTTGTTGAGGATTGCCGTATCTGCTGCAGACCGAATCGAATAATCGTTCAGATTGATCAAGAAGAAAATATCTCTATCGAATCAAGGTATATTGATGAATAATTTTCTTCAATCACCAGAAGAAGATCACTATTTTCTCTTTGCCTAATCCATGATCATACGAAGAAAACTCGAACTTTCGTCTTCATCTTCATTTGAAATATTCTTTTTAGTCTTCTCTTTTTCCATTTCATCCATTCTTACATTTTTGAATCGATCGAATGAAAATCCGGGTGAAACCGGTTCATCCTCTACTGACAAAGTAGCTGATGGGGATTTTAAATTGACCCTGGCAATTGTCGGTTCATCTAAATTTTCATTTTTGACTTCATCAAAATTGAATAAAAACCTACCAGGAACTTGTTCTTGTTTTGTGTTTTTTCTTTCATTTGGAAAAAGTGATGATGATTTTGTACCGAAAGATTTTTTCGCATCATCAAATCCAGTGGCGATAACTGTATAAGAAACATAATCGTTCATTGATTCTTTTTGGACACAACCGAAGATCATATTACTTTCCGCGCCTGTCGCTTCAAAAATTACATTATTCCCATCGTAAATTTCCTGCATTGTTAAATTGCTTGAACCGGTAACATTAAGCAGAACACTTTTTGCTCCTTTAATACTGATACCATCAAGCAGCGGGCTTGAGATTGCTTTTTGGGCAGCTTCAACGGCTCTATTTTCACCGCTGGCAATACCACATCCCATAATTGCAATTCCGCTTTGGTTCATTACTGAGCGGACATCAGCAAAGTCAACATTAATCAATCCTTCAACGGTAATAATGTCCGCAATACCGCGTGTAGCTTCATACAGAAGTTCATTCGGTTTATCAAACGCCGTGAAGGCATTGGTATTTCTATCAATAATCGAAATAAGCCTGTCATTCGGAATCACAATAAGGCTATCAACAAATTGCTTTAATTCCTGGATGCCGGCTTCTGAGTTTAGCATACGTTGTTTTCCTTCCCAACGGAAAGGTTTTGTAACAATTGCCACGACTAAGGCGCCCAAACTTTTTGCAATAGAAGCTACGATAGGTGCTGCGCCTGTTCCCGTTCCGCCTCCCATTCCAGAGGTAACAAAAACCATATCAGCGCCGCTTAAAACTTCGGCAATTCTTTCGCGGTCTTCCTCGGCAGCTTTACGTCCAACATTAGGATCAGCTCCGGCGCCAAGCCCTTTGGTCATCTTAGTTCCAATCTGCACTTTATGTTGAGCGTTGTTACTTTCAAGTACTTGTGCATCAGTATTAACGGCTACATACTCAACTCCGTTTAATCCTCTTTTGATCATGGATTCAACAGCGTTGCAGCCGCCTCCGCCGACACCTACAACTTTAAGTGAAGCACCGGTTGATTTTGAACGATCGATAGTAGCGAAATTAGGCATTTGATAACTCCATGGTTATTTTATAATTCATCGAAAAATTGTCGGAAATTATTCCAAAATTCTTTTGTTTTATTTTTTCTTTTTTTAGTTTCATTCTCAATTACTTCAATTGTTTCTACCTTACTTCCGGGAATTCCGCAGATCAATCCCGCAACGGTAGCAAATTCAGGTTTTTCAATTTCAACTAAACCACCGGTAGCATTTTCAAGAGGAACGCCGATTCTTGCCGGTAATCCGAAAACTTCTTCTGCCAATTCAGTTGTCCCACGCAAAAGGGAACCACCACCGGTTAGCACTATCCCAGCTTTAATTTTATTCTTAAAACCGGCATTCTTTATTTCATGATCAATCAATGTGAAAAGCTCTCTCATCCTCAAGCTGATTATTTGTGTTAGCAAACTTATTGGAATTCTTGTGTTTCCTCTTGCGCCGACTCCTTTAATTAAAATCTGCTCTTCTTTTATAATTGCTGTTTCAGTTGCATAACCAAATTGTTTTTTTAACGCTTCCGCTTCTTCAGTTATTACACCAAGAGTTTCTCTTATGTCATTTGTAACTTGATAACCGGCAACACCAAATACTTTAGAGTGCTTAATTGCTTTGCGATGAATAATCGCTATATCCGTCGTTCCGCCACCAATATCGATTAACAAAACTCCGAGGTCTCTTTCGCTCTCATCTAATACAGATGAGCTTGAAGCGATCGGTTGTAAAATCAATTGTTGAATTTGCAATCCTGCCCGCTCCACAGATTTTCTAATATTTTGAATAGCCGGTATCGAAGCAAGAACAACATGATTAGTAGCTTCCAAACGTGAACCGGACATTCCGATCGGATTTTCAATTCCACTTTGATAATCAACAAAAAATTCTTCCGGAATAATGTGAAGAATTTGCCGGTCAGAGGGTATTCTTATTGTACGAACATCTGCTTCCAATCTATCGAGATCTTCTTTAGTAATCTCATGTTCTTCGTTTGTTATGGTAACATAATTTCTATGACGCATACTTGTAATATGTTCGCCGGCTACGCCTACATTTACTGCCGGAAATTTTAATCCCGCCCGGTTTGAGGCTATAGAAACTGCGGCAGAAATTGCTTCGGCAGTTTTAGAAATATTAGCAACCAAACCTCTGTGCAATCCTTCGGATGGAGCTACTCCGAAACCAAGGATTTTAAATCGATTGTCATCGGTTTTTTCGGCTATAACTGCACAAACTTTTGTTGTCCCTAAATCTAAGCCGGCAATAATCTGTTTCTTCATCTAAATTCCCACATTTTCATTTGCACCGATAAAAATATTACTAGTGTACCGAAGATCGATATAATTTGCTGTGGTCAAAGAGATTTTATTTCCGATCTGTTTCATTAATGCGTCAAGTGTATAAATTTTTTCCGTCAAATTTGTTTTCCCAAGAAGTATAACTGAATTTGCATGCGTAAGCGTAAGTGTTATATCGCCCCCGTTACGCAAATTTATCTCAGAAACAGATTGAGAAAGGTTATCACCCAAGTTTTTTGCAGAGTGAATAATTGTGAAAGCATTCTGTATTTCGTTGTTTCGTTCAATTTCTTTTTCGGCAACATCACCCGATAAATTTGTAAGAATTGGAAAATCGAGAACTTCAGTATTAGGAAGTATCGGAACAATTTTCTTTTCCGAAGTGACCAAAAAAAGTTTTTCTTTAATAATTGCAATTGCTTCAAAAGCTTTTTCTCGAATTTTCACTGATACTTTTTTATCTGCATCCAGAACCACATAGGCATTACTAACATAGGGGTGTTTCAAAAATATTTCACGAAGCGAAGAAAGTGAAAAGTTTTTCAAATCTGCATCTGTTTCAATATTAGCGTACTGTAAATATTCATTCTGCGATAACAACTTACAGCCTTGTAATTCAATACTTTGAAGCACTTCGTCTCTTGTTTTATTTGTTGAAATAAATCCTATGAATATTAAGAATAAAATTAAGGATGAAAACAACGTTATACTAACAATTTTATGCATAAATCAATATAAATTTAATTTTTTAACGTCTTCACAAATGTCTCGCCAAATTTCCAAATATCACCTGCTCCCATGGTTACCACAATATCTCCATCATTTTTAATTTCATTTAAGAATTTCGGAACATCATTTTTATCTTTTATGTAATGAACATTTTTATGTCCGAACTTTTTTGCAGCATCGGCAATCAATGCACCGGAAACTCCTTCAATCGGTTCTTCTCTTGCAGGATAAACATCAGTACAAATAAAAATATCCGAATTAAGAAATGATCTCCCGAACTCAAGGTAAAAATCGCGGGTTCTCGAATAGAGATGAGGTTGAAAGACGGCAACTAACCGTCTATTCCACCCAGACCGAATACCAGCTAATGTTGCAGAGGTTTCCGTTGGGTGATGCGCGTAGTCATCTATCACTAAAATTTCTTTATCATATTTTACCTCAAATCTGCGGTAAACCCCAGTAAATGATTCGAGTGCTTCTTTTATGATAGAAAAATCTAAACCTAATTCCATTCCGATAATTACTGCAACAAGCGAATTTTTAACATAATGTAAACCCGGGTTATTCAATTTTATTTTACCAAGTTCTTTCTCTCTATAAATGACTTTGTAAGTACTAAAAAATTCAGCATGTTTTATGTCTGTAGCACGTACATCAGCTTGAGAAGTTGTTCCGTATGTAATAACTTTTTTGTTTATACTCGGAAGAATGTCTTGCAAAGCCGGTTCATCTAAACAAAGAACAACGAAACCATAAAACGGAACTTTGTTAGCAAAGGAAATAAAAGCTTCTTTAATATCTTCAAGGTCTTTGTACGTATCAAGGTGCTCTTGTTCCAACGTAGTTATCGCAGCAATAGTGGGTGTAAGTTTTAAGAATGTTCTATCAAACTCATCCGCTTCAACAACAATAAATTCACCGTTGCCAAGCCTTGCGTTGGTTCCGCCGAGTCCGCTGAGTTTTCCACCCACAATAATTGTCGGATCAATATTTCCTTCAGTTAAAACGAGCCCGACCATTGAGGTTGTAGTTGTTTTTCCATGTGTGCCAGCTATTCCAATTCCGTATTTCATACGCATACATTCCGCAAGCATTTCAGCTCTCTTGATGACGGGAATTTTTCTCTCAATTGCTGCATTAACTTCAGGATTATCTATTGATACCGCTGATGAATAAACAAGCACGTCCGCATCTTTTAAATTTTCAGGTGAATGTCCTTCAGAAACTTGAATGCCAAGTTCCTGTAGTCTTTTTGTTACTTCAGAATAACTTTTATCAGAACCGGATATTTCAAAGCCCTGGTTGAGAAGAATTTCAGCAATACCGCTCATGCCTATTCCGCCAATCCCGACAAAGTGAACTTTTTTTATGTTCTTAAACATTGATTTCCTTTTCTCAATTTTTTTCTGCTAGCATTAGCGCACGTATAGCAATTTCTTCTGCAGCATCTGGTTTCCCAATTGCTTTAGCGTTCGTCTGTAAAGTTTTAAGTTTGTTTTCATTTTTCATTAGAGAAATAATTTCATTTGTGAATTTCTCTTCAATATTTTTTTCTTCGAGAAGAATCGCCGCATCGGCGTCAACCAAAGATTTTGCATTATAGTACTGATGATTCTCCGCAACATTCGGTGAAGGAATTAAAATAGACGCTAATCCAAAGGATGTAATTTCTGCAAGGGTCGTTGCACCAGCACGCGATATCACTGCATCACAAGCGGAGTAAACTAGCTGCATATCATCAACAAAAGGCATCACTTTACAATTTTCAGTTTGCAAATGTTTATACTGATCATAATAAAGAGAACCTGTCTGCCAAATAATTTGTAATCCACTTTCAAACAATAAAGGCAAGGATTCCGCCATCACTTGATTTAATTTTCTAGCTCCCAAACTTCCACCTAAAAGGAGCAGAGTTTTTTTATGAAGTGAAAGTTGAAGTTTTTCTAAAGCAATTTCTTTGTTTAAAAGTGAATTTACATTCCGGACTGGATTCCCTGTTACAAAAAGAGGTTTATTTCTTTTAAAATATTTTTTTGAGTTTTCGTAACCAACATGAATTTCCAACGCATATTTTTCAAGCAAACGGGTTGTAATTCCCGGATAACTATTTTGTTCAAGCAAAATTATTTTTGCTCCAAATAGATTTGCTGCAAAAATTACCGGTCCGGCAACATAACCGCCTGACCCTATTGCAACTTTTGGTTTGAAACTCATGCAATAAAATATTGATTGAAAAACGCTCACCAATAGTTTCACCGGGAATAGAAAATTTTCTACTGCAAATTTTCTCGTAAATCCTTTTATCCAAATCGGTTTAAATTGAAATCCGAGTTTTGGAACAACTTTTCCTTCAATTTTTGATTTCGTCCCAAGAAATAATATTTCAGCTTCAGGTTTCAGCAAACGAATTTTCTCCGCAACAGCCACTGCAGGGAATAAATGTCCTCCCGTTCCGCCACCGGCAAATAAAAAACGATATGGAGTAGTCGTTTTCAAGTAGTTACCATCGCTTGTTCTTCAATTTTTTGCTTTACACTTGATAAGCCGATATTAATTAATATTCCGATTGAGACACAAAATATTGTCATTGATGTTCCGCCGTAACTTAGTAACGGCAAAGGAAGTCCAGTGGTAGGCAGTAACCCGGAAGCAACTGCGGCATTTATGAATGCATAAACAATGAAGGAGAAGGAAATTGCAAATCCTAAATATTGCCCGAAAAGGTCTTTCGCATTTTTGGCAATAACAATTCCAATAAAACATAAACTCAGATAAACAAGAAGCATAACTACTACACCGATAAATCCAGTTTCTTCACCAAGAATAGCAAAGATAAAATCTCCATAAGCCTCGGGAAGAAATAAATTTCTTTGATTGCTGTGCCCAAATCCAACACCGAACCAATGGCCTGTCGCTAGACCAACCATTGCTTGTCTGACTTGTTCATTAATAGTGCCGCCGTCATGCAAGCTTGAAATAAAAGTTAGAATTCGTTCGCGTGAATGTTTAAAAATCATAGCTATCATAGTCACAACTGTCCCTGCAACTACTGCTGAAGCAAATAAGTGTCTTAATTTTGCTCCTCCCACAAACAAAATAAGAAAGCTGATGAACAATAATATTAATCCGCTGCTAACATTCGGTTGAATAAAAATTAATCCCGTTGTAACAAATATCCAAATGAGAGCGTAACGTAACCCTTCATTAAATATTTTTATGCTTTCTCCCTTTTCTTCAAGCAAGGCAGCCAGATGAATGAAGAGAGCAATTTTTGCGATGTCAGCAGGTTGAAAACTAATGAATCCCAAATCGAGCCACCGGTGTGCGCCTTTAATTTTTGTTGAAACGAGCAAAGTTAAAATGAGCATTGCGATAACTGCAAATAAAATTAACTTTGAATATTTTTTGTAATGATCATAAGGAACAAAAGCAATAAATATCATAAAGAGAATTCCACCGAATGCTTTAAATAGATGACTATTAAACATGTGAAATTGATCCGCGAATTTATAACCGCTATAAGTGCTGCTTGCGCTCATCACTAGATATAATCCGAAAAGGATTAAGAAAAAAGAGCCGAGAAATAATAAAACAGGGAGCCGTTTCATTTTTGCAATTCCTCCACAGCCTGTTTAAATACTCTTCCGCGATGTTCATAATTCTCGAACATATCAAAACTCGCACACGCCGGAGAAAGGAGAACGATATCGCCTTCGCGAGTATCTTGATTTGCAGCTTTAACACACGCTTCCATTGAATCTTTAATCTCTACTTTAACAATTGCATGAAAGAATTTAAATACAAGTTCTGCTGATGAACCTATTGCATAAATCTTTTCAACCTTTTTTTCTACTAACTCTCTAATTTGTTCATAATCATTTCCTTTATCTTGTCCCCCAAGGATAAGGAAGATCGGTTCATTAAAACTTTTTAACGCATACCAGACAGAGTCAACATTTGTCGCCTTCGAATCATTGATATATTTAACACCATTAATTTCTTTAAATAATTCTAAGCGATGTTCAACTCCTTTAAAGGAACGAAGACCATCTATAATTTTTTCTTGGGAGAGACCGATGCAATTAGCCGCTACTATAACCGCTAAAGCATTGGCGCGGTTATGCTCACCGGGCAATGAAATATCATTTACGTTACATGTAAAAAGAGTTTTTCCATTTTCGCTATAAATGATTTTCCCACCGGAAACGAATGCACCGTTTTTCAATTCTTTCGTAAGAGAAAATTCTTTTATGGTTGCATTAGTTTCGAGCGGAAACTTATTAAGAATTTCATCATCAGCATTTTTTATAAATATTTGTTCACTAGTTTGATTCTTAAAAATTGATAATTTCGCATGTGCATAGTTATCAAGACTATCATCATACCGGTTCATGTGATCGGGAGTGATATTCAAGATCATCGAAATAAACGAATTGAATCTTTCGTTGAAATCAAGTTGAAAGCTTGAAACTTCAAGTGAAACGAACTCATCTTCTTTCACATCCAAAACGATTTCAGAAAAAGCAGAGCCGATATTTCCGGCAGCATAAGATTTTTTTCCACTAAGATTAATCACATGATCCATTAACGATGTAGTCGTAGTCTTACCATTGGTGCCTGTAATTGCAATAATTTTTCCGCGGCAAAAACGAGAAGCAAATTCAAGCTCACCTAAAATTGGAATGTTTTTTTCTTTTGCATGAAAAACAACTTTTGATGCAGACGGAACTCCCGGACTAATAATAATAAAATCACAATCAAAAACTTTTTCAGAATGCTGTCCTGCCTCAAAAGTTATTCCGGCAGCTTTTAGTATTGCTAAGGATTTTTCAATTTTCTTTTCTTCTGCAAAATCACTTACAAAAGGAAAACCACCAAGTCTTTTAACGAGCATTGCCGCAGCTCTACCGCTTCTTTCAGCGCCGAGGATCGTTATTTTTTTGTTTTGCAAATCCATATCTATCTAATCTTAAATGAAGCTAAACTAATAATCGCTAAAATTATTGCAATGATGTAAAAACGAATTACAATTTTCGGTTCGGGCCATCCAACCATTTCAAAATGATGATGAATTGGCGCCATTTTAAAAACTCTTTTCCCTTCGCCATATTTCTTTTTTGTATATTTGAAATAAACGCGCTGAATAATCACCGAAACGGTTTCCATAAAAAAGATCCCGCCAAGAATTGGCAAAAGAAATTCTTTTTTTATTAGCACTACTAAAATTCCTAATGCACCGCCAAGAGCCAACGAACCGGTATCACCCATAAAAACTTGAGCAGGATAAAAATTATACCAAAGGAATCCAAGCGAGGCTCCAATGACCGCAGCAATAAAAACCGTAAGTTCACCGGAACCACGTAAATACATGATGTTTAAATAATCAGCATATTTTACGTTTCCAGTTACATAACTGATAATTGCCAGAGCAATCATCACGATCATTATATTTCCTATTGCTAATCCGTCAAGTCCATCGGTTAAATTAACTGCGTTTGATGTTGCAGTGATAATGAAAATAACAACAGGAATATAGAAATATGAGAAATCTAAATTCATATCTTTAAGAAAAGGAATTGTGGTAAGTGTATTCTTTCCAGCAAATTCAGGTGAAGTGTAAATAACAATACCAACTACAAGACCGATGAGTACTTGTCCAAGCAGTTTATAGCGGGCTATTAAACCGTTGGGAAGTTTTTTTACAACTTTCAGATAATCATCAAGAAAACCGACCAAACTTAACCAAACTGTTCCAGCTAAAATTAAAATGATATAAACACTTTTAATATCGCTCCAAAGCAGAACGGGAATGACAATTGATGAAATGATAATGATTCCCCCCATCGTAGGTGTTCCTGCTTTTGACCAGTGATTCTTCGGACCATCGGCTTTTTTCGCTTCACCTATTTGATTTTTCTGAAGCATTTTTATTATCCGCGGAGCGAATAACATTGAAAGCAATAATGCTGAAATAGCAGCTAAAGCACTACGAAACGTTAAGAACCTGAAAATATCAAATCCTGGCGGATTAAAAACTTTATTAATATATTCAAGAAAATAGTAGAGCATTAGTTTTGCAGCTTTCTTTCTATTTGATTAGCAAAATCTTCCATTTTCATTCCACGCGAACCTTTTACAAGAACTACAGAATTTTGCAACGAATGATCATTAATAAAATGATCTAACTTTTCACGAGTTGTAAAATGTTTGCAAATGATTTTTTCTCCTTGAAGTTTTTTGGCAAGATATTTCATCTCTTTTCCTAAAAGATAAACTTCATGTATTTTATTTTTTCTAATTGATATTGCCAAAAGTTCATGTTCTTTTTTAGATTCCGCGCCAAGTTCAAACATATCGCCAAGAATTGCAATTTTCTTTGGATAATGCAAAATGTTTTTCACTGCTTTAAATGCAGCTCTCATCGACTGTGGATTAGCGTTATAGGTATCATCAATCAATAAAACCTTATCAACTATCTTTGCAGTAAGCCGTTGTTTTACCGGTTTAATTTTTTCAATTCCTTTAAGAATTTCATTTTTAGTTAAACCGAGTTTGAGAGCAATAACAATGGCCGCTATTAAATTTTTCGCATTATGTTCGCCCAGCAATGGAGAAACGCACTCAAAAGAAGTTCCTTTATTTTGAAGACGAAGAATGGTTTTTCCATCGTTGGTATAACCTTTAATTGATGCTTTAACATCAGTTTCGATATTAAATCCAAATGAAATGTTTTTATATTTGTTTACTAACGGCTTTAATCGAGAATCGTCAACGTTAATGAAGACCAACCCCTTATTCTTTTCCGTGTCATCAAATAAAGCTAATTTTTCTTTTTTAACTCCCTGAAGATTCTTCAAATATTCTAAGTGTGAAGCTCCGATATTTGTGATCAAAGCGAAGTCGGGTTGAAGAATTTTTGACGAATATGCAATTTCTCCGAAATGGTTTGTTCCAATTTCAGCGATTAAAAATTGATGCTTCTCATTGCAAGAAAAAATAGTTAACGGTACGCCGATATGATTATTGTTATTCCGCACTGTCGCTTGAACTTTATATTTTTCGGAAAGTAATACCGCAAGTATTTCTTTTGTTGTGGTTTTACCGTTACTTCCGGTAATTCCAATAACTTTTGCAGACAATTTTTTCCGCCAGGCATTGGCTAAATCACCTAAAGCTTGAACCGTATTTTCGACAGTTATTAGAGTACCATCGCTATTTTCATATTTCTTTAATTCATCTTCATTTATGATAACTGCATTTGCGCCTTTATCTAAAGCTTCAGCAACGAAGTCGTGTCCGTTAAACTTATTTCCCTTAATTGCAATAAAGATTGAATTTGGTTTTACATCTCTTGAATCAATGGTAACATGCACGGCTGATTTATAACCATCCGGATTATAAATTGATGCCGTTGGCAAGTTGAATAAATCTTTTAATGTAATATTTACTTTTTTCATAATTCTACTTAAATGATTGCCAAATATTTTTCAGCAACTTCTTTATCAGAGAAATGGTGCTTGACGCCATTAATTATTTGGTAATTTTCATGTCCTTTGCCTGCGATTAGTATGACAGCGGAATCTTCACTTCCTGTAATAGCTTTTTTAATTGCTTCTTCCCTATCTAAAATGATTTCGTAATTATTTTTTGTAATTTTTTTTTTAATATCAAAAATAATGGTTTCCGGATTTTCATTGCGCGGATTGTCATTCGTGATGATTACCGACTCACTCAGTTCTGTGGCTATTCTTCCCATTTGCGGACGCTTTGTAACATCACGATCTCCTCCACAGCCGAAAACCGTAACCAACTTATTTTCTGCGGACATTACTTTTCTCAAATTGATGATCGCTTTTTCCAGGCTGTCTGCTGTGTGTGAATAATCAATAACCACTTTTTTATTTCTACCAGTAACTATTTCAAACCTACCAGGAACAAGTGGAACCGTTTTAATTCCATAAAGAATTTGATAAACAGAAATCCCTCCAACAAATGCGGCTGTAAATGCTGAAGCGGCATTATAAGCATTAAATTCACCTATCAGCGGAGTTTCAACTTTGAACTCCTCTCCATTATTAAACAACGAAAAATTCGTTCCGGAGAGATCGAACGATATATTAGATATTCTAAAATCCGCATTATCACTTTTGCCGTAAGTTATAATCTTCGCCTTACAATCTTTGACCAAATTCAAATAATGTTCATCATCACAATTAACAACGGCAAAAGCAGTTGGTGTAAGTCCATCAAATAATTTTTTCTTCGCATCGAGATAATTTTCAAAAGTTTCGTGAAAATCGAGATGATCCGAGGTAATGTTTGAAAAAATCGCAACGTTAAATGGAATTCCATAAACTCTCTCAAGCGCCAGTGAGTGAGAAGAAATCTCCATTACTACCGAAGCGCATTGTTCGGAAATCATTGAGAAGAACAATTCATGCAAATCTGAAGATTCCGGTGTGGTCATGCTTGATTCTACTATTTTATCTCCGATAATATTGGAGATCGTTCCGATCAGTCCGGTCTTCTTTCCCGCTACTTCTAAAATATTTTTTAGTAAATAAGTTGTCGTGGTTTTCCCGTTAGTGCCGGTGATGGCGTATGAATAAAGTCGTGAAGCCGCTTCTTTATAAAACGCGTTTGCTAATTCGGCAAGAGCAATCCGTGAATTAGAAACGAGAATCCTAGCTATTTTCCTTAAATGAAAATAATGTTCAGGGATTGAATTATTGTCTTCAATTACAACCGCAATAGCGCCATTGTTGATTGCTTCATTTATAAATTTGTGCCCGTCGCTGTTGAATCCCTTTATGGCAACAAAAATGGAATTAGCTTTAACTCTGCGCGAATCGTAATGAATGCCGCTCACGTCTTTCCGTTGCACGTCGCCGGTAACTTGAATTGCATGGAGGCTATTTAAAAGTTGAGTTAATTCCATTAGTAAAGCGCTATTCCGTTTGTTTCATTTTGTGCTGTTAGTTTGCAGAACATTCCTTTTTTAATTGATGTTCCCGCAAGAATACTTTGAGAAATAATTTTACCACTTCCTGTAATTTCGCATTTCACTCTAAACATTGAAAGAATCTTAATGGCTTCACGAAGCGATTTCCCTTCGAGATTAGGCATAACTTTTTTTGTATAATCGATTTCATAAACCTTTGCCGGTGATTGTACAGAAGCAAAAACTAATTCCGGTTGTGTGCTATTATTTCCCGCATACGAAAAATGTGTGTCTGCTTTTTTCCCTTGCTGTTGTTCAATCAATGAAGGATTTAAGGAAATAATTTTTGTAGCAACTTCATTGAAAACTGGTGCAGCTACATCACCTCCATAATAACTATTTTGTTTAGGCGCATTAACTAAGACATAAATTAAATATTTAGGATTTTCTGCAGGAAAAAATCCGATGAAGGAAGAATTATAATTTTGTGTTGAATATTTTCCATCCACTAATTTTCGTGATGTTCCGGTTTTTCCGCCTGCAGTGCATAAAGTAAGTTTTGCCTTTTTCCCGGTACCGTCTTCAATTGCAGCAACAAAAAATTCCCGCATCATTTTAGAGGTTTCTTCCTTGATAACTTGCCTAATAAATTTCGGTTGAAATGAACTAACTGTTTTCTCTTCGTTCGTTACTACTTTATCAACTAACTGCGGCTGAAACAATTTTCCACCGTTGATAATTGCAGCGTATGCAGCGGTTAGCTGAATCGGTGTAACCGCTACTTCATAACCAAATGAAATTGATGATTTAGTATAGTCTGTCCAATTCTCAGGATTCTTCAAATTCCCCTTTGCTTCACCCGGCAAGGGAATATCAGTATAATTACCGATCCCGAAGTCTCTTAAATAAAGATAAAATGATTGTGCATCAAGCCTCTGCGAAAGTTTTGACATTCCAATATTACTTGAATGCACAAACACTTCTTTCACGGTCATCCAACCAGAATTATGTGCATCCTTAATAGTAACATTTTTAAATTTGTAAGTTCCGTTTTCACCAAAAACTTTATCTTCCGGTTGGCAGATTTTTTTATCTAAGAATGCCGCCAGAGAGATAGCTTTGAAAGTTGAACCTGGTTCATACATATCTGCAACAACTTTGTTCCGTTTAACTGAATCACTGCATGTGTTATATAAATTTGGATTATAATCATCGCTGTTTGCTAACGCAAGAATTTTTCCGTTTGCTGGATTCATTATAATTCCAATTGCGTTTTCTGCAGAGTTTGAAACGGCTGCTTTTTTAATTGCATTTTCTAAAATTGCCTGATATGTTTTATCGACAGTTAAGTAGATTGAATTTCCTGAAGCAGGTGGATTGAGCGACTCTTCTACAACGGTTATCATCTCACCACGTGCATCTTTCAAAATTATTCGGCTGCCATCAACACCTTTTAATTCATCATTAAAATATTTTTCAATTCCATCTGCACCATAGAAGGAAGCGTTAACGTAACCTAAAATGTGCGATGCAAAATTGTCATACTGATAAACCCGTGAAGGATCATCTTCAAATTTTAACCCGTTAATTCTTAATTTCTTTAGTGCTAAGCCTTTTTCTGCGCTTACTTTTTTTGCAATGCAAATATTCCTGTTTTTTTTGGCTTTCATTAATTCAAGGTAGTAGTTGGATGAATTCCCAAGTTCTGAAGAAAAGATATCCGCTATTTTCTGCTTGTCACTTCTTTTTGCAGATTTTACATCAACATAAAAAGAAATTTCATTTTTATTGAATGAAAGTAAAAGTCCGTTACAATCGTAAATTAAACCGCGCTGCGCTTGAATTGTCTGCACTGCTTTATTTTGAACTTCACCATACGCTCCATATTCAACATTGTGTAGTATTTGAACATTGTACAGCCTGAAGACCAGTGCAAGGAATCCTAAAAAAATAAAAATGACTACAAAAAGTAATCGATTATTGTTCATTCAAATTATCTCCTGCGATTACAAAATTTTGTAATTCGCTTCTTGAAATTGAAACTGAATATAATGGAGATTTTTTTTCGAGCTGCAATTCTACAATGGCAATTGGGACGATTCTTTCCTCAGAACTTAAAAACTGCGCATCCGCAAGCAGCTTAGTTTGTTGATTTTGCAATTGTTTTATGTGTTCATTCGTCATAACTATTTCTTTTTTCATATAATCTATGCGGAGTTTCAAGCCGACATATCCCAATAACAGTAATATCGCGGTAACAAAAATTATCAGAACATGAAGTAACTGATGATCATTTTTCCCGCTCATTTTTTTTCTGCCGCTCTTAATTTCGCACTTCTGGATCTATTATTCTGTAGTACCTCTTCTTCACCCGGTAGTATTGGTTTTTTTGTAAGAATTTTTAATCTGCTTGTTTTACCACAAGTACAAACCGGGAAGCTGGGCGGACAAATACAAGTTGATTCTTCGAACTTAAAAAGATCTTTAACAATTCTATCTTCAAGCGAATGATAAGTCAAAATCACAATATGACCGTTAGGTAAAAGAAGATCAACTGCTTTGGTAAGAAAAGTTTTAAGCGCAGTCAGTTCATCGTTCACATAAATTCGTAATGCTTGAAAAATTCTTGCGAGAGTTTTCACAACGAAATATTGCGGTGTCAATTGTTCAATTACTTCTACAAGGTCTAAAGTGGTTTGAAATTTTTTAGCGCTTCTTTGCTCAATAATTGTCTTGGCAATTTTTCTTGAATTTTTCTCTTCCCCGTATGCAAAAAATATTTCGGTAAGTTCTTCTTCTTCAAAAGTATTAAGAACATCTGCTGCGCTGATGGCTAAATTTTTATTCATGCGCAAATCCAACGGAGCTTCAGAGCGAAACGTAAATCCTTTTTCAACGTTATCTAATTGATAGGAAGAAACACCGAGGTCGGCAAAAATGCCGTCGAATCCTTCAATCATTTCCAATTTTGCAACGCTGTCAATCTGGGTAAAATTAAAATTGTATATTTTCAATCGTTGCTCATTCGCAAATTCTTTTTGGCAATACGAAAAAGCGGATTCGTCCACATCTGTAGCCGCTAAAAGAGCATTATCATTTAGCTGTTGTAAGAACGCTTCCGAGTGTCCGCCGAATCCCAAAGTTCCGTCAAAATATTTTCCTGATTTATTACCGATAAACAAGCCGACTGATTCATTCAATAAAACTGGTTGATGCAGTTGTTCGGTCATTCAATTCTCATAACTTGGGAAGCAATTTGTTCAAATGTTTCAGGGGAGCCGGAGATATAACCTTTATAGACTTCAGGATCCCAGAGTTCTATTTTTTTAAGCACACCAAGTATATGAACTTCATTTTTAATGCCTGCGTAGTCTAAAAGTGGTTGGGGAATTAAGATTCTTGACTGAGCATCCATTGAATCTTCTTGAGCATTTTGCAGCATCATGCGGATAAACCTTGCTTCTCTTTGGTCGAAGAAGTTTAGCTTTAAAAGCTTTTCTTCAATTAATTTCCATTGATCTTTAGGGTAAATTTCAATACACTTATCAATTCCCAAGGTCATAACAAAAGAGCTATCAGCATCCATGGAAACGTTTTTTCGTAAACGTGCAGGAATACTTAATCTTCCTTTATTATCAATCGAATGTAAAAACTGTCCTTTAAACAACTTATCTCTTTCCTTATAATTGGATTTTTCAACCACTTTCTCCCACTACCTCCCAAAATAAGTGATTTTTTTCGGTAAAGTCAAGAAAAATCTTTTAAAAAGATGAAGTTTTTTTTCTGATAACTTATTTATTTTTAGGTGTTTAGGAAGATTTGGACAAGGTAACTTCTTGTAAATTATATGGATTAAGAAATTGAATTAAAGTTGGTTGTTAAATGAATTGAGAAATAGGAATTTCCCCCCACCTAATCATTTAATTCGTTGAAGTACACAAATATAAAATCCGTCAAATCCATCAACCGCGGGAGATATTTTTTTTTCTTCAAGAAGTTCAAATTTTTCATTGCCTGTTTTAGTTACAAGAAAATTTTTAATTTGTAATTCATTTTCCGAAGGAAGAATTGAACAAGTTGAATAAACAATTTTGCCGCTTGGTTTTACCATTGAAGAATAGCTTTCTAAAATTCTTTTTTGAAGAGCATTTAACTCCTCGATCCTCTGAGGAGAAAGTTTCCACTTGGCATCAGGATTCCTGCGTAACACTCCTAGTCCTGAGCAGGGTACATCAAGCAATACACGATCAGCGCTTTCTGCAAGACGTTTAATTACCTTAGTCGATGTTATTGTTCTCGTTTCGATTATGTCAACCCCGTCTCTCTTTGCACGTTTCATTAGTTCATTTAGTTTCCATTCTTCCGTATCAAGAGCGAGAATTTTTCCTTTGTTTTTCATAAGCGCAGCGATATGCAGCGATTTTCCACCTGCGCCTGCACATGCATCAATGATACGCATCCCAGGTTTAACGTCTAAATAATTTGCTACAAGTTGAGAAGATGCATCCTGCAGTTCAAAGTAACCTTCTTTAAAATAGGGAGTTTGAAAAAGATTTTGCCTCTGTTTAACGAGCAATGCATCGTTCGTGAAATCAAGAGGAAAAGTTTGTATCCCGATCTCTAAAAATTTTTCTATGAGCTTTTCTTTAGAAATTTTCAATGTATTTGCACGAAGAATAACCGGAGCTTCCTTATTTAACGCTGCAAGTTCAGAATCCCAACGGCTTCCTAATTCCCTTTCGCCTAACTCATCAAGCCAATCGGGAATAGATTCTTTAATTTTTCTTTCGTTGAGTTTACTGTTTTTTTCAAACGAAATTTCATTTTGATTAATTGAAGAAAATTCGTCCCAATCCGGTAGAGGAATATTTTTCCAAAGAAGATACCCTGCAAAAAGTTTCCACAGATAATCTCCATTCTCTTCAGCAGTAATGCCCATCATCTCGTTTAACATGCGCCAATATCGAACGATTGAATAGGTTGTTTCAGCAATAAATTTTCTGTCCCGGCTTCCCCACTTTTTATTAGACTTTAAGGATTGTTCAATTGCTTTATCTGCAAATTTTTTCTTGAAAAATATTTGGTCGAGGTTGACTATAATGCCCTCACAAATATTCCGGTGTAATTTTTTCATTTGTAATTCTTTTCTTCAGAACAAACTTTCAACTTTTTACTTTTTACTTTCAACTTGCTTCCCTTTGCCGCTTAAACTTCTTTTCTTCCGTTGGAATAAGTAGCAAAATATTATTTAGATTTGTCATGTAACTTAATTAAAAAAATCTGTCGTTTTATGTTTCAAAGTACTACAAAAAAATTAATGTTATAACTTTTTAGAAATGTCATGCTATTCAGCACAGTAGAAATGTCATGTTTAAATATAAGAATTAAGGCGGACCTGACCGCCGGTCTTGCGGAACGTAACGAGCCGAAGCGTAGCGAAGGC
>Ga0265292_1000702_pt1 | contig 40021 bp, 42 predicted proteins | sample Munlanlewell296A_FD_189080 | JGI IMG/M metagenome (GOLD analysis project Ga0265292, IMG submission 189080) | Leachate microbial communities from a municipal landfill in Southern Ontario, Canada - Leachate well 296A | ecosystem: Engineered > Solid waste > Landfill > Unclassified | place: Canada... | reverse complement strand
TGGATGAAATATATGAGGAATTGAAGTAAACGAAAACTAATTACTTCTCTCACTACCCATTTCGGCTTAACTCCTCTAGACTAAAGATATGAGCCTTTTTTCTCTCCAGAAATCCCCTCCCCCAGCCTCCCCTGAAAAACTGATTCGCGTGGGCTGCCCCGCCCACAACTGCGGCGGACGCTGCCTGCTCATCGCCCATGTTCAGGACGGCAAGATCACCCGCCTCGACACCGACGACCGTCCCGATACGCTCGCCGCGCCGCAACTGCGCGCCTGTGTGCGCGGACGGGCCTATTTACGGCGGCAGTATCATCCCGACCGGTTGATGACGCCGCTTAAACGGTCGGGCAGGCGCGGGGGCGGAGAGTTCCGTCCAATTTCGTGGGATGAGGCGCTCGATACCGTCGCGGCCCAGTTCGAACGGGTCAAGCATCAGTACGGTTCATCCGCATTATTCGTACCCTACGGCACGGGCAGTTACAACCAGCTCAACGGTTCGCACGTGGCCCGCCGCCTGATGAACCTGTACGGCGGCTGCCTGGGCATCTACAACTTGTACTCGTGGGCGGCCACCAACCTGGCCACGCCCACCGTCTACGGTACGCTCATCACCGGCAACCAGCGCCAGGACTGGCTGAACGCCAAATACATCCTCATGTGGGGCTGGAATCCGGCCGAGATGCGCGACGGTACCAACAGCGATTATTTTGTCAAACTGGCGCGTGAGGCCGGGGCGCGCGTGGTGTGCATTGACCCGCGTCACTCCCTGAGCGCGGCAGCGCTGGCTGACGAGTGGATCCCCATCCGCCCGGGTACCGATGCAGCCATGATGAGCGCCATGGCCTATGTGATGCTCACCGAGGGACTGTACGACGCTGACTTCGTGCGCACGCACTGCGTGGGTTTCGACGCGGGGCAGATGCCGGTGGAGGGCGCGGAGAGTTACAGCGATTATATTCTGGGTGTGCGCGACGGCCTGCCCAAGACCCCGCAGTGGGCCGAGACCATCACCGCAGTCCCCGCCGAGACCATTGCCAGGATTGCAAGGGAGTACGCCAGCAGCAAGCCAGCGGTGCTCTACCAGGGCTACGGGATGCAGCGGCGTGCTTACGGCGAGCAGGTGGTGCGGGCAGGCTGTGTGCTGGCGGCGATCTCCGGCAACATGGGCGTGCCGGGCGGCTGGGCCAGCGGTTTGGGATTACAGGCCCCGGATGGAGGCGTTCTATGGACAGTTTTCCCCACCGGGGAGAATCCCGTAAAAGCGGAAATCCCGGTCTTTCTCTGGACCGAAGCCTGTTTCCGTGGCAAGAGCATGAACGCGGCTGACGGTGTGCGCGGCGCCGAGCGGCTCGACAATGACATCAAGTTGATTTACGCCGTGGCGACCAACTGCCTGATCAACCAGCACGCCGACATCAACCGCACTGCCGGGATCTTGCGCGACGAGACGAAGGTGGAGTTCATCGTCGTGCAGGACAACTTCCTGACCTCCAGCGCCCGCTTTGCGGATATCGTCCTGCCCGCTTGCACACAGTTCGAGACCTGGGGCGTGGAGGACGGCTGGAAGTACGGCGACGAGGTCATTCTCCAGCCCAAACTGGTCGAGCCGCCCGGCGAATGTAAGTCCGATTACCGTATTTGCGCCGAACTGGCTGAACGTTTGGGTATCGGCAATGCCTTCACCGAGGGCCGCGACGAACGGGCGTGGGTCAAATATTGTCTGGATGAATTCCGGCGGATCCGTTTCCCCGAACTGCCCACCCTGGAAGAGTTTATCGAGCAGAATCTCGGCGCGTGGACTCGTCCCGCTACCCGGCCCGCCATCGCGTTCGCGGACTTCCGCCGTGACCCGGAAAAGTTCCCGTTAAAGACCCCCAGCGGAAAGATTGAGATTTTCTCGAAGCAGTTGTTTGATCTGGGCAACCTGGAGGAGATTCCGGCTGTGCCGAAATATATTCAAGAATGGGAAAGCCCGTTTAGCGAGTGTCATTGCGAGGAGGGTCGAGTAGGTGATGCTCTTTCGCCGTATCGAGACCCAACGAAGCAATCCCCCGTTAAACAGGAATCACTGACACCTGAGGAGATTGCTTCGGGCACACCTTCCCTGGCGGGCGGTGCCAGGGAAGGACGCCCTCGCAATGACACTTACCATCTTCAAGCCATCGGGCACCACACCCTGCACCGCGTCCACTCCACGCACGACAACAACGACTGGCTGGAGGAGGCCTTCCCACAGCGAGTCTTTATCAATCCCATAGACGCATCTGCGCGTGGCATCCACGATGGCGATGAAGTCAAAGTCTACAACGAGCGCGGCGCGCTGGTGCTGCCCTGCCGCGTCACCCCTCGCATCATGCCCGGTGTGGTGGATATCCCGCAGGGGGCGTGGTACGAGCCGGATAAGGATGGCGTGGACTACGGCGGCAATGTCAATGTGCTGACATCCCACAGGTGGACACCATTCGCATTTGGGACAGCGCAGCACACTATCATGGTTGAAGTTGAAAAGACCATAGACAATGGACAACAGACCATTTTTGACGGTCTACAGTCGATGGTCAATGGTCGGGGTGCAAAGTGATCTACGCCTTCACCTTCGATGAAAGTTCGTGCTCTGGCTGCAAAGCCTGCCAGGCTGCCTGTAAAGATAAGAATAACCTGCCGCTTGGCGTGCTCTGGCGGCGCGTCTACGAGGTCAGCGGCGGCAAGTGGACGCAAACCGGCGAGGCCTGGACAAGCACTGTCTTTGCTTACAATCTATCCATTGCCTGCAACCATTGCGTCTATCCCAAGTGCGCAGGCGTCTGCCCCGTGGATGCCTATGAGGTGCGGCCGGACGGTATTGTTCTTATCAACACACAGAAATGCATCGGCTGTGGATACTGCGCCTGGGCTTGTCCCTACGACGCGCCGCAGGTTGATAAATCCGCCGGGCACTTGACCAAGTGCAACCTGTGCTATGACAACCTCGACGCGGGCCTGCCGCCAGCCTGCGTGGCCGCCTGTCCGCTGCGGTGTTTGGAACTGGTAGAGATTAGTGACCAGGGAATAGAAGACAGGGGGCTGGTGTTATGGAAAGTCCCGGGAGCGGAGCACCCGTTCCCACTGCCAAAGCTTTCTCGAACAGAACCGCATCTTGTCATCAAGCCGCACCCCGGGGTAAAACAGGTCGGAGAGGGTACACACGTAAGCAATCGAGAAGAAACTTCTCCGGCACAGTACCGTGCTACTGCCAGAGGCGAAATTCCTCTCATTATTTTCACCCTGCTCGCGCAAATGGCGATTGGTGCATTCGGGACAATCTTAATGATTTATTGGGTGCTCAGCGATAAACAGGTTGCCGTGCAGATCACGTTTATTCCGTTGCTGGCCGTCGGTGTGGCAGTCACGGTTGCCTTGCTCGTATCCTTATTCCATCTTAGAACGCCTAAAAATGCCTGGCGGGCGCTGACCCACTTGCGCAAATCGTGGTTGAGCCGTGAGATCCTTTTCACATCCGGATTCGTGGGATTATGGGCAATCCACACGGGGTTGAGGTTGTTCCAAATCGACACCTTCTCCGTGTGGACAAGCCTCGCCGCACTCACTGCGTTCTGCGGACTGGCTGCAGTATATAGCATGCAGCGCGTCTACCAACTCCGCAGTGTGCCCGCATGGAATACAGGTCGCACCCTGCTCGAGTTCACTATCTCAACAGTGGGATTGGGATGTTTGCTGACCGGCACACTCCTCCCCCGGGACGCCCCTGTTGGCATCATAGTATGGATCGCTCTGGCTGGCATCATCGCTTTTTCGGCAGCCAGTCGAGTCACCATAACCACCGCGAATACAACTAATATTATGCTAAGTAAATGGAGAGCTGGTCTGCTCCTGGCAGGCTTGCTTGGCGCGGTGGCCCTGTCCATCTGGCCATCCAGCGCCGGGATGGGAAGCATGTTCCTGGTTTTTATAATCGCTCTGGCCGAAGAAGCCATCGGACGTTGGCTTTTCTACACCCGCCGGAATCCCGGAATATAAAGCAGTCCTCGCCATCGAAAATGCCCGTCTGTACGCCGAAGTACAGCGCCTCGCCATCATTGACGAACCGACCGGCATCTATAACTACCGCGGCCTGCAGGAGCTTGGTGCCCGCGAAGTGGAACGCGCTCATCGCTTTAACCGTCCGCTTTCCATACTATTCTTCGATATCGACGACTTTCGCAACTTCAACAACACCTACAATCACTCTACCGGCAACATCATTCTCCGAGCCATATCAGAACGCTGTCGTTCCATCTTGCGTACGATGGATGTCCTTGCCCGTTATGGTGGGGATGAATTCGTCGCCCTCCTGCCCGAAACGGACATCGCCAGTGCCGAGGCCGTCGCCAGGCGAATGGTCGAAGAGATTTCCGCCGACAAAATTGCTACTCCCTTTGGAGAACTGGGTGTCACAATTTCGTTTGGCGTAACGGCACTTTCAGAAGAAAGACCCCATCTGTCCGCATTGATTGACCGCGCCAACAACGCCGAACACCAGGCTAAACAGGGACAAAAAGGTATCGTAGTCGTCGCACCATAAAGTACCGCGCGCGAGAGATAATAAAGCCCGGGCTTGCGTCCGGGCTAATAATTTAAGGGCGACCTCCGAAAAACAATTCCCACCAGATACGCCAGTTGGGCTGCTCCGCTACTTGCGGCACAAGCGTTGGTTCAGGCGTGGGAGTGACATTTGCACCTGGCACTACCCCCACCGGATGCTCGCCTGGGCGCACCATTTTATTTTCATAGGCCCATTCTTCCACCGCTACATCCGAAGTGGCATAAGCCACCTGACCAGCCAGTGCAGTCTGAGTCTGTATTACCGCAGTCGCCTCAGCGTGCACCGCATTCAACTGTGCAGTCAGGCGATCCAGTTCCTCCATGCGGCGGTTGAAATCCACCAGTAAGACCACTGCCAGGAAGAGACCGATGACAATTAAAATATTACGCCACTTGACCATCATAATAATATCTTACCCCGTCCCAGCCGGTTTGGCAAGCCGGTAATCGCGCCGGAAAAGGCGATCCATACAGTCTTTTTACCGCAGATCCAGCTCACGTGCCCCCGGAAGCAGAGGTGCCAGGGGAGAGCAAAGAGTATTTACGTCGCAATGGTGATTAAAAACAAAAAACCCGCGTTTCCGCGGGTTTGCTGTGCCGAAGGAGGGACTTGAACCCTCACGACCGTAAGGCCACTAAGCCCTGAACCTAGCGCGTCTGCCAGTTCCGCCACTTCGGCGTGCGGGTTGTATTTTATCCGAAACTAAGATTTTGTCAACCTGCAAGCCCACCCTGCAAGCCCACCCAAGCCCGCTCGAACTACATTGCAATGTACTCGCGCAGGTTATGCCCCACCGCATATGCGGCGGCTTCGGCGCGGTTATTAACACTCAGTTTGGAGAGGATGCTGCTGACATAGTTGCGCACCGTCCCTTCGCCGAGGAAGAGCGCCTTGGCGATCTCACGGTTGGTCTTGCCTTCCGAGACGAGCAGCAGGACATGTTTCTCCTGCTGACTGAGATGGGCGAAAGCAGAGGCTTCCTCTTCTTTCACCGCCCGGCGCACTTCCTGGAAGACCCGCTGGGTCACCGTCGGGTCGAGCATGGCCTCGCCACGCCCGACCGCTTCGATCGCCCGGACCAGATCCTCGCCGCCAATTTGTTTCAGGATATATCCCGAGGCCCCAGCACGGATGGCCGAGAAAAGCATCTCGTCTTCAGCGTAGGAGGTCAACATGATAACCTTGATCTCCGGAAAACGCCCGGTAATTTCCTCGCAAGCCTCGATCCCGGAAGTGCCCGGCAATCGGATATCCATCACCACCACATCCGGGTGTGCGCTATTCACAATTTCCATCGCCTCGCGCGCCGAAGACGCCTCGCCAACAACGTCAAACTGCGGATGGCGCTCCAGGAGCGATTTCAACCCCAAACGGACAACTTCGTGATCATCTACCAGTAAGATACGTTGTTTAGCCATGGGTAATCTTCCTCCGGCAAGAGTATATTCGAGAGTGGATTGTCTGACAAGGATACAGAATGGTATATCCCGCCATATCGGATGCACGGGATTCCGCTTAATACTTGATTGCGCTGAACTGGTTGAGTTTGTCCCAGCGATGGGTGGCGATAATCTGACGGACAGTGCCGGTCTGACCGCGCACCACCAGACTGTCTGTGCGTGCTCCCGAACCAAAGTATTTCACGCCGTCCAGGAATTCACCGTCAGTAATCCCGGTGGCAGCGAAGAAAACATCTTCCGAGGAGACTAAATCGTTCATGGTCAGCACTTTTTCAAAATCGTAGCCCATCTCGCGTCCGCGGCGAAGTTCGTCGTCGTTGCGGGCATAGAGTTTACCCTGGATCTCGCCTCCCATCGCACGCAAAGCACAGGCGGAGAGCACCCCCTCCGGCGTGCCGCCAACGCCGAACAGGGCATCGATTCCGGAATCAGGCCAGGCGGTCATTAACGCACCAGCCACATCCCCATCCGGGATCAGGCGGATGCGCGCCCCGGCGTGACGCACTTCGGCAACCAACTGCTCGTGGCGCGGGCGGTCGAGGATGATCACCGTCACGTCTTCCACAGATTTGCCACCTGCTTTTGCAATCGCAGCGAGGTTGTGCTTCACCGGTGCATTAATATCCACTTTGCCCTTGGCTTGCGGCCCAACGGCAATCTTATCCATATAAAGGAACGGGCCGGGGTCAAACATCGTCCCGCGCGGCGCCAAGGCTACGGTCGAGAGCGCGCTCCAGGTTCCATTTGCCAGCGGACGTGTGCCGTCGATTGGATCCACGGCGATATCCATCTCCGCTCCTTTGCCGTTGCCAACATGTTCACCGTTGAACAACATCGGGGCATGATCTTTCTCCCCTTCGCCAATAACGATGACCGCGTTCATGTAGATGGTATTTAATATGAGCCGCATGGCTTCCACGGCAGCATGATCGGCTGCATTTTTATCTCCGCGCCCCATGTAGCGACCGGCAGACAGCGCCGCCGCCTCAGTCACGCGCACCAATTCGAGGGCCATATTGCGTGTCGGTTCAGTAATCATATCAGGACTCCTGTAAAATTTTTCAAAATAAAAACCAAACGATGAGCAGATACCCCAATGCGCCCGCCCACAGCCAGGAATCGATGCGGTCCAGTACACCGCCGTGCCCAGGGATGATGTTACTCGAATCTTTGACTCCCGCCTGTCGTTTGAACATGGACTCGCCCAGGTCGCCCAGCGTGGTCAGGATGGAAAGCGCCGCCCCCAGCCCAGCCCCTTGCCACCAAGTCACTGCCGGACCTCCGAGGCTGTGCCACAAAACGGCCAGTCCTGCCGTGCCAATCGTTCCAAAGATGACCCCGCCCCAATAGCCTTCCCAGGTTTTTTTCGAGCTAAGCCGCGGACTGAGCTGGTGTTTGCCAAAACGACTGCCGACAAAATAAGCCGCCGTATCCGCAAACCAGGCAGCCGGCAAAACGAACGCCAGCCACCAGAGTCCATCAGGCAAATTGCGGATGTCAATAAGGTAGGCCCCAATCCAACCCAGGTAGACGATCCCGGCAACAGTGATGGCGAAGTCGGTGGCAGCCAGGTTGCGGCCCTTTTCGTAATCAAGCAGATGCCAGGTCATGGCTACGAGGATGAGCAGGGTCAGAGCAGCAGGTGCCAGGTCCGGGAAGTATCCCCTCAGGGCGGCAAGCAACACAACGCCTCCCACCAGAAGCGGTGTAGAGGCGTTGTAGCCAGCGGTATGGAAGATCTGCCCATATTCCCAGGTGGCAATCCCCAGCAGGAGCGTAATCAAGATAAAATAAAAAAGCCCCCCCATAATCATGGCCGGGATGCCGATGGCTGCCAGGGCAAGGGCAGCAAGTGTGCGTTTAATCAACATGAAGAGATTTTTCCTCGTCGGTCTGAGATAAACCACCGTAGCGGCGATCACGTTTGGCAAATGTGTCCAATGCTTTTCGGAGCTCTTCTCTATCAAAATCGGGCCAGTAAACCGACGTGACATACAACTCAGAATAAGCCCCCTGCCAGATCAGAAAATTCGAGACGCGCAATTCGCCCGAAGTGCGGATGATCAGGTCCGGGTCCGGGACGCCCGCAGTGAACATGTAACGGCTGACCAAGTCGGAGTTCACATCTTCGGTTTTGACGCCATCTTTTATAATGCGCTGGATGGCGCAGACAATTTCGTCGCGCCCGCCATAGTTAAAGGCGACATTCAAAACCAGGCGGTTGTTGTTTTTGGTCAGCTCGATGGCTTCCAGGACCTTTTCCTGGAGTTTCGGATCCAGCCGTTCCAGGCGTCCGATGTGACGTAACTGCACCCCCTCCTTGTTCAGTTCGGCCAGTTCCTTATCAATCACATTCTCGACGATGTGCATGAGGCCGTCAACTTCCTCGCGCGGGCGGTCCCAGTTCTCAGTGGAAAAGGCGTAGATGGTAAGATATTTAACACCGAACTCGGTGCAGGCGGTAATGATACGGCGCAAATTCTCAGTGCCAGCGCGGTGGCCTGCCAGACGGGGCAGGCCGCGCGAAATCGCCCAGCGCCCATTCCCGTCCATGATAATTGCAACGTGAGTGGGGATTCGCGACCTGGAGGTTGTGGTTTTCTTTGCCATAAACGTGGTAGCGACGATTTAGACCGTTACTACACCTCCATGATCTCCTGTTCTTTATGCTGGCCGTGTTTATTGATCTCTTCGATATTATAATCAGTGATCTTCTGGAGGTCATCTTCGCCGTGCTTCAGATCATCTTCGGAGATAAGTTTCTCCTTTTCGAAATCGCGCATATCGTTGTGGAGATCACGCCGCACGTTACGAACCGCTATGCGACATTCTTCCAGCCGACCATGGACTACCTTGACCAGTTCGCGACGGCGCTCTTCAGTGAGAGCGGGCAGGTTCAGACGGATTTGTTTTCCATCGTTGTTGGGAGTAAGGCCCAAGTCCGAAGCAAGGATCGCCCGTTCGATACCCTTCAACGAGGACGGGTCAAAGGGCTTGATGAGGAGGCCGCGCGGCTCAGGCACCGATATGGACGCCAGTTGCATCAGCGGCGTTGGTGTGCCATAGTATTCTATGGGCAGTTTTTCCACCAATGCCGGGGTGGCGCGGCCGGTGCGGATGCCTGCCAGGTCATCATCCAGATTCTGGATTGCGGCGTGCATACGCATATCAGCTTCTTTAAGGATGTCTTTTATCACGTCGGCCTCCTGGGATGAATAAATTTGTCTTCCATAAGGATACCTTAAAACCGTAAAAAACGCCAATAAAAACAGGGGCTTTGGGAATCCCCGTGAGAGGGAGATAAAAAACAGGATCGCCGGGAAGTATCGCCGGACGACCCCGTCAAAATGTATCAGTAGACTCTCAAAACCGATGCTCTAGGCGGTGACCAGCGTGCCTACTTTTTCACCGCGCAAGGCGCGTTCGAGGGCGGATGGATCCCACAGGTTGACAACCAGGATGGGCAGGTTGTTGTCCATGCACAGAGAGATGGCAGTGCTGTCCATCACTTCCAGGCGGCGGTTGAGCACGTCAATATAGCTGAGAGTATCGAATTTCCTAGCGCCGGGATTCTTGTGCGGGTCGGCATCGTAGACTCCATCCACTTTGGTCGCTTTAATCAGCACGCCCGCGTCAATCTCGACCGCCCGTAAGGCCGCTGCCGTATCGGTGGAGAAGAACGGGTTACCGGTCCCTGCGCCGAAGACGACGACGCGTCCCTTTTCCAGGTGGCGGATGGCACGCCTCCGAATGTACGGTTCGGCCACGGCCCGCATTTCAATCGCCGATTGGACTCGGGTGTAGACGCCCGTCCGTTCCAGGGCATCCATCAAAGCCATTGCATTCATCACCGTTGCCAACATCCCCATGTAATCGGCAGTGGCACGGTCCATGCCGCGGTCGAGGCCCTGTTTGCCGCGCCACAGGTTGCCTGCCCCGATGACGATTGCCACTTCCACATCCATCATGCGGACGGCTTTGACGCGCTCGGCAATCGCCTCGGCCTGCTCCGGGTCAATCCCGAAGCCGGTCGGACCTGCGAGTGATTCGCCGCTTAGCTTGAGTAAAATACGTTGGAACTTGAGTTTTGCCATTATTTCTCCTCTCATAATCTAGCAAGAAAAAGGCCAACCGAATGGTTGGCCTCTTCAATTACTCACTCACCTCACCCAATTCCCAGCGAGCGAAGCGCCGGATGACGATATTCTCTCCGAGCGCGGCAATCTGCTCGAGCATCAGCTTCCCTACAGTAACCTTATCGTCGCGGATATAAGCCTGGCGCATCAACACCACCTCATCCTTAAACTTCTCAACGCGGCCATGGGCAATCTTCTCCAACATGGCTTCGGGTTTGCCTTCTTCAAGAGCGCGCGCTTTGGCTATCCCGACTTCATGCTCGAACACATCCGCAGGAATATCTTCCTCTTTTATGTACTTCGGTGCAGCCGCAGCTACCTGCAGAGCCACCTCATGAGCAAACTTGCGGAATTGCTCCGCGCGAGCCACAAAGTCGGTCTCGCAGTTGACTTCCACCATCACGCCTACGCGGCCATTGCCATGCGAATAAAGTTCCACTATACCGTTCGAAGCCTGGCGGTCAGCTCGCTTGGCAGCGGTAGCCATGCCTTTTTCTCGCAGGAAATCAACTGCCTTCTGATAATCGCCATTAGAAGATTCCAGGGCTTTGCGGCAGTCAAGCACACCGGCTTTGGTGGCTTCGCGCAGTTCTTTGATCATTTCAGTTGTAATTTCCATGCCAGTACCTCGAATTATTATTCTTTCTCTTCTTTTCCAGCATCATCGTTTATCACGGCTTCTTCCGTCGCAGTTTCTTCTACCACAACTTCTTCCACCGTGACTTCTTCTATCGCGGGAACGGGGGCAAGCTTGGCCAGAGTGGATTCACCCAGCAATTCATCGTCCTTGAGTTCTTCTTCCGTATCTATTGCGTGAGCGGGTCTCTTGACCGAGTCTGTCGCGGCTTCAGCAAACCGGGACTCAGCAGCTTCCGCTTCGAGTTCCTCGTCCTTACGCAGCGCCTTGCCTTCTTCAACAGCATCGGCCATCTTGGCCACCAGCAGTTTGATGGCGCGGATCGCGTCGTCATTGGACGGAATAACATAGTCCACGTTGGTGGGGTCGCAGTTCGTATCCACCAGGGCAATCACGGGGATATTCAACAGATTGGCTTCGTGGACAGCCGCATACTCGCGGCTCACATCAACCACAAGGACCAGGTCCGGCACGCGCACCATGTTGCGGACACCGGAGAGATGGATATTCAGGCGGTTGATCTCACGCTGAATCAGCAGGGCCTCTTTCTTGGTCAGCTTATCAATATCGCCGGTAGCAAACAACTTCTCCATGCGCTCCAGTTCCACAATACGCTGATGCATCGTGGACCAGTTGGTCAACATCCCGCCCAGCCAGCGCTCAGTGACGTAAGGCATCCCACAGCGGATGGCTTCATCATGTACCGTCTCCTGCGCCTGGCGCTTGGTGCCAACGAACATCACCACACCGCCGGTCGCGACGACATCGCGGACCGCATTGAAAGCATTGGTAATCGCCTTCACTGTTTGCTGCAAGTCAATGATATGGATACCATTGCGCTCAGTGAAGATATACGGCTTCATACGGGGATTCCACTTATTGGTCCGGTGGCCGAAATGTACGCCGCTTTCCAGCAGCGCTTTCATAGAAACAACAGCCATTTTTCTCCTTCTGACTAGGTCCTACACCTGAAGGACCTGTAAGTTTAGCGGGGGTAATAAACCCGCTCAGGGACGCTTATTGCCCGTCCCGGGCAGAATGTGCTTCCAGATTTGGAAGCGGCGGTAGTATACCACAAATCCCGGCAAGACGATGTAAAATAGTTGCATGGATATCATCCCCTTTCCCGTAAAAATTGAACGCCAAGCCGGAGAACTCAATCTCACGCCGGAGACAGGCATCCTGACCGATACCGCCAACCGCTGGAACGCGGACTATCTGCGTGGATTGCTTTCCGCTCCCTCCGGATTCCCACTGCGGGTCCGGACCAGCGACCGGGCCGCGAAAAACGTCATCCGCCTCCGTCTGGATCCAAGGCTGGTGGGACTCGGCGGCGAAGGTTACCAGCTCGAGGTCCGGCCCGATGCGATTGTCATCGAAGCGCCCGGAACCACCGGAGTCTTCTACGGCATCCAGACCCTGCGCCAATTGCTCCCGATTGAAATCGAAGAACGCCGTCCTGTTTCTGGCGTGGATTGGCGCGTCCCGTGCGTGCTCATCGAAGATAAGCCGCGTTTTGCCTGGCGCGGTTTCATGCTCGACGAAGGCCGCCATTTCCACGGCAAAGAGACCGTGCTGCTTACGCTCGACCTGATGACCCTGCAAAAACTGAACGTACTACACTGGCATCTCACCGAAGACCAGGGCTGGCGCATCGAGGTCAAAAAATATCCCAAACTGACCGAGGTCGGCTCGCAGCGTGCCGGGACGAGCATAGCCATGCTGGGCAAACAGCATGATGGAATTCCTCACAGTGGCTTTTACACTCAGGATGAAATCCGGGAAATTGTAGCCTATGCCGCGGAGCGGCACATCAGGATTGTGCCCGAGATTGAAATGCCCGGTCACTCGCTGGCTGCGCTGGCATCATATCCCGAACTTTCCTGCACCGGCGGCCCGTTCAAAGTTGCCACACACTTTGGCATCTTCCCCGATATATACTGCGCCGGGAAAGAGACCGTTTTCACCTTCCTGCAGGATGTCCTCGACGAAATCCTGGAACTCTTCCCCTCCCCCTACATCCACATCGGCGGGGATGAAGCGCCCAAAAAACGTTGGAAGGGATGTCCCGACTGCCAGCGGCGCATCCGAGAGGAAGGGCTGAAAGGCGAACACGCACTCCAGGTCTATTTCACCAACCGCATCGCAGCTTATCTTGACTCAAAAGGGCGGCACGTTATGGGCTGGAACGAGATCCTGCAGGATGGGCTGGTCAAGGGAGCGGTCGTGCAATTCTGGGCGAGAGGCCGCGAGGGTTTGCTCGAGGCCATCCGGATCGAGAAGCGGGCGGTTGTCATGTCCACATATCTCGACGCGTATCTGGATCACAGTTACAGCCTGATGCCCTTGAGTCGGGCTTACCGCTACGAACCGGTCCCGGCAGAGTTGGACGAAAACGATGCAGGCAGCATTCTCGGCCTGGAATTTCCGCTCTGGTCTGAATGGGTCCCGAACCGCGCCCGTCTCGACTATCAAGTTTATCCCCGGCTGACCGCCATGGCCGAGACCGGTTGGACACCGAAAGACAAGAAAGACTTCAAAGACTTCCGCCGCAGACTGGAGAAACTCCTGGGTCGGCTGGACCGCTTGGGGGTCCGCTACGCACCGCTCAAAGAGGCGGAACCGCCGAAAGTCAGGCAATGGTTCGGCATCTTCACCATCCCCCAGCCGCAGACTGGAACGGTTGAGTAATGTGGTGCTATACTTTGCATAAACAGGAGACCGCCATGAGTTTCTTTAAAAACCTTTTCTCTCCTCCCCGCCCCACCGGAACGTTATATCCATTTTCCGTCAAATGCAAGCGCTGCGGCGAAACCATCCAGGGGCAGGTCAATGTCAATAACGAACCCAGCCTGGAACTGGACGAGAAAGGCAAGCCCTATTACACCTGCCGCAAGGTGCTGATCGGCAACGGGCACTGTTTCCAGCAGATTGAAGTGGTCTTCAAATTTGATAAAGGCCGGCGCGTGCTCGACCGGAAAATCAGCGGCGGAGAGTTCGTCGAAGACTGATCATAGCTCCATGGCCTGACTTCTATACAACAATAAGAAACCATCCCGGCGAAAATTCGACGGGATGGTTTTTGATTCAAAAACAGGCATCGTCTCACGCGTACAACTGCTGCCGAATCTGCACCACCTGCCGGCGCACCTTGTCATCACGTTCGAGCAGGTCGGCCACTTTCTCGCAGGCATACATGACCGTGGTATGGTCGCGGCCACCGAGAGCTAGGCCAATTTGTGGCAGGGAAAGATTGGTTTCGCGCATCAGGTACATGGCGATCTGGCGCGGCAGGGCCACATCCCGCGACCGGTCGGGACTGAGCAGACGGTCCACAGATAGATTGAATGTCTTGGCGACCATATCCACCACCGCACCGGGTTTCACGTCGCCGCGCTGGGGCAGGAGGTCGGCCAGGGCCACGTCGGCCAGTTGAGGGGTCAGGGCCAGGCCACTCAGGTCGGCAAAAGCCACAATGCGATTGAGTGCCCCCTCCAGTTCGCGGATATTGGACTGGACTCGGCGGGCGATCAAGTCCATGATCTCAGCGGGCACAGCATGTCCCAGGCGTTCGGCCTTCGAGCGCAGGATTGCCAGGCGGGTTTCCAGGTCGGGCAGTTGGATGTCAGCGGTCAGACCCCATTCGAAGCGCGAACGCAAACGTTCTTCCAGCGTCACCAGCGACTTGGGTGGGCGGTCTGAGGAAACAATGATCTGCTTGTTTTGTCCATGCAGGGTATTAAAGGTGTGGAAGAATTCTTCCTGCGTGGATTCCTTCCCGGCAATGAACTGGATATCATCCACCAACAGCACGTCCGCCGAGCGATACTTATCCCGGAAGGCCTGGGTGGTATGCGACCGGATGGCATTAATCATATCGTTGGTGAATTCTTCGGAAGAGACGTAGAGCACACGCAGACCGTGCTCCTGGCAATAATTTCCGATGGCATGTAATAAATGAGTCTTTCCCAAACCCACGCCCCCATACAGGAACAGTGGATTATAAGCCGTGGCCGGGCTTTCGGCGACGGCCTGTGAGGCGGCATGCGCCAGGCGGTTATTCGGACCGACGATAAAATTGTCAAAAGTGTAACGGGGATTGAGCGTGACGCTGCGCGGACCCTGCGACATGTTCAGCGCAACGCCGGGAATCTCTTCCGCCGCAGCCGGTTCCGCTACCGTTTCGACATTCCCGTTGGCATTGACGACGAAGGCCACATCCACAGTTCGGTTCATGATGCCCATCAACAGGCGTGTCACTGTGCTGGAAAGACGGCTTTCCAGCCAATCGCGAGCATAGGCGTTGCGCACGCCGATCGTAAACAACCCGTCATCATAAGAAAAGATCTGGGTATCGCGCACCCAAGTATCATAAGATGCCTTTGGCATCTCCATTTGGAGTTGCCCCAATGCTGACTGCCAGGCTTTCTCGGCGTCCATTTCTTCCTCCAAACATGCTGATTTTCGGCGTTTTGGTACAGGGATAGAAGCCCACTGCTCACGCAGTGGGGAAGCTATCTTATTATTCAGTTCTTACAAACTTACTTCTCAGGGGGGAGGATAGTGCCCGCTATCCTTCACGAGTTCATTCTAGCAGAAAAAGTGGATTTGTTCCATACGCCAAACCTACGCTATCTTAAAAACTTTCAAATTCTTAAGGTGTCTCCAACCTTAACACGACTTTCTGAACTATCCATCATCCGGCTGGACTTCTGCGAACCGCGCTCCCCCACAGCCGCCGGAGGAATATCGCTTATCGCCATATCTTGGGTTTCGCCAGGAGCACTTACAGGGCTACTGGAAGACCTCTGCCTAACCTTAATAAATCCTGTTTGAAATTCCAGCCAGGTGTGGGAAACGTGAAACGCACAATCCTGCGTTTCGTTGGATGAAAAATGGGGATTCAGGCATCTGCCTGGACCGGGAGGCGCGGCACCCAAGCAAGAATGGACGTTCCTTCGCCGGAGGCGGAAGTGATATCCACATCGCCGCCCACGTTCTGGACGCGCGTCTGCATATTGGCCAGGCCGTGGCCGACAGTCTTGCTGGTTTTATCAATTTCAAAGCCTTGCCCATCATCCGAGACTTCCAACAGCACGCGGTCGGAAGTGGTCCACACATCTATCGTGACCTTGGAGGCTTTGGCATGTTTGGCGATATTTGCCAGGGCCTCCTGGCAGATGTGGAAGAGGGACATGGCATGCATTTGCGGCAGATCAGACAAAGGTTCTTTTGGCCCGGCCAGGCTGACCTCCACCTTGGTATTCTGGCGGAACTCCGAGATCAGCCGTCCCAGACCCTCGATAAGACTCTCACCCTGCAACTGGCGCGGGCGCAGGTCGAGGATGTAGCTGCGGATATCGCGGATGGTATGGTTCAGGTCTTCCATCGCCTTCTGCAGGCGGTCTTCGGCAAACTTTGGATTCTCACGCAACAACATGCGCGCGTTCTCCAGCGCCAGGCCAACACCATAGATGGATTGGATGGTGCCATCATGCAGGTCCATGCCGATGCGTTCGCGCTCTTCCAGCACCGCCAGACGGCGGACATTGGAATGCAGGCGGGCATTCTCGATGGCCGTCCCGGCCCCGGCAGACACCGAAACCAGCAGTTGGAGTTCGCTCTTGGAGATTGTCTTGCGGCTGCGGGTGGCGATGGTCAACACGCCGACCACTTCGCCGCGCGCCGTCAGCGGGATGCAGGCGATCTGCTTGAACCCGGCCTCCACCACCGCCTGGCGAGTGCCTTGCTCATCCCTGTCGAGATGATTACTGATGACCGGTTGGAGCGTCTGTGCAGCCTGGCCGACCATCCCCTCGCCGATCTTGAACTGGTTACGGGTCCAGAAGGCTTCGGCGGCCTCGCCGCGGTGCAGTACCAGGCGCAGGGTCTCGCCATCTTCTTCTTTCAGGAAAATTTCACCGGCTTCCACCTGGAAATGAGCCATCAGCAGGGCAAGTGTTTTATTCAGGATTTCTTCGAGTTCCAGCGAGGATGCCAGCGCTGTCCCAATCTGGTTGAGCAGAGCCAGTTGGTCATTGCGACGGGTGAGGGTCGCCTCACGTTCCTGCAATCGCTCATAGAGACGGGCATTTTCAATGGCGGCCCCCGCATAAGCGGCCAGTATTTCAATTATCTTTTCGTCATCAGGGTTGAATTCGGAATCGCCAATTTTTTCGGTCAGGTAAATCTGGCCCAACTGCCTTCCCCCGATGCGGATGGGCACACCCAACAGCGCGTGCATTTCGGCGTGACCGGGCGGGAAGCCGACCGAGCGGGGGTCGTCTTCGATCTCCGGGATGCGAACGTTACCGCTATCGCCGTGCATCAGCGCGCCAATCAGACCCAGTCCGCGCGGCGGGTGAGGGATCTGCTTGATTTCTTCGGCTGTCATGCCCACGGTAATGAATTGCTTGAGTTTCCCCTCATCGTCCAACACACCCAGCGCGGCGTACTTTGCCCCGGCCTGTTCGCAGGCCAGCGAGGCAATACGCTCCAATAAAGTTTCGAGCGAGACCTCCTTGACCAGTTCCAGACTCGCCCGGTGTAACGCTATCAGTCTGTCTTGTAGCTCTTCACGCGTCAGAAGCATTTGGATACCTCAATACAGATAATTTTACTCTACATATCCGCTTTATGACAAGTTTGATAGATTTTGCCAGCCCTCCCTGATAAAATGGATGCATGACCACATCCCGAATTGCTGGGTTTTACAATCTGCCGCTGGGCGAACGGCTGGATAAACTGGCTGAATCCGCCGGACTTAGTTCCGACGAACTGGCCGCGTTCCAGACCTCTGGCCTGTCGGCGGACCAGGCTGACCACATGGTCGAGAATGCTGTCGGGACCTTCGGCCTGCCGCTCGGTATCGGGCTGAACTTCGTCGTCAACGGGCGCGAGGTGCTCGTCCCGATGGCGATTGAGGAGCCTTCGGTGGTGGCCGGGGCCTCGTTCATGGCCAAACTGGCGCGCGCCGGAGGCGGGTTTACGGTCATCACTTCCGCGCCGGAAATGATCGGTCAAATGCAGGTGCTGGAGGTCAAAGATCTGATGGCGGCCAGCATGGAACTGCATGAACACAAAGCCGAACTGCTCGCCGAGGCCGACTCGATTGATCCGGTGCTGAAGAAATTCGGCGGCGGGGCACGCGACCTGGAAATCCGCATCATCGAGGATTCTCCCATCGGGCCGTTCCTGGTGGTGCATCTGATTTACGACGTGCGCGACGCCATGGGAGCCAACGCCGTCAACACCGCCTGCGAAAAACTGGCCCCGCACATCGAGCAGATCACCGGCGGACGTGTCCACCTGCGCATTCTGTCCAACCTGGCGGACCGGCGGCTGGCAAAAGCCAGTTGCACTGTCCTTCTCAAGGAACTGGCTTTCACGAATGCAGACGGCCGCACATTTACCGGCGAACAGGTCCGGGACGGGATCATCGAGGCCTGGGCCTTCGCCGCAGCCGACCCGTACCGCGCCGCCACGCACAACAAAGGCATCATGAACGGCGTGGACGCGGTGGTCATCGCCACCGGCAACGACTGGCGCGCCATTGAAGCCGGGGCGCACGCCTACGCCGCCCGTGACGGTCGCTACACCAGTCTCAGCACCTGGGGCAAGGACGCGGATGGAAACCTGACCGGCGAACTGGAAGTGCCGATGGCGGTTGGCATCGTGGGCGGAGCGACTAAAGTCCACCCGGCAGCCAAAGCCGCGTTAAAATTGATGGGCGTCAAGACCGCCGCCGAACTGGCCGGGATCATCGTCTCGGTCGGGCTGGCACAAAACCTGGCTGCCCTGCGCGCCCTGGCCACCGAGGGCATCCAGCGCGGGCACATGTCCCTGCACGCCCGGCAGGTGGCGATTGCCGCCGGAGCCACTGGCGACCAAATCGAAAAAATCGCCGCGCAGATGGTGGCAGAGAAGATGGTGCGCATTGATCGCGCCGAGGAAATTTTAAAGTCTTACAAATGAATCCTATAAGTCCGACAGTCTTACACGTTGACCTGTTCGACTTGTCAGACCTTAAGACTTGTCCGACATCCAGGAGACAATCATGACCGAAAACAACACTCTCTTAAAACCCTCCCGCCCGGTTGGCATCATCGGCTACGGGGCCTACGTGCCGCGCTACCGCTTACCAGCCAAGGAAGTCGCCCGCGTCTGGGTTGGCGGGCGGGCCTCCGGACTGCCCATCAAGGAAAAAGCCGTTCCTGGGCTGGATGAGGACGTGGTTACCATGTCACTCGAAGCGGTGCGGAACGCGCTGAAACGCGCCGGGATTGACCCGGCCGAGATCCGGGCGGTATGGATCGGATCCGAATCGCACCCGTACGCCGTCAAACCCACCTCGACGATTGTCGCCGAAGCCATCGGGGCCGCGCCCCACGTCCAGGCGGCGGACATGGAGTTTGCCTGCAAAGCTGGGACAGAGGCAATGGTCATGGCAATGGGGCTGGTCGGGTCGGGGATGGCGCGCTACGCGGTGGCCGCCGGTCTCGACACCGCCCAGGGCAAGCCCGGCGACGCGCTGGAGTACACTGCGGCGGCGGGCGGGGCGGCCTTCGTCATTGGCCCGGCCGAGGAAAGCCTGGCAACCATCAACGCCTCCTACTCCTACGTGACCGACACACCCGACTTCTGGCGGCGCGAATACCAGCGCTATCCCGAGCACGGCAACCGCTTCACCGGCGAACCGGCCTACTTCAAACACAGTACCGCCGCCGGGAAAATCATGATGGAGGCGCTGGGGACCAAGCCCTCGGACTACACCTGGGCTATTTTCCACCAGCCGAATGCCAAGTTCCCGCAGCGCGCCGCTTCCCTGCTCGGATTCACGCCAGAGCAGATCAGACCCGGACTCCTGTCGCCGGTGATCGGCAACACCTACGCCGGGGCCGCCATCATCGGTCTGACCGCCACGCTGGACGTGGCCCAGCCCGGCGACCGCATCCTGATGGTCTCCTTCGGTTCCGGCGCAGGGTCGGATGCGTTCGATATCACCGTCACCGACAAACTGCCCGAGCGGCGCGACAAGGCTCTCAAGACGCAGGACTACATCGCCCGCCGCACCGAGATTGACTACGCCATGTATGCCCGCCTGCGCGGCAAGATTGCCATGAAGTGATCAGGAATTAGGTAATCAGGAATCAGGTAATCAGGGAGAAGGTAGAGTAATGAAGAAAAACCAGTCCTTATCACCTTATTATCTATTCACCTGACTACCTTTTCACCTTCTTTGGAGAATCTATGACTGATATCATCATAGCCGGAATTGGACAAACCCCCGTCGGCGAGCATTGGGACACATCCCTGCGCTCGCTGGCAGTGCAAGCCATTCAAGCCGCCATTAAGGATTCGGGTGGGCTGAAACCGCAGGCGCTCTACGTCGGAAATATACTGGCCGCCAACCTGTCGCGCCAGGCGCACCTGGGGGCCCTGCTGGCCGACTACGCCGGTCTGCGCTTCGACGATGCTCAGCACACAGCCGGCATCGAAGCCGAGACGGTCGAGGCCGGAGGCGCTTCCGGCGGCGCGGCCCTGCGACAGGGCTATCTGGCCGTCGCCAGCGGGCTGGTGGACGTGGCACTGGTTGTGGGTGTGGAGAAATTCACCGACGTTATCGGGCCGGACTTGGAGACTGCGCTCGCCACCCTGACCGACGCGGACTACGAGTCTGTCCACGGGCTGACGCTCACCGCCCAGGCTGCGCTCCTCGCCCGCCGCTACATGCACGAGAACCACGTCCCGGCGGACGGGATGGCGGGCTTTCCACTGACCGCCCACGCCAATGGAGCCGGGAACAAGAACGCCATGTACCGCAAGGCGATTGCACTGGACGTCTACCAGAAAGCCGAACCCATCTGCGATCCTCTGAATATCTTTGACGTGGCTCCCAACGCCGACGGGGCGGCCGCGCTGGTTCTGACCCGGCGCGAATTGCTCCCGAAAGATTTTCCCCACCCGGTTGTCCGTCTGGCGGCCTCGACCCTTGCCTCGGATACGCTCGCCTTGGCCGAACGCAGTGATCCGCTGTGGTTCGCCGCCGCGCAGGCCTCGGTCGAGCAGGCATTCCAGAAAGCCGGTATTACCCGCGCGCAAGTGGACCTGTTTGAATATTACGATGCCTTTTCCATTTTCGCGGCACTATCGCTGGAAGCGGCCGGATTCGCCAAACGCGGCCAAGGCTGGAAACTGGCAGGAGACGGATTCATCGCGCTGACGGGTCAACTCCCCTGCGCCACCCTGGGCGGACTCAAAGCGCGCGGCAACCCCGGCGGTGCGACCGGCGTGTACCAGGCGGTCGAAGCGGCGGCGCAGTTACGAGGTCAGGCTGGGGCAAACCAGATTGCCGGGGCGCGCTATGCCCTCATTCAATGTCTGGGCGGGCCTGCCTCCATCGCCGTAACACACATCCTGGAAAAGATAGGCGATTAGGCAACCAGGTAATCAGGGATTCGGCCTTATTACCTATTTACCTGATCACCTGTTTACTAACCTGATAGTTCCTGATAGACTGGCCGGGTAAAATCAACCTTGAGGTCAATCAAGGAGCAAAACATATGGAAATTCCCCGCCACTGGCGTCTTAATCAACAACGGTATGGACTGATCGGTGAAGTATGCCCGCACTGCGAGGCCAAAATTTTCCCGCCGCGCGATATCTGTCCGCACTGCGGCGGTGAGGCCAAGACCACCTACGCCTTCAACGGACGCGGCGAGGTGTTTTCGTTTACCACAATTTACGAAGCCCCGACCGGCTTCGATGAGACCGCCCCTTACACCGTGGCGCTGGTCAAGCTGGAGGAAGGTCCGCTGGTGACGGCGCAACTGACCGACCTGGGCGAAACCCAGCCCGAGATCGGCATGCCGGTTGAGATGGTCACCCGCCGCCTGCGCTCAGACGGCGACGAGCGCGGCATGTTAATCTATGGGTATAAATTCCGCCCGCTATTGAAGGTTGAGGCATGATCATCCCCGATTGTAAGCAAACCGCCCTCCGTTCCAAAACGGAGGGCGGTTTTTGGTTTACCCTTTGTTTACATTAAGATACAATAATTTTATGGTTACAAAACCGGTGTGTTCAAAAGCAAACGCACTCTACTATTTTCAACAGTGTCCATTGGGAGGAAAATCATGAATTACTCGAACGGTAACCTGCTCCTGGATTATGCCCGCAGGACTCAAAAAAATCTGGAATTTTTGGAAAACGCGGTCCGGCAAGAACCGGAAAAAGAAATCTTTGAAGTCACCCAGTTAATCAATTCCCTCTTGGGGCTATTGGTATTTCCATTTGAGCGGATGAGGAATCAAATCCCATCTAAGCCACTTCAAGATTTGGAAGCAGAGGGGTGGGTGGTTCCCGAAGTGGTTGGAGATTTTCCCCAGGTCGATAATCTAAGGGAACTGATCCGTTATTTACGCAATGCTGTGGCTCATTTCAATATTGAATTTATCGCCGATAAAAACAATCAGATTAGTGGTGTGTATGTTTGGAACACTTACCATAACGAAAAAACCTGGAAGGCAGAAATGACCATTGCCGGACTGCGGAATAATGTGTACCGTTTTATCGAGCTTATCCTTTCGTTTGAAGACAGCAAAAAAACAAACCCCAAAAGGTTTCCTGATTGATGATGATGCCAAACGTTTATCCACAATTCCAGGATGGTTTTCAACCAGAGGATCTGGTAAATTTACCTGCTCGGGTCTTATTTTATCCGTGCTCCTGCAAGGATTTTGTTGAACCTGTTAAACTTTTTACACCGTGGATCCACACGTTTTGGTTCGTGGATGTAGGATATTTCTTTGACCGGCCACCAGAATATACACCTCCAGTGTTTACTCATCATCCTGATTTTCAATTCATCGATCAAAAAATTTCAATTGCTGATCTTCCAGAGGAAGATTGGATGACCGATTCGAAATATCGTGGAATTCCGCCTTATATACTCTCGGAGAGATATACTCATTAAGGACGAAAATTGACATTTTTTTGCTGGTAGAAAAAATGATTTTTGGGGAATCTCAGTGAATAATGCCGTATATAACGGCAGAATCGGCGATTTTCCGCAGATTCGCCCACATAAGTGAGAGCTGTTATGCTAATTCCTGAAGAACCAAAATGTCAGTTTTCAACTTTAACAAGTATATTTTCATCTTCCCAGTGACACCCTAATTACAATTCATCGTCATCACCGCCGTGGACCCTCTGCTTTACGAAAAGAAATTGGTCGCCTGGGAGTATTTTTCTATCGCCGTGACAGCAATGAGGGTGGGAGCGGTACCTTATGGTTGACTGCTACAAAAAAACTGATTCACAAGAAGCGGGCCTTGCCCATCCTAGTCATCGATAAATTGGCGGATGGTGGTTTGATAGTCACTGATGGTTCAATGTGTAGTTTTAATGGAAATCCTTATAGCTTTTTCCTGTCCACCGCAGAAGAAGTGCGACGCACAAACGATTTGGAAACAAAAACATATATCGATTCTATCGGGAACCGATTCAATTGGGTGGGCATTGCAGGGAAACGCTCTGGTACCATTTCGTTAATCTGGCGGGTGAGAAAGGGTATAGAATAAGCATGTAGGTAGACAAGTTAGCAGACGCGTTCGCTAAGATACCCCGAAGTGGTGTTGAACGTACTACTACAAAGTCTTTCACCAAACCCGCGCGAACTGAGTCGGATGTATGGGTTTAAGTTCATGCCGGTGTTGAAAGCAACATTAAAGCAGACTTCCGAGTCTTTGAAGAACTTGGAAGGTTTGTTTCTAGCCTTCCCCGCTCACTTCCATCCACAACTGCCTGAATTTCAGCGCGTCCACTTCCAGGACCGGGCTTTCGCACATAATACGGCCTTTCACGCCCGCAGCGTGCAATGCACGCATCAGATTCATGAAATCCAGGTCGGCCTCTTCCATGATCAGGTGGTTCTTCTCCCCTTTTGGACCGTAATTGATGCCCGACAGGTGGATGTGCAGATACTGCATGGCCTCGTCGCCAAGCGACTTGCGGTAAAAATCCAACGCGGACATCCACTCATCGTAAGTGTTCATCGCTCCATCGCCAAGACGGGCGTGCAGGTGGGCAAAGTCAATGCACGGGACAACGCCCGGAATGGCTTGCGCCATTGCCAGCACATCAGACAGTGAACCCAGCATGGCCGCCTTGCCGCTGATCTCCGGGCGCAGCGTGACGGGGTTGCCAGCAGCACGCAGTTCGTCCACGCAGCCTTGCAAGCGCGGAATAGTCACCTTGAGCACCTCGTCCGCCGGGCGGCCAAAGTAAGTGCCGGGATGGAAGATGATGTCGGTCGCTCCGGCCAGGTTACCGAAGTGGGCCGCGTCGATCAGGTACTGGCGCAGGCGCGGCCATTTTTCGTCGTCGCCGTTCAAATTGATGTAATACGGCGCATGGACAGAGAGCGCCATGCCAGTCTCCGCAGCCGCCTGCTTGATGGCCGCACAGGCCGTCTCGCCGACGCGCACGCCCTGCACCCAGGCCAATTCGAGGGCGTCGAGACCGACGGAAGCCGCGTACTGGATCCCGCCCACCGTCCCGCCGGGTTTGGGCGGGGTGGCTTTGGGGGAACCAACAGTCCCAAACTTGAAAGAATGCGTCATAGGTGCTCCTCAGAAAAATACCGTCGGTCAAGACGGTTCCGTTGCATGGGAATGGCGATGATGAATGTCCGGCGCGTGGTCATGGGCATGTTCCAGAATATCATGGGCATGAACATGAGAATGAGATTGCCTGGCACTTTCGACAGCATGTTCATGAACGTGATGTCCATCATTATGTGTATGTCGGTGCTCGTGAACAATATTCTCATGAACGTGTACATGATCGTGATCTTCCATCAAAAGAATATATGCCCCTGACGCAATTACCAGCAAGGCAATAAAAAAGAAAATACCGGGAATCTCCCGAAAAATCAAAAACGACAGAAGGATTCCGGCCAGCGGAGCTGTACCAAATAATGCGCTGGTGCGGCCTGCTCCCAATCCACGCATAGCGTGCACAAACAGGAAGATACTCAAACCATAACTCAGGCTGCCTAGCAGCAGGGCAAGAAGGGTAACGCCCGGCGATGGGAAAGTATTTCCGAGAGCAACAGCGATTATGAGTGATACCAGCCCCGCTCCCAGGCCTTTCACGGTAACAATAACCAGTGGATCTTTGGCGGATATATTGCGCGTCAAATTATTGTCAACTCCCCACATAACGCAGGCTGCCAATATCCCAAGTGCACTCAAGGAAAATCCCCATTGATTAGTAAAGTCCGTGGAAAGCAGAATGCTGGCGAGTGTAATCAAACCAATCGCCCACCATGCGTGGCGACCGATAGCTTCTTTAAAAACGATAGCAGCAATCAACGTGGTTGCGACGCCTTCAAAGTTCAAGAGAAGAGATGCGGTAGCCGCGGGTGCATGGCGGAGGCTTATCATGAGCATAATTGGTGCGATCACCCCGCCTGCCAGGATTGCTCCGACAAGCCATGGCCAGTCCGACCGTGCAAGGCGCGCTTCTTTCTGCTCATCATGCACCGTCTTCTCCATCAATTTTACACACAGCAAACCAAACCCAGAACCGAGATACAGCAATGCGGCTAATAATACCGGCGAAGTTTCTCCCAACAGCAATTTGGAAAGCGGCGCACTTGCTCCAAAAAGGAAGGCGGCCAACAATGCTTGGACAACAGGAATGATACGGCTTGATTTCAAAAATAATTACTTTCCAATGTAAGCCTTGAATATCTGCCACAACGGAGGCCCCAAGATGAGCAGGCCGACCAAAATCGAAGTCAGTGCAGCGATCAGCACCGCCGCCGCGCCCACATCCTTGCCCACCTTCGCCAGGGGGTGGTGCTGCGGGCTGGCCAGGTCTACAACCGCCTCCAGGGCCGTATTGATGAACTCCGCCGTCCAGACCAGCGCAATGGTCAGCAGCAACACTGCCCAATCACGCATCGGCAAACGCAACCAGAAGGCCGCCAGCACTACCAATGTTGTGACGATAGCATGGATCCAGGCATTGCGCTGGGTGCGGACAACGTACCACCAACCCCGAAAAGCATGCCGGAAAGCATGTGCACGCGAGACAAAAAAGTTCCGGATTCTATCCATGCACGATCGTTGGAGGAATACCGAGCCGCGTCAGGACCTCGGACTGGGCTGCCCACATGCGGGCTTTTTCTTCCGCCCCGGCATGGTCGTGACCCAGCAGGTGCAGCACGCCGTGGACAACCAGCAGCGACAATTCTGCTTCCAGGGAATGCCCCGCAGCAATAGACTGGGCTTCGGCGCGCGGGACGGAAATGATGATATCACCCAGGTAACGGCGGCCCGTTTCCGGGTCCGTTTCGAAGGCGGGAAACGACAGCACATCGGTCGGCGCATCCTTGCCCAGGAAGTCGCGGTCGAGAACCTGGATCTGGGTGTCACCGGTCAGGACCAGCGTCAGGTCAGCATCGGGAGCGGACTGCTGAAGCAGTGCGGCGTTAGCGGCCCGTTCCAGGATGTCGGGCATAAAGACACGCCTGAATTCAGGAATAATTTCGATATTTATCATTTGTGCTTCTTCAAGAGAGCTGGTCTGGGTGTGGTCGGAACCTCCACCGCGGCGGAGGGCTGCGAAGCAAGTTGTTCCTGCGGATATTCCAGGCGCGGGTGGTAGGTGACGCGCAAGGTAGTGATAAAGGACTCGGTAATGCTCGCCAGGTCACGTTGGGAGAGCGGGGTATTATCCAACTGGCCGTCCTTCTGGCACCGTTCAATCACATTACGGACAAGGGTGCGCACCTCGTCATCGTTGCGCGGACGTTCGGCGCGTGCCTGGGCTTCAACGCCATCGGCGAACATCAGGATGGCAGTCTCTTTCGAGTGCGGTGACGGGCCGGGATAGCGGAACTGGCTCTGGTCCACTTTTGAAGCATCCCCCTGCGCGGCCTGGACGGCACGGTTGTACTGGTAGCGGGTGACAAGCGTGCCATGATGCTCGGCGATGAAATCGTACAGGCGGCGCGGCAGGCGGTATTTGCGAGCCAGTCCCAATCCATCCGACACGTGGCAGATGATGGCTTTGGCGCTGATTTCGGGGGCCAGGTCATCATGGGAATCAATCTGGCTGGAGGGCTGGTTTTCGACGAAGAAAAGCGGGTTGGTTGATTTTCCCACATCGTGGAACAGCGCACCCACCCGTATCAGCAGTGTATCAGCATGGATGCGTTCGGCGGCCTGTTCGGCCAGGTTGGCCACCTGCAGGCTATGCTGGTAGGTTCCCGGAGCACGCTGGAGGAAGTAGTTCAGCAGAGGTGAATCGGGGCGGGAAATTTCGAGCAATTGCAGGGCGGTAGTCAGACCCAGAAATTGGGCCAACAAATACTGCATCGGCAGTGCAATGCTGGTGGAGACAATCCCGGCGAAAACCGCCGCGCCCATCAGAGTGGTCAGCCCAACCCAATCCATATTTGTAAAAGGCAGGCGGTAAGCCGCCACCATAGCCGCGCCAGCCACTGCAATAGCGATGGCAGCAAACAGGAACTGCCCCACACGACGCGCCTGTCCCAGCGCCAATACGCCACACAGACTACTCAACGTGTAATACGGCAGCAGGCCAAGCGCATCCGGCATCCCATAAGCAGCCAGCAGGCTCATCAGCAGGCCAAAAACAAGGCCGCGCTCCATCCCGAAGAGCGCCGAGACCAGCAGCGCAAACGCGGGGATGGGGAAGAGATAGGGTATGATCGTCCGGTTTGGATTGCTGACACGCGCCCCAACCAGGAAGATAGCGAAAAGCAGGGCCAGCAGGATCAGGCCGCGCAGGTCAGAAATCACCTCCGGCTTAAGGCGGAAGATATACAGGGCTGTAAATATGGCCGAAAGCGCCACCAGAGCCGCCGCACCCAGGTATTTGAACGCCGGGTTTTTAGGCTGCACTAGGCCAAGAGCAGTCAGGGCTTCCAGGTCGGCTGCCGAAATAACCTGCCCGCGCGTGACAACTGTCTGCCCTGCGACGAAGGATTGTGTTGCCGGCTCAACAGCTTCGCGCGCCGTCTGGCGCGCCGCATCGGTCAGTTCAGGGCTGTAGAAGCTATTCGCCACAACCAGAGGCGCTACGATTTCGACAACCAGTGCCACTTCCTTCTCGGTCAGCGTGAGGCTGACCAGCGACGGGAGATTCTGTCGGACGGAATCCAAGTCCTCGGTCCGCACGGGGTTCTGCATCGCTTGCTCCAACACCGTGAATGCTTCGGTCTGCACCAACTCCCAGCGCGTGTCGGTTAATATCAACAGAACGTCTTGCGAACCGGGCTGAAGAGTGAGACCCTGGATTGCGATCAGTTCAGTTTTCTTCTGCTCAAGGGTGGCTTCCTGGTTTGTCCGGATAGTGGAAATGGATACCAGGATGGAATTAAGCACCTCGCTCTGAGTGCGGGCAATCGCCGTATCCGGTGGAATATAGACGGGGGCCACGGCGCGCTCGGCTTCGGCGCGCGCCGCTTCGGTCAACACATCACTGGCATATTGGATGTTGCGCGGGGCGCGCAAATCCTGCGGAGCCACATCCCCCACTGAAAGCGGCAGGCTGATCTGGCGCAAGGACCACGGCTGGACAATGGCAACATAGGCCAGGATGCTGACGCATGCCAGCACGAGGGTGGGAAGAAAGGTTCGGCGCGAGAAGAATCGTGCGGAGCGGGGGGAATCCATCAAGTTTACCGGTTGGGGACAGACGACAGCCGTCCCCGCATACCTTATTTCTGCAACAACTGACGGACAGCGGCGCTGACCTGGTCGCCGGGAGCGCGGCCCGCCAAGCGCGGCATGAGCAGTTTCATCACCTTGCCCATGTCTGCCGGGGAGGCGGCGCCTGCCTCAGCAATGGCGGCTTCGACCAGTGCCTTAAGCTCGTCTGCGCTCACCGCCTGCGGCAGGTAAGCCTGAAGGACAACAATCTCAGCTTCCGTGGCCGCCACAATGTCCGGGCGGTTGGCGCGGCGCGCTTCTTCAACCGCATCCTTGCGAGTCTTGATTTCCTTCTGGATGATTGCCAGCACGGCGGCTTCATCCAGTTTCACCTGCCGATCAATTTCCACCTGGCGGACCGCCGCCAGCACCATGCGGACGGTACGCTTGCGCACATCGTCCCCGGCTTTCATGGCTTCTTTCAGAGCAATTTCAAGTTGAACTTTGGTTTCCATAGTTTCATTATACCTCGTGGGATGGAAGGTTCTTGCCGCAGAAAATTAATAAGAGTTCCGGCGGTAACCCTCGCACCGTCTGTTCCCCTCGTTCCGACGCTCCGCGTCGGAATGTTCGCGGTGTATGTTCCGGTACACTGAGCGTCCCTATGGGTGACGACGCAGAGCATCGTCACCAGAAAAGATATATAATCTTCATTAAAACGATATTGATATAGAATATTATCCGCTAAAAGGCTGCATTTTCTACCAATCTGGTTATAATTCCACCATGTCCCCTTTCTACACCCGCACTGGCGACGACGGCCGCACCGGTCTACTTGGTGAGGGCCGCCTGCCAAAGTACCACCCCCGCATCGAAGCGCTCGGCGCTCTGGACGAAGCTTCTGCCGCGCTGGGTCTCGCCCGCGCCCTGTGCCAGACTCCGCAAACTAAACCCATCCTGATGGATGTACAACGCGACCTGTATGCGTTGATGGCCGAAATCGCCGCCACGCCTGAAAATGCGGAGCGCTTCCGGACCCTGGGCCCGCCGCGCATCCAATGGCTGGAATCCCAGGCTGACAACCTCTCCGCGACGGTCCCCCTCCCGGCGGAATTCATCCTGCCCGGCGACTCGCTTTCCGGCGCAGCCCTGGCTCTCACGCGGACAATCGTCCGCCGAGCCGAACGGCGAGTGGCTGAGCTGCTCGATACCGGTGAAATCAAGAACCCGATCTTGCTGCAATATTTGAACCGACTGTCATCCCTGTGCTTTGCACTGGAACTGCTCGAAAACCAGTCTGCTGGTCACGATACCACTCTGGCGAAGAAATGATTGGAACCCTGCTCAACATTGCAACCGTGCTGGCTGGCGGGACACTCGGCCTGCTCTTCGGCTCGCGCCTGCCCGACCGCCTGCGTAAGACCGTCATCGCCGGATTGGGGTTGTTCACATTGGCCTATGGCCTGTACAACTTCCTGAAAACGCAAAACCCGCTCATTGTACTGGGCAGCTTGCTGATTGGCGCGCTGCTCGGCGAATGGTGGAAGATTGAGGAGGGTCTGCAAAACATCGGGAAATGGCTGGAGTCCCGTTTTAACGGCAAACAGGCTGACGGACCCGAAAGCGATCTCAGCGGTTCGACTGAGCCCTCCCCAGGCAGTCGCTTCGCCCCCTCTAAGGACTTCGTACGCGGCTTTCTGACGGCATCGCTCGTCTTCTGCGTTGGTCCGATGACCATTCTCGGGTCCATCCAGGACGGTCTGAACGGTGATTACAGCCTGCTGGCGATAAAGTCGGTTTTAGATGGATTCGCTGCGCTGGCCTTTGCGTCTACGCTGGGGGTGGGGGTTTTATTTTCGGTGATTGTCATCCTGTTTTTTCAGGGGGGCATCAGCCTGCTGGCAGCACAGTTGAGCGCCGTTGTCACTCCGGCAATGATGTCTGAGATGACCGCTGTTGGCGGGGTGCTCCTGCTCGGTATTGCCATTAGCAGCCTGCTGGAAATCAAACCCATTCGGGTGGGGAGTTTCCTGCCTTCCCTCGCCATCGCCCCTCTGGTTGTGGCGATCCTGGCATCCCTTGGCGTTAAATAAACTTAGGGACGGCTATCCGCCCCTAAGTTATAGCAGAAAACTACTTGCCCGCCAGCGCGGCGTCAATGACCGTAGCCAGTTGATCAAAGGACTGGATAAGCGTTCCATTGACAAAGATGCTTGGCGTGCCCGTAATACTCAAAGACTGGCCCTGGGATATATCATTCTCGATATCGCTGGCATATCGGTCTTCCTGGAAACACTGATTAAAGGCCGTCATATCAAGATTTAAATTCTGGGCCATGATTACCAGGCGCTCATCGGTAAAAAGGGAGGCGTCTTCGGTGACCTGATTGGCAAAAAGTGTGTCATGATAATCCCAGAAATGCCCCTGTTCTGCGGCACACATGGCAGCGTTGGCCGACCGATAGGATGCATCCGTGCCATCATTCCCATCAATCACGATGAACGAATGAAAGGTGTAATATACTTTGCCAGTCTCCACGTAGGTCTGAATAATTTGGGTTTCAAAATTCTGCGTATAATACATACAGGCTGAACACCGAAAATCTTCGTACACATCCACTTTGACCGGAGCATTCGGGTCGCCGAGGTGAAGCCCATCCACCTGTGTATTGATTGCCTTCGGGGTGATGGATATAACCGGGACTAGAGTCGCGCCGGCCGTAGCCTGAGTTTTTAATACCATCGGTCTGATAAAAGCAAAAGCGATCAGCAACGCACCCGCCGCCACCAGCAAAATAACCAGGATGCGGTTGCGGGTTCTCTCCCGCTGACGGCGTTGGCGGATTTCTTGACGTTTACTCATTTCTAATCTCCTTAAGTTCCAGTGGTGGAATTATGCCACACTCGCGGCCATCTTTCCAGCAAGGCACAATGAAATTTAGTAGACTTCCTGCATAAGTACCAATTCCGAATGAAAATTTCTGCGGGACGGGCTTCCACGCCTTTTCCTTTGGCGGCATGGGAATCACCTCTACAAAATTTTGCGGACTTTAGCAAGAGGTCTAGTATATCGCTGTAGGCCGGATTAAAAGTGGGGCGGACTGTTATCCGCCCCTTGGTATAAGCGGAGAATTACTTACCCGCCAGCGCGGTTTCAATGGCTGCGGCTAACTGGTCATATGATGGAACATAACCGGGAGTTACTATCTGCCCATTAACAAAGACACTGGGCGTACCACTTACGCCGGCTGTTTGTCCGGTGAAAAGGTCCTGATTGATAAAGTTGGCATAACGGTCGGACTGAAAGCACGTGTTGAAAGCCGTTAGATCCAGTCCAAGGCTCTCGGCAAAAGCAACCAGGCGCGCGTCCGCAAAGGAACCCTGGTTTTCGCCACTCCAGTTGGCAAAAAGAATAGCGTGATAATCCCAAAAACGGCCTTGTTCCGAGGCGCACATGGCTGCATTGGCCGAGTGGTGGGATTCCCCGGCTGCATTGCCGCCATCTATGAGAGGGTAGAAATGAAAAGTGTAATAAACCTTGCCTGTCTCAACGTAATTAGTAATCACCAACGGCTCAACAGTTTGAGAATAATTCCTGCAGGACGGACACTGGAAATCTTCCCACACGTCAATTTTGACCGGAGCATTCGGGTCGCCGAGGTGCTGTCCATCCACCTTGGCATTGATCACCCTTGGTGTAATCGGCGTAACTGCATTGGCACTGGGAGTCTTGCTGGCCGCATTATGAACGGTGTTAATCATCTGCAGGATGAACACAAAACCAATCAGCAGTGCCCCCAACGTCACCAGTCCAATCACAAGGATGCGGTTGCGCATTCGTTCACGCTGACGGGATGCGCGGATTTCTTGTCGTTTGCTCATAATATCTCCTCACTGTTAAGAGTGCCAGGATTTTGCCACAATCGGGGAGGTTTGTCCAGACACAACCCCGTCTTCTCTAAAGAAAACGGGGTTGTTCTAATCCAACTCTCATGCGAGCAAGGTTAGTGTTTACCGAGCCAATCCAGCATCACCTTAAAGACTTCCGCCTTCTCCGGCTCGTTGTGGATTTCGTGGTAGAAACCATCCCACATTTTCAAAGTGACCTTATCCTTCGGTGCAAGACCGGCAAATTCCTGGCTGCCTCTGGGATAACAAATCATATCCTTCGTCCCGTGCATGATGAGCAACGGCAGTTGGAGCTCACTGGCGTGTTCAAAGGTCCAAGGAATAGCCATCAGCATAATCTTCCCAAACCCCAGCGTCATCCGGTCATGGACGAGCGGGTCGCTGATATAAGCCTGAACGACGGCCGGGTCGCGGCTGAGTGTTTTTTGATCCAGGCCGCTGGCGAGGGTCATTGCAGGCATGAGCGTGCCCAGCACGCGCGCCATTACCACCTTGACCTTCTGCTCTTCAAGCGCGGTGTGCAATCCGGCAGCAGTGGAAATCACGCCGGCCAGCCGGGTTTTCCGGCGCAAGGCGTAGTTGAGCGACAGAATACCTCCCAGGCTGTGACCGTACAGGAACTGCGGCACACCAGGATAGCGCCCCGCCGTCTCTTCCAGGAAGCGGTCAATATCCGTCATAAATGCCCCGAAAGACGGCAGATGCCCGCGCGGCCCTCCGGATTTCCCATGGCCGCGCAAATCGAAGCCGAGCAGGGCAAAGCCCTTCTCCGCCAGCGCCGCGCCGACGTGGGCGTAGCGCCCGGTGTGTTCGCCATGCCCGTGGACGAGGGCGATGGTGGCTTTGGGTTTCCCTTTTGGCGCCCAACCGCGCGCATACAGGTCCAATCCGTCCGAAGATTTAAAGATCCATTCAAATGTATCCATTTTATTTGCCTCCGAGTTTAACTTTGAATTCACAGGCTTGCGCACCTGTGGCCTTGCAAGTCACTTCCTCCACGTCCGCTTCCTGACCGGTAGCCCAGAAAAGCGCACCCTGGATGATTCCCAAAGTAACATAGCAAATCGGCTCATCGGACGACTGTCCACAGGCAGCGGCCGCAGAGTGATCCACCAACAGCAAATCGAGATCAAGTGTATGGACGGAGGCCGCGCCCCCGCCAGCTCGAAAACGTCCTGCGATCATGTCCAACACGCGCCGCCGCCGGGCCGGGACCGGGAGCCAGCGCACAACTTCAAGTTCCGTTTTCTCCAGGAAGTTTGTCCGCGTCGTAATCCGTTCCCAGATTCCATATCCAATCCGCGACAAAATTCCGCGCGCACCCCGCCCATAGAAAAGGCGCAGCGCCTGTTGAAGCAGAGCGTAAAGTTCAGCCGACCGCATACCATTTAGGTTGTCAAGGGAATCCTTTTCGATCACCGAAGGCGACAGGCTAACCATCTCCAGCATGCGCGGCAGGTTTTCCGCGCCAACTTCCTGGAGGGCAGCCTCGACAAACAACTGCACGATACGGCTTGAAATGGCCGGCGCGGCAGATTCTGGGCTCACGCTTTGATTTCTCCTACTTCAAAACGGCAATATTTATCGCCTTTGGCAATGCAATGTGTTTCGATGATTGCGTATTCCTGCTCAGTCGCCCAGCGAACCGCCCCGGCTACCGAACCGACATAAAGGTGGCAAACCGGCTGGTCGCTGTGGCGGCCCAGGCAGATGGCACAGGTGGATTCGCAATAAGCAATCTTATCGCCTTCATCCTCCAGCCAGGCATCCACCGGTGGGTTGGTCTTCTTCAGGGCGTTCACCATCGCGTTCAGGACAAACTTAATGCGCCCTTTTTGCGACATAAGCTTGAGTGCCGCACTTGCCACGTCCATCAGAGCGCCCTACTCACGTACGCCATACTGAAAGGATGCCTTACCGATGCGACGCAGCATCCCTTTCCCGCCGCGTCCATAAAAAGCTTCGATGGCCTCATTCAATTTTGCATATTCAACTGTTTTGATACCGGGGTTGGTATCGTTGGGCGGGAAATTGCCAACAAAACGCTCCAGGCCCACACTGCGTAAAACCGCATTCAGTCCGTTCTCGCCCATTACTTCCTGGGGAGAAACCAGCGCCTGTCGCACCAGGGCATTGACGATGACAGCCTCTTCAGGATTAACCATATTATCTCCTCACGATGAGACTTGCAACTGGTATACCGCGTAACGTTCCCCGGTTTCACGGAAGCCCATCCGCTGGTAAAGTGCCAGCGATGTAGCATTATCACTCTGGGTGTTAACCGTCAGATGGGATAAGCCGCGCCGCCCGGCCTGCTGAATCAGGTCCGCGACCAGGGCATATCCTAATCCATTTCCCTGCACAGCTGGCCGGACCGCCAGCCTGGCAAGGTGCACTCCGAGCGGATTGCGGGTACTGAGCTGGTAGCCAATCACCTGACCATCCGCCTCGGCAACGGTTGCCCATACTGCCTGTGGATAGGCTCGCTCCAACAGCGGGAGTGCATTCCGCCAGAGCAGTTCGAACGCCGAAGCATCCACTTCGGCAACAGCAGGCAGGTCAAACGGCATCATCGCCCGCATGGAAATCTCTGACGGCAAAGCCATCTCGGCTGGAGTTCCACCGTCACGTTCGAGCATAACGATGGACTGGCGACTGGCGAACCCGCTGGAAAGGAGTAAGTCGTGAAGCCATTCCTGCAAAACAATGGCAGCGGGGACGAATTGGCCTTTGTGAGTCAGTTCAGCAAATGCTCTGTCCCAGAGCATTTGCCAGGATTCTTGAACAGGAATCTTGCCAGAGTTTACAAACAGCCGCACCCAAGCCACAGTCGGCGGGTCCGGCGGGCAGCCCAGAGCGGCGACAACCTGTCCCTGGCTTTCGAGCACGAAGAAAGGTGGCGAGCCAATCCAATCGAGTGGACTGCGCCAATCCAGGTGGCGGTGAACATGCGAACTGAAATGGATCAGATCGGCAATCTGGCGCTGGTCGGTCAGAACAGCCGGGCGCACCTGGAGATCCACACCAACAATCATAGCCGGAAGAACAGGAGCTTCTTCATAAAGCGCTGCTTCGGGGTAGGGTTCTTGACAGCCGCCAGCCCGGACTGTAAAGTGATGATCGCGTCAAAAAATTTGAAGCGGCGCAGATAAAGTGCGGAGAGCAATTGAATCACTTCGAGACGTAAATCTACTTCACCTGCTTTTCCTAGGGCGTCACCAGCTCTGGTGTAAAAGTCAATTGCTTCCTTGAAGCGCTTGAGAGCTTCCAGGGCCGAGGCCTGATTGGCCAGCGCCATTCCTTGACGGCGAGTATCACCGGCTTCAGCGAAAACCGCATCCGTGCCCTGGGCAGCTTCCAAAGCAGCCTGGGCCTGTTTGTCGCGCAGCAGAGCCACGGACTGGTTGTTCTTCATCTCGGCGGACATGGGCGCATCGCCCACGTCCGCATAAGCAGACGCGGCTTCAGCAAAGGCCTGTACCGCGGCCGGATAATCACCGGCTTGATAAGTACGTTTGGCCTGGTCTGCAATCTCCTGGGGGGAAAGTTTGTTCACCATATCAGAATGTGATATCCAGTAAATCTTCGGCCACTGAGCGCAGTTTATCGGTAGACATGCCGCTTAATTTCATCGCCAGTTCCAGGTATGGGCGATTGACCGGCTTGCAGACAAAATTCTGCAATTCAGGCGAGAGTTGCAAAAAATCCTGGATGGCTTTTTGCTGGACCATCCACAAACCGATGTGACCGGTCTGGTCAAAGAGCAATTCAATCTGGCCGCCCAGCAAGGCGGTCAAACCTTCCAATTCAGGTAAGGGGATGGGACGTTCACCCAACTCATAGGCCTTGAGGTGCGCTGTCGAGATGCCCGATAGCCCCGAGAGGGCGCGTGGTGAAATACTGGCCTTCTCGCGCACCTGACGCAGGAGCGCCCCAATCAGGCGTTGGCGGATGCCAATAATCGCAGGCAGGTTCAGGGTCTCAGTGGGCGGTGCATCGTCTGATGTGGCGTCCTTGCTCCAGAAGTGGCGCAGGGGCAGGTTCAGGGCATAGGACAGCACTTCCAGTTCCGGCAGCGAAGGTGATCTGCGGCCTTCCTCCCAGGCACGGAATATACCTGCCGTCACTCCGATTGTGCGCGCACATTCCGGGATGGTTCTACGCGCCGCCAGACGCGCGTCACGGATCAAGACACCTAATTTTCTTGAACGAAGGTTAACCTGGACTTGAATGGTCATGAGGTTTCCTCACAAAATTACAGAAAAGACAGAATCATTATAGCAGAAAGCCACGCAACAGTTAACGCAAGATGATGATATCCGGCTGGTCTTTCCAGGCTGATATCAGGCCTTCACGGCCCAGAGACGCCGACAGCCCAGTATAGCCGCTCTTACGCAACATAACTGTCAGATAGTTGCGGCTGGCTGCACCCCCGTCAATGACCAAGACTGAAATCGGTTTTGTATCCATCAGCACCTTTTGAAAATCACTCTTCAATTGGCGTCATCAGGTACCCAAGCCCGGAGTGGGTGGCAATATGTTTCGGCATATGCGGATCATCTTCCACTTTCTGGCGCAGGCGGGAAATGGTAACCCACAGGATTTCTTTTTCGTCACGATATTCCGGCCCCCACACGCCGGTCAGCAGCTCCTCGGCAGACAGGACTTTGCCAATATTATGCGTAAATTGCAGTAAGAGACGGTATTCTGTCGCTGAAAGATAGACCGGCTGTTCGCCCAGCCAGACCTCGGCGCGTGCAAAATCAATGCGCAGATTGCCGTGCGTGAAAAAGCGATCCTGCCCGGTCTCGGTGACTTGAGCGCGACGCAGCACCGCCCGTACTCGGGCAAGTAATTCCATCACCGAGAATGGTTTGACCAGATAATCATCGGCGCCCACGTCCAGGCCTCGGACACGATCCTGCTCTTCGCCTTTTGCAGTCAGCATAATAATGGGCACGTTGGAGAATTGGCGGATGCGCTGGCAGACCGCAAAGCCATCCATGCGGGGTAGCATTACATCCAGCAGGATCAAGTCCACCGGGTTGGCCGAAAAAGATTCGAGCGCTTCCTCGCCATCCGTGGCGGTAAACACCTCGTACTCTTTGGTTAGAAGATTGGCTTCGATCAAGCGGAGGTAGCGCGGTTCGTCGTCAACAATCAGAATGCGTGTGGACATGCCTTATGCCTCCTTTACAGCTTTCTCCGGGCGAAGGGGAAGTTCGATACGAAACGCAGTTCCTTTGCCGGGTGTAGTCTTGACCGAAATTCGGCCATGATGTGCTTGAACAATCTGTTTGCAGATGAATAATCCCAGCCCCGTCCCGCTCTTGCTGAATTGACCAGGCACACGGTAGAACCGTTCGAAGAGGAATGGGATGTGCTCAGGCGGAATACCCGGTCCCGGGTCTGAAAAGGTAACTATCTGCCAGTTTTCTTTCACTTGGAGCGAGATGTTTATTTTCGTGCCGGGGGCATACTTGATAGCATTATCAAACAGGTTGTCAAAAACCTGGGCCAGACGGACGGTATCTGCCTGGATGGGCGGGACAGGCATCAGGTCCAGGATAACTTCCAGACCTTCGTACCGCCCTTGGACGCGCAGAGCCACGTCCCGCAGAAGCGAGCCCAAGTGAACAGGCTGGAAGTCCATGCTCATATTTCCACTCTGCAGACGGGCAGAGTCAAGTATATGGTCAATCAAGGTGAGCAGGTGGTCTGATTCTTCGTCTATGATGGCCAGAAATTCCTGCTGTGTAGAGGTGTCCCAGGTGGTGTCAGAACGCAGGAGAGATGTGGTGTATCCTTTAATGAAGCCAAGCGGGGTATGCAACTCATGGGAAATCGTGGCAATAAAATCGTCCTGGAGTTGGGCACGGTGACGGGCATGTTCCAACTGGGTCAGGCTTTCCTGAAGAATATTCTGTTCGAGCGCCCGCGCCGTCTGGACGGCAGCCAGGGTTGCCAGCGGCATTTCCTCAGTGGTAAATTCAGGCCCTCCGAAGCGGACAAAGACCAGCGCGCCGCGCCGGTCCGGAAGGATCAGCGGCAGGCCAAGGAAGTGAGGCATGGCAATCCGGTCGGCAGAGGGCTGCTCCGCAGGAATGGATTCGGTGGCTTTGCCCGTGCTGATGACTTGGTTGGCAATCTCCTCACCCCAGGAGGATTCGGCCTCCTTATTGCGCCCACGTCCGGCTGCACGCGCATAGACTACTTCCGGTATGCTGCCGCTTCCTTCAACGAGGGAGATTGCCAGATTGTCAAAAACGAATTTCCTGCGGAGTAAGACAAACATTGCATCCAGGGATTTCTTCCAACCATCCCTGACGATGGAACTGCTCAAGCGAGTGAAGGTTTCAAGCGTTTCGCTGTCCATTGTCCGCCAGCCAAATCAAGAACCTTTGTTGACCGCAAGCAGCGGGAAACGGAACCTGGTACCTTTTCCATCTTCTGACTGCACTTCAATCACCGAACCATGTGCACTGATAATCTCGCGCACCAGAGCCAGTCCCAGGCCGGTACCACCGTAACGCCGGGTGGAGGAAGAATCCAATTGGTGGAAAGGTTCATAAATCTCGTTCAGCCGGCTGGCTGGAATGCCAATGCCAGTATCAGAGACCGATACCATGATCAGCGTATCCGATTCCGGCTGGATGGACAGGGTTACTTCTCCGCCAGAGGGCGTGAATTTGATGGCGTTATCAATAAACTGGAGAATTGCCCAGGAGATTTTCTCTTCATCCGCCTGGACGTAAGGAATATCAGGTTGACCGTTAAAGTGCAGAGCCACATTTCGATCATCCGCTTTGGTGCGTGAATAACTAATGATTTCCCCCGCCACTTTATTCAGATTGACGGGCGCCAGGCGCAGGGTCATCTCGCCACGCGCCGCCAGCGAGAAGAGGATGAGATTGTCAATCAGGCTTTCCAACCGCCCGGCTGCGCGCTGGCTGACCTGCAAAGCGTTTTTCTGTTCAGCACTCAGCGAACCAAGCGATCCGGTCGTCATTAACTCCAGGTATCCCTTTACGTGAGTCAGCGGTGTGCGTAACTCATGCGAAACATTGGCAATGAAATTGGCCTTCATCTGGCTCAACTCGGAGAGCTTGCGCAGCGCCTCCTGCAATTCCGCGGTCCGTTCTGCAACGCGGGACTCCAGGAAGCGATTGGCATCCTCGAGCGCATTCCGCAGTTGGATGATCTGCTCGGTCACGGCATGGTCAATTTGCCGGCGGGTAAGGAGGTTGAGGTCCATCAATGCCTGTCCCAGCAGGCAGGGTTCCCCGGCCCGTTGTTTCTCATTCTGGTAAGCCAGGGCTTTCTGCAAATCCGCCTCGGTAATGAAACCTCTCTGGACAAGGGTTTCGCCCAGGCGGGGGACAAGGACTTCGGGGGTCAGAGGGGATGTCATCGGATGCTCCTCACGATTGCCAAACCCATTCACCGCCGACCATCGTTGCTGTCGGTTGAATACTATACAAATCAGAAGGGTCGCAGGTGAACGGGTCCGTCTCAACGACGGTCAAATCAGCAAGAAAGCCAGCAGACAACCGTCCAAGGCGGTTTTCCATTCCGGCCGCGAAAGCCGGTCCAAGAGTAAATCCTTCGAGC
>Ga0265292_1000701_pt1 | contig 40042 bp, 40 predicted proteins | sample Munlanlewell296A_FD_189080 | JGI IMG/M metagenome (GOLD analysis project Ga0265292, IMG submission 189080) | Leachate microbial communities from a municipal landfill in Southern Ontario, Canada - Leachate well 296A | ecosystem: Engineered > Solid waste > Landfill > Unclassified | place: Canada... | reverse complement strand
AACTTTTGGAGTTATACAAAAAAGATACCGATAGCAAAAAAGTTATAGATATGGCCAAAAAAATTGAGGGTTGCGCTCGTCACATTGGAGTACACGCGGCGGGAGTGGTCATTAGCCCGACTGATTTAACTAATTTCACTCCTCTTCAATTTGACCCAAAAGGTGAAGGTAAAATAATTACTCAATATGATATGTATAGTGTCGATGAAAACGGCGCCGGTCTTTTAAAGTTTGACTTTTTGGGACTTAAAAATCTTTCAATCATCGCAGCTACCATAGAACTTTTGAAAAAAACCAAAAATATTGAAATAGACCCAGATAGTATCCCCATTGATAACAAAAAAACTTTTGAGATGTTGGCGCGCGGAGAAACCGAAGACTTGTTTCAATTAAATGGTGATGGCATGACAAGATTTTTGGTTGAACTTAAACCAACATCTATTCATGATATAAACGCGATGGTAGCTCTCTATCGTCCGGGGCCTATGCAATTTATACCAAATTATATTGTACGCAAGCATGATGCTAGCAAAATCACATACGCTGATCCCGCGTTAGAACCCATTTTAAAAAAAACTTATGGTATTTTGGTTTATCAAGATGACCTTTTGATGATGGCTCATAAGTTGGCTGGATATTCATGGGGTGAAGTAGATAAATTTAGAAAGGCGGTGGGTAAAAAAATTCCGGAAGAAATGGAAAAACAGAGGGAGAAATTTATTGTTGGTTGCATGGAACATTCTAAATGGACAGAGAAGAAGGCTAAAGAAGTCTGGAAATGGATAGAGCCCTTTGCATCTTATGGCTTCAATAAGGCTCACTCGGTTTCTTATGGACGAGTAGCTTACCAAACTGCATATCTGAAGGCAAACTATCCGGGTGAATATATGAGAGCGGTTCTTTCGGCCGAATCAGGCGATACTGAAAAAGTTGCCACATCAATTGCTGAATGTAAAAGAATGGGGATTGAAATACTACCACCAGATATAAACGAAAGTTTTTCTGATTTTACTTTGGTTAAATCCGACGTCGCTGAAGCTATGTCGGACAAGAAAGAAATTATAAGGTTTGGACTAACAACAATCAAAAACTTTGGCGAAAGTATTTCTCACACTATAACCACGGAAAGAAAAGAAAATGGTAAGTTTAAATCATTGGAAGATTTTTTGAAAAGAATTCAAGATAGAAATCTAAATAAGAAATCAATGGATGCTTTAATAAAGGCTGGGGCTTTTGATAATTTTGGAGAAAGAGGACAAATGATAGCCAATATGGAAAATCTCTTGGAATATAACAAAGAATCAGCAGCTAACCTAGATCAACATTCACTTTTTTCTTCTACTCCAACATTAGACTACCCACCACTTCGACTTAATCAGGCAAATCCAGCTCTTCCATCTGAAAAACTAGCTTGGGAAAAAGAACTTTTGGGCCTATATGTTTCTGGCCATCCACTAGAGCAATTTAAAGATAAGCTAGCCAATCAAAAAAATACTATCAAAAACATAAAAGAAAATTCTAAAGAAAATGAGATAGTTGTGGTCGGGGGATTAATTGAAAATATGCGAGACATTTTAACTAAAAATGGCGACAAAATGTTTTTTATAAAATTTGCTGATCTTACAGATGAAATTGAACTTGTAGTTTTTCCCCGTACTCTTAAGGAATTTTCTGCAATTTTTATCCCCGATCAATGTATTGCCGTAAAGGCACGCGTTTCTCTCCGAAACGGCGAAAAGTCTCTAATTGCCGAAAAAGCTAAAAAGTTGTAATTCTCAAATAAAAAATCCTAACAAATTTGACGACCGTCATATTTGTTAGGATTTCTCCTATTTGGCCGATCAGTCAGATGTGGGAAGAAAAAAATTAAAAATGAAAAGCCCCGCACATACTCGGCGCACAGGCGCTTTTCGTGTAGGGTTGTTTGAGCTTACTTTAGTTCAGCTCTCTGTTCAGCTAACGCTGCGCTAACGCAGATTTGTATAATTCGAACGTTTTTCTGTGTTCATACATGCAATCATTCGCGGCTTTCTTCCATCCTTTTTCCATCGTAGCATCCATTTCTGCCATGGATTCGTAGTTATCTGTTGTTTGTTTGTACTTATCTACTATTTGTTTGTAGATTTCTATGGTAGCCAAAGTCCCTTCAGTTGTTTTTGAGCACTTTTCGATCAATGCTTCACCTCGTCGGTGAATTTGAACGCAGGCCACAGTCATGATGACTGCTACTATCCAACCAAGCCATTTCATCATCTTCAGATACCTCTATACTAAGAATACATGATATCACAGATTTGTCAAGTGGTGTAATAATTTTTTAAAAACTGGTATTATTTAAATATGAGTAAAGAAAAATCTCTCGACAAGCTCGAGACAAGCAATATTGAAAAGGTTAGGCATTCACTTTCACATTTAATGGCGTCGGCTGTTTTAGAAATTTATTCCGATGCTCTCCCTACTCTCGGTCCGGCAACTGATATAGGATTTTATTACGATTTTGACTTGGGAGGTAACACAGTGTCGGAAAAAGACTTTGTAAAGATAGAAAACAAAATGAGACAGATTTCTAAATCTTGGAAAAATTTTCAAGAAAAAGAAATTTCTTATGATGAAGCCAAAAAACTTTTTGCAAACAATTCATACAAATTAGAGCTCATAGAAGAAATTCATAAAAACGGTGAAAAAATCACTACTCAAACCTCAGGAGAAGGAGATACAAAGTTTACCGATTTATGTCGCGGTGGCCACACCAATGATATGTCAAGGACGCTCCTTGACATTGGTTGGAAATTGGAAAGAGTAGCGGGTGCTTACTGGCGTGGGGACGAAAAAAATAAAATGCTCACTCGTATTTATGGTTTAGCTTTTGAGTCTAAAGAAAAATTGGATGAGTATTTATTACAAAGAGAGGAAGCTGAAAAGAGAGATCATAAAAAACTTGGCAAAGAAATGGGTTTATTTACTATTTCAGAGCTGGTAGGCAAAGGTTTACCAATGTATTTGCCAAAAGGAAATATTATTCGAACTGAATTAGAGAATTTTATCAGAGCTGAAAAAGAAAAACTTGGTTACTCATTTGTTACTATTCCTCATATCGCTAAAAAAGAACTCTATATGCGCAGTGGCCACTTGGGTAAATACGATGCCATGATGCCAATAATGAAGGACGAAAATGGCGAAGAATTTGTGCTCAAATCTATGAATTGTCCTCACCATTTTGAAATTTACAACGCGCAGCCACATAGTTATCGTGACTTACCATTTCGTATAGCTGAAAATACTACAGTTTATAGAAATGAAAAAAGTGGTGAATTATCTGGACTTTTGAGGGTTAAGGGTTTATGTCAAGATGATACTCACCACATCATTCGACAAGATCAAATTGAATCTGAAATTGAGATGATTTTGGGTCTGATGCAAAAAGTTTACAATGTTTTTGGTTTTAATAATTATAAGGTAGAAATTTCTATTCGAGATCCTAAAAATAAAGAAAAATATTTTGGTGTTGATGAGATTTGGCAGAAAGCTGAAGAGATATTGGTTGAACAGGTAAAAAAATGGGGTGTACCGTTTACAATTGAAGAAGGTGAAGCGGCATTTTACGGACCAAAAATTGATATTAGAGTTAAAGACTCAATCGGTCGTGAATGGCAGCTAACTACTATTCAACTCGATTTCAACCAGCCTGAAAATTTTGAAATGGACTATACCGGCGAAGACGGCAAAAAACATAGAGTGGTTGTTTTGCACGTGGCTATATTTGGCTCGTTTGAAAGATTTTTTGGTATTTTGATTGAACATTATGCTGGCAACTTCCCTCTTTGGCTTTCCCCTGTACAGGTTAAAGTTATACCAGTAAGAGAATCCCATAACACTTACGCACAAGAAGTTTATGATTTATTAAAAGCCAATGGCATTCGGGCCGAAGTAGATTTGGCAGATGAAAATCTAGGTAAAAAAGTGCGGGGGGCAAAAAACGATAAAATTCCTTATTGGGTTGTGCTTGGCGATAAAGAAGTAGAGTTAAAAGAAGTGACTACTGAATCTCGCAGTGGCGAAAAACTCAGTCCAATGACTCCTCAAAAACTTTTAGAACTTCTCCAAAAGGAAATAAAAGATAGAAGTTAAATATCAATAGTCGCCAATTTGGCGTTGGATTGGATATTTTTTGTAGCGATTAATCGCTACATTCTGATATAATAGGTATATAATATAAACTATAAAATTGTAATAGTTATTACAAAAAATATGACTCGGGTTTCTAAAAGAAAAATTAAAAATGAGGATTTTAAAAAAGTTTTTGATAAATTTATTGAAATTATAGATTTATCAAAATCCAAGAAAGACACAAAACTTTTTATAAAAGAATTTTTTTCCTCTGCCGAAAGAGTAATGTTTGCCAAAAGAATTGGTATTATTTATATGGTCATTGAAAAGGTTCCAGACAGAGTTATTGCCAATACTCTTTCGGTCAGTACTTCTACTATTGGACGAATTATTGAAAAATATGACAGGGGCGATTATAAATATTTGGATTCAATAATGAAGAAAAATAAAGAAAGTATTTTAGATATAATTGAAAAATTATACTTCATTTTGCCACCAAGAATTGGTCGAAAAAGATACAGATTTGTTAGACAAGATAGTTTTCATATTTAAATTAATATTAATTCTTATTCTATTTGAATTTTCAAATGTAGCGATTAATCGCTACAAAGTGAAAACTTGATTAAGCTACTTATTATATTAAGTTAAATATCAATAGTCGCTAATTTGGCGTTGGATTGGATAAAACTCTTGCGAGATGGGACGTCGGTGCCCATGAGGACATCAAAGATGCGGTCGGCTTCTTGAGTGTCTTCAACGGTGACTTGTTTTAAGATGCGACGTTTTGGATCCATAGTGGTTTCCCAAAGTTCTTCGGCATTCATTTCTCCCAAACCTTTGTAGCGTTGGACTGAAATCTTGGAAATTTTGGATTTACTTTCAATCTCGTCAACATCAGTAGAGGGAAGCTCGGCTTCGGAAATGCTTTCAATCTCGTCAACATCGGTAGCGGAACGACCAATTATTTTTGCTTTCTCATCATCACTATAAGCATAATGAACTTCTTTACCCTTTTTTATTTTATAAAGTGGTGGTTGGGCAATATATATAAATCCCCCATCTATAATTGGTCTAAAATATCGATAAAGTAAAGTTAAGATAAGAGTGCGGATGTGGGCGCCATCCACGTCAGCATCGGTCGCTATAATTACTTTATGGTATCGCAGTTTAGAAATATCAAAAGTGTCTCCGATAGCAGTACCGAGAGCTATCACTAAATTTTTAATTTGTTCTGAACCTAACATTCTGTCCAAACGAGCTCTTTCAATATTCAAAATCTTACCTCGTAGTGGCAAAATGGCCTGAGTCTTCCTGTCTCTACCAGTTTTAGCAGTACCACCAGCCGAATCTCCCTCTACAATAAACAATTCTGATTCTTCTGCTGATTTACTTTGACAGTCAGCTAATTTACCCGGGAGTGTCATGCCCTCTAATGCGCCTTTTCTGAGAATGGAGTCTTTAGCGGCTTTAGCGGCTTTACGAGCCCTTAAGGCTAAAATAACTTTATTAATAATAGATCTGGCATCATCTGGATTTTCTTCAAGAAAAGCGCTAAAAGCATCTCCAAAAATATTTTCAACCATTCCTCTAGCTTCTACTGACCCCAATTTAGCTTTAGTCTGACCTTCAAATTGTACCTCTCTTAATTTGACCGAAATAACTGCCGTCAAACCTTCCAAAATGTCTTCGCCAGTAAATGCGTCGTCTCCTTCTTTAATTAAATTATTTTTCTTAGCATAATTATTTAAAGTTCTAGTTAAAGCTGCTTTAAACCCAGTGATATGGGTACCGCCTTCACTTTGGTAAATGTTATTAGCAAAAGGCATTATACGAGCTGAAATATCATCAACGTATTGCAGAGCAACTTCTACACCTTCAAAATCTTCACTATATTTCTCAACATAAAAAATATTTTTATGGATTGGCTTTTGGGTGTGATTATAAAAACGAATTAGTGAGACCAAGCCACCATCAAAATAAAATGTCATGGTAGGAGCTTCTAACCCCAAATCTCTCAAATAAAAAACCTCTACATCTTTTATTTTTTGACTTTCTTCCCTCAAATCAATAACCGATATTTTAAGCCCTTTAACCAAATAAGCCTGTTGGCGCATATGATGTACCACTCTTTCAAAATCAAAAACTATACCTTCTTTAAAAATCTCAGTATCCGGTTCAAAGGTTATAATAGTTCCATGATTTTTAGATGATCCAATTTTTTTAACAGTAGCCTTCTTCTTGCCTTTTGAATATTCCTGCATATAAACTCCCCCATCTCTGTGCACCTCGGCACGCATATAAATTGAAAGAGCATTTACTACAGAAGCGCCCACACCGTGCAAACCTCCAGATACTTTATAGCCTTCGCCACCGAACTTACCTCCGGCGTGCAATGTGGTCATAATAGTTTCGAGCGCCGAAACTTTGGTTTGTTTGTGCATATCGACTGGTATACCTCGTCCATTATCTACCACTCTAACTCTATTGCCCGGCAAAAGAGCGACTTCAATATCATCACAAAAACCACCCATCGCTTCGTCACGAGAGTTATCAAAAATTTCAGATATAAGGTGATGCAAGCCGTCTGGGCCGGTTGTTCCAATGTACATTCCCGGCCTCTTTCTAACAGGTTCTAGACCTTCTAAAACTGTAATAGAATCAGCCCCATAACTATTCTTTTTGTCTTTGTTTTCTTTAGTCATTTAGTCTTATTATAGCAAATTACAGCCTCCTTTGCCAGTCTTTTTTGGGTAAAACATTGTTATTTATTGAACAATTTCTTTTATTAAATTCTCTATTTTTCTTAAATCTTCTATGTCTTCTGGTAAAATCACAACAAATCTCTCTTCTTTAACATCTGCAACTCTTCTAAAGCCAACTATTTTTGAAGTATCTTCCAGATTATTAATATTCTCCCTTATTACTTTTCCATATTTTTTAGTAGCATGAAGTATCTCATCATTTCCCATATAAAAAGCTACATGATCAACTCCTTCGGGAATTTTGGTGCCCGGAAGATATTCAACGGTTTCTATACGAATTTTACCAACACCAGTATTTGAAAAAATCAGGTCACCAAATTTTAATCCTTCCTTTGTTATTGGAGTTCCAAAAACATATTTATCAATAGAGAGTGAAGGCATCCAAACTCCAGCTTGAGTATATAGATAACTTATGAGAGATGAGCAACTAAAAGCATTTGGTGCGTCTTCTCTCATGCTTGAGGGATTTTTATAAACAGCTTTCATGCATTCCGGTATTGCTTTATTTATTACCTCTTCAACAATAACTTTTTCATAAACAAATCCCTTCCCAATAATAAAATTTTCTATTTCTGTATCTGTTAAATTTCTATCAGAAATGCGATTAAAATCTCTTACTGAAAACCCAACCTTATATTGCCATTTTTGCACTTGTGGTGTATTGGCCCAGTTCATTGTTGAATTTTAGCACAATTTTATTTAGAATAGAGTAATTATGAAAGAACAAATTATTTCCACCGAGGAGGAGCAAAAATCATTAAAAGACTTGGAAAAAAGACAAGACACTGATGCTCAAAGGATAAAGCGTTATTTGAATATGCCCGATCTTTCCCGTACTTCTGGCAGTCCGATTGCCGAAATCGTAAATCGTATAGTGAGTAGCTCATACTTTAAAAATTTGGATATTATCAAAACTCCCGAAATTGTGCCGGCCGATATAAGCTTTGATTTGTTTGATTTCCCAATGGACCATCCCGCCAGAAGCAAATCAGACACTTATTATATTGACGACAAAAATATTTTGCGTACTCATACCACAGTTTGTTGGTATTACTATTTAATGATGGAAGAAATAAAAAAACGTATTGCCAAAAATGAACCAGTTGGCTGTTTTAGTTTTGGTAAAGTCTATAGAAAAGATGAAATTGACCGCAATCATATGAATGTCTTTCATCAAATAGATGGTTGGTATTTAATACCAAAAGATATAGGAACAATTGGACAAAAAGATTTAGAAGAAGCGCTTGGGAATATTGCTACTGCTGTTTTTGGCTCAGATATCAAATACAGACTAAACAAAGACACTTTCCCTTACACCGACCCTTCTTTAGAAATGGAAGTTGAAATTGAGGGAAAATGGGTAGAAGTTGTTGGTTGCGGTGTTGTCAAAGGTACCGTTTTGGAAAAGCTCGGTGTTGATTCCAAAAACTATACAGGCTGGGCTTTTGGTTTTGGTCTGGAAAGATTGGCCATTGTTAGTATGTCCTTACCTGATATTCGCCTTCTTTGGTCAGAAGATGAGAGGGTTAAAAAACAACTTAAACTTGATCAAAAATACAAAGAAGTGAGCAAATACCCACCCGTAACTCGTGATATTTCCTTCTTGGTCAATAAAGATTTCGTGCCAAACAACTATTTTGATTTAATTCGCGAAACCATTGGCGAAGACATGATTGAGGAAGTTAAGCTGATTGATAAATATGAAGACGAAGCCAAATTTGGTAAAGATATTGTAAGTTATGCTTATCGGATTATTTATCGCTCACTTGAAAAAACATTGACTAGCATTGAAGCTGATCAAATGCACAAAAAACTTGAACAAAAAACCGCAAAAACTTATGGCGCCAAAATTCGCTAAAATTTAAAAAATATACTATAATACTACTGATGCATCTGATATCAGAATCGATTACATATGTTATTCTTTTTGTTGCTCTCTATATAGAGGTGTTTTTTCTTATAACTTATTTTGAATTTAGAGATAAAGAGAACAAAACTGAAAAAATTATTCTACCAGTTAAATATCCCAGTGTTTCTATCATTGTACCTGTTTGGAATGAAGAAACTACGGTTTTAAAGACCATTTTTTCCCTTTTGAAGCTTAATTATCCTAAAGACAAACTTTCCATTTATATTGTTGATGACGGCAGTATTGACAATACATGGAAAGTTATTCAGAGATTTTCAAAAAATAAACAAATCAAACTTTTAAGAAAAGAGAATGGTGGTAAATATACAGCCTTAAATTACGCTCTAGAATTTATAGATTCTGATTTGGTTGGCTGTTTGGATGCTGATTCATTGGTTCACCCAGAAGCTCTAAAAAGAATAGTGGCGAAATTTGAAGATAGTGAAATGATGGCAGTTACCCCTTCAGTTAAAATATTTGAGCCAAAAGGGATACTTGGTTTAATCCAAAAAGCTGAATACATATTTGGTATATTTTTGCGTAAAGTATTTTCTTACTTAAACGCTCTATATATTACTCCTGGGCCATTTTCAATTTTTCGCCGAAGCGTTTTCCGAGAAATAGGAGGCTACAAACATGCTCACAATACTGAGGATATGGAAATTGCTATGCGAATGCAAAAAAATAATATGAAAATTGGTAATGTCCACAACGCCTTTATTTATACTATTGCACCAACCAACTTAATAACTCTATACAAACAACGTTTGCGTTGGGTTTATGGTTTTATTAAAAATGCTATTGATTATAGGGGTATGTTTTTTAGGCCTCAGTATGGCAATTTAGGAATGGTTATTTTGCCAGCCGCTGGTTTTTCAGTCCTTTCCACAATGTATTTCTTTGGTTCTATGGTTTTCAGTTGGATTAATTCATTAGTCCTTACAATTAAAGAAATTTCTACTGTTGGTCTATCATTTAAAGGCTTTAGCTTTGATTTTTTCTATGTAAACACCGACATTATAGTTTTTGTCTCATTTATAGCTATCGTGGGTACACTTCTGATTATTGTTACTTCTCGAGGTCTAGCAGAGGAAAAAAATATATTTGGCGTTGATAGTGTTCTTTTCCTGATGTTTTATACTCTGCTTGCCCCAATCTGGATGACAAAAGCTATTTATAATGTAGTTTTCTCCCAAAAAACAAAATGGAGATAAGCTGGAAGAAATATGCATATACGTTTTTAATTACGGCTGTCATTTTTATAACGGCTATCTATTTGAGTAATTATTTTAGTCAAAAAAAGATAAACGAGATAAAGAATATTGAAAGCAGGATTGCCGTAGATATTTTAGCCTCTGAGACTCAATTTTCGCTCCTTTCAGAGCTTTCCTGCCGAGATATAGGCAGTAGCTTCCTTTCTAAGGAATTGGCTACTTTGGGCGATAAATTGGCCTATACAGAGCAAAATAGAGGTTCTGATGATGCTGAAGTTTTAAATCTAAAAAAATACTATTCCCTGCTCCAAATTAAAGACTTCTTGCTAATGCAAAAAATTAAAGAGCGTTGCGGTTCTAATCAGGCAAACAACGGGCTCTCAATCATGTATTTCTATTCAAATGAGGGTGATTGTGCTGATTGTGAAAAAGAAGGTTTTGTTCTTACTAAATTAAGGAGTGATTACCCAGAACTACGAGTTTACTCTTTTGATTATAATTTAGACTTGTCAGCACTTCAGACTTTAGTTAGCGTCTACAATATTGAAAACAAACTGCCAGCCATATTAATTAACGACAAAGTTTATTACGGCTTTAAATCGATAGACGATATGAAAGTGGCCCTACCATTTCTTGTAGAACTTGATAAACAAAAAGCCAAGGCTGAAGCAGAAGCCGAAGCCCTCAAAGCCAAACAAGCCACTTCTTCCACCCCGTAAATTAGCTTTGCTCACACGGGGCAGGCCAAATCTAATTAATCTGGAGCCGGCACGAGGGTTCGAACCCCGGACATCCACTTTACAAAAGTGGCGCTCTACCAACTGAGCTATGCCGGCATGTGTTTAATTTTCAATTTCCAATTCTCAATTTTCAAATCCTGTATCTTCGATCTTCCCCTTCTCGCCATTTCCCTTTTCTTCCGTTATTTTTTTGAGATAAAAAGAAACTGAGCCTTTACTTTCAATTTCTTTCTTACCCATAATAACATCCTGTCTTTTTTTGTACTCATTTACTGCTTTTTCTTCTATTTTTTTCAAGTAATCTCTTGAAACTTCTTTCAAATGAACAAAAATAATATATCGAATACTTTGAATTAACTGTAAACTTCTAAACTTAAAATTTAAAACTACTGATTCAAATTTAGAATCAAAACGCCCGAGAGATCTCAAAACAATATTTTTATTTTCATACTTTAGCTCCATGGCTTTGATGAGCAATAGAATTAATACGATTAAAAGCGAAGAGCCAAATACTACAATTGTAGTCATATTTTATTTAATTGAAAACCTAACAAAACGACCTATTTCTGTTCTTTCACCAAATTTTTGGATAGCTTGTTCAATTAAAGAGCTTATTTTCATTTCTGGATTCTTGATAAAAGCTTGTTCCAACAAAACCTTTTCACCAAAATATGCAGAAAGTTTCCCCTCCAATATCTTATCACGCATCTCTTTTGGTTTGTCGCCAAAATCTTTTTCAAATAATTCCTTTGCCTTAATTTTATCTTCTTCTTTTATATCTTCCATTTTAAGATATTCAGGCGCTAGCGCAGTAATATGCATAGCAATATCCTTTGCCAAAACTGCAAATTCTTCATTGCGGGCAACAAAGTCAGTTTCGCACAAAAGCTCTACCAATGATCCTACAGAGCCATTGCCGTGCACATAGGAAACTACCAACCCGGATCCTAATGTTCTGGCTGATTTTTTGTCAGCTGATTGCTTGCTGATTTTTCTTAATATTATTTTGGCTTTTTCTAGATCGCCACAGGCTTCCTCTAGAGCTTTCTTACATTGCATAATCGAGACTCCAGTCTCGTCTCTTAATTTCTTAATTTGTTCTGTTGTTATTTGCATAATTAAACTGTTTTCTTTCCTTTATTATACGCTTCAGCCACCTTTTCTACAAAAAATCTAATGCTATTTATACCAGAATCATTAGCGGGAATAGGAAAATTAATCCCTGAAATATTATTATCAGAACCACACAAAGCTATAACAGGAATATTTAAACTTTGGGCTTCTTTCAGGGCAGTAATTTCATATCTTGGATCAACAATAAACAAAGCCTTGGGTAAGTTGGTCATATCCTTGATTCCCCAAAACATTTTCTGCAATTTTTCTATTTTTCTATCTATCAAAATTCTTTCTTTTTTAGTGTATTTTGCCAACTCCCCCTTCTCTTTTTGAGACAAAAGGTCAATCATCATGTCAACTCTTTTTCGTATTTCTGGGAAGTTGGTTAAAGCTCCTCCAATCCAGCGACTGGCAACATAAGGCATCTCTACTTTTTCAGCCACTTCCTTAACTATATTTTGAGCCTCATTTTTGCCACCTACAAAAAGTATTGGGCCATTGGTTTCAGCCAAAGAAGCAACAAATTCAAGGGCTGTGGCTAATTTATCATGTGTTTTTTCCAAATCAAAAATATCCACTCTATTTTTGGATCCAAAAATAAAGGGGGTGTTGCTTGGGTGTCTTCGTGATTTGCTAAAGCCAAAATGGGCTCCAACACTGAAAAGCTCGTCCAAATTTTGTTCTGTTTTTGTTACTTCTACCATACGGTTATCAATGTTATCAAATTTCTTTAAAAGCGTCAATTATATTATCGATATGGCCTTTCATAATATTTTCAATACCGTGCCAGTTTTTGTTTAGTCGATGATCAGTTATTCTGTCTTGAAGGATATTGTACGTTCTTATTTTCTCTGATCTATCTACGACACCAATTTGTTCTTTACGATTAGCGGAATATTTTGCGTCTTCTTCCTCTCTTTGTTTTTCCTCTAATTTGGCAGAAAGTATCATTAAAGCGTTTTCCTTGTTTGCATTTTGGCTTCTCTCGGCAGTTGAGCGCACAACTAAACCAGTTGGTTTATGGGTCAGTCTTACTGCAGTTTCTACTTTATTAACATTTTGACCGCCCTTACCTCCAGCTCGAGAAAATTCTACTTCCAAATCTGCTGGGTTTATTTCAAATTTAGTTTTTTTACGAATAGGTAAAATAGCCACTGAAGCGGTGGAAGTATGAACTCGCCCCATTTTTTCAGTCTTAGGAACTCTTTGAATTCTGTGAATACCTGTTTCTTGTCTCAGTTCTTTATACACGTCTTTACCCCTAATTTCAAATGAGGCCTCCTTATAACCTCCCAGTGGCGATTCTGCCTCATCTAGTATAGAAACTGTCCAGCCTCTTGAATCAGCATATTTTCGATACATTGTTGCCAATTCTTCAGCAAAAAGTGCTGCTTCTTCGCCTCCAACTCCAGCCCTTACCTCCAATACAATCTCATTAGGAAACTCTTCTTCCTTTTCCTCCTCCTTCAAAATCTCATCCATCTGAACAGTCAAAATTTCTTTTTGAGCCTCAACGTTTTTAAGATCAACTTCGGCTAAATCCTTCATTGATTCATCTTTTAGAAGTAGCAAAATATCAACTTCTTCCTTAAGAAGTCTTTCTAGATTTTCAGCTAAGTATTGAGTTTTAGGATTATTTTTATAAAGAGATATATCCATATAGATACACCCCACCCCTTCACCCCTCCCCTAAGGGGAGGGGTTGGGGAGGAGTAATTTATTTTTTAGATTTTGGAGTCTTGGTGGCGGCTGCCTTTCGTGTTTTAAATCTCTCTACTCTTCCTGCGGCATCAATCACCTTTTCATTACCAGTAAAGAATGGGTGGCATGCACTGCAAATTTCTACCTTAATTTCTTTTTGCGTTGAACCAACGGTAAATTTATTACCGCAAGAGCAGGTAACTTTAGCATCAGTATAATATTGTGGATGTATTTCTGTTTTCATTATTTTATTTATGTAATATAACAGATACTTAATTTTTATGCAATTTTTTATTTTAGGTAATGGAAAAGGCCCTGTCAGCGAAGTTGTCTAGAACGACGACGGACGGGGCCCTATTTCCTATTTGTGGTCAGAGTCGCTAAACTCCGGTCGCATCGTCTTTATTTCAGGCGGGTCGCAGGGCGGCTGACACTCTAGCCTCTCCTTATAGAGAGGCGGCAATTAGGGTTTGTCACCGAGGTAAACCAGGGCAACGGATGGATGGAGGGCGGATTGCAGGTCTTACCTCCAGTTCACGACCAAGCCGACAGCGATTGCCAGCCAGGTTCTGACTTGAATCATATACCCACCGAAACTCTTGTCAACAACTAAATATTTGAAATGTGGATAATTAATACCCCACCAATGGATCAATCATTGTAAGTTGTATATTTTCAGCTTTAGCTAAAACCTGATTACCATAAAAAGTATTTGAAGGACCTCCGCCAACCCCGCACGATCTACCAGAATAATATTTGCAAGCCGCATTACGTTCAGCGGTATAAGTACCACTGGAGGCGCCCAAATCTGCCATATAAACAGCGGTAGCCAATATCGCGTGTTCTGGATTCCATGGATTAACATTGTTTGCATCAAGTCCTAAATTACTACCAAGTCTAGTCTTAAAAAGTTCCCAAGTAGAAGGAATAAATTGTGATGGACCCATCGCGCCTCCATAACCTCTACTCGCACTCCATTTAGTCCCGGGCGGGCAAGAGACGGGCGTCATTTTCCAATCTTTACCAAGTCTTTCGGTTATATCTTTAAATGGCACTGTATCCCTGGGTGCTTTCATAACTTTTTCGAAAACAGTCCCAGTATTTTTACCAGCCCCATCTCCTGTTTCCAAATTATTAACTAAACACGAACCTTGATTTTTGCCCAAATCAGATTCTTGAGTAAGAATGGCTAAAATAAGGGCTGGACGAACGCCAGTTTTTTGAGAGACCAACGTTGCATATTTCAGGGCATCACCAAATGCAATGCCTTCTGTATCACGTAAAGAAAAAAGAGCAGCTCTAATTTGGGCGGCTTTCTTCTCTTTTTCAGCTATCACCTGCTGGTAGGTTTTTTCTTGAGTTTTGTTTATATTGATTAATCTTTGCTTTTCTTTTTCATCTATTTCCACTTTCTTTTTATCTGCTTCTACCCTTGCTTTAGTATCTGTCTCAGCAATTCTTTTTTCATCAAGCACTTTTCTTTCTTCATCAGTTTTAGCCTGTAAATATCTTATTTCATCAAATTGTTTTTTTAGAGATATTTTTATTGAAGTAAAAGAATCAACATCCTCAAAAAATTGAGATAAATTTTTATTTGATAACATCACCTCTGCCAGAGAGAAGTTATCTATTTCATCGGTTGATCGCAAAATAGCCGCCAATGATTCTTTACCTCTATCTAATTTTTTTTCTAACTCAGCAATGGTTTTAGTTTTTAATCCAATGTCGCGAGTCAATTGTTCAATTTGAATCTGTCTTTTTTTTATGAAAGCTTTGGCTTCATTTATTTTAGCCTGCAAAACAGAAGCATCCCTTTCTAATGAAGCGGTGCCTTGTTTGGTTTGATTTAAAATTGATTCCCACTTGGCGATATCCTCTTCAGTAGTTTTAAGTTCCGCCTGCCATTTGGCCTCCTGTTCCAGCATTTGCTGTTCGGTCAAAGTGGCCTGTACTGGAGTAGTAATAAAGAACAAAAAAATAACAAAAAAAATACTTAATTTTGAAAATTTCATACATTGTTATTATAACAAAAAAGCTGAGAAAAATATTGTTATTCTTTTGGAGCTTCTTCAGCACCTTCCTCTTCTTTCTTGCCCTTCTTTTCTACTTCTATTTGAGATAAATCAGCAGATACTTCTTCCTCTTTCTTCTCCGCCTTAGGAGTGGCAACGGTTATCACCACTTCTTCTGGATTCTCAACAAGCTTAACACCCTTTGGTAAAACAATATCTTTAGCCAAAATTTGACCTTCTAATTCAGTAATAGAAGAAATATCAACATCGATCTGATGAGGTAAATTGACTGGTTCGGCTTCAATCTTAATTTCATGCAAAATCTTCATCAGTACTCCGGCAAAATCTTTAACTGCCGGGGAAACACCTATAAATTCAAGTGGTACTTCAACCTCTACTTTATGACCTTTTTCAAATATATAAAAGTCTGCATGTCTTGGTTCATCTGTTAAAGGATCAAAATCAACATCATGAATCAAAACTTCCATTTCTCCTTCGGGAATGCTTAGTTTTATAACGGTTGATTCACCGGCGTTCTTCCAGGCTTTTATAAAATCAGTCTTCTTAATTTGAATCGCAATGGACTCTTTTTTGTGCCCATAACAAACAGCCGGCATAAAGCCTTCTTTTCTTAAGCTTTTTAGCTTCCCTATTTTTTCTCGTTTTTCCGCTTTTATTGTGATGGTCATAGTTAAACATATTAACAGAAATTTAAAATAACACAACCTCATCCCGTCCAGTTTTATAACCTCACCCCGTTTTCCTTACGGAAAACTCCCCCTCCCCTAGATGCAGGGGAGGGGGAAAATAAAATATTGCAATTTTTGTAAAATACTATATAGTAAAAAGTAGAGATTGGAAGCTATGACACCCATATCTAAAGTGCCAATGATAACTGAAGCCATGGCCAAGAGATTAACATCTTTTGGGTACAAAACTCTAGAGGACTGTTCTCGGGCGGGAGATTATAAATTACTTCAGGTGAAATCTCTTGGGCATAGCGCTTTGGCCAGTATGCACGAAGAGTGCAAACGGCAAAATATCCCATGGACAAAGAACGCGACCGTGTGAAAAACACGGTCGTTTTTTTAAATGAGAGAAACTATACAAAATTTTTTATCTTACCTAAGACTTTCTCAGTATTATTTTCTACTTCCTCATTTTTAAATCTCAAAACTTTGTAATCCAATTCTTTAAAAAATTTATCTCTCACTCCATCATATTCTTGAGCTTTTTTTGTATTATGTACTTCTCCATCAAGTTCAATAATCAATTTGTATTTTTGACAATAAAAATCGGTAATATAACCACCAATACTGTGTTGTCTCTTAAATTTTGTTCCTAATTTATTATTTCTTAATTCAAACCAAAGCACTTCTTCTGCTTTTGTTTGGTTTTTTCTTAATTCCCTTCTTCTATCTCTAAGATTCTGAATGTTATGTGTCCATTTCATTTTAAAATTTTATCTTATTTTATTGATAAAAACCTCACCCCGCTTGCCTTCGGCAAGCGACCCTCCCCTAGATGCAGTGGAGGGTAAAAATTTAAAAAGTTTTTGTATTTATTAAGGATAAATTTTATTTGTTTTTGCCCATAGCCCCTCTCCTGCTTCTAGGAGAGGGGCAGACTGGATTTATCCAGTCGGGGTGAGGTTCTTAAAACAAGTGGGATAAGATTGGGGAATTTGAAGGTCACCTTCCCGCAAACAAAGCCATCCTTTTCTCTACCACAGCCTGCATTGCCTGAAGAGCTGGTTTGAGATATTTATAAGGTGCAATTTCGTCAGGATTTTCAATGAGTGATTTCTGAATACCTTGTTTATAGGCCAATCGCAATTCGGTATTTATGTGTATTATAGAAATACCAGCTAGAATAGCTTGTTTAAATTCTTCATCTGTAATACCAGAACCGCCATGTAAAACTAATGGCACTCCAGATGCTTCTCTAATATTTTTAATTCTCTCTATATCTAATTTTGGATTACCCCCCCTGATCATGCCGTGAATATTGCCAACCGCTGGAGCAAACAAATCAATTCCGGTTTCTTTTACAAATTCTTGAGCCTCTTCAGGTTTTGTCATAGTATTTTCTGATATTTCTACACCCCCTGGCATCTCATCTAAAACTTTTGAAGACTTACCTATAAAACCAAGTTCCCCTTCAATTAAAACTTCCGGATTTTTAGAATTTTTATAATCAACAGATTCTTTAGTCATTTTTAAATTTTCTTCAAAAGACTTTTCCGCGCCATCAATAATGACCGCATCAAATTCAGCATCCACAACTTCTTTTACTCTATCTACTGAGTAAGTATGGTCTGCATTCAAAAATATAGGCAAACCTTCTGTTTTTGTTGTATCTACTAAAGCTTTGACCTGTTTTATGCCAATAAAATCTCTCTCGCCTTCGGAGACGCCGATAATGACAGGCAAGCCAAATTTTTTAGAAGCACTAACAACCGCCCAAAAACCTTCTGAATTTGAAATATTAAAATGGCCAATAGCAATCTTTTTTTCTTCTGCCTCTGTAACATACTCTCTTAATGTTTTCATATCCACATATTATCATATTTTTATTTTTTAAAAATTTTTATAGTGTATAATCATATGAAATGGATTTCTTTAATTTAGATAAAAATTTTGATTTTGTATCTATTGGCGATATTACCACTGACGCCTTTATTCGGTTGAAAGATGCTAAAGCAATTCGTGATGAAAACGGTAAAAAGTCTGAACTCGTCTTAAGATTTGGCGACAAAGTACCCTACGAATTTGTGGAGGAAGTGCGGGCAGTGGGCAATAGCGCTAATGCTGCTGTATGCGCTACCAGATTAGGTCTAAACTCTGCATTGGTTACAAATGTGGGTGATGACCACAATGGTCATGAGTGCATTGCTACATTGCAAAAAAACAAGGTCGCAACTAATTTTGTTACTGTAGAAAAGGATAAGGAAACAAATTATCATTATGTTTTGTGGTTTGAGGAAGATCGAACAATTCTTGTTAAACACCACGAATATGAATACGTATTACCTGATATAGCAAAACCAAAATGGGTTTACCTGTCTTCTATTGGTGAAAATTCATTAAATTATCATAATGAAATTACCGAATATCTAAGAAAAAATTCTGAGATTAAATTCGCTTTTCAACCTGGCACATTCCAAATGAAAATGGGCATTGAAACTCTAAAGGATCTATATAATCGTAGTGATATATTTTTCTGCAATGTTGAAGAAGCTAAAAATATTTTAAATAAACCAAACGAATCAGATGTAAAAAATTTATTAAAAGAGATACATGATATTGGCCCAAATGTCGCAGTCATTACTGATGGACCAAAAGGTGCTTATGCTTATGATGGGTATGAAGGTTTTTTTATGCCACCATTTCCTGATGAGAAACCTCCCTATGATCGTACTGGCGCTGGCGATGCTTTTTCAGCAACATTTACTTCGGCTATTGCTTTAGGTAAATCCCTTTTTGACGCTTTTATGTGGGCCCCGGTTAATTCTATGTCTGTAGTTCAATATGTTGGCGCTCAAAAAGGGCTTTTGACCCAAGAGGAAATATTAAAATATCTCGCTCAAGCGCCACAAGATTTTAGACCGCAGAAGATTATGTAATTTCGACCCCACTGCATTTTCCTCGACCCCACCCCATCCGACTTTCGTCGGATGGGGTGGGGTCGATTTAACAGAATGGGATGGGGTCATTTTCTCTGCATCACTCTCTCAACCGCCCTTTCAATACTAGGAACTCCCATACCATAATGCTCGATTAACTCATCTGGTGTGCCAGATTGGCCATATTTATCATGAATTCCAATTAACTCCATCGGTACCGGATAATTTTGTACTAAAACTTCAGCTACTGCCGAACCCAAACCTCCCACTACTTGATGTTCTTCAACACTGACAATAGCATTTGTTTCTTCGGCCAGATTAATAATTGCTTCAAAATCTAGCGGTCTAATACTGGCTATGTTTAAAACCTTAACGGAGATTCCCTTTTGAGCAAAATTTTGAGCAACAATTATTGCCTTATGAACCAGAGCTCCAGTAGCAATAATCCCCACTTGAGCATCCATTGGTGGTGCAAAAAATATTTGAGCCTTACCTATTTCAAATGGAGTATCTTCGGTGGTAATGAGTGGTGTTTTTTCTCGAGCCAAACGAATATATACTGGCTTATTTATTTTAGCAGCTTCAATTGTGGCCTTTTTTGCTTCAATAGCATCACAAGGAGAAAGGACGATCATATTTGGCAATACCCTCATCAAAGCAATGTCTTCTGTGGCTTGATGAGTTCCCCCATCGGGCCCGACTGAAATACCTGCGTGACTACCAATAATTTTCACCGGTCGGTCATTATAAGCAATGGTGGTTCTGATTTGCTCCCAATTACGACCGGGACTAAACATTGCATAAGAAGAAGCAAAAGGAATTTTACCCATTGCCGCCATACCACTGGCCACTGTCACCATATTTTGTTCAGCAACACCAACTTGCACAAATCGAAGTGGATATTTTTTAGCAAACAAACTCATTTGTGAAGACTCATTTAAATCAGCGCAAAGTCCAACGACATTTTTGTCCTTGTCGGCCGCCAAAACCAAACCCTCACCAAAACCAAACCTAATCGAAACCTTTTCGACATTTTCGTTAAATAAATTTTTGTTGAGACTTGAGTTTAACATAATTTTTACTTCATACTTCTTAATTCACTTAATGCCATCTCTCCTTCTTCCTTTGTTGGAGGCTTGCCGTGCCATTGCCATTTTCTTTCCATAAAAGAAACTCCTTTGCCAGGAATTGTGTTTGCAATAATAACTGATGGTCTATCAAACACTGCTTGCGCCACACCAACCGCACCAACTATCTGTTCAATATTGTGACCATCTATAACTTGAACATGCCAATTAAACGATTCCCATTTTTCTTTTAGAGGTTCAAGTGGCATAACATCTTCGGTATAACCCTCAATTTGAATATTATTTCTGTCAATTATAGCGGTCAAATTTTGTAACCTTTCTTTTGCTCCAAGCATTACTCCTTCCCAAATATTTCCTTCATCAAGTTCCCCATCGCTCAGAAGGCAATAAAATTGTTTTGGAGAATATTTGCCATTATCCATTCTATCTGCCAAACACATTCCCACCGCCTGAGAAAGGCCTGAACCCAATGGCCCCGAACTTGTTTCTAAAAATTTTAAATATTCCCTGTGGGGATGCCCCTGCAATCTTGAACCAAATTTTCTCAAAGTTTTTAATTCATCTAGCGGGAGATAACCCGCGTGAGCAAGAGTGGCATAATAAACAGGACAAATATGACCACTGGAAAGTACCAACCTATCCCTCTCTTCCCACATAGGGTTGGTAGGATCGTGTTTTAAAACAAAAAAATAAAGAGCGGTGAAAATATCTGCCATCCCAAGTGATCCGGCTGAGTGCCCGCTTCCAGCCTCTACCAACATTTCTATAACAGATTGCCGTATTTCATTGGCCTTCCCTTCCATCCATATTTTTTTTTCATCTGTCAGTTGAAGCATTTTTTATAAATTATAAATCTTGAAGTTTAATTAAAGCTTCTTTAACATCTGGGGTATTAAAAATTGAGGAACTGGAGACAAAACTAAATACTCCAGCTTCCTTAAGTTCAGGAATAGTTTTTTGATTTACTCCTATATCAATTTGAATTGGTACCGAGGAATGATTTTGATGAAAGCTTCTTATTTTATCAATAACATTTTCATCTAAATCCACGCCACTATATCCGACTCGGTCATTACCCATAAATTGGACAAAGTCCAATTCTGGCAAAAAGGATTCCAAAACAGAAATATCACCAGATGGTTTAATACCAAGACCCATTTTGCAATTGGCGCTTTTTATTGTTCTTAAACATTCCTCCGTATGATCGGTTGAATCAATATGAATGACAAAACTTTTGGCCCCTAATGATATAAAATCTGAAATGTATTCAATTGGGTGAAGCACCAACATATCAATTTCCAATACAAAATCTTCAATGTAAGGAAAATTTTCTTCTCCTCTGGCTATTTTCATCATCTCCTCAAACTGATTACCATTGAAGGGCCAGGTTTTGCTGGGAGCATAATTGCCGTCAACAATGTCTAGTTGCACTTTTTTAACTAAACCTACAAGTTTGCCAAATCTTTCTCTGACAATGTTGAGATTTTGAGGAATGATGGATGGAATAATTTCTATCATAAATTTTCTATTTTTTTTATTCTTCTAGTATGTCGCTCTTCACCAGAAAAAGCTGTTTCAAGCCAAATTTTAACAGCAGTTTCAGCGTCATTTAAAGATAAAAATCTGGCTCCTAGAGATAAAATATTGGCGTCATTGTGTTCTCTAGATAATTTTATTACTTCCAAATTACTACCATAATATTCTACTGCCCTAACATTTGGAAACCTATTAGCCACCATAGCTTCACCCTGTCCTGAACTCCCTAAAATTATAGCTTTTGAATTTTCTGGATCTTTTGAAACTTTTTGAACAGCTCTTTTTACAAATTCTGGATAATCATCTTCTAAATTTAATTCATATGCTCCACAATCTTCTGTCCCATAACCCAACTCTTTAACATACTCAATTAAAGCATTTTTCATTTCAAACCCCGCATGATCACTTGCAAAATATATTTTCATTTTTATTATAAAAATTCACCAATTTTTATCACATGTTTTATGAGTGTGGCGGTGTACCCAATTTCATTGTCATACCAAGCGCAGACTTTAACTAAATTTTTATCTACCACTTTAGTTAGTCCTAAATCAGCTATTGAGCCGTAAAGCGAACCAATAATATCACTAGAGACAATCGGGTCGGAAGTAACGGTAAAAATACCTTGCCACCTTTCTTCAGTTGCCCCCTCTTTTAAAATTTTATTTATTTCTTCTACACTAGTTTCTCTTTTGGCAATAAATGTCACATCAGCAATGGAACCAGATATTATTGGCACCCTCATCGCCAAACCATCAAATTTTCCTTCTAAATCTGGGATGGCTTTAGTAACTGCAATGGCCGCACCAGTAGAGGTGGGTACAATATTTTGAGCGCCGGCTCTGCCTTCTTTCCAATCTTTTTTATTTGGTCCGTCAACCATACTTTGACTGGCGGTATAACCATGAATAGTATTAAGTATGGCCTTTTCTATGCCTATTTTTTCATTCAAAATCTGAATAAGGGGAGCGGCGGCATTAGTCGTACAGGAAGCATTGGAACTTATCTGACAAGTAGATAATTTTTCATCATTTATGCCCATCAAAATAGTAGCTTCCGTTTCATCTGTTGGATTATCTTTGGCTGGAGCGGTGATAATGACTCTTTTGGCACCCGCCTCAATATGAGGTTTAGATTTTTCAAATGAGTTAAAGGCCCCGGTGGCTTCAATCACCACATCTATATTCAAATCCTTCCAAGGCAATTCTTTTGGTTCTTTTACACTAAAAAATTTAACTTCTTTTGTATTTATAACCAGACCACTTTTATCTTCTGAAACAGAAATCGGAAATTGTGCTGATCCATAAACAGTATCGTACTTCAAAAGATAAGCTATATTTTCAATATCGCCCAAATCATTGACGGCTATCACTTCAATCTCCGGCACATTTTGAGCCAACCTCAAAAATCCCCGACCAATTCTGCCTGCGCCATTTATGGCTACTCTAATTTTTTTATTCATACCAACATTATAGCAAAAAAGAAAAACTGCGAAGTCACAATAAAGTGGACATCCGCTTAACAAGTTAGACAGACACCTGGAGGCAAATCATCTTGTTGTGGATTTTTGAGATCAACATCAGTTCTAACATTTGTATCTTTCTTGATTGTGTCCCCCGCAACTTCACCTAATACAGAAACATTGTTTTCCTCTTTGCTGATTTTTTCAGCATTTTCTTTCTTTTTGTCTTTGCCTATATTTAAAACTTGAACAGATTTTGATCCATCTCTGTAAATAGTGATGCCTTTACAACCGGTATCCCACGAAAGCATATAAGCTTTTTTTACATCTTCAACAGTTGATTTATTTGGCAGGTTGATTGTTTTTGACACCGCATTGTCAACATGTTTTTGGAAAACCGCTTGCATTTTGATATGATCGGGGAATTCTAAATCGTGAGCAGTTACAAATACTTTTTGCCATTTTAAAGGAACCTCTTTTATTCCAACAACTGAACCGTGTTCTGCAACTTTTTTCATCAAATCCTCTGAGAAGAAACCTTCTCGACGAGCAATTTCTTCAAACTGTTTATCAATCTCTATCAATTCTACCCAATCATTTTCATTTTTACTGATTCTTGATTTTCTAACATAAGCTAAGGCAAATTTTGGCTCTATTCCTTGTGAACAACCAGCTATAATGCCTATAGTACCAGTAGGAGCAATTGTTGTAACTGCACAATTTCGTAATCTCTCTCCTCCTTTGTGGTTATACAAAGAATCTTTAAAATTAGGGAATGTTCCTCTTTTTTTGGCTATTGATACTGAAGTTTTGTGGGATTCCTTCTCAATAAAATCCATAAGTTTGTCAGCCAATAAGAGAGCCTGTTTTGAATTGTATGGTATTTCAAGACTAACCAGAGCATCTGCCCAACCCATAATACCAAGTCCGATTCTGCGATTGCCACGAGCCATATTTTCAATATCAGGCAAAGGATATTTATTCATATCAATCACATTATCAAGAAAATGCACAGCTTCATTCACAGTTTTTTCTAATTTTTCCCAATCAAATTCTTTCTTTCTTTTATTGTTTATTACGAACTTGTTCACATTAATACTTCCGAGATTGCATGGTTCGTTCGGTAAAAGTGGTTGTTCACCACAAGGGTTTGTTGATTCTATTCGTCCAAGTTTTGGTGTTGGATTTCCACGAGCATCATTCATCCGTTCAATATAAACAACCCCCGGGTCACCTGTCTCCCAAGCCAGATTTGCAATTTTATTAAAGACTTCGGAAGCATTCAGTTCATTTACCGGTTGATTATTTTTTGGGTTGATAAGTTTATATTTTCCTTTCTTTTTTACCGCATCCATAAACTCTTCCGTAATGGCCACTGAGATATTGAAGTTCTGTAATATTCCTTCCTCTGTTTTGGCCGTGATAAATTCAAGAATATCTGGATGATCAATATTCATAATTCCCATCATGGCTCCACGCCTTTTTCCTCCTTGCTTAACAACTTCGGCTACCATATCAAAAACTCTCATAAATGAAATCGGTCCGGAAGAAACCCCCCCCGTTTGTCTTACAAAATCTCCTTTTGGTCGTAAACGGCCGAAGTTATATCCTGTACCACCGCCAGATTTGTGTATAATTGCGGTTACTTTTGCCGCCTCAAAAATGCTCTCGATAGAATCATCAATAGGTAAAACAAAGCACGCAGAAAGTTGTTGCATCGATGTGCCAGCATTCATAAGGGTTGGTGAGTTAGGAAGAAACTCTAAAGAAGCAATTAATCTATAAAAGCTCTCTTCAGTTTTCATCAGGTCTTCGTCTAAAATTCCTGGTTCATATATTTTTTCAGCTGCTGCGATGTTTGAGGCGATCCTTCTAAATAACTGCTGTGGAGTCTCTATAATCTTATTGTTGACATCTTTTCTTAAATATCGAGACTCAAGAACTTTGAGGGCATTTTCAGTGATAATCGTTTTGACGTCGTGATAGAGAAGAAAATATTTAGCTTCTCGAATTTCTTGCCTCTTTTTTCTGTATTGCTCATAAGCTTCTGCCACATCACCAAAACCTTCGTCTTTGAGTGTAGTTATTATTATATCTTGAATATCTTCAACATACGGGATTTTACTCAAAAATAGCTTCTCTGTACTTAATATAACTTTTTGTGAAATCCGTCCTACCACTGGACCATCCTTTTCTCGAACAGCTAAAAAAGCTTTCAAAATAGCCCCATAAATCTTGGTCGAATCAAAAGGTACAATACGCCCATCTCTTTTCTGGATATGAGAAATTTTTTTTGCTTTTATAGAGACGCCCATTATCTGTTTTTTTGCTGTTTTTTTGATTTTTTGAGGCATATTTTTTATAAAAAGATTAAAAATTAGTAATTTTTTGTTAAATTCTGATAAAAAATAAAAAACTTGGTTCCTCTATTCTACAATTTTTAGACCAAAAAAAACTGTGGATAAGAACCAAAACCAGCACGAGAAAATATAAATTTATTTATGTAAACCAGAGCCCTTTAATGTCCTTACTCTTGAATAATCTATAGGGTTTAGGAATTAAAATTCTACGGTGTCCCCAATTTCAATTTTATAATTTTCAAAAAAACCAGCTTTTGTTTCTAAAACATAAAGATTTAGGATGGGTATATTATTTTTAGAAGCAAAAAAAACTTTTGGATAGGTTTCTGGACCGACATTTTTTTCTATGTAAGTAATTTTTTTATCTTTATCTAACCAGGCAATATCAATAGGAAAGTTCATATCCTTCATCCAAATCCCGTAGTATCCACTATTTTCAAAAACAAAGAGCATTCCCTCACTTTCTGCTAATCCATCTTTTCCTGAAAGACCTTGCGCTCTAGTAGCATCAGTATCAGCCATTTCAATATTTAGCATTATTTCACCTATTTTTAATGTTTTTTGTGCATAATCTTTTTTTTCTTCTGATTTTATGGGTAAAACATCAACTTTTTGCTTATTTTTTTGATTTTTAATCAAAAAGCCAAAACTAAATACCAATATCACAATAAAAACCGATCTGATGATCCATTTTTTCATTGCCTGATTATATATCACTCTCATTTCAGATTAAAGTCGAATAAGTTAAAAATGCCAAAGATATCAAAGGCGACCTTTAACTTCCTATTTTTGTGGTATAATTTTTATATGGGAAATCGAGATTATAAAAATTTTACAAAAGGATTCATCTATCACCTTTACAATCGTGGCAACAACAAAGAAATCATATTCCACGACGAGCAGGATTATAGAGCCCTTCTTTTTAGATTAGGACTTGTTCTTGGAGTTAAAAAGGAAGATTTAAATAAGTGTGAAATAACCAAATCGCCCAAATCTACAATACGGGTACATGCTCTGGAATCAAAAAAATTTAAACTCCATGCTTTTTGTTTAATGCCAAATCATATACATTTTTTAATAGAGCAATGTGGAGAAGAATCAATCTCAAAGCTTCTCTTAAAGGTTTTCACCAGTTTTTCTAAATATATAAATTTAAAATATAAAAGAGTTGGTCATGTTTTTCAAGATAAATTTAAATCTGTTCGTATAGAAACAAACCCTCAATTAATGTTAATTTCTTCATATATTCATATGAACCCAGTTAAGGATTCATTAGTGAATAGGCCGGAGGAATACAAGTGGAGTAGTTACAACGATTTTATTGTTGATATAACAAGCCCAATTGTGCATAAAGAATTTCTTATTGATGTTTTTGGTAATACAAAAAATTTTATAAATGAAAACATAATACTCTACGAAAAGATAGTGTCAAAGGTCGCCTTTGATTATTTGGACTTGTGGTATAATTAAAGTAACAAAAAACCACCCGAGTGGGTAGTTTTTTGTTAAAACTTAGAAACTATTTCGAATTATCTTCGGAAGTTATCTCTACGAGGACGAGCCTCTTGAGGACGAGCCTCATTTACTGTGAGAGCCCTGCCTTCAATGTCTTTGCCGTTCCATGCTTCGATGGCGGCGTCTGCTTCGGCATCATTTGTCATAGTTACAAAACCAAAACCTTTAGATACACCTCTTTCTCTGTCCATAATTACGACAGCTTCGGTGACCTCACCGTTTTGAGAAAACATGTCTCTCAAATCGGCATCGGCTGTTTTGTAAGGCAAATTGCCTACGAAAAGCTTTTTCATTGCGTGCTTTATATGTTACTTTGCGATTAAACGACCAAGCGCTCCGCTTGATTGTTCGCGTCTATAAAGCCGCAAAACAAACTAAGAGAAATTCGCTTACTCCCCTAGTATATACCCTTGCATTATAAATGTCAAGATGCTATTATGATTTTATTAAAAGAAGTTCCAAGGGCCTAACCTTTCGCAATCCTGTAAATGGCAAGAGATGCGGAAAAGCTTGCGGTTTTTTCATTTATGACAAAGCAAATAGTTAGTAAGGAAGAGGTAAAAGAGAGCAAAATGTCCAAATTTTTGGATAATTCTGTCCTACCCCCAGTTAAAGATTCTATAGTTGATGGCACAGTTATCGCCATTGCCAAGAATTCTATATTTGTAGATTTGGCACCTTGGGGCACTGGTATTATTTTTGGCAGAGAATATATCAATGCTCGTGATTTAATAAAAAAAATAAATATCGGTGATAAAATCACTGGCAAAATCCTTGGTAGTGATAATAAAGAAGGCTATATAGAAATATCTTTAAAGGAAGCAAAGCAGGCACTCACTTGGAGTGAAGCCGAGGAAGCAATTAGGGACAAAAAAATATTTGAGCTTCCTGTCAAAGAAGCCAACAAAGGAGGACTGATGCTCATTTGGCAAGGCATTACCGGCTTTTTACCCGCTTCTCAATTAAAAACCGAGCACTATCCAAGAATTTCAGATGGTGATAAAGACAGAATTCTTGATGAGCTAAGAAAATTAGTTGGCCAAAAATTGTCTGTGGCTATTATTGGAGTTAATGCCAAAGAGGGTAAACTTATTTTCTCTGAAAAAGATCCTGAAGGAAGCGAGAAAGAAAAAATGATTGACAAATATACTCTTGGTGACGAACTAAATGGTGAAGTTACTGGCATTGTCGACTTTGGAATATTCGTAAAAATTGACGAGGGACTTGAAGGATTGGTGCATATTTCTGAAATTGATTGGGGATTGGTGGATGATCCGCACAAGTTTGCCAAAGTGGGAGATAAAATAAAAGTAAAGGTAATTGAAATAAAGGATGGCAAGATTTCCCTCTCTATTAAAGCAATGAAAGATAACCCATGGACCGAGGCTTCTAAAAAATACAAAAAAGATGATGTGGTAAGTGGTGTGGTTATCAAATTTAACAAGCACGGCGCATTGGCCTCAATTGAAGAAGGGGTAGCTGGACTAGTTCACGTTTCTGAATTTGGCACAGAAGAAAAATTGCGTGAGAAAATAGAACTCGGCAAAACATACAATTTCAAAATCAACATTTTTGATCCTAAGGAACAAAAAATGGCTTTGAGTTTTGTTGAAAACAAATAAATTCGACCCCTACTCCCCTTTTTCGACCCCACCCCGCACACCTTCGGTATGCGAGGTGAGGTCAGATACAGGAGGTTTTGATGATATTGATGGAGAAATCAAAAACAGTTGCCAGTATTAAAATTGTGGCCATAATAACAGTGAACACTGCCAAAATACTTCCAATTAAAAATTTTTTCCATAAAAATAAAGAAGTGGCAAGACAATAAACACCAAATACCAAAAGCGGTAAGCCGATCAAAAGATTATCTCGCAATGTTGCCTCGGCGCATCTCAAATCAATATTTAAACCCATATAAAGAGAGACAATTCCTAACAAAAAAAACAAAAAGATTAAAAATTTCTTCATATTTATATTATTGATTAAACATATTCATCGCCCTCTCTCTCCCATCGATAATTAAGGTTTGCACAGCTTCACTTGCTCTTTTAAGAGTCTTTTTAAGTATATCGGATTCTGATGGTTTAAACTTGCCCAAAATAAAATCCAAAACTTTTTGTTCTCCTTCTGGTTTCTTAGCTCTACCTTTAGCTGTGGCGGGAGAGATACCGATTCTCACTCTCACAAATTTCAAAGTCTTGACAGCCTTAACTACTGAATCCAATCCCCTATGCCCCCCTACTCCTTTGTTATAAGAAATTTTCAAAGTGCCGAGTGGTAAATCTAAATCATCATGAACTACAATTAAATTTTGAGCTGATTTTTTGCTTTTAATAAATTTTGCTACTGCCTTGCCTGAATTATTCATAAACTCTCCTGACTCAATAATTTTAACTTTTTTGCTAACATTTTTTTTAGAAAAAAACTCTACTGCCATTCGTCCAGTATTGTGACGAGTATTTTTGTACTCAATTCCGGGGTTGCCTAAACCTACTATAAAAAACATAAATTTTGAATTAATTGCTATATGTAATATAATGACTGAAATTATGGAAGAAAACAACAACCCGCAAGCTAAATCATCGTTTTGGGAATTCGTCCGATATGCCATTATTGCCTTACTTATTGTGATTCCATTTCGTATCTTTATTGCCCAACCTTATGTGGTCAGTGGCGCCTCGATGGATCCCACCTTTAAAGATGCTGACTACTTGATCGTTGACCAGCTTTCCAAAAGGTTTGGGGAACCCACTCGTGAGTCTGTAGTTATTATAAGATATCCAAAAGACCCTTCCAAATTTTTTATAAAGAGACTGATTGCTTTCCCAAATGAAAAAGTGTTTATCAACGATGGTGTTGTCACAGTTTTCAATGACACACACCCGAAAGGTATTTTAATTAAGGATTCTTTTGTTGTTTATAAAAAAAGTGAAAACCTTTCTACACAACTGGGAAAAGATGAATACTTTGTAATGGGTGACAATCGAGCTGGCAGTTCTGACTCTCGTATATGGGGACCAGTACCTAAAAAATATATTATAGGAAGACCAATTATAAGATTAATACCACTCAACAAAATTGATGTTTGGCCGGGTCTATATTAAATTGTAATCATTAAACTAAAATGTCAGAACAAAAACCGATCCAGAATCGAGATGTTAAAGAGATAAACGAAGCGGGCAAAATTGCCCGATTTTATGGTTTTAAACCAATAATCTCACCAACTGTAGAAAAACAAGATTTTGACCTAGTTAAAAATTTTGACCAAAACCTGCACCCGGCGGAAAATGCTGTGCTTCTACGTATATATTTTGAAGATCGTATGATGTCTTTGCCCCAGCCGCATCTGCTTTATTGTGAGAGACCATTTCACGGCATTAAAGAAAAAAAGAAGCCTCTACACCTTGAAGTCTCATTAATTTCAATAGGCTCCTCTAAAAGTGTCTGCGAATGTCTTTCAATCCAAACTGGTATTACCATTTTAAACAAAATTGGATATAAAAACATTGAGGTTCACCTAAACTCTGTGGGAGACAAGGAATCAATGAATGAATTTCAAAAAAAATTGATTATATTTATAAAAAAGAATTACAATTCCTTCCCAGCCGATTTGAGACAAATTGTTAAAAAAGATCCTTTTGCTATTTTGAGAAAAAAACAAGAAGAGTGGCGGGAATTTCAAACCGAATGTCCAAAATCAATAGATTTCTTATCTGAAAATAGTAGAACTCATTTTAAGGAAATACTTGAATTCTTAGAAATATTAGAAATTCCATATCAAATAGATCATCATTTGGTTAGCAATCCAGATATCGGATCAGAAACAATATTTGCATTAGCTGATATTTCTGTTGCCAACGAGCAAAATGAAAAAGGTATACTCGCTCACGGATTTCGTTTTAACCGATTAGCAAAAAAATTAGGCTACAAAAAAGATCTGGCTTGTTGTGTTCTTAATATATCTGCAAAGCTTAAAAAAGGTCTGCCAAAAGTAAAAGCTAAAACAGTCAAACCTCAATTTTATCTAATTCAATTTGGTCCGGAAGCCAAATTAAAAAGTTTTTTGGTTTTAGAAGAATTATACAAAGCCGGTGTGAGTGTCATTCATTCAATTGCAAAAGATAAATTGGGTAGTCAAATGGATGTAGCCGAATGTTCTGATGCTTCTCATATACTTCTAATTGGCCAAAAAGAAGCTCTTGAAAATTCAGTTGTCATCCGCAACGTCTCCACCCGCGCCCAAGAAATAGTCTCCATCTCCAACCTCGCCACAAGAATCAAAGAGTTAATTTAACCCCACCCCGCATACCTTCGGTATGCCGCCCCTCACCTTGTCAAGGTGAGGGGCAAGACGCCGAAAGGCGGATGGGGTGGGGTCATTTTGCATAAAATATAGAGTTATGTTAGGATATTTTATATGGCAACAAATGTTGAAGTAACAAAAAGTGGTAATGACAATAATTTAGGACTTATTAGAAAGTTCACCAAAAGAGTGCAGGGCTCTGGTATTTTGTCGCGCTTAAGGGGCCGAAGATATAGTGCCAGAAAGCTTTCTGAATATGTGAAAAAGAAAAAAACATTAAAGAAAATTGAGAAAAAATCAAAAATTCGCGAGCTTATCAAGATGGGTAAAATGCCCGGTGTATTAGACTAAATGCTCAAAAAGCTACCGATTGAAAAAATAAAAAGTGATATTTTGGGAAAACATTATGAGCTTTCTTTTGCTTTTATAGATCCTACTCGTTCTAAATTTTTAAATAATAAATATAGAAAAATAAATAAGACCACCGATATTTTATCGTTCCCTCTTTCAAAAGATTTCGGAGAAATTTTGATTTGTCGTGATGTGGCAAAAATAAAAGCTTCAAAATTTAGGATGACTTTTCCAAATTATTTACTTTTTTTAGTTATCCACGGATGTCTTCATTTGAAAGGCTTGAAACATGGTGTTAAAATGGAAAGATATGAGTTCACACATTACAGCCGGTATAGACATAGGAACATATGAGGTGAGAGTTGTTGTCGCACAGCAAGATGAAAAAAATTCATTGCCCACAATTTTAGGAACCGGCAGAGCAGAATCAAAAGGTCTAAGACATGGTTATATTATAAACACTTCTGATGTTACTAAAAGTGTAAGTTTGGCTGTCGCTCAAGCCCAAAAGTCTTCAGGTATCAAAATCAAAAAGGCCTTTATTTCTATTGGTGGTGTTGGACTTTCTGGAGTTAATTCACAGGGGTCAACAATTATTAGCCGTGCTGATCAGGAAGTAACAGACACCGATACAGAGCAGGCTGTGTTGGCTGCTGAAGAATCTATCCCCACAGCTCTTATTCAAAATAGAAAAATAATTTATTCAATCCCAACTTTTTGGAAGGTAGATGGAAAACCGGTTTTGGGCAGGGTGCTTGGAATGAGGGGTGTGAAGCTTGAAACAAAAGCTCTTTTTGTCAGTTGTATTGAATCTCATTTGGATGATTTGATCGAAGCGGTAGAAGAAGCGGGTGTTGAAGTTATTGATGTAGTTGCTTCCCCCATCGCCGCAAGTTTCGTCACTCTTACAAAAAGCCAAAAAATTGCCGGCTGTGTACTGGCCAACATTGGCGCAGAAACTGTTTCCATTGTTGTTTTTGAAAATAATATTCCCATATCTTTAGAAATATTCCCCCTCGGTGGTTCTGATATCACCAACGACATCGCCCTGGGCCTTAAAATATCACTGGAAGAGGCAGAGTCTATAAAACTTGGAGGTGTTACCGCAACCAACTACTCAAGAAAAAAATTAGAAGAAATAGTTTCTGCAAGGCTTGGAGATATTTTTGAATTAATCGAAGTTCATCTTAAAAAAATTGGTAAATCAGGCGTCTTACCCGCTGGTATAATTATAACCGGGGGCACTTCATCTATTGGTCAAATTGAAGATTTGGCAAGGAGTTATCTGCGCTTGCCTTCTCGTATCGCTTCTTTAAATATTGGTAACGGCAAATTCCAAATTAAGGATTCTTCTTGGTCAGTCGCTTATGGACTCTGCATCATTAGCAACCTTTCAGATGAGGAAGAAAGATTGGGCCTTAAAAAGCAAAGTAAAAATATATTAAACAAAATATTTCGATCTCTAAAGCAATTTCTACCCTAGTTTTTACAACACATTTTGCGGTATAAACAACCTTTGTTTTTTTAAGGGAATTTTGGTAGTATGTTGTTGCCTAATAGATTTCAAATTTAAATAAAAATATGCCACAAATAAAACCAGAAGTAGAAGTTTTCGCTAGAATAAAGGTTATTGGCGTTGGTGGTTCAGGCAAAAACGCTGTGAATCATATGATTAATTCCAAGGTAAAAGGAGTGGAATTTATTGCTGTCAATACTGACGCTCAAGACCTCCACCACTCAGAAGCAAAGAAGAAAATCCACATCGGTAAAAACCTTACTCGGGGTTTGGGTACGGGCATGAATCCAGAACTTGGCAGACGTGCGGTAGAAGAAACAAAAGAAGAAATTCAAGAAGCTATCAAAGGAGCTGATATGACTTTTATCGCCTACGGCATGGGAGGAGGCACGGGCACCGGAGCTGGTCCAGTTATTGCTCGTACCTCAAAAGAATTAGGGGCTTTAACAGTGGGAGTTGTAACCAAACCTTTTTCATTTGAAGGCCAGCAAAAGATGCGATTAGCCGAGAGTGGCCTAGAAGAACTTCGTCAATCAGTGGACGCGTTAATTATTATTCCAAACGACCGACTTTTGGCCACTATAGATAAAGATACTTCTGCCAAAAATGCTTTTGCTATGTGCGATGATATTTTGAAATCAGCAGTTGAAGGTATCTCAGACCTCATCACTATGCCCGGTATTATAAACATAGACTTTGCTGATGTTAGAGCAGTAATGGAGGGTGCTGGCGGGGCTTTGATGGGTATAGGTAGAGCTTCGGGAGAAAAACGCGCTGAAGAAGCTGCTAAAATGGCTATTAATTCCCCACTTTTGGAAGTTTCAATAAATGGCGCGAAGGGAGTCCTATTTTCTATTGCTGGTGGTGATGATTTAACAATGTTTGAAATACACGATGCCGCCAAATTTATAACTGAATCAGTAGACCCAAATGCCAAAATAATATTTGGTACTGTGCGTGATGACAAACTCAAAAAGGGTGAAATTAAAATTACTGTCATTGCCAGCGGTTTTCCTGAGACATATATGAAAAAAAACGTCTTTGGAGAGAGAAGTGCAGATGAAGGTGAGAGTAAAGGCAAAATATTTAATTCTGTTTTTGGTAAAGATGAAAAGAAAGAAAAAGAAAATAAAAAGGAAGAAGAATCAGATGAAAAAAAACAAAATATTATAGATGATGAAGATGAATGGGGCGCTGTCCCTGCATTTCTCAGAAGGTCAAAATTGAAATAACCTATTCCCTTCCAGAGGGTGACCCTTGAACTGCCCCTGTCCCAAAGGATCACCCTCAAGGTTTTTCTTGTTTTAAAACAGAAAACCCACCAGCAGGGTTCCCTGTGGTGGGGTGGTTTTTCAACCATGTGTCTGTCCTCTAAGAAAAGGAATCAGACTCCAAATTTGACCAGCCGCCACCAGAGATCTAGCGGCAACAGCGCCAACAATCAGCGTCCCAACCAACTCCAGCCATGTCCTTGGGCTATGTAGAAATTTGATTTGCCATCCCAAGGTGAGCAAACCAATGCCGAGACCGAAGAACAGACAAGCTATAATTTGGCACAAAACCATATTTCTTTTTGGCATCTTAAGTGTAAAACCTCCAAATATTATAATACACAAAATTTATATTGTGTCAAATCTGCACAAAACATTTTTTATTTCATCCAAAACTCTCTTTTTGACATTATTATAAATTTTCTCATTTCTCCCCTCCCCTTTGCAAGGGGAGGGGTAATCCGACGCAAGTTGGATGGGGTGAGGTAGAAAAGTTGGGGATGATGTAGCTTTATGATACAATAAAATTATGAATTACGATCTAATTATCATAGGTGGGGGACCAGCCGGAGCGGCGGCAGGAGTGTATGCGGCGCGAAAACAAATAAAGACGGCTATCATAGCTGAAACTTTTGGCGGTCAGAGTATCGAATCAGAAGAAATACAAAACTGGGTAGGCACTCTAGCTATTTCGGGTATGGAGCTAGCCAAAAATTTAAAAGAGCATGTCAAATTTTATGGTAAGGAATTTGTAGATATAAAGGAGGGGGAAGTTGTCAGTAAGGTAGAACATATTGAAAATGACGGTTTTTTAGTTACCACCAATAAAGATATTTATAAAACAAAAACTGTTTTGGTTACGACTGGTAGCTCCCGTAAAAAACTTGATATTGAGGGCGCAAAAGAGTTTGAAGGTAAAGGTATCACTTACTGCGCTTCTTGCGATGGGCCATTTTTTGCTGATAAAGATGTGGTGGTTATCGGTGGGGGTAATGCTGGTTTTGAAACTGCCGCTCAACTACTCGCTTATTGCAAAAGCGTCACCCTTATTAGTCGTGGCGATTTTAGAGCCGACCCGGTAACAATAGAAAAGGTGCTAGCCAACCCAAAAATGACAGCCCACACAAACGCAATACCCGTGAAAGTAACTGGTGATGTGTTTGTAAAATCATTAATTTATAAAAAAATAGCTCCATTTGCCGAGGACAATCTTGAAATCAAAGCGGAAGGTATATTTGTAGAGATTGGCCATTCACCTGCCACTTATTTCGTAGATGGTTTGGTAGAGCTAGATGAATTTAAACATATTAAAACAGATCCAAGAACACAAAGAACAAGCATGAAGGGTATTTGGGCCGCTGGTGATTGCGCCGACGGCCTTTATCACCAAAACAACATTGCCGCCGGCGACGCAGTCAAAGCACTAGAAGACATCTATCTTGAACTACATAGAATGAGTTAAGAAAAAATAAAATAGCTTCTTTCAAGAACTATTTTATTTTCTGTTATTTAGGAGCACCAAACATTTGGACAACGAAGATAGCGGTGCGACCTTTATAAATACCAGTGGAGGTTGCAATACCTATTTCAGTGTATTTTGGATTTATTATATTTAAAAAGTGACCGCGAGAATTCATCCAAGCAGTCTGGACATCCTCGCTGTTTTCAAAATTAACGGCCAAGTTTTCTCCGGCATATTTATATTTATAACCAGCTTGTTCAAACCAATACCAAGGTGTAAGTCCCTCAGGTGTGTTATGAGCAAAATAACTGCGACTGGCCATATCATCGGCCTTCATTTGAGCGGCTTTTTCCAATATTGGGTTAACTTTGAGTTCCGCCACATCGGTCGCTATCCTGTCCTTATTGGTCAAATTTACGAGCACAGAGGCATAAATAGCCGAAAGGGAATCTAAGACAGATGTTCTAAAATTAGGAATAATTCCTATTAAAACAACTAGCATAACCAAAACAACGATAGCAATTTTTAATTTCATAATCTCTTTATATTTTCTCATTTACCACACTATAACATAATTTGCTTATTTTGAAAGATTATAAACATATAAACCGGCTGAAACTAGCAAAGCAATAAGGAATATAGGAATCGGACAATATTGACCCAAGACGAAGGCAACAACGATAACCAGAGCGGAAAATAATCCGAAGAAAGCATAAGATTTTTGTTTAATTTCTTCTTCCATCAAACCCTTTCTCTCATATCTTGGCCTCAAAATAAATCTCCAAATCAAATACCCAACCAAAAGTATAAGCAGAGCGATGAGCGAACATCTGGAAATTAAATTACTCCAACCGGAAGTAAAAGCGGTAGCCAGATTACTTTCGTCAGATGCTCCTGCTACTTCCCCATTTTCAGCTGGACTGATACCCGCCCCGAGTATTTCTTCTTCTCCACCAGAAACTCCCAAAGAACCGGAGGTTATGGTGTTGTCGCTTCCAGATGGAATAGGCACGGTAAATTGATGCTCATAACTTATAGTTGCCGGTGAAGCGCGAGACACTACTCGATATTTATAAGTTCCTCCGGGATTAAGACCAATCAAAAGCATTGAATGATTTACAACTTTAGTTAAGTCTTCACTGGTGCCCGACGGATAGCCAAAATATGGCAGATTATTTATATCAAAAGGATATGGTACACCAGAAATTGGCCCGTAGACCACCTGACTGGTAGCCGGGATATTAGTATTCCAGGTTATGGTGGCAAGACCGGAGCCGGGGATAATACCATTTGCTGAAATATTAGAAGCTTGTTCATTGAAAATGATTAACCGATGCGAACCACCAGATGAACCTCCGCTTCCACCACTGCTTCCCCCACCACTAATTATCCCTTCTTCCGAACTTGTCGCCACCTCATTAGTGCAATATAAATTACCCCCAGAAAAGCCAACGCAAATATCAAAACCCAAAATTTTGCCTTGATAATTGTTGTTAGCATTCTCAATAAAACTTATTTTCAAATTGTATGTTTTAGAACCACCCGCCACAATTGAAGAAAGGGGTACCGGTCCGGCATTTAAGAAAGTCCCAAAATTATTATCATAAAACGGAATTGGATTTGAACCATCAAACATTTCCAATTTCATTTGGCTTGCCAAATTGTCACCATTAGAAACATTTACCGCTTCTATATAAGCATTTTGTAGAGTGGCACTATTATTTCCTACCGTTATATTTGCCTCTTTATTATCCCCCGGCATAAAATTGGAAACATTAAAAAGCGGGCTCGGAACAAAAGTTACAGCAAGAGGCGCAACTTCGGCAAAGACAACGCTAGCAAAACCACCTAGCATTATAACAGTGACGATTGGTAATATTAAGATTTTAAATATTTTTTTCATATTTTTATTCTGTTGATGGTGGTAACTCAGGTGCCGGAGGAAGTTCTATTGGTGTTGGCTCAACGATCGGATCACCTATGACCTCACCCCCACCCTCTCCTTGCGAAGGAGAGGGAGTCAGAATTATTTCTGGATCAGGTGGTATCACGACCGGTTCAGGTTCTATTATAATAATTTCTGGCTCAATAACAGGTTCAGTTTCTATTATTTCAACTGTTGAAGAAGCTGTTTCGGTAATAATTTCTAGTGTTGTGGTTGCTGTCGTGGTTGAATTCTCTGAACTAATCGGTAAAGTATTTATTTGCATTTGTGTGGTGCTACTTATAATTCCGTCAAACTTCAACAAATTGGAAATTCCGGGGGTAGGGATAGGATCAATCCATGGGCCAGTGCCGTCCGGGATACGCGCATAAGATTTATTTCCCGGAACTTGATGCGTAGAGCAGGTTGCGTCTGGATCTGATGTATCTATATTAGTCTCTCCCGGAGTTGGTATCAGTACGCAATAATCATAATCTATGGAATAGGCGTATGAGTCCATCAGAACATTATCTTTACTGAATAGTTTTACAACATCACCAGTATTGTTCCAAACAGGCTTGTTCATATAGACAACCAAGTACCCGTTTGCCGGAACAGTAGCATTTGATGGTATGGAATTCAGTGAAGTTACTTGAGTGTTCCCCACTCCACCGCTTGCATCTTGCAAATACCAACCATTAACATCAATTGGGTTTGATGTGAGATTAAATAGTTCAACCCATTCCCCTTTTGGCTTGTCATCGCTGTCTTTGCCAAAATCAAATATGAAATTATCATCATCGGAAGAACAATTGCTACTACCATCGGCACAAAGTATTCCGTCTGGATTCGGCAGAAATTCATTTAAGACAATGGGGCTTTGGCTATTCGCATTAATGGTGACATGCAGACGCTCCTCATCCCAAAAACCACTCTCACTAACACTCGGCACTCCGTCTATCCAAGCTCTGAATATTAAATCAAATGAACATTTTTCACCGGCAGAAACTGTTTGTCCCAAAAGAACACTGAGAGCAAAATTCCAAAGACCAAAATCAGTCGTGGCCCCTGTATAAAGAGTAGTGAGAGCCCCATTAAAATTTATAACTCCGCGACTTGCTTCTAAATTAAGAGCGTTGCATAAATTATCATCTCCGCTTACTTTTTCATATAAAATTTCGTATTGAGTAGGCAAATTCCCCACCATTTTTGCCACAGTTGTTTGAAACTCAACTTTGTCTCCCGGGTCATTGCTTATCGTTCCTTCAAAATCAGTATTGGAAAGTGTGATATCAAGGTGTCCGGCGGAAAATGTATTATCAATTGAACTTTCTTGATCACCATAAAAAGCATTGATGATGGGAATATTTAAAATACCCACATTCATAGCTACCAAAAGCATAACGGCTGCAAATTTAAATGACGCTTTTTCAAATTTTTTAAATGTCCATTTTCTAAACACTAAAACTTTTTTTGTTTTTCGCAAAATTTTTCTAAAAAACATTTTGTTCCTTTTTTGCCGTATAATGGCTGTTTTATACATCTTTTTTGGATCTAATCTTTTTCACTTCTCTCACTATTTTTCCCACCTCATCATAAACTATATAAAGAGCTGGCAATCCTACGAGCAGGATAAAACCCAAAGGTTGTTTGGCAAAATCCATAATGTAACCAAGATAAGGAACAGAAAAAATATTTTTTCCTACAATCTCATCTCTTCTTACCTCTTTCGTGTCTTTGTCTTCATTGGCATCACCTTTGGTTGTGTAAATTAACACGCCATTTTCTACTTTATCCGCTACAATCCTATGTGTTGTCGGTACTTCGGTTTTTGTATCTTTACCAAAAGTTATAATGTCGCCTTCTTTGTACGTATCACTCGGTCTGATTACTACCAGCGAGCCGGTCTTTATTGTAGGTTCCATTGAGCCGGACTGGACTATTTTTATTTCCAGTTTGCCGGGTATGGGCAAGACACTAGCCAAAATAACAATAGCGACAAAAACCACTATGGCCACAAATATGTAATATCCGATTTTGTATATTTTTTGCATTTTTGAGAGGG
>Ga0265292_1000700_pt1 | contig 40147 bp, 33 predicted proteins | sample Munlanlewell296A_FD_189080 | JGI IMG/M metagenome (GOLD analysis project Ga0265292, IMG submission 189080) | Leachate microbial communities from a municipal landfill in Southern Ontario, Canada - Leachate well 296A | ecosystem: Engineered > Solid waste > Landfill > Unclassified | place: Canada... | reverse complement strand
AGACTAACCGTCATCCCCTGAGCGGTCTCGACGTGTACAAAGGCCAGATGTATGCCGTGATCATAAAGAAACGACTGCAAGGTACTGCACCTAATGTTGACCAGGTAATTTCTCTGGCCTTTTCGACTGACGGCAACCACTTGTTTGGCGCTCTTTGGGATGCATCAGAAAAGAAATACAAGATTTACAGGATATCCAACATGGAAAATGCACGCGACAGAAGGCGTACGGATACCGGAACCGGCTTTCATCCGGAAACCGGTCAGCCCACCTATGTTGAAACAACCGCAACCATCGGTTCCTTTACCCAGGTAGTAACGAGTATTGCTGTTGATCCGACTGATCCCAACAAAGTTCTGGTTTCCACCGGTAACTATGGCAACCCGAATTTCATCTACCGTTGTACTAATGCTATTACGGCTCGCGATTCCACTGAAAACTTTACCCCGATTCAGGGTAACCTGCCGCAAGCTCCGGTTTATTCCGTTCTATACAATTCCCGCAACAACAACGAGGTTATGGTGGGTACCGAATACGGCGTTTATTCTACCTCTGATATTTATGCCGGAACCCCTGAATGGGCGAGCGAAAACAGAAACAACATGGAAATCGTACCGGTTTTCCAGCTCCGTCAGCAGAAGTTTGACAACAATGCCGAATTTGGAATCGAGAATCATGGCGTCGTTTATGCTGCCACCTTCGGGCGTGGAATCTTTACCTCGGAAACCTTTGCCTCCAAAGGAGGTTCTTCCTCATCCAAATTAGCAGGAATAAGCAATATCGATGTTAAAATCACTCCAAACCCGGTCAGTGATATGGCTATCATCCGGTACAACATGGAGAACAATTCAAATATCGACTTCCAGATTTACGACCTGCAAGGCAAACTCGTTAAAACGATTAACCTGTCCAACCAACCGGCCGGAGCCAATGAATTATCCATCGACGCTTCCGCTTTTGGTGCAGGAACCTATCTGATCAGGATGACTGCAGGAACTCAGCAGGCATCTTCAAAATTTGTTGTGAAATAATTATGGCGAAAATTAAAGTTGGAATCAATGGTTTCGGTCGCATCGGAAGGAATGTTTTTAAACTCATTCTTGAACGGCCGGATCTGGAAGTTGTAGGGATCAATGACCTCACCGATACCAAAACACTGGCTCATCTGCTTAAGTATGACTCTACCCAGGGTCGTTTTAACGGGACAGTGACCTTTGACGAACAAGGTATTATTGTAAACGGACAAAAAGTTTTTGTTACGGCTGAAAGAAGCCCGATCAATATTAAATGGGCACAGACACCCGATGTGGTTATCGAGTCAACAGGTGTTTTCACTAAAAAAGAAAGTGAAAAAGGAGGCTACGGCGACCACCTGAAGAACGGCGCTAAAAAAGTTATCCTAACGGTACCCGCAAAAGACGAAATCGACAATATGATCGTCCTGGGCGTGAATGACGCTGCCCTGCGCCCAACTGACCAGTGCGTTTCCAATGCTTCCTGCACCACCAACTGCCTGGCTCCGGTGGTTAAAGTATTAAATGACAGTTTTGGTATTGAGAATGGTTTCATGACCACCATTCACTCCTATACCAACGATCAGCAGATACTTGACGCTCCTCACAAAGACCTTCGCCGTGCCCGTAGTTGTGCTGTTTCACAGATCCCGACTACAACCGGTGCCGCTAAAGCTGTTGGTAAAATTATTCCTGAACTGAAAGGCAAACTCGACGGTTGCGCCGTCCGTGTTCCTACCCCAACCGGTTCACTCGTTGACTTTGTTGCCAACCTGAAAGTGGAAGTAACCAAGGAACAAATCAATGCAGCCATGAAGGCAGCAGCCGAAGGCCCGATGAAAGGTATCCTTGAATATACCGAAGACCCGATCGTCTCTGTAGATATTATTCACAATACCCACAGTTCAATCTTTGATGCTCTCAGCACCATGGTGAATGGCAAAATGGTTAAAATTTTCTCCTGGTACGATAACGAGTGGGGCTATAGCTGCCGCGTTGTTGACCTGATCGGGAAACTGTTCTAGTTAATTCTGCCCTATAATATAAAAAGGCGACCTGGTTGGGTTGCCTTTTTTATATTGTCAGGCAGAAGTAAGAAGTCAGAGATTCCAATTCAGAATTCCGAGTTCCGAAAATTACAGATTCAAGTATTTATGAAGTAGGAATACCAGTATCCTGGTACCTCAAATGGTTTATATAAAAAACTTACAGGTGACCCGAGAATGTAAAAACTATTATCTTAACAAGACAATTTTAACTAACAAACAACCCGTTTAACTGTAAACCTTTTTTGGACAGGTCACTTCCTACTTCACAAAATACTTGAATCTCATAACTCGGAACTCGGAATTCTGAATTGGAATCTCTGACTTCTTACTTCTCTTGTGCCTTTGCATTCATTTCCCGAAACCCCTACTCAAATCTTAATGACTCGATCGGGTCTAGTCTGGCTGCCCTCATGGCCGGGTATATTCCTGAAATGACCCCAACGATAAAACAGAGCATAAAGCCCAAAAAAATCCATCCCCATGGGATAACAAATGTACCCCCGGCGATCAGCGGAATCAGGTTCCCAACCACTATTCCGAGTATAATTCCAACAATACCGCCAATCTGCCCGATTAAAACGGCCTCGAACAGAAACTGCTGCTGGATGGTTTTGTTATTCGCACCGATAGCTTTCCGGATTCCGATCTCCTGTGTCCGCTCGGCCACAGCTACAAGCATAATATTCATTAATCCGATGGCAGCACCCAATAGCGTAATAATCCCAATCAGTGTCGCAGCTATCGTTATGCTGGATACCGAACTGATCAGGAGCTCGGCAATGCTGTCACTCCGAACCGTATAAAAATCCGAGGCATCCAACGGATCTAAACCACGAATCACCCTAAAAAGACTCTCAGCTTCTCCCATCGCCTCAACCATGCCAAACCCTTCATTCGGTAATATGGTAATATTGAATGACATATTCGGATAGGAAAAATACTGTCGAACGTTGGTGACAGGCAAACAGCATAACCGGTCGCCGCTTCCAATCATCGATGCCCCTTTTTCCTTCAGGACACCAATCACACGGTACTTTCCATTGGATACTGTAATTATCTTGTCTAAAGGATCCTGACCTTGCTTAAACAGACTTTTTGCCACTTCGGAGCCAATCAATACCGTGTTTTCACCGCTCCGGATGTCGGCTTCTGAAAAATTCCTCCCCTTCTCCACCTCATAACCAGCCGTAACCAGATAATTCTCATCAACGCCCCTTACAGAAACATTCGGATTGGTCTTTTCAGATCCATACTTAATGGTAGCGTTTCCGGAAGCCACAATGGAAACTGAAACAGCAGCCGGCAACTTGAACTCCTTCTTAAAGCGTTCTGCCTCACTGTAGGATATCCTGGAGTAGTTCTTAACCCGGTCACGATGGCTCCCGATTTGAACATTATACCCCCGGCTGCGGATACTGAAAGAATTGGCACCCATTGCTGAAAAAGAAGAATTCACCGACCGCTTTAACGAGTCGATTGTAGTGAGGATTCCGATGAGGGCCATAATCCCGAAGGCAATGATTAAAACCGTTAGAACGGTCCTCAATAAGTTCGACCGGATCGATAAAAATGAGATCCGGAAATTTTCCCTCATTAAGGCTACTTTTCTAAAATATTTGCTGGTACGCTTCACGATAATAAAATTCGGCACTGCCAAATTACGGAAACCAAACCAGAACAGGAATTTTCTCGCTATTTTTAGCTCCTTGCTACCCGATATGGACCTCCGGAATCGAATATCATCCTTTGCAGAACTGGGATCCCTTTTTCCAGGTCTGATTAAAAGCGACCTTATGGACCAGGCATTCAGCGCCAATAACTGGTTCACCAGGAGCGAAACAGCCAGGGCACTGAATTCCTGGTCATCACTGCTGACCGCCGATAACCTGACACGCTGGACCGATCTATACCCGATCCCGGCCGTTCCACCGGTCCGGAATATTCTGGTTATAACCGCCGGAAATATCCCATTGGTGGGATTTCATGATTTTCTATCCGTTCTGATCTCCGGACACCGGTTTATCGGAAAATTATCATCCCGCGATGATCAGCTCCTGACCCTGCTGGCAAAAGAATTGATCAGGATGGAACCCCTCTTTGCTGATCAGATTCAACTTCAAAACTTTGCAATTTCCCCGGATGCTGTTATCGCTACCGGAAGCAACAACAGTTCAAGGTATTTTCAGATGGAATATGGCCATGTCCCTCATATCATCAGGAAAAACAGAAGTTCGGCCGCTATTCTTGACGGATCAGAAACCGATGAGGAACTGGATAATCTGGCTGCTGATATCCTGGAATATTATGGATTGGGCTGCAGGAGCGTATCTCACCTATTCTTACCAGCCGGTTATTCACCGGGGAATCTGGTTGAGCCTCTCATCAGCTTCAACCAGATTGACCCTTGTGAACCCTTCAACGATAATCTACGCTACCAGAGAGCCAGGCTTGCCATGTTGAACACACCCTTTATCGACGCCCGTCAGGTACTGCTTATTGAAAGTGAAATGCTCCACTCTCCGATTGGTGTCGTGCATTATAGTTTTTACGATGATCTGTCTGTACTTTTAAGCCATTTAAAGGCTCAGGATACTGAAATTCAATGCCTTGTAGGCCATAAATCAGCGAATCCCAACCTAATTCCTTTTGGTTCGGCACAGAAACCCGAACTTTGGGATTATGCGGATAATATCGATACATTGGATTTTATCATCAACTTATAATAATATTTTTGAACGCGGAGCCTATTGCCTACTGCCGACTGCTATACTCTCTGCCACTACTCATCATTTTTAACACATCGCACGGAATAATAGTATTTCATGTCCGACCATCCCGGATAAAATTTCTTTTCCCCTTTGATCAAAGTCAAATTCCAACTATTTGGAGCATAAGGATCTGACATTTTATTAAACGACCAGAAGTAAGTTGCGTAATTAATCCACGAAAAACTCAATCCATGGCTGGTTTTCTCGCCGTAGCCAGCATATAGGGCATTGAAATCGGTTGGACCACCAGGTAAAAGTTTATCTGCCTGATCCCAGCCACCTACGGTATTTACGAGGGATTCCAATTCCTTGCGCGAAGGAATGTGCCATCCCGATGGACAAATACCCCTGACTTCCCCATAGAAGTCTTCGCGGGTAGCGTGGTAGCAGTTGTATAATCCTCCCATAACATCACACCATTTACCACCCCAATAACAGAGTTTTTCGACCACATCCTTGTTCGGATCATAAGGTGCAAAGTTGAGGTTCTGACTCATCCACCATTGTTCACCGATTTTAACAGTTCCGTAATACTGACCATCGCGCTGGTCGTAAATCAAACCCGTTTCATTCGTCCAGGGCGAAACCTCAACAAACTGGGCCGTGGTATCCGATAAACCCTCCGGGTCCCTCGCTTCCATATAAACCTTATATGTCCCTGACTCCGGGTAATTATGATAAATCGTCCGTTCTTTCGAATATTCGGTGTCCCATTTTTCATCCCCGTTGAAATCCCATCTAACCTCAAGGGTCGTTGGCAGCGATTCGGGATCCAGCGTCGGCCAGGAATTGAAAAAAAACTGGGTCCGGATATTTCCCCGGCGGCAACCGATTAAAAATTTCGGATTGGGCGGCAGGTTTTGATGGTAAATCCGGATGGTCTTTTTGCAATAATTAACCAGACTGGCAGTATCCATAACCCGGAGTTCCAAGTCATAAGGGGCCTCTCTTTCAAATAGGATGGAGGTGTCAGGCTCAAAGGTCCATTCAGTCCAATTATATTCAGGCGGAAGTTTCCACGAATAACGAAGCAAAGCTTGTGAGTCATCAAGGTTGTGGGAGGCGGAAGCATTCAGAATGAATTCAGTGGTAGTTGTTCCATATTCAGGAGTCCAATAGAAATCGGCAACCAGCCGGGAATTGATATTGGTCACCCAAACCCTTCCGATAACTGTTCTGCGCATATTTTGGGGATCAACCGCCTCAAGTGCAACCTCAAACTTTCCGGTATCCTGATAATAATTACTTGCGGTGTTATTGGCCGACAATGGCGTATCCCAGGAGCCGTTGCCGGTAAAATCCCACATAAAGCGCAGCTGACTGATTGAGTCTTCGTCATCCTTCGATCCGGAAGCATCAAACAAAAAACGAGTCTTAAGGTTACCTGTTTCGGGGTTAATGGTGAATGCGGGGTGTGGTGCGGAATATCCCTGGCTCACTGTCAGCTGAAGGGAGATTGTATCCCTTAGACCATCCGAATTTATGACTTCAAGAACTGGATTATAAGTTCCTTTACGATAAAACCGATAACCGATAACCGATAACCGGGAGTATTCATCATCCCAGATCCCGTCACGGTTCCAGTCCCAGCGGTAATAAACCTTGTTGCTTCGGGCACCCGGCTTGGTCAGGCTGGCATCGAACCGAAAGGTATCGGTTGTTTTACCGCTTTCCGGCGTGATCCGGTAAGAGGCTACCGGCGTTATACCGCCATGATCGGTAGGATCGCAGGCGGAAAGAATTCCCAAAGAAACCGTTAGCCAGATTAGTTTTCCCATTGAACCTTATTGAAAATGTGTTTCAATAACAGTACTCTTCTGATTCTCAATATTGAATTTATTAAAGGCATGTTTCATTCCGAACCGTCCGCCGGGAAAATTTCCGTTCAGGCAGGTATCCCCTGCACAGGAGCAGGTGATCACCGCATCGTAGTAATATTCATCTCCCGGGAAGTATTGGGTGTAGACCTCCTGAAAATCCGATACATTAACCTTCCTGAAGAACTGTCCCCGGTATAGGGAATCTACCGAGAAGGCAAAGCTCAGAGAAATCCGGTGGATCTTGTCCTTCGGGATGTCGTATTCAGGCAGGATAAACCGGAATTCGAGGGTGCCTTGATCCGCCGGTATGATTACTTCGTCGCTTCCCAGGATATCCCCGTCGGGATCACAGGCTGCTAAAAATGCTAAAACAAGAATCCCAATAATCCTGTACAGTTTCATGGCTGAAAGTCTTCGTTGAACCTTAAAAATCCCAGGTGCCGGGTCTTTTCGCTATCGGCCAAATAATTGATGGTCAGGTCGGAGAACCGGTTATTATAGGTTCCCGTAAGGGTGACCGAGCTATAGATGCCAACTGCTCCGTCGATATTGGAATACTCATCCAGACCGGTAAATGAAGCAACCGCATTCTGACCGGAGCGTGTAAAAACGGCCAGTTCGGGTCCCCCGGTCGTCAAGAGCAGGTCAAAACCAATGATCTTCCTGCGCAAGCCCGAATCCGGAGGTGATAGATTGGTCACAAGATCATCGATAAAGCCTGCTCCATTCAGGAAGCTGGTCAGGATAGCATTCTCGTTATCACTATAAACCAACGGCTGTGGAATACCCACTTCCCTGCGGATCTGGAAATTTTTATCTCCCTCCAGAAAGATGAACCGGATAACCGATTGATATACTGCGAATTTTATCGATTTTGTCCATCTTACCAGGTAACCCTGGTCTTCCAGAAAGGTGACCTCACGGCCCGGTAGCGGATTTGGATCCAGGATCTCAACCGGATTCACTACAGTGACCGATCCGGCAACCAGTCGAGGTTTTTGCGGGAAATTGACATATAAACCATATTCTTTACCTCCCTGAACCGGGCAATTCGTTTGGAAAACCACCAACCCATCCTGCGGAAATAAGCCACTGTCGCGCTGGTTAATTTCGGTTTTCTCAAAATAGTGGATTTCCCTGTTTCCATCCGGATTTTCAGATTCCAGGTAAGCATAAAAATCCCCGTCCAGAATCAGGCTGTCCGGAGAAATCACCTGGCCTTCCGGGTTACCCCTGATAATAAATGACCGGCTGACCCGGAGATATTGAATTGAGTCCTTTGGGTTTAGGAGACAATATACTACTGGTTTCCCACCAGATTCATATATTACATTAATGTCTGATTTACAAGAGATTATAAAAAGAATAAATTGAATAATGATACCAAAAACCAAATATCTTTTCATCATCATTATGGTAAGATTACAAAAAGTATCCTCATAGGGAAATTTAATTAAATTGTATCACTCCTCCAATAGTTGGAATAATGGGTAATTGGTTAACCAGCTTATATTTTAGCCTATCAAAGTAAAAAAGGTTATGCCGGTCATAAGCATTGACAACACCGGCAGTTAATTGAATGGTAAAAGTTTTCAAATCAATTGACTTGCGCAGGTTCATATCCAAACGGTGATAGGCCGGAAGCCTGCCTTGATTATAGCCGGCGTAAACAATTCCTAATTCTCCGGGGATATAGGTCTCACCACCTTCTCTCGGTGTATGGAAGGGATCCAGCATTTCATAATATGCCCGGGTTTGGGTGAACGGTAAACCAGAGCCAAGATTCCACCGGACGGAAAAGTTCCAGGTTTTTGATTTCCCAAAGGAATAATTGGCTAGCAGGTTTATGGTGTGACGGCGATCAAAATGGGGCGTGTACTGCTGGACTTCATCTTTCCGGGTATTCCAGCCGAGGCTGTAGTTTCCGCTGAATTTGAACCCCTTAACCTGATACGAAAAATTAAAATCGAACCCGTACGAAAGCCCCTGCTCCAGGATATAAGTCTTTTTAAGGTAAGATGGTTTATCCGAATTTATAGGTGAATCTGCGTACAATTTGTTCCGGTTAACATTAATCAATTGATTAAAATCCTTGAGATAAACTTCGCCTGAACACTCGAAGGCATTATTACCAACCAGATCAAATCCAAGAATGATGTGACGGGCCTTTTGCAGATGATCCTTGATTTCGGTTCCAAATAATTCTTCCTGCAACTGATCCGGTGATGCTATATAGCCATTGAATAAATTAACAATATCCCGGTCAGAACTGGTTGTAAGCAGATTCTGCGAATACCAGCCGGCACCAGCTTTCAGATGGAATCGTTCCGATAACTTGAATTTCAGTTTAATCCTCGGTTCAGGGGAGAAGACTCTTAGCGATCCATAGTAATTAAGAGAGATCCCGCCTTCTAATATCCAATTGTTCAGTCTTTTAATATATTTGGCATAACCGGTTAAATCAGTAGAGTTGTCTTCCTGATAAAACCGGTTCCCAACTGTGTTTTTAAAATCCGTCAGCGTATTGAAACCATCCAGACCAATCCCGAATTCCAATTCGTCATAATTAAACTGATAGCGCAATCTCAAGCCCCCCTCAAAACCGGCTATACGGCTGGTTTTCAATAAGGTGTCATTCGCCAGATAATGAATTTCGTACCCGGAGTAATTCAGGTACGGAATAATTTGTGCTTTTGAACCATACGGAGCAATGGTTCCCCGTATTCCAATTCCATTTGAAAGCCAGTCGAGCGAAACCAATTCCGGAAAATTCACCTGGTCAGCATTACGAAATCCCGAAACCTGCAATTGATCGCCAAAGTTTCCGCGCAAAGTGATTTTCGCATAAAGATCTTCGTAGGCAAATGGAAGTCCAACGGAATCCAGATAAGGATACAACAATTTACCTGTTTGGTCAATCAAGGATTTTTTCCCGGTCACTAAAAAGGTTAGGGACCTTGTCTGCCCATCCTTTTGGCGAATGAATGGACCTTCAATCAGTAATTCCGATTGGAAAGGATCGACCGAAGCTTTTCCGGAAAACTGTCTGGGATTTCCGTCACGCATGCGAATATCCATGATCGATGAAATTCTTCCGCTGTATTGTGCGCCGAACCCGGCTGTATAAACATCAGCTTCCTGTATGGCATCGGAGTTGAAAATTGAAAAAAGTCCCATAGAATGAAACGGGCTATAAATAGTCATCCCGTCCATCAAAACTTTGTTCATCGACGGAGAACCTCCCCGAATATATAACTGTCCGCCCTGATCACCTGTAAAAACCACACCGGGAAGTACCTGGATCGCCTGGGCCAGATCAGCAGTCCCCCCGAATCCCGGGATCATTTTAAGGTCTTTGGAAGTAATCTGATACACGGAAATATTAGTTCTGGTTTTTTCAACCAAACGGAATCCCTGAATCATCACTTCCCCAACAGAATAAGTTTTTGGACTCAGAAAAACATTTTTCTCGGCAAAGGCTCTGTCAGTCAGGTCAATTACCAGGCTATCTGTCTGATAACCTATGTCGGAGATAACCAGAACATGTTTTTTGTTTTCCAACCGGATCAACTGGAAAAAACCATTTTCATCCGATATGGCGCCTTTATTGTTTCCTTCGATCCGGATATTGGCAGCGGGCAGAGTCAGCCCGGATGATGCATCATAAATGACCCCGCGTATGGTGGCGGTTTGAGCTCCGGCCATCGTCACACCCAGAACTAAAGCAACCACAAAGGATCCGATAACAAGACGTGGCTTCATTGGGTGAGGATTTCGTTGGAAAATTTAAGTTTACGGGTAATGCCGCCAAATGCCAGGGAGTCCATTGAAACCTGATCCGGGATCAGATTGCGGATAAATTTAACACCCTGACTGCTGAATAATCCTGCACCGTTAATCACATTGGTGTACCGGTTGCGTGTGGAACCAAATTCAAATTCGAAGCCGGAATGATAATATAGATTATACTCCTCTGTACTGATGAATAACCTAATATTCACTCCCTTAAGATACCTGGCTTTAATGGTGGAATCTGTCGCGATTCCTTCCGCGAGTTTGCCAAAAATCGTATGATAAGGAATTGACTGAGTTATGCGTTCAGAGGAACTCCCGAGATCTGGTGGCGTAATGACCTTCGCGGGAAGATCCATCTGAAAGCTTTTTTCCTCGGCTGTTTTTCCGTAAGTATTATAAGCCTCGACATAATTGAATATCAAGCTGATTTGGTAATATGCCCCATAGGCAACTGTGGCATAACCGATTTGAAAAGAAGATTTATCAGCAAGATAAATGATCAACCCATCATTTGAAGGTTCATAAATTCTCGGGCGGTCAACAACATGTGAAGTTGCGGAAACATACTTATCCCGCTCCGGAAAATATACAATGAGTTTATAAGTTTTATTGGGAGTTGTCCGCAACCTACTAAAATACCAGATATTTCCATTCCGGGGGAATATCCCTGGTTTTTTTTCCCATTCGAAAGTGTCACGATCAGGGATCAATTGCGTGACAGCATAATTATTATAAAACTCCTCGATGTAGACTTCCATGGGTTCTTTATAATTGGTGGAATCCGGTTCTGCAGCCATATCGGCAACGGGCTTATCCCCCATAAAGGCACGGCTTATCCTTACCGCAAATCCCGGATAAGCACCATCTTCCAAAAACCCATGTATTACTGTAATGTCCTGCCAATCTGCTGAAAGGTCAACTTTAGGTTCACATCCTAACAGCAAAATGAAGATTACTAACCACGTCTTTCTAACTATCTTACTTAGTATTCCGTATACATCGCACATAATATCCATATTTTTTATTATCAGCAAATCGTTCAGGGCTATCAGCTATGTCCATCATTGAAGCAATAAGTGCCCATTCATCGGACCGCGTGGAAGACCACCAAGCGGTTTTGATACCCAGGAAGAAATAATGCTTCCAACCAAAATTACCGGCTGGGTTTCGATATAAAGAATAAATGCCATTAAAACCACTGGGTGATTCAGGTCCCATTAAGTACTTCCCGGCTTCAAAGGCTTCATATTCATCTAATATAACTTTCCGGTCGGGAATAAATGGACTTCCGGTGATATAGTAGGCACCGGGATACCGGAAATTATGAAAATTATCCATTAATTTTTGCCAATCATTATCAGTTGGAATATGCCAACCAGGCATGCATATTCCCTGGGTTCCTTCGGCAGTTGAATAGTTCATGGCTTCATCCCATTGGTATAATCCGCCAACCTTGTCACATCCTCCAGGGTAATCCCGGTACGGTCTGCAACAATACTTTTCAATTATTCCATTATCCGTTTGCTCAGTCAAAGAATCGATTTTAATACCATTGTTCAGGTTCTCTGCCATCCAAAACTGACTCCCAATTTGAGCGGTAGTATACCATTGGCCATCCCTGGGATCCCGAATCGAATCCTGCTGCGTAATTGTGATAGTTCCGGTGGTTTGGGCGGTGAGCCCGAAGCCGTCCTTAACTTCCATAGTTATGGTATAGGTTCCATAGTTTTTATACCGATAAGTGGCTAATGGGGAATAAGCAAATTCAGTATCCCATTTCCTATCAGTTTGAAAATCCCATCGGAACTGCATGGCCACAGTTTCGCTTTCGCTATCATAACTCCCGGATCCATCGAAATCGAAAAAAGTCTTCAGGTTACCATTATCGGGAGTAATCCGGAAGGCTGCAATTGGAGGAGAATTAGATTCACAGGCACTTAAAAGAATTGCATAAATCGCTATGCAACAATGTTTTAATACTTTAAGAACGATCTGTATTACCCCTATTGGGCTAATACAACTTACTGATTTTCTGACAATAGTTGTCATACCGACAGATTATGGGTTCACAAAATCAATGGGGGATGATCAAAACTAAACAAAATAACGGAAAATCAAATTAAAAATTTACAATCTGAACTTGAAAGGTTTCGTCCCTATGTTGTAGATTTGTTTTGCTGAAAAGAACCACAACATGGACAAAATAGCAGAAACAGGATTCGTCGGATACTAACGATAATATATATGCCCCCAACCCTCGTAATTATCGCAGGTCCTACCGCATCCGGCAAAACCAATCTGAGCATCAAACTGGCCCAGCATTGGAAAACCGAAATCATTTCCTGCGATTCACGCCAGATGTACCGCGAGATGTCGATCGGAACAGCAAAACCGGATATTGATCAACTGAACACCATATCCCATCATCTGATCGATAACCTTTCCATTCATGATTATTACTCGGCATACCGGTTTGAGCAGGATGTGACTGGTCTTCTGAAACATCTGTTTAATAAACATTCATTGATAATCATGACGGGCGGTACCGGTTTATATATGGATGCCATTATAAATGGTATTGATGATATCCCAGATCCCGACTCTGAAATCCGGACGATGTTGAAACAGCGTTATGATGCAGATGGCCTGGATGGCCTTCTTGCCGAATTGGCGCAGCTGGATCCTGCATTTTACGCTAAAGTGGATAGAAACAATCCGGCACGGGTTATGCGCGGACTGGAAGTGTGCCTGACTACGGGCCGTTCGTTCTCCTCTTTCCGGATTAAACAGGCCGTCAATCGTGATTTTGATATCATATTGATCGGACTGGAGCTGCCTCGCGAAGAATTGTATCAACGCATCAACCTGCGGGTCGACCGTATGATGGAAAAAGGGCTGATTGAGGAGGCGAAAGGCCTTTACCCGATGAAGCACCTCAATGCTCTTAACACGGTCGGGTATCGCGAATTGTTCGACATGTTTGACGGCAAAACCGACCTTGATGAAGCCATCCGGTTAATCAAGAGAAATACCCGCCATTACGCCAAAAGGCAGATCACCTGGAATAACCGGTATCCGCAGATGAAATACTTTAATCCGGATGGGTTCGATGAAATTATAAACTGGATAGATTCGATTGTGGCCTGTTGGGATAAAAGCCTTTAGAAAAAACGCCATACTGATCTCTCCCTCTGATGGTTACGGACCACCACGCGCACAGGAATCCGGATCCATAACCGTACAATTGTATAAACGAAGCGATTACAGCGATAAAACCAGTAAAAAACGATCCGTTACGGATGGTGGCATCAAGAAAAACCAATATAGCCCACATCACCAGGGGCAGTAAAAACAAGAATCCGAAAAACAGCCATAAAGTAACCAGCACAATCGAACCGGCCAGAAATACAGATGGAGCCAGAAAAAAAAGGTTAAATGTTTCCGGATAAACCTTTGATATAATATAGCGTGTTTTCCCAAATCCGAAAACCTGTTTGAAAAACCTACCCAGGGTGGTTCGCCGTTTATGATAAACATAAGCATCCCGGATCAGTCCTGAGGTAAACCCTTTGTTAATCAATTCAATACTGAATACCATATCTTCGCCCGGGTGCATCCGTGTTTCCGGAAATCCTCCAACTGCCTCAAATGCTTTTCTGGAGACACCCATGTTAAAGCTTCGGGGATAGAACCGGTCGATCTTTTTTCTCCCTCCTCGGATACCGCCGGTGGTGAGGAAAGAGGTCATAGCGTAGGAAATAGCCTTTGGGGTCAGGCTGAAATTTTCTGATGCCCGGTCGGGTCCGCCAAAAAAATCCAGGGGCTGGTTTTCCAGAAAGCGGTCAATGGTGTTCAGGTAATCAGCCGGCAATAAGCAATCGCTGTCAACATAAATGTAATAATCTCCTTTCGCAGCGCGGGTTCCCGCATTACGGGCCAATGAGGGGCCGCTCCGGGGAAGATCAACATACCGGATAGACAGTTTACCGGAGTATTCTTTGGCAAGATGGTCAGATCGCAGAACCGAACCATCTTCAATAATTACCACCTCGAAATTTGAATAAGTCTGCGAAGCCATACTCTCCAGCAGTTCAGCCAGTTCTCCGGGCCGGTTATAAACCGGAACGATAAATGAGTAGAAGCGTTCCATCAGGGTTTCGAGGCAATATATAAAGTTTCATCAGGTGCCAGGCGGTAGCGGTTGATCATTTCAGCGCTGAACCCCTCTGAAACCAGGCGTTCCTCCACGATAAAGCCGCATTCCCGCAGCCGGCCTGGATAGTCGCGGCCATATACTCTTACATGGTCTTTCTGACCGAAATATTTTTCACGCAGGCGGGGGTCCGTTATGGAAGGATCTTCAAACGTTGATTCCCTGTGCGGCTCAAGCGGAACCTGCAGGATGGCAAAGCCGCCAGGCCGCAGAACGCGCAGGAATTCAGAAATCACTTTACGGTCATCAGTCACATGTTCCAGTACATGATTGCAGAGGATCATATCGAAAGAATTCTCCTCAAACGGTATTTCATGCAGGTCGAAGTGAAAATCGGCGATCGGTGACTCCAGGTCAGCGGTAATATAATCAATATGGCTGTATTGCTTAAACCGGTTGTAAAAACATTGCTCGGGTGCAACATGGAGAAGTCTACGGGGTTTTGTTAAAAAATCAGACTGCTTCTGGAGATAGAGCCAAATTAACCGATGGCGTTCGAGCGACAGGCAGGTTGGGCATAATACATTAGACCTGGACATCACCCCGTAAGGAAGAAATTTCCGGAAGGTGAATCCGCAGACGGGACATTCCACCGTGTTTCCCTTGAGCAGCGGTTTGAAAAGCCCCATAAAGAGATAGCTGATCCGGATAAGAAATGGCCTGGGAAAAATTCGCAGGGCCCAACGAATCAGAGTTTTCATATCTCCTCTGCAATCAGGTATTTATTCCGGTCAGGTGCTGTCCGTGAAACCAACTCAGCTAGAAAACCGGTCAGGAACAATTGAATACCGATGATCACGGCCATGAGCGCCAGATAAAACAATGGTTGTGCAGTTATTTCCCTCGGAACTATATGATTGGTGATATCATGAATCTTGATCCCAATGAGCCATGCGGTCACAACTGCACCAAAAAGCATCATCAGCATTCCGAGTGAACCGAAAAGATGCATGGGTTTTTTGGCGAACCGGGTGATAAAGCTAACAGTCAATAAATCAAGTGCCCCTGTGAACAATCTACCCATTCCATACTTAGTTTTTCCATATTTCCGCTCCTGATGGGCCACGATTTTCTCACCTATCCGGCTGAATCCGGAACGTTTGGCTAAAACGGGAGTATACCGGTGCATATCACCGAAAACCTCAATACTTTTAACCACTTCATTGCGATAAGCCTTCAGTCCGCAATTGAAGTCATGAATTTTGATTCCGCTGTTAAGCCTTGCCACAAAATTGAAAAATTTCGACGGCCAGCGTTTTAAAACCGGATCCCTTCTCTTCTTCTTCCACCCCGACACCAGGTCGAACCCTTCGATGCGGATCATTTTTACCAGTTCAGGAATTTCATCGGGGCTATCCTGCATATCGGCATCCATCGTGATCACCACCTCGCCTTCAGCGAGACTGAATCCGCATTGCAGCGCTGCTGCCTTGCCGTAATTCCGTTGAAAACGCACACCCCTCAAATGGGTATATCGGGAGGATAAATCGCGGATAACTGCCCAGGATTCATCCCGGCTGCCATCGTCAACAAGAATAATTTCGTGTGATAGCTTCTCTTTCTCCACTACCCGCTTTAACCACTGCAGCAGTTCAGGTAACGAATCAGCTTCATTATACAGAGGAATGATTATCGATAGGTCCATAGTGCCGGCTGTTAAAAGCCTATTCTTTTCCCGGGTTCTCAATTTCCGACATAGCCTGCTGGTAGGGGTCGCCCTCTTTGCGAATAAAAATTGACACGATCAGGGATAGGATGACTCCGACAAATGTTGTTCCGATAATCACCGAGAAGAATTGCATTCCGGGGTTATGGAGTTTTGCGGCAAAACCCATCGCTGCCGATACTTGTTCCTCTGTAAATCCCCGCTTGTAATACTCCTCTTCCATAATATCCAGCATTCGCTCCACAGCCGTTGGATCAATCCATTTCAGATAGATCACATTATAAAAGGCATAGATGACGGAAGCAAAAAACATAAAAAGGATTCCGGCGCTAAGTGCTTGACCATAACGTATATACCCGCCATTATAATGATCCCTCCAGTTTTTTAAGCAAAAATAGAGTACCCCGAAATAGGCAGCATAATTAACCCATTGCATCCACCGGGCACCCTCAAGGCCAAGAATCCATACCAAAACAGCAAAGATGATAACAACCAGAGCGATAATCAGTCCATAAGTCATGGCTGGTCGGAGGATCGAAGGACGATTGGATTCCATGGTAAATAATTGGCGTTACTAAAAGGCAAATATAACGGGAAAATCTCTCAACTGGAAAACATTTGCTATCTTTGCAGCAGGGTAAGTCTTATACGGCCAGCTCCCGCCGAACTCCCCCAGGGCCGGAAGGCAGCAAGGGTACGCGGTTGTAGCGGCGCGATATAAGTAGCTTACCCTTCTTTTTTACATGCAGATTCCTACCTTTGCGCTATGTTATTCAAAAGCCAAATGAAAACGTCAATCAGGATACTGCTGCCAATTGCTTTGTTCTCCCTTCTTTTTCTCAGCGGTTGCTTCGAAAAACCAGTGATCAACTACCCTGAAGGTCATTTTTCTGACACTGTTTTAAACCTGTCTGCCGTGAACAGTGTATACGACGACTATAATTCTTCAGGGCCTCCGACCATATCTTATTCATTGCCTCTTGTATTTTCTTCAAACCGATATTCGGAAGGAAAGAAGTTCGACCTGATTGGTTTTGAACTTTGGCTTGTTTTCAACCAAACCAGCGGCGCACTGATGCTCAGCGCCTTTGAAGGACAGGCTTATCCTTACAATTACCTTACCGGACTTGCCAATACAACCTACGATGAGTTCGGGCCCTTCACTACCTATCTCGGCGGGCAGGAATATATGTTTCTTTTTGCCAGTAACCGGACCGGCAATATGGAAATGTACTTTTCCTATTTCAACGATGGCAGCTTTGGTGGAATGTCGCCGATCGACCCGGCACCGGCTCGTCTGAAAGGATTGAACACACCACAATATGATGCTTATGCCACTATGGATGCCACACTTAAACAAGTGATATTTGCATCAAACCGCGATGGAAGCCTCCACCTTTACCGTGTCCGAATTCCTGATAAGACAGATTACCTGGTTTGGGCCAGAGCTGATACCCTCTATGAAGCAGAAAAAGTTGCGATCCTGAATTCTGATTCCACTGACATGTTTCCATATATAAATGGTAACCTTTTGGTATTTTCATCCAAAAGGAGCGGTGGATTTGGCGGTTATGACTTGTATTACTCAATGCACAACGGCACTGAATGGGGACTGCCAGTCAATTTCGGGCCAACCATCAATACGGCATCTGACGAATACCGCCCGGTAACCTTCCTGGCACCCTATTTTACAAACAACCTGATGCTCTTTTCTTCTGACCGTCCCGGCGGTAAGGGGGGAGTCGACCTGTATTATGTTGGCATATCTAAAACTTTAGAATGACTTTGTAAGGGCAACTTGCGGTTGCCCATCATTAACATCGTAACTTATGAAATTCTTTATTGACACTGCAAACCTTGATCAGATCCGTGAAGCTCAGGATCTTGGAATTCTGGATGGAGTAACAACCAATCCCTCGCTGATGGCAAAAGAAGGAATCAGGGGAAAAGAAAACATCCTGCAACATTACCTCAATATTTGCGAGATTGTCAAGGGTGATGTCAGCGCTGAAGTCATAGCAACCGATTACGATGGCATGATCGCCGAAGGCAAAGAGCTATCATTGCTTCATACTCAGATCGTTGTAAAAATACCGATGATAAAAGACGGAATTAAAGCGATCAAGTACTTTTCCCGCCAGGAGATCCGGACCAATTGCACATTGGTTTTTTCGCTCGGACAGGCATTGCTGGCAGCAAAAGCAGGAGCAACCTATGTTTCCCCATTTATCGGCAGGCTCGATGATGTATCAACCGATGGAGTTGAACTGATCCGCAGCATTGTCGACCTATACCGCTATTATGGGTTTGAAACACAAGTGCTTGCAGCCTCAATCCGCTCTACCATGCATATCATTCAATGTGCAGAAGTCGGGGCAGATGTTGTCACTTGCCCACTGCAATCCATCCTGGGATTGATCGAGCACCCGCTCACAACCATCGGACTTGAGAAATTCCTGTCCGACTATCGGAAACTGAATTCCTGATGATCCGGAAGATATACCCTGAAAATCCAAACCCAAAAGAGATCGACAGGGTTGTGGAAATTCTGAAGGACGGAGGGGTAATCATATATCCTACAGATACAGTTTATGGTTTGGGGTGTGATATAACAAAAGGCAAGGCGATCGAGCGGGTAGCCCAAATCAAGGGATTAAGACCCGACAAAACTAATTTTTCATTTATTGTATACGATCTGAGTCATTTGGCTGATTTTACCAAACCAATTGATAATCAGATATATAAACTCATGAGGCGAAACCTGCCGGGGCCGTTTACCTTTATTTTAAAAGCCAGTAACAACGTTCCAAAAATCCTGAAAAGTAATAAGAAAACGGTCGGTATACGTATTCCCGACAATCCGATAATCCTGGAGATTATCCGTGTTCTGGGGAATCCCATACTAACCACATCGGTTCACAGCGGTGATGTTATTCTCGATTATACCACGGATCCGGAACTGATCCACGAGGATATGGGACACTTGGTTGACGTGGTCATTGATGGGGGGTTTGGGAATAATGTGCCCTCCACTATTGTTGATTGCACCGGACCCGACATCAAAATTGTGCGCCAGGGGCTGGGAACACTGGAATGGTAATAAGATCAGCCGGAAATCTGAATTCCGGCATAACGCACCAGTAGGATGAATCCGGTTCCTGCCAGCATCCGTTTCATTTTTCGCGGATCGGGTTTATCACAATAAGATCTGATCGAGAAAAAGATAAGATAATAAAGAACCAGGTCGGGCCAGATCAGCCCATCGGGTTTGACCAGATTTCCCGGCAGATTACCCAGCCATCCGGCACCATTCATAACAATCCCGATTAAAGCATCCATTCCCTTGCATAACAATGGGATAGATAGTCCCGCAACATCCAGGACGGTAATGACCAGGCCAAGATAAAAGCCGAAAACCATCAGGGGAAGCAAAATGACGTTTCCAATAAGAAAATAGAGGGGAACCCAACCGAACCAGAATAGCAGGACCGGAATGATCAGGGATTGTGCTGCGAGGGAAATTGCAATTGTACCTGCAAAGTACCTGGCCAATCGGTTGTATTTCACCAAAACCGGATTAAAAACCGGGTTCCAGATAAAAATTCCTGCCACAGCAAGATAGGACAATTGGGCACCGGCACTAAAAACGGTGTAAGGATCAATCAGACAATGAATAACCGCGGTGCTGGTCAATACCTGGAGTCCCGGGGTACCGCGCCTTCCTATCCTGGCAAACTCAAAAAGGGTGATCATCCCTGCAGACCGCAGAGCCGAGGGGCTGAAACCGGTAACGCCCGCATACAGCCAAACTACACACAAGCTCAGTATGGACCTGAATTTGGCCCCTAAGAATCCAACCCTCCTCAATAACCATGATATAATAAAATAGATTATCCCAACGTGCAGTCCGGACACGGAAAGAACATGAATGATCCCGGCCCGCGAAAAATCAGCTATTGTGGAATCAGCAACATCACGGCGATCTCCTAGGATCATGGCTTTAACCAACGAACGGCTGGGTTCTGAAAGGGCTATCCGGTCGATACGATCCGAAAGAGTTTGCTGCCACCGCCCGAAAAAGTCCAAAAGTGATGGCACGCGGCTTGGTCTGACCAGCTTCCCATGACCGGGTAAAAGCCTTGCCTCATAACTGACTCCCCTCGACAGCCAGTACCGTTTGGGAACAAAACCGTTTTTCGTTGGCTTTGAGGAGACTGCCGAAATGGTAATCGGTCCGAATTGCCATATATCCCCCGGATGGTAAATAACCGACCGATCGGGCCTCAACAGCAGAACCATCCTGCCTGTCCGCTTTTCCCAAACGGCACCGTTATGTTCCTGCTTTACGCGTATCACCAGCTGCCCCATCTTTTCGGTGACCTCGCGGTAGCTGACCACTTTTGCGGTGATTTCCGACTGGCCCGACCGGCTTTCGCCGGGCAGAAACCTGTTTATCGACACTAATATCCATCCTGCCAGGAAGAAACAACAAAATCCCGCAAGCATTGAAAACACTTGATAACGACCAACTCCGAACCAGTTTGGCTTCCAAAGCAATGACACCGATACAGCAATCAGCAATGGAATCAAATAGTTAAGCAGATGCCCATCAGGAATACCACATGAGGACAGAATGCCAGTGATCAGCCCGGCTAAACAAATCAGGATTTCAAAACCCATAAAAAAAGCGCCTATCGGAAAGAATAGACGCTTTTTTTACCCTCAGTTGGAGAAATTACCGTGAATTCTTTTCATCCCACTGTTTTATGAGTTCCTCAATAGGTTTTCCCATACTTTCTATTGATGCCCTGGCATCCTTAACTAACTGATTCATCTGATTTTCAAGGATAAAGGCCTGCAGAAAGACGCAATATGGCTTTTTTTGAATTCAGGGTACGAGAGCAGAATCCGGTTGTAATACTCGATTGCCATCCCCGACTGGTTAAGGTTCATAGCTATTTCGGCCCCTTTAAACAGGAATATAGCTGAAATCGTATCCTTAGGCCATCAGAATAACTGAGAAGACGAGCAGTATAATTTTATTGAATCGCGTATTTTATTTTTTTAAAGGGAAAACCATTTTATACTTAACGGCCACCTTGCCTTTGGAAATGTCTCTCAGCGTACTTCTCAGCAATGTCTTTCTCAGCGGATTAACCAAATCAGGGAACATTATCCCGTCGAGGTGATCATATTCATGCTGGATAATGCGTGCCGCCATGCCTTCATACCACTCATCTACAGGGGAGAAATTCCCATTTACATAACGGATATGAATTTTCCCCGGCCGCAAAATATCCTCATGTATATTGGGTATGCTCAGGCAACCTTCTTCAATAATTTCCTCCTCGCCCCCCTTTTCAACGATATGGGCATTAATAAATACTTTCTTGAAATCCGCCAGAGAAGGTTCATGTTCAGCATAAATACGGGCATCCAGAACAAACAGCCTGATCGGCAAGCCGACCTGGGGAGCTGCCAGGCCTACTCCATCAGCGGCCTTCATAGTTTCAAACATGTTTTCGACCAATTCACTTAGCCCTTCATGATCAGGTGTTATTTCGACAGCGATTTTTCGCAGCACCGGAGATCCGAATGCATAAACCGGTAATATCATAATTGTCTTTCTCGCTCATTCTTTTTTTGTTGCAACCAGGATTCAAGAATAATCGCTGCACTCACTGCATCGATATTGCCTTTATCCCTTCGGTCTGATTTTGATGAACCTCCATCAATCATGGATTGCAAAGCCATTTTGGAGGTAAACCTTTCATCAACCCAAAAGACCGGAATATCCGGGAACTTTTTCATTAAGCCCTTGGCAAATGCCTGCACCAGCGGGGCGGATTCAGAAGGCTGGAAATTCATTTGACGGGGAAATCCGATTACAAACCCTTCAACCAATTCTTTCCGGATGTATTTTTCAAGATAATCATAAATGCCGTAGGACTCCACCGTGCCCAAAACACCCGCAATCCGCTGCTCCGGATCAGTTACTGCCAATCCCGTCCGTTTCCGGCCATAATCTATTCCAATTAGTCGTCCCATCTGCAATTTGCCTGCAAATATAAAATAATTCCTTCCATCGCTGATTAATACCTTGACTTATGCCCATATAACATAACGATCAATTTTTATCTTTGTTCATTATCAACATGGCCTAATTAATAACAGGCTTATGAAAGATCCGAAATCAAAGGTGATGGAGATGCTGCAAAAGCACCACAAAGTTTTTTCCAATATCGCGCGAATTGAGATGATTCGGGCTGCTGCAGAGCGGCGTGAAGCGATGGTTACCGAATCAGGAGCATTAGCGACATGGACAGCACCCGAGTCGACTGGCCGCAGTCCGAAGGACACCTATATGGTAAAAAGGGCATCAAGTGAAAACAATATCGATTGGACAGCCCCGAATAATCTTCCTATCGATGAAGAAACTTTTGATCAGATATTTGCGGATGCAGTTGTCCAGCTGAATGCTGCCGACCAGTTATACGAAACCGACCGGGTTATCGGGGCTGACAGCAAGTATTCACTTCCCGTTAAAGTAGTTACATACAGGGCTTTGCACACCCTGTTTATCGACAATATGTTCAGGCCGGTACCCGCCGACATTCAAATGAGTTGTTTTGCCAATAATGGATTTCTCCTGCTCGCCCTGCCATTTCATAAACTCGATAGTGATAAATATGAAGGGAAATTGAGGAAGCTTCCCAATGGAAAGACATCCGACCTGATTGTGGCCATGGATTACGACCGCCGGATCGGGATGGTAATCGGTTCAGCATATATGGGGAGTATGAAGAAGATGCTCTTTACCGTGATGAATTATCTTCTACCGCTCAGAGGGATTCTTCCCTTACACTGTTCAGCAAACGAAGGCGACAAGGGTGATTCCGCACTGCTTCTCGGCTTATCCGGTACCGGCAAAACCACCTTATCAGCCGATCCCGCACGGGCACTCCTTGGTGATGATGAGCATGGCTGGAGTGATGATGGTATCGCAAACTTTGAGTTTGGATGTTACGCCAAAATGATCGATATCAATCCTAAAAAAGAGCCAGATATTTCTGACGCCGTGATGCATAAGACTGATTATCTGAATCATGGTGCGATGGTTGAAAATGCCATGGTTTATCCTGATGGCCGGTTTGATTTCTACGACAATCGTTTCACCGAAAACTCAAGGGCTTCATTTCCATTGAGTTACTTGAAAAACATAAAACCATCCTCTGTAGCCGGGCATCCAAAAACAATTCTCTTTCTTACAGCAGATGCCTATGGCGTTCTGCCCCCGGTTTCGCGGCTGAATAAAGAACAAGCAATGCTATGGTTTATGATGGGATACACATCAAAACTAGCTGGAACTGAGACAGGCATCACAGAACCACAGGTAGCTTTCTCCAGGTTTTTCGGGGCTCCTTTTATGCCATGCAAACCTCATGTTTATGCTACCATGTTCGGTGACAAAATGGAACAGTTTCAAACCAGTATTTTCCTGATCAATACAGGCTGGAGTGGTGGTGGATACGGGGTTGGTAAGCGAATTGACCTTACGATGACCCGCCGTATGGTCAATGCGGCCCTAAACGGGGAGCTCGATACCGTTCATTACACGGAAGACCTATTATTCCACCTGCAGGTTCCTGTCAGTTGTCCGGGTGTTCCTCCGAAAATACTGAATCCGGTGAATACCTGGGCTTACCATGAGGCTTATCGCACTGCCGCCGACAAACTCGCCAGGCAATTCAGTGATCATTTCGACAAAGCTTATGGAAGCAACAATCTTCCCGCAAGTATGGTGAATCAATGCCCCGGAAAATAATTTATCTTTTGCAGATGCGGTGTAGGGACGCATAATATGCGTCTCTACCGTGAGTCCCGCCAAATTTCCTATCACCCCATTAAATTGCTAAACCCCGAGCTCCTGGAGGAGATCGGGGTTTTTGCAACTTTAACCGGATAACTCAATTTAGATAACATTATAACAGAAAACCGTGGTTTTCTGTTGGCCCACACCTATCATCGGCGCGGATATAGAGAATAGAAAATCTTAAATCAGAACACACTTTTTGTCACACACCAAATATCAGAACTATTTTATTCATTGCCAAATGTTTTTCGGATTATTTTGTTAAAACATTGTAGAGACGCATATATGCGTCTCTACATCAATGTATTTAGACGCATTTATGCGTCTCTACAATTTCGAGAAATCCATCGAGGCCATTCTCTGATAGCTGCGGAATCTCCACTTTGCATTTTCCTCGGCAGAGACATACAGCTCATCAGCAACTTCCGGGAAAGCTTTCTTCAACGAAGAGAAACGAACTTCACCCATGAGGAAGTTTTTAAACTGCGACCAGTCGGGCTCTTTTGAATCCAGTTCGAACGGGTTCTTGCCGGTACTCTCCAAAAGCGGATTGTAACGGAAGAGTGACCAATAGCCGCTTTTTACTGCATTTTCTTCTTCCATTTGCGACTGCCCCATACCCACGCGCAGACCATGATTGATACAAGGTGAGTACGCGATGATAATCGATGGTCCAGGATAAGATTCAGCTTCTTTCAGGGCCTTCAGGAACTGGTTCTGGCTGGATCCCATGGCGACTTGTGCCACGTATACATAACCATATGACATAGCCATCATACCCAGATCTTTTTTGCGGATTCTCTTACCGGAAGCAGCAAATTTCGCAATCGCTGCAATCGGGGTTGATTTGGATGCCTGACCGCCGGTATTAGAATAAACTTCGGTATCGACAACCAATACATTCACATCTTCGCCTGAAGCGAGAACGTGGTCAAGGCCGCCAAATCCGATATCATAAGCCCATCCGTCTCCACCTATGATCCAGACTGATTTTTTCACCAGGTATTGTTCCAGGGCGATGATCTCCGGTGCAATAGAGTGAGATTCGTTCTTAATGGCAGCTAAAACCTTTTCTGAGGCAACCTTTGATTCCGCGGCTTTTTCCTTGCTGGCAATCCATTCGCCGAAAGCCTGACGGGTAGTCTCATTAACCGCATCCATGGTTTCGGTCATTTTCCTGGCAATCCGGTCGCGAAGCTTGTTTACGCCCAGCGCCATTCCGTATCCATACTCGGCATTGTCTTCAAACAGCGAGTTACCCCAGGCTGGTCCTTTCCCAAGATTGTTGGTGGTATAAGGAGTCGACGGAGCTGATCCACCATAAATAGAAGAACACCCGGTAGCGTTGGAAATGATCATCCTGTCGCCGTACAGTTGCGTAATAAGTTTGATATAAGGCGTTTCACCGCAGCCGGCACAGGCACCCGAGAACTCGAACAGAGGCTGGGCGAACTGGGAATTTTTAACCGATTTTTCTTTCCCAAGAACGGTATCCTTGTATCCGACTTTTTCGTGCATGTACAGCCAACGGTCGACCTGATCCATCTGGGTACCCAGCGGTTTCATCACCAGGGCCTTTTCCTTGGACGGACAAACATCGGCACAATTACCGCAACCGGTGCAATCCAGAACACTTACCTGGATACGGAACTGGTATTCTTTAGTTCCGCCTGTGCCTTTAGCCGAAGTGGTTCCAACCGGTGCACCAGCGAGTTCATCGGCGGTCATCAGGAACGGACGAATAGCAGCATGAGGGCAAACATAGGCGCACTGGTTACACTGGGTACAGTTATCAACCTGCCATTCAGGAACATTCACAGCAATACCGCGTTTTTCAAACCGTGTGGTTCCCGATGGGAATGTACCATCCTCGCGGCCAACAAATGCGCTTACCGGAAGGTCATCGCCCTTCTGTGCATTGATCGGTTCAACCACATTTTTGATAAAAGCAGGAATATTACGGTCGTCCTGATCTTTTTTAAGAACGATATCCTTCCATTCGGCAGGAACAGCTACCTCAATATATTCGGTTCCCCGGTCAATTGCAGCATAGTTCATCTGAACAATATCCTCGCCTTTCATTCCGAATGATTTCTTGATGGCATCCTTCATCTGGGTAACTGCCAATTCATAAGGAATTACGTTGGCGATTTTGAAGAAGGCTGATTGCATGATGGTGTTTGTACGGCCGCCAAGCCCGATCTCTTCAGCGATTTCGGTTGCATTGATGGTAAAGAACCGTATATTCTTTTCAGCCAGGGTTTTCTTGATATGATCCGGCAGGCGTTTTTTGGTTTCCTCAACATCCCAGATTGAGTTGAACAGGAAGGTGCCACCCTTTTTCAGACCTTTCAGCATATCATATTTATCCAGATAGGAAGGAACATGACAAGCTACAAAGTCGGGTGAATTAACAAGATAAGGGGATCTGATAGGTGTATCACCGAAACGAAGATGGGAGGTGGTGAAACCGCCTGATTTCTTGCTGTCATAGGCAAAATAGGCCTGACAGTATTTCCCGGTATTTTCGCCGATAATCTTGATTGAGTTCTTGTTGGCCCCAACGGTTCCATCAGCACCCAATCCGTAGAATTTAGCCTGGAAAGTTCCTTTTGGAGCCAGATCGATGTCGGGCAGCAAGGGAAGCGACTTATAGGTTACATCATCAACGATACCTAATGTAAAATCATTTTTAGGTTCGGCCATTTTCAGGTTTTCGAAAACGGATAGAACCATTGCCGGTGTGGTATCCTTTGAGCTCAATCCGTAACGTCCGCCGATGATCATCGGGGCATTGTCTTCGCCATAGAAAAGGTTCCTGACGTCGAGGTACAAAGGTTCGCCGGGGGCACCAGGTTCTTTGGAGCGGTCGAGGACCGCAATTCTTTTAACCGATTTCGGGAATACTTTCCAGAAGTATTTTGCCGAGAAAGGACGGTACAGGTGACAGGTAATCAGACCAACCTTTTTGCCTTTGGAGGTCAGGTAATCGATAACCTCTTTAGTGGTTTCGGTGATACTGGCCATAGCCAGGATAATGTTTTCAGCATCGGGTGCTCCGTAATAGGTAAACGGGTGATATTCGCGCCCGGTAAGCTTGCTGACTTCCCGCATATAATCTTCAACAATATCCGGAACCTTGTCATAAAACGGATTCGATGCCTCTTTGGCCTGGAAGAAGATATCCGGGTTCTGGGCTGTTCCGCGGGTTACCGGGTGTTCCGGGTTGAGAGCGCGGTTTCTGAACTCCTGAAGTGCCTGATAATCAAGCAAAGGAGCCAGTTGTTCCTGGTCTAGGACTTCGATTTTCTGAACTTCAGCAGATGAGCGGAATCCGTCGAAGAAATGGAGGAAAGGCACTCTTGATTTGATAGCTGAGAGGTGGGCAACTGTTGCAAGATCCATGATTTCCTGGACACTTCCGGTAGCCAGCATGGCAAAACCGGTTTGGCGCGTTGCATATACGTCGCTATGGTCGCCGAAAATCGACAATGCATGTGCTGCCACGGTTCTGGCACTAACATGGAAAACAGCCGGCAATAACTCGCCAGCCATCTTGTACATATTCGGGATCATCAGCAAAAGCCCTTGCGAACAAGTATAGGTAGAGGTTAATGCTCCAGCCTGTAAACTTCCATGAACTGCACCTGAGGCTCCACCTTCTGATTGCATCTCGGCCACACGGACAGTCTCCCCGAAAATATTTTTCCGGCCGTAAGCTGCCCATTCGTCTATGTTTTCTGCCATCGTGGATGATGGAGTGATGGGGTAAATGGCAGCTACTTCGCTGAACATATAGGCTATGTGCGAAGCCGCCTGGTTACCGTCACAGGTTATGAATTTCTTTTTTGACATGTTGATAGTATTTTGATAAGACAACCTTCATAAATCGCGGGCAAAACTAATAATTAAAGAGGTAAAAAGCTATGATAAATAACTTAAAAAAGCTCAGAGTAGCGTCAAGAGATCCCCGCCTGTCAGCATTCATACAGCGTGAAGGGGTCCCCGCTTTCGCGGGGATGACAAGAGCTCATGCAGGATTTCCGCAGATGCACCTGTCATCCCCGCGAAAGCGGGGACCCCTTCACGCTGTACTGAGTTCGCATAGCGGGGATCTCTTGACGCTACTCTGAGTTCATAGAGATCAGGAACTCTTCATTAGTGCGGGTTCCGTTAAGTTTATCGCGCATAAACTCCAGCGCTTCAACCGGATTCATATCAGAGAGATAGTTACGGAGCACCCACATTTTGTTCAGGAAATCCTTTGAATGCAGCAGATCTTCGCGGCGAGTGCTGGACCCCTGAATATCTACGGCCGGCCAGATGCGTTTGTTGGCCAATTTACGATCGAGCTGCAATTCCATGTTACCGGTACCTTTGAACTCTTCAAAGATCACTTCATCCATCTTTGAGCCGGTATCAATCAGGGCTGTAGCCAGAATAGTGAGGCTGCCGCCATTTTCAATATTCCTTGCTGCGCCGAAAAACCGTTTAGGTTTATGCAGCGCATTAGCATCCACCCCACCCGACAATACCTTTCCGGAGGCCGGCTGAACGGTATTATATGCACGGGCGAGCCTTGTAATGGAATCGAGGAGAATAACCACATCATGTCCGCATTCCACCAGTCTTTTTGCCTTTTCAAGCACAATGGTAGCAACCCTCACATGTTTTTCGGCGGGCTCATCAAAGGTGCTCGATATAACCTCTGCGTTCACTCCGCGAGCCATATCGGTAACCTCTTCAGGGCGTTCATCCACCAGCAGAACCATTAGATAAACATCCGGATGATTGGCTGCGATGGCATTGGCAATTTCTTTCAGAAGGATCGTTTTACCGGTTTTCGGCTGAGCGACGATCAGTCCGCGCTGGCCTTTACCGATTGGTGAGAACATATCCACTATACGGGTTGAAACCGTACATTCCGGATGGCTCGTAATATCGAATTTTTGATCAGGGAAAAGAGGAGTCAGGTAATCAAACGGCACACGGTCGCGAACAAATTCAGGATTACGGCCGTTTATCTGCATTACTTTAATGAGCGGGAAAAACTTCTCACCCTCTTTAGGTGGCCTCACGGAGCCCGTCACGGTGTCACCGGTTTTCAGGGCAAACAGTTTGATCTGCGATTGAGATACATAAATATCATCGGGAGAGTTCAGGTAGTTATAGTCGGCCGAGCGAAGAAATCCATAACCCTCCTGCATAATTTCAAGTACGCCGGTGCTGGTGATATATCCGTCAAAATCATACAGATCCGGTTTCTTTGATTCGTCAGACTCCTTAAGTTTCTGTTCATCAGGAGCTTTTTCACGGATGGTGATTTCGCGGGCTTTTGTTTGGGTCACTTTAGGTTCTTCCGCATCTTTTTCTCTTCTGGCATTCCTTCCATAAGCCGGTGTTGGTGCCACCGGGGTTCCGGGTGCGCCTCCACCGGAAGGCTGAGCATTTAATACCGGAGCTGGCGGGGGAGTTACCACTGGTTTGATAAAAGCAGGAGGAGTTGGCAGTACCACCGGTACAACCAGTTTAGTTTCAGCATCTTCATCGTCTTTTACCGGTTTATTATCGGGGCGGGTAGAAAACAGCGGCCCGGGTTCTTTTTTTTCAATGGTAATCCTTTTACGGGGACCTTTTAGAGAATCAACAACTTCAGCTGGTTCAACTTCTTCTTTCCTAACCTTGGGGGCAGTTTTTTTGGATTTGTTTTCAGATGCCTGAATAGCTTGCTGATCGAGGATCTGATAGACCAGGTCCTGCTTTTTAAAAGATTCGACCCTCTTAATACCCAGTTCTTTGGCAATATCTCTAAGTTCAGTCAACAACTTATTGTTGAGTTCGAGAATATCATACATAAATTATCGTTTTGTAATTAACCACATCTAAATTTGGTTCGGGGAAATTTTCAAGATTCTTCAAACGAATTATCCGACTAACTCCGTCGGTTACCTGTCAATGGAAGTGTAACCGGTACAAAATTATGAATTTTTTGTAACAATAAAAAAAAACCTTCTCTTTTTACTTTCCATATGCAACATTTATAATTCATTACCGTAAAGAATAACTAAGAAACGCTAATCACCAGGCACCATGCGACAATTAAAAATCACCAGGCAGGTTACCAACCGGGATCTTCCCTCTTTGGATAAGTACCTGCAGGAGATTGGCCGCAGAAACCTCATCAATCCGAATGAAGAGGTTGAATTGGCTCACCGGATCAGTGAGGGTGATCAAAAAGCAATGGAGAAACTGATCCTGGCAAATCTGCGGTTTGTAGTCTCCGTTAGTAAACAGTATCAAAATCAGGGATTATCTTTACCTGATCTGATCAATGAGGGTAATATCGGCCTGATCAAAGCGGCTGAGAGATTTGATGAAACCAAAGGGTTTAAATTCATATCCTATGCCGTTTGGTGGATCAGGCAGTCCATCCTGCAAGCAATAGCGGAGCAGTCGCGCCTGGTAAGGCTTCCTTTAAATAAAATCGGGTTGATGAACAAACTCAACCGCACCATTTCCCGAATGGAACAACACCTTGGACGGACGCCTTCCGAAGAAGAAATTGCCGAAGAAGTGGATATCGATATTGAAGATATCCAAAGATATCTCAACAATAACGGACGGCATGTTTCGATGGATGCCCCGCTTTCTCCGGGTGACGAAAGCAATCTGTATGATGTGATACTGAATACCAATGCTTCCAGTCCGGAGGATAATCTCCTGAATGATTCCCTTAATCTGGAGATCGAACGGGCTCTCAAACACATCGGGGAGCGCGAAGCCGAAATCATTCGCCTGTTCTATGGTTTACATGGTTTAACTCCTCTTTCACTTGACGAAATCGGCGAAAAATTCAATCTCACCCGGGAAAGGGTGCGCCAGATCAAGGAGAAATCGATCCAGAAGCTTAAAAGTACTACCCATAACCGATTGCTCAGAAATTATCTGGGTTAACACAGACATAAAATGCCACACCTTGTCGCCGCTTCTCTTCTCGCAGCCGATTTCGGCAATCTGCAGCGGGATATCAACATGTTAAACCATAGCCAGGCCGACTGGTTTCATGTGGATATAATGGATGGCAGCTTTGTTCCCAATTTTTCAATCGGAACACCTGTTATTGAAGCTATTCGCAAGCATGCGCTCAAGCCTCTCGATGTGCATCTCATGATCAGGGAACCGGAAAGATATATTTCCCACTTTGTTCAACTCGGTGCAAATATCCTTACCTTTCATATTGAGGCCACCAACCATGTTAACCGGCTTATTCAGGTTATCAAGCAAAGCGGGATTAAAGCCGGAATCAGTTTGAACCCGCATACACCGGTGTGCCTGCTGGAAAATATCCTTCCGGATGTGGACGTTGTCCTTATTATGTCAGTAAATCCCGGATTTGGCGGCCAAAAATTCATCCCATCGGTTTATGATAAGATCCGCAAGCTGAACCAGATGAGAAAAGCTATCGGCGCCGGCTTTCTGATTGAGGTGGATGGAGGGGTTGATGAACAGAATGCGCCATTGCTCATCGAGTGTGGAGTGGATATATTGGTTGCCGGCCATACGATTTTCTCATCCGCCCAGCCTGAAAAAACAATCCTGAATTTGAAAAATTGCCGCAATCGTGCTGAATAACAGCCAGATCAATGTTCTGATCAATGGCATTCGGGAAGCATCTGAAATTCTTATGGCCTATTACCGGAATCCTGACCTTGCCATTGTGGAAAAAGATGACCTGTCGCCTGTTACCGAGGCCGATATGGCATCCAACCGGTACATCAGTGAACTTCTGGATCGGGAATTTCCAGGTATCCCCCTGATTAGCGAAGAAGGAACGAAAGAAGATTACAGCATCCGGAAAACCCGGGAATATACCTGGATACTCGATCCGCTTGATGGCACGAAGGAATTCATTGCCTGTAATGATGAATTTGCTATCAACCTGGCACTGCTGCATCAAAACAGTCCGGTTTTCGGGATTATTTCGATCCCTGCGAAAAAGGTGCTGTATTATGCCATTAAAGGAGAAGGAAGCTGGAAAATTACTCCGGATGGTATCCGGCAAAGGCTACCCTTATCCGGATCGGATCATTTAATTACGAGGAAGATAACTGTTTTGATCAGCCGTTCCCATGCGGGTGCTGAGGAGAAGGATTACTGCAAAGCTCTTCAGGAAAGAGGCTGGCTGGTGAATATTCGTCCGGCCGGATCAGCCTATAAGCATGTGCTGCTGGCAGAGGGATCGGCTCACTTATATTACAAGCCCGGGATTTGCTGGGAGTGGGATACGGCGCCGGGTCAGCTGATTATCGAAGAGGCGGGTGGATCAGTGAGGCGGATGGACACAGGCGAATCGTTGGTTTACAACAAAGAAACCTTTAGCATTCCTGGTTTTACGATGTGGGCACCGGGGGTATTTATTCCCCTTTGAGAAAAGAATCCAGGTATAAAAAGGGTTCATTAAGATGTCCGTCGCGGGTAATGGTTGCCCGGTCGATAACGTGGCATGGATCATCTCCCAACAAGCATGGGAAAACCTTTTCTATCAGCACTCTTGAGAAAGCTTCAGAAGCATCCCGCGGTAATTCGCCGGGCAGGTTATCTATGGACATTACTGTGACTGCCTCCGGATGGGAGAACGGAGGTAATTCCTTCAGGTTGAAACGATCCCAGTCGTAGAAAGGATCATCAATGGTTGTTGCCCGGATGGTTGATGGTACAGAGCCATTGATATCACAACTGATGTCAGCGATCAGCCTGATTTTGAAGTCCTCGCTTTTCATCTCTTCGGGCTGCCACAATTTTGGAGAAGCCGGATCCCAGAAATGAGCACCGATCAGCAGATCCGTTGATGAGCCAAATTGGTTAAAGCAAGACTGGTATTCCCATGGATTTTTACAAAAGTGGTCATAATCAAACGGTTCGCCGTTCTTGTTTATAGCATAATGCCACGGATCGATCCGGCAGATCACCGGTGACCGGTTACTATCTTTAAGATATTCATCAGGTGTTACTTCGGGAATTCCCAGTTTACCAAGTGTTTCCATAGCACCCATGGCAACACGGCCTCCGCCGGTGACCAAAATCCGGACCTTCCCAATATCGAGGTTTTCCAGTTGTTTCTCCATCTCCGCCCTATTGTGGCAAAGGTGTGCCGGGGTGAGATGGTATTGGCCCGTTTTCAGGCCCCAGGCAAGGATGCCGTTAAACGCACCGACGATTCCGGCCCAGCGGCCGAAGGCTATCAGGCGGAGGTTGTTCTCATCTTTCAGGTATTCATAGTCAACCAGGGTAATTTTTTTCCGGGCAATTTCCTGGAGCAGGAGCCGGTTATAAGATTGTTTTTTGGCCACATGAGCGAAGAACAGGTACTTTTTGCCATCTAAGAGCGCCGGAATATGTACCTCTTTGACACCGATGAGCCAGTCGCAGTCCGACAGATCCTCCTGCAGGCTTACGCCGGCAGCAATGAACTCCTCATCCGGAAAGCACCGGTTTTGGCTGGGCTGAACGATTACTTCCACACCCGGGAAACGCTTAGTGACTTCAGCGGCTAATGCCGGAGGGATTGCCACCCGCCGGTCGGGAGGGGTTCTGGTTTCGCGTAATATTCCAATTTTTATGTGTCTCATTAATAGGCTTCCATTTGAAGGCGCTGAAAATACTATTTTTTTTACGTATATTTGCAGTCCTATTGGGGCTGACCTGGTTTTGACAGCAAGGTGAACTGGTAGGAAAGCATGCCGAGCTATGCAAAAACGCTCGTTAATCAGGTTTGCAAAACATCAACTGGCGAATCTAATTACGCTCTCGCCGCCTGATCGAAATAATAGTAGATAAGGCAAAATCCCGACTCTAGGAGTTGGGACGGGACATCACGCCGGAGGTAATGACCTGTTCCATCCGGATCCCGTGGTGCTGACCAATACAGGGATAGTTGTTGCCCCGCCCCGTGGCAGCGATGAAATTCAGGGGATAGGGCCATGATGGGTTGCCGTATACCAGTCCTGGCATGAAAACTCAAATCCGGATAAGCATGTAGAAACCCTATGGGTTCCTTGTTTGGACGCGGGTTCGATTCCCGCCAGCTCCACAAAGACGCAAAGCAATCGAAAGCAAAAGCCTGTAAGTTCCACACTGACAGGCTTTTTCTGTTTTCAGACTAAGCAACCGAAAGCAGGAAAAAGCAGACTTCCATGGCTAAAACACGGGTGAGTTTTTTCACCGATCGAGAGCCATGTTTTAGCCATGTTTAAGTTCATTTCGCTCTGATTTGCAGTGGTTTGCATAAGTTGGAAAGAACGCTTGAAAGTAGTTTTAACCTAATTTTAAGCGTTATGAAAAAAGCAACATTCAGTGTCCAATTCTTCATTAACGGGAAGAAGCCCCTGCGCAATGGCGAAGCACGTATCTTTCTGAGAATCAGGGTTAATAACCTGGTTGTCGAACATTCAACAGGCCGCAGCATTCAACCCGATTTGTGGGATAATGTGCGTGGTCTTACCAGTATCCGGACGGATAAGGGCAAATCCCTGAATCAATACCTCGACCATGTCCGAAAGATGGTGTACGATGCACAGTTGGCTCTGGAGGACCGCCAGGAAGATGTCACCGCAGAAGCTCTCCGGCAGGAGGCCTTTGGCATGAGGCACTCAGACTTGGGTCTGATGGAGTATTATCAGCGTCACAATGACGAGATGAAGATGATGGTTGACAAGGAGTTCTCCAAATCGACCTATACCCGCCACATCACCTCACGAAAACTGGTAGGCCTATATATATTGTATAGGTATGGCAAACCGGAGATCGAACTTCGCATGATCACAGCAGATTTTATCCGGGCTTATCAATCCTACCTTAGGACCGTGCGGAACTGCAATAACAATTCTACCATCAAATACACCAAGAACGTTGGAAAGCTGATCAGGAGAGCCATCGCCGAAGGTCTTCTCGACAAGGACCCCTTTCTGGGAATGCGGTTCAAGATTGATCAAGTGGAGACAGAAATCCTCACCAAAGAGGAGATGGAAGCTTTAGCTGCTAAAGACTTTCAGAACGACAGGATCAACCAGGTCCGGGATGTATTCCTTTTTTGCTGCTATACCGGACTGGCCTTTATTGACGTCAAGGAACTGACACGTAAAGAACTGGTTATCATGGCAGATGGGAACATGTGGATTAAGAAAAAAAGGAGCAAAACCAAAAATGAATTCCTCGTACCATTGCTCAAAGTTCCACTTTTGATACTGAAAAAATACGAGGGTATATATGGAGATGACGACTCCAGACCCGTTCTGCCTGTTCTTTCAAACCAGAAGTACAATTCCTACCTCAAGGAAATCGCTGACCTTTGCAGCATCAACAAGCGGTTGACCACCCACGTTGCCCGTCACACCTTCGCCACCACGGTGACCCTGACAAACGGGATATCCCTGGAAACGGTGTCTAAAATGCTGGGCCATTCCTCTATTACCATGACTCAGCGTTACGCCAAAGTGATCGAAGAAAAGATCAGCAAGGAGATGGATAAGCTCAAATATCTGATGTAGACAGGCAAGGTGCCTTATAAAAATCAAAGGCCGGGAGCGCCATTGTCTTACGGTTCCCGGCCTTGTCACACGTGACGTCTCATCCCTTAAGGATGATCGGACATGTTCTGTTCGAGCAGGTCTTCAATCGACGAGGCTTTGTAGTAGATTTTACCACAGAGCCTGGTAAAGGGAAGAATACCCTGGTCACGATGACTTTGCAACGACCTCTGGCTGATCTTCAGTAACTGCATAACCTCCTGGTTATCCAGCCACCGGTCCTTCAATCCGAAGTTCGTGCAATGATTCTCCAGGCGCTTCAACGATTTTTCGATTCGTTCTACGAAGGCCTGAAACTCAGATAAGGTCAACATATATATATTAAATCCGCCAACTCCTAAAAGTTTTAAGACAGAGTGGCCAGAAAACAATGAACAATACCCTGTTGTCATTATTCGGTGGAACTGCCATCTGGCAGCCCCGGTTTAGATTTGAATCGGTCGGGCCATTCGAAATAGGTCACTCGCCCATCTTTCGACTCCCAAGTAATCCGTTGGTAGCCTTGTTGCCAAATCAGGTTCAGTAGCGTGCTGACCGTATCTGTATCCATAGCTAAAACAAACAAATCCAGTTCTCTCCCTGAATCCAACCTTATGGTGACCGACTTCAGTTGGTCCCGCCGAAGAAGGCCGACCAATTCGGCCTCAGCCGGGGTTAAAATCGATAGCTGCGTCAAGGTTTCCAACGCAATTTTGCGGAAAGAATCCAGCAAAACTTCCGTCATGGAAACGCAAAGGAAGGTCTTCGTCACCAGATCATTCCGGTAGAAAAAGTTACTTGAAGGATCGATCGTATTGATATTGAGAGTTTTGACCTCACCTTCTTTAGGAACGATGATAATGTATTGCCACCGAAAAAGTATCGTATGAATCAAGAGACTTGTCAGACTCGAAATCCGGGTTGGATATTTTTCAAGGAGACCCTCCTCCGTTGACCCTATCCCTTTATAGACAGACCATAGGTAAATGCTTTCCGTGCAAATCGACTCTTTGACTTTTTTGATCATAGCGAGGGGTATTTCAAAACTTCGCAAGTGAGCGACGATCCTGAGCCAGAAGATCTCCACAAAGTTCAGCCGCCTCCACCGCCCTTCCAAAGTTTCACCGATGAGCAACCCTTGGTGGTCCCAATGCGTAACGTTCCGATGTGGAACCAACGATTCTCGAATTGTGAAAATCGGTTGTTGAAGCTCCCGAAAAACATTTTCGACCATTTATGTACTATATTTTATTATTTTTCATCCGATTGCTTTACTTTTCATAAGTATACTTATAGCTTACAAATGTATAATTATTTATCTTTACCTCCAAAAAACTACATGAAAAATTTTGACCTCTATCAGGACAAGATCGGAACCTGGGACAAAGAGCACGGTGGCTATTTCAATGTGGATCAACAGGACGATCAAATCTTCTATTCCCGGCGCCCCGCAACTCGATTCAGAAATTCAAACAACCGGTCAGCCTGGCACAATGAACAGCATCGGGAAGAGAGGTGTGGGCAATCTGCAGAAAACACCCTGATTCGCAAAAACAGAATGATTTTAAAAAAACTGTTTATTGCATCGATGGGTTTTATTTCCATACCAATGATTCGTTTGACCGAACTGGGCTTCTCCGATAAAGCTCCATCAAAAACCGAATTGGTCAAAGGCACTGGCCACTATATATTTTATTATTACGATTATGGCATGGAGCCGATAGAAAATGGTCAGAAAGCAATTATTCACTCTAAAAAAACTGAGGATGGAAACCATACCACTGAACTTCACTAACCTGGCCCGATTTACCCAGGAGGTTCATGCTGTTAAACAAGTTGAGGTGAACCAGAGCCGTATTCCAGTTATTATTGGCGCAGTCGTTATCGGTGCCTTAGTCATTTGGTACCTTCACCAGGAAGTTTTTATTCCCCGCTATCTCGAACGTAAAGAAGCCTGATTTTTTTTGCCGTATTTACTGACCGTTTCCTAAACGGTTGAGGATGAAGCAGCTGTTTATTAAACGTTTAAGCCAATTAAACGTTTATGATCCGTTTAAGAAACGCTTATAAAGCGTTTCAAGTGTAAAAAACGGCTCATAAGCGGATAACAATGGCCTGCTGATTTTTGCAGACAGAATGTAGGGTAAACCACTTCGGGAAAGCACACGCTGTAGTTATGCAGGAGTTCATCTATTAGTTGAATCAATGAACGATTTTTGAGAATTGATCAAACTGATCGGCGATGGCTGGTATTATTACCGTTTCTTCAACAAGATTATCCGATGTAAGAAAACTTCCCCGAATTTGACAAAGAACCTTGTTAGTCCGGAATGTGTAGTTTGGCCAGCCTTCTTTAACCGTAAAATACTATATTTAAAAAGATTACCTAAACTGAATCATTCTTTTTCTTGTCGATGGCAATTGGATTATTTATCGGTCATCTTCCTCCAGCCGGAAGTTTATCGAGCCACCAGGCGGTCCACAATTTTCTCAGCTGGGTTGAAGTTCCATCGCGCTCATAGATTCCGTGTGAGCGCATCGGGTATTCCATCATGGAGAAAATCTTCTGCTGTTTTACCAGTTCATTCACCAGCACTTCGCAATTCTGATAATGAACGTTATCATCACCAGAGCCATGTATCAGCAACAGATTACCTTCCAGGTTTTTAGCATAAGTAACCGGTGAGCCATCACGATATCCGTCGGCATTATCATCCGGCAATCCCATATATCTTTCCTGATAAATGGTGTCGTAAAATTTCTGATTCGATACAAATGCCACGGCTATCCCGGTTTTGTAGATTTCAGGATACCGGAACATGCAATTCAGGGTCATGGAACCCCCTCCGCTCCAGCCATATACGCCTATCCTTTCCGGATCAACAAATGGATATTTATTCATGATTGCTTTGGCAGCAGCAGCCTGGTCTTTGGAAGCGAGGATTCCGATCTGTCGGTAAATGCTCTTACGCCATTCACGACCGCGGGGAGTCTTTGTCCCGCGGTTATCCACGCTCATGATGATGTAGCCTTTCTGGGCCAGATACTGGTTGTACAGGTCGCCCCCACCCCAGTTATCCTGCACGGTAGCCCCGGCCGGTTCACCATAAATATTGAAAATGACCGGGTACTTTTTTGCAGGATCAAAATCATAAGGCTTGATCATAAAACAATCGACTTCAACGCCCGGCTCAACCGGGACCCTGAAAAATTCTTTCGGCCTGATCTTCAGTCCCGCAAAGCGTTTCTTCAACTGGTCATTATTTTCCAGCACCCTTACCAGTTTATGGGCCGGCAGGGAAACCAGGTTAATCGTATTTGGGGTGGTTACGTTGGAATAGGTTTGAATGGCAAATCGGGCATCCGGGGATACCTGGTAAGCATGCTGGCCCGGCTGGTTGAGCGGACTGATCCGTTCGGGCCTGCCTTTTCCATCGAGTTTACTCCGATACAAATAGCGCTGAATCGGGTTATCAGGAGAAGCGATAAAATAGACATAGCCACCCTTTTCATCAATACACTGAATATCTACCACATCAAAGTTTCCAGGAGTTACATCGCGAACCTGTGAACCATCGCGCGAGATCACATACAAATGCAGCCATCCGTCGCGCTCACTGCTCCATGTAAATGCTTTTCCACCTTTCATCCATTGGGTATCGTCGTGAACATCCAGAAATGCCTTATCTGTTTCAGTGAGAACGGTTTTCACTTCCATGGTATGGATATCGCCAAGCATCACTTTATTTGTGTTCTGAAGCCTGTTAAGCTGCTGGATCATAACTTCATCGCTGCCTGCGGCAAATTCCATGCGGGCCAGGTAGTGGTTCCGGGGATCCCCGGGGATGTTAAAATACCGGGGTGCACCTCCCAAAACTGATACCACACCCACTTTGGCTGCCGGATTGGTGGTACCAACCTTAGGATAAGGGATCGGAATCAATTTCGGATAGATGGAATCCAGATTATTAATCATATAGAAGGTACCGATGCCCTCTGTATCAAGTTGCCAAAAGGCAATGTTTTTACTATCCGGACTCCAGCGGAAGCCATCCCGGCAATCGAGCTCCTCTTCATATACCCAGTCGAAAGTGCCATTTACAATAGGTCCGCCGCCATCGCTGGTTAGTGGCCGCACGGTTCTCTTTTCCAAATGCTCGACATAGATATTCTGCTCACTCACATAAGCCACATAAAGTCCATCCGGAGAAAACTTGGCAAACATCAGGGAGGCCGGTTTCAATCCGTTGCCCAGCAGCTTCAGTTTCCTGGTTTTCAGATCCATCACCCAATAATCGCCTTTGGTATTATAACGCCAAACCCGTTGGGTATTAGTAAAAATCATTAATTTGGTTGCATCATCCGACCAGATATAATCGGAAATCC
>Ga0265292_1000699_pt1 | contig 40156 bp, 42 predicted proteins | sample Munlanlewell296A_FD_189080 | JGI IMG/M metagenome (GOLD analysis project Ga0265292, IMG submission 189080) | Leachate microbial communities from a municipal landfill in Southern Ontario, Canada - Leachate well 296A | ecosystem: Engineered > Solid waste > Landfill > Unclassified | place: Canada... | reverse complement strand
TTTATCAACAATAGATTTTAAAACTAAATTTTCTTGCACATCTATAACTTCTTCTTTTTTCATAATGATTTACCTAAAATTAAAACATCCGCCACAAAGCGGATATGAGGCTTAGGTTCTCCGACCCGGGTCGGAGGGTTACCCTAAATCCGTACTTTTAATAAATATTTGTTTATGGATATATACTACTATAACTTGTAAAAAAAGCAAGCTTTTTTATCACAAAAAAAGATGATTTTTGTTTTATTTTTTGATATAATATAAGCAATGATAATCACATATTTCGGAGAACAATTCTTTAAGATGGGACAGGGGGATATGATTCTAGCTTTTAATCCTGTTAATAAAACCGCTAAATCTGATATATCAGCCCATTTTGGAGCAGATATAGCATTTGTCACCACTAATTATTCTCTTTTTAACGGAATAGAACAACTTTCTCATGGAGAACGTATGCCTTTTGTTATTAATGGTCCGGGAGATTATGAGATAAAAGAAGTTTTTATAAAGGGTATAATGTCCAATGCTCTGATTTCTGGTAAAAATTATATTAATACGATTTATTCATTTACCTTAGATAATATAAAAGTTGCATTTTTGGGCGCGCTTTCGGATCCTGAAATTTCAAAAGAAGCTCAAGAAGTTATTGATAGTCCGGATATTCTTTTTATTCCAATTGGCGGAAAGAACGTGTCTAAAGAAGTGAGTCTGCTTGATGCCAAATCAGCTGCCAAACTGGCATTATTATTTGAACCCAAATTAATTATACCAATGAGTTACAATACTGATTCTCTGAAGATGTTTTTAAAAGAAATGGGAGAAGAAAAGGCTGAAGTAGTAGATAAGTTAACCCTAAAATTAAAAGATTTAGATGGCAAAGAAGGGGAAGTGATTATATTGCAGGCAATATAATCAAGTAAAAAGTTATAAAGTAATCAAGTTTATAAAATAATATGAGAAAATTAATTCATCATTTAAGAAGACAACCTGAAGAAGTTAGAAGACATGTTCTACACATTCTTATATTTGTGGCAGCCATTATTATGATAATACTTTGGGTTTTTAGTTTAGGAAAAAGTTTGGCAAATCCTGATACGCAAGAAAAAATAAAACAAGACCTGAAACCTTTTTCCGTGTTAAAAGATAATATAGTTGACGGATACAAGAGTACTTCAGATACCAATTCAGGTAATTAATATTTATGGCGAAAAAAAGCACAGAACCAATTGAAATACGCAAAGATGAAATCATTCCGGTTGATGTAGTGACAGAAATGAAAGATTCTTATCTGGCATATGCAATGTCTGTTATTACCGCGCGCGCGTTGCCGGATGTCAGAGACGGACTCAAGCCCGTGCATCGCAGAATTTTATTTGCCATGCATGAAATGGGTCTTACTTCTACTGCACGTTTTAGAAAATCCGCCGCAGTAGTCGGAGATGTGCTCGGAAAATATCATCCGCACGGAGACACTGCTGTTTATGATTCAATGGTTGGGATGGCGCAGGAATTTTCCTATCGTTATCCTTTGATTTTAGGACAGGGAAACTTCGGTTCAATTGACGGAGACAATGCCGCAGCTATGCGTTACACGGAAGCAAAAATGTCTAAAATTTCGAATGAACTTCTGCGCGATTTGGAAAAAGAAACTGTTGATTTTCGTTCAAATTATGACCAAACTCGTAAAGAACCGATAGTTTTTCCTTCCGCAGTACCGGCGCTTCTTTTAAACGGTACGCTCGGCATTGCTGTCGGTATGGCGACAAATATTCCTCCGCATAATTTAGCTGAGGTATTAGATGCTACTATACATTTAATTGAAAATGAAGATAGCACGACTGAAGATTTGATGCAGTTTATAAAAGGACCGGATTTTCCTACCGGCGGAATTGCTTATAATTATAAAGATATGCTTCATGCCTATGGAACTGGACGGGGCGGAGTCGTTTGTCGTGGTGAAGCGGAAATAGTAGAACAAAAAGGCGGAAATTCTCAAATTATTATTACTTCAATTCCTTTTCGAGTAAACAAATCAAATTTGATAATGGCAATTGCCGAATTAGTGCAGGAGAAAAGACTTGATGGTGTTAAAGGGCTTCGGGACGAGTCAACTAAAGATATCAGAATCGTTATTGATTTGAAAAGTTCTACTGTTCCCGAAAAAGTTTTAAATTATATTTATAAAAATACTCAACTTGAATCAAATTTTAATTTTAATATTGTGGCGCTTGTGGATGGTGTGCCGCAAACTCTTTCGCTTAAATCAATCCTTTCTCTATTTATTTCGCACAGAAAAGAAGTCGTAAAAAGAAGAGGGAATTATGATTTACGCAAAGCCGAAGAACGTGAACATATTTTACTCGGTTTAAAACGAGCGCTGGATAAAATAGATCGCGTTATTTCTGTCATACGCGGATCTAAAGATGGGCAGATTGCCAAACTTAATTTAATGAAAGAATTTAAGTTTTCAGAGTTGCAGGCGATAGCTATATTGGAAATGAAATTGCAAAAACTTGCCGGACTCGAAAGAAAGGCTGTGGAAAACGAACTTGAAGAAAAACATAAATTCATCAAGGAAACAAAGGATCTTTTGACAAATCCAAAGAAAATTCTTGGCGTCATTTCTGCGGAATTAAAAGAAATTCGTGAAAAATATGCAGACGAACGCAGAACAAAAATAGTTAAAGGCGGAAATAAAGAAATTTCAGATGAAGATTTGATACCGGAAAAAGAAACAGTGCTTGTCTTTACTGCCGGCGGATATGTAAAACGTACTGACCCTTCGGAATATCATTCGCAAAAAAGAGGCGGGGTCGGTGTCGTTGACCTTGAAACCAAAGAAGAAGATTTTGTGACAATGCTTGTGTCAGGATCCACTCATAGCGACTTACTTTTCTTTACCAACTTAGGCAAAGCTTATCAAATGAAAATGTATGATATTCCAGAAGGCAAACGCGCAACAAAAGGAAAATCGATTATGAATTTTTTAGCGCTTAATAATGACGAGAAAGTCACTTCTGTTTTATCAATGCCGAAAGAACTTAAAAAATCTCCCATATCGCTTATGTTGATTACAAAAGATGGCACATCTAAAAAAATGTCTGGAGAAAGTTTCAAAGATGTAAGAAGAAGCGGACTTATTGCTATCCGTTTGGATAAAGGAGACCAACTTGTTTCTGCGTTATTAATTGAAAAAAGCGATGAAGTAATGATAGCCACTTCAGGCGGACAGTCTATCAGATTTAAAGAATCCGATGTCAGAGAAATGGGAAGAACTGCCGGAGGCGTGCGTGGAATAAAACTCGGGAAAAGCGATGAAGTTATCAGTGTTGATGTTGTAAAAAAAGATAATAAAGACGGCGCATTTTTAACTATGAGCGCAAATGGTTTTGGTAAAAAGACTCCTCTAAAAGAATATAAAGTTCAAAAAAGAGGGGGTTCCGGCATAAAAACCGCAAAAGTGACGCCAAAAACCGGCAAGCTTATCGTTGCTAAAGTATTGACTGGCAAAGAGGAAGAATTGATAGCAATGTCAAAAAAAGGCCAGGTTATCAGGACAGCTTTAAAGGATATTTCATCTCTTGGCAGGCAGACTCAAGGCGTAACCATAATGCGTCTTCGCGCCGGAGACAGCATAGCATCCCTAGTCTGCGCATAAAGTGTCATAATTTATATATGAAAAAAGCCTTAATAATAATCGATATTCAGAAAGGTTTTATAAATAAATTAACAAACAAGATTCCTTCTAAAATCAGGAACTTTATTTTAAAAAATAGAAAAAAATATAACCTAATTATTTTTACAAAATATATGAATCATAAAGATAGTAATTTTGTTAAAAATTTAAATTGGAAAGGATTTATGAACGATAAACAAACTGCCATTGTGGATGAACTTGAAGAATTTATAAATAGTAAAAATCTTTATAAAAAATATACCTACGGTAGTTTTGTGGATGATAAATTATTGAGATATCTTAAAAAAAACGAAATAAGACAGGTTGAATTAGCTGGCATTGATACAGAAAATTGTGTACTTACTTTTGCCAGAGACGCTTTTGATAGAGGATTTAAGGTAATAGTTTTTAAAAATCTTTCAGCAAGTCATTCCAGTCTTGAATTACATAAGTCTGCTTTAAAAATAATAGAGAAAAATATTGGTAATGTAAAATAAAGTGTCAAAGACCGTCCTTGACATTAAAATTAAGAGTTTCTTTTATAAAACTTTTTTGGTCGCTAAAAACTGAAATTAGTAATTCTTTATTAATTATTGGTAGATTTCTATTAGAGACAAAATCATTATAACTGCTCCACTTGTATTCTTCAGGATGTTTAACTAATTTATCTTTTACTGGATTCATGTGAATATAAGCAGATGTACACATCAACTGAGAATTACCCTCAATAGGTACTGCTTTAAATTGGTCTTGAAAAATATGCCCAACTCTCTTGTGTTTTTTATTTATATACATGGCATAGCTTGTGCAAATTTTTAACATTAAATTTGAAATTGACACATCTCCAATTTGTTCAATTAATAAATGAAAATGATTTGGCATTAAACAAAATGCATGGAGTTTAAAAGCTTTTTTATCTGTATTAGTGATTCTAATTCTAGAATAGGGCATAGCAATTAACTTTTCTTTATTTAACTCTATTTCAGTAAGACCTAAACTTAACCCCAGTCTAAATAGGAAAGCTTTATAATCTTGATCATCGAAAAATATTTTCTCTTTATTATTGCCACGATTATAAATATGTAAAATATTACCGGAAGCAAAATTTTTATAATCTCTATTCTTCATGATTTTATTATAACATATAACATGTCAAGGGTGCCCCTTGACATTAGGTGTAGTGGATAAATTTATTTTGTACTATAATGTTATTATGTTTACCGACCCGGTAAAAAATTTAAAAGCTTTTGATTTGAGAGAAAATATGATTGTAGCGGATTTGGGCGCTGGTTCCGGTTTTTATACTATTCCTGCCGCAAAAATGGTGTCTACGGGGAAAGTTTATGCTATTGAAATACAAAAAGATTTTTTAATAACGATCAAAAATAAGGCAGTAGAAAATCATCTGGGTAACGTAGAGTATATTTTGGGAGATGTTGAAAGAATAGGTGGGACTAAAATAAAAGATAAAATTGTGGATGCCGTAATCGCTTCCAACATACTTTTTCAAGTGGAAGATAAAGATAAATTTATAGAAGAGGCGAAAAGAATACTCAAGCCTCAAGGTCAACTTCTTCTTATTGATTGGTCTGATAATTCATCTGCCATCGGACCTGGTATCGACAAAGTCGTTTCTAAAAGTAAAGCGCGCGAAATGTTTGAAAAAAAAGGTTTTATTTGGCAACGCGATATAGACGCTGGAATACATCATTATGGTATAATATTTAGAAATACATGAAAGGAAATTTTCAAATCATAATTTTAGTTGTATTCATTGCTGCTGCTATTTTAGGTGTTTTAGTTTTTTCCGGCGCTATACCTCTTGGAAATCAAAATAATGGTACTGGTGCGCAAGGTACGGTTGTTTTATGGGGTACGGTAAAAAATCAAATTATTTCTCCTTTACTTGAAGATTTTAATCGTACCAATCCTACTTTTATCGTAAAATATGTAGAAAAATCTCCAGATACCTTTGATAACGATTTACTAGAAGCGCTCGCTGAGGGGGTGGGTCCTGATATGTTTTTTATCTCCGATGATCTGGCATTTAAATATAATAATAAAATTTATACTATTCCATACCAGAGTTTTCCAGTCAATACTTTTAAAAATGCTTTTGTTGGTGCGGGAGAAGTATTTTTGACCTCGAAGGGAGTTTTAGCTTTTCCGCTTACTGTTGATCCTATGGTGATGTATTACAATAGAAGTATGCTTGATGCGAACAGGATTGCTCAACCTCCAGTTTATTGGGATGAATTTGCTAACCTTGTCCCGCTTTTAACCAAAAAAGATAACAGAGGTATGATTACAAAAAGTACAGTTGCAATGGGACAGTTCTCAAATGTTTTACACGCTAAGAATATATTGTCTACTCTTTTTATGCAGGCAGGAAATTTGATTGTAAGCGAAAAAAATGGATCTTTTATATCTGTTCTAAGTCAAAATGGCGGAAAATATGATTTAGGTTCAATTTTAAAATTTTATACAGATTTTGCTGACCCATTAAAAGATGTTTATTCTTGGAATAAATCTTTTTCTAATTCTCGTGATGCTTTTAGCGCAGAGAAATTAGCATTTTATTTTGGTTATGCAAGCGAACTTCAGTCTTTGGTCAATAAAAATCCTAATCAAAACTTTTTAGTTGCGTCTATGCCTCAGATTAGAAATAGTAATTTTAAATTAACTTCTGCTCATGTAATGGGTATTGCTATTTCTTCCTTCTCTAAAAATTTTAACACTGCTTTTACAGCAGCGAATCTTATGGCAAACAGTGATTTTGTTTCCAAATTAGCTACTTCTCTTGGAATAGCCCCAGCACGTCGAGATTTGCTTAAAACTATACCAACGGATGCATATTCATCAACTTTTTATACTTCTGCATTTTTTGCCAGAAATTGGCTTGATCCATCGTCCAAAAATACTGATGATATTTTCCGAGGGATGATTGAAAAAGTACTTTCAAACAGTATGTCGGTGGGGGAGGCGGTAAGTGATGCTAGTGATAAGCTTGGATTATTATTGATTAAATAAATCATATGAAAATAAATTTTAAATTGTTTCTAATTATTGCTTTTGTCTTAGTTGGAGTTTTTTCATTATTTTTTAACTCTAATGCAAAAGTTTTAGCTCAGGCTCAAAATGAAATTATTGTTAACACAACCGGATATTCTGTATTAAGTCCGAGCTCTTTTATATTTGGAGGATATTATTCTGGCAATCTTGATAAAAAAGGATTTACCACTTATTTTGAGTTTAAAAAAAACGATCCGAATTTAGATGTTGACACAGAAGAAACAATTAAAATTGAGCGAAATACAAATGTGGAAGAATCCGGTGATTTTTATTCAAGTCCGGAACTTAGTCTTTTTTCTGATTATTTTTTTCGAGCGGTTGGTTATTTTAATGACAATTCTAGTCAAAAATTTTATGGCAGTGTATTAAATTTAAGAACAGGTTATATTCCTCTTGGAGCAACAATACCAATACCATTTACTGTAGGAAGGGGTGGTGTCTTTTCACCTTATATTTCACCTTTTTGTGTATTACCACTAATTTTAAATACTTCAACTAATACCTGTGATAATCCGCCAATAACCTGTACACCTCCAGAAGTTTATAGTTTTAAAAAATTTGCTTGTGTTAATTTTTCTTTACCAATCTGCACACCTCAGCAATTTTATGATTTTTTATCTAATACTTGCATCAATCGTTGTATATCCACAAAAGTTTATAATATATTAACAAATAAATGTGATAATCCGTCTCCACCAATCTGTACATCAACGCAAAAATTAGTGAATGGTATTTGTAAAGATAAAACTGGCACTGGTTCTGGCGGGGCGGATTCTGATTCAGGTCTAGTGAAATGTGGAATAAGTGATGCTAGTGGAAAAATAGCTAACCCCTGTGGCTTCAATGACATACTGACTTTAATTAATACGATAGTAAATTTTATTATTGTTTATTTAGTTGTACCTTTAGCCGCTATAATGTTCGCTTATGCGGGGTTTGAGCTTATAACTTCAGGAGGGGAGACTTCTAAAAGAGAAAAAGCAAAGAAAATATTTACCAATGTAGCTATTGGCATAATTATTATATTGGCTGCCTTCCTTATAGTTAAGACAGTATTATCAATAGTTGGGTATGATCAATCTTGGAATTGGTTTGGATTTTAAAATTATAAGAGATATAATATAGAATATGAATTATATTAAGAAAAATTTGTTAAGTATTACTGTAATAGCTTTTATGTTAATTTTTCCAGTTTTATCTTTAGCAGATGATATTCAACCAATTGATCAAAGTGTCAAAATTGTTAATCCCTTAGGAACAACATCTTCTATCCCTGCATTAATTAAAACTATTTTAGAAGGAGTAATTAAAATTGGCATGCCGATTATTGTCTTAGCCATAATTTACTGCGGTTTTCTTTTTGTTTCCGCGCAAGGCAAGCCGGAATCTATCAAAAAAGCTAAAGACGCGCTATTGTATACTTTGATAGGAGCAGCGATACTTCTAGGGTCGTGGGCTATCGCACAGTTAATAGTAGATACAGTTAAAGCATTATAAAGTAATTTAATTTTTTATGTTATGTATTTTAGCCTCTAATCCTAAATTTCAAAATCTTTTGATTTATGCGAGTTGTATTATTAATAAGTCGGTAATTCCTCTTATATTTGCTTTGGCTTTGGTTATGTTTATCTGGGGAGTTGTTCAATATGTCATAAATAGTGATGAAGAAGCAAAAAAAGAGAAAGGGAAGCAATTTATGATTTGGGGAATTATTGGTCTTACAGTGATGTTTGGTGTTTGGGGTTTAGTAAAGATAGTAGGATTTACTTTTGGTATCGAGTATGTTATTCCACAGTTAAAATAGTTGGCTTGCATCTTTTTGTTCTTTTTGTGATATAATATAGGTTATTATTAGTTTATTATAACCTGTCCGACTGAACGGTCGTTTGGGCGGGGGTCGTAAGATTATTAATTATTAGTTTATAAATAAAGTATGAAAAAAAATTTAATTGTGTTGTCGAGTATTGTTTTAGGTTTTGCGCCACTTATAGCTTCAGCAGCAACTTGTACAACTGCTGTTGAGACATCTGGTACAATCGAAGGTATAGTTTGTAAAATTGGGAGTATTTTAGATACTGTTATCCCAGTACTTGTTGTTTTGGGTGTAGTTTACTTTGTATGGGGGGTTGTCTCTTATGTGATTTCTGATGATGAAGAAGCGAAGAAAAAAGGAAGAGACAGGATGATTTACGGCATCATTGGTTTAGTTGTCATTGTTGCTATGTGGGGGCTTGTTGGTATTGTTGTTAAAACTTTTGGTGTTGGTGTCGGTGGTGGTGGTCTTCCTCTTCCAGGGGTTGGTGGGGTTGGTGGGTTTGGTCCTTAGTTTAAAGTTGTATAAATATGGATTTATTCTTTACAAACGTAGCTTATGCGAGTGTTGATTCTTTTGTTTCAAATGTCAATAAGCTCATCATAAACCCGCTCATAATACTTCTTTTTGCTTTGGCAGTGGTATATTTTCTGTATGGTATATTTGAGTTTATTTCAAATCAAGAAAATGAGGAGAAAAAAACGACAGGCAAGAGTCATATGATTTGGGGGATTATTGGAATTGTCATAATGATGGGAGTTTTCACTATCTTAAATATAATTATGAGTACTTTCAATATACCCAAATCGCAGATAAATCCGGAGGAGGGGACAGTGAATTTACCTGCTTATAATCCATAATTAAAATATTAAATAAAAATTTGGCAATAAAAAAAGGCGATTCAGGGATGAATCGCCTTTTGCGTGGCCAGCGCTTTGTCGCCAATATTCCTTATTTTATTGCCAAACTTCAACTCCCCAAGCTGTGGAATCTTTACGTTCAAATGTAAATATTCCATCGGGTTTTTGGGGACGAACTTCTGAAGTCCCAGGTGTACTGATATACGAATTTCCAGTAGATGTGGTGACTTTTACTTTTCCGCCTTTTGGATAAAATTCTGCGTCGCTTTTTACATCAACGCGAACAATTTTATCCCAATAACTGTCAAACCTATAAGTACTTTTTTCCTTTCCAACCCTTACCATAGTAGGTTGAGATGTTTCTTGACTTGCTTCTTCTTTTTGTTTTTTATCATCACTTCCCCCATAAATCAGAGAAATAACAATGATGATGATAATAGCAAAGAAAATTGCAATCATTATCTCATTATCCACTATACCTTTTGTTTTTCCTGCGCTATGCATTTTTCCCTCCAATATTTAGAATAGGAATAGCATTTCCTGCAATTGTTTGCTTAGGTGCGATACCAACAGCGGCATCAGCGTCATTACTGGCCTGAGCTGCTGGAACACCTTTAGCAATAAGAGCATTCATGATTTCCAGCTTTATTTTTTGCCGTCTTTCAGTGGCCCTTAGTTCTTTTTCAGCCTTCTTTTCTTTTTCAAACGCCTCGGTAATTTCTTTACTGAAGGTTACCTTAGCTAACTTAAAAGCTGCAATCTCTATAGCGTATAACTCCTCTATTGGAGAAGAAGAGATAACTTCAGCTAGTTTCTCCAGTTGTAACATTGTTTCAATACGAGTGACGTTTTGATTGTAGAAATCTAAAACGCTCAATACTTCTACTTCTTTTCCTTCTTCATCTCGTTTTTTTGATATTTTCCATTCCGCTACTGCTAGTTTTTTAATTTTTTTCTGATTAACCTCATCTTCTTTTCTTATCACCAAATTTAAATTATCAAGGTAATCATGAAAAGAAGGTCTGTCGATTGTCAATTTATCTGTACTCTCATCTTTCTCGACATAGAAATCCGGTCTTCGTTCAAGTTGAAACAAACAATTAATGATATACCATATAGCCTCTCTTTTTTCAACAAAACTTTCACCGTTTTCTTGTCCAGCGATTATTCCTAGTCCACCCTCAATAGCGTCTCTCATGCCGACTTTAATAGTTTCTTCAGGTATTTCAACAAATTTACTTATATTATTGAAATCTGGCCGGAGTTGTACCGACCCCTCAATTTCTATTTTAAGTTTATCAGCAGAAGTAACTACTATCGATTCTGAACCACTAAGATTGTATGTCTGTAAAGACATTGGATATAACAATACCTCTCCAAAGAAAGGAATTTTTAGATGTAATCCCTCTTTGAATTTTCTACCTGTTCTTTTACCGAAGAAGGTTTCAACCCCATAATGAGCAGTTGGTATTTTTACAATAGCACTTACAATTATTGCAATTATTGCAAGTATGCTAAAAACTGCATAAAACGTTGCAAATATAATAAAAATACCAAATAGTAAAAGTACTAAATATACTTTTACCCGATTAAAAAAGGCTTTGAATTTTTCCATGGTGTTTCTCCTTAAGATGTTTATTTTTGTTAGTAAAATAGTTTGTTTATTTGAAGGGCCACTGTCAAGGTTGAACCTTGACAATAGAAATGGAAGTAGCCACTCAAATAAACAAACTATTCTAACCTTATTGTCAAAGTACTTATTACACTTAAAGTATATCACATATAAAGAAAAAAGTCAACCTTTTAGGGTTGGCTTTTTTCTTTATATATATGCTTATTTAGGCATGTTTCATAGGTTCTGATCTATATTTTTCTTCAGAATGGTGAACATATCTCCATAAAAAGATTATCGCTAAAATTAATAATACGAAAAATATCCATTGAACTAAACCAGAAGGCATAAAACCATTTGACCCAAATAGAGCATTAGCAGCTAGACTGCCATAGTTTTCTTTAGTATCGCTAGCAACTAAACCATCATTTATTGTTTTTGTTGTTGTTGGAACAGTAGTATTGTATGTATTATAATTTTTAACGATTGTAGTTGGAGTATTTACATAATTTCCAACACAAGATTGTCCTGTGATTGTGCTAAAACCTGTAGTTCTTCCTTCACATCCTGGGATTATCGTTGAATTATCGTTGTAGTAAACAGGTATCGAATAAACAACGGGTGTTTGATTATAATAAATAGTAGGTGTGTATGTTATAGGATAATACAAAGGAGGAATTACTATTGCGCTTCTTTGAGCATAAACAGGTGAAAAAGAAAGTCCAAAAACAAAAGTTAAAATAGTTGAAATCAATATTAATTTGTTACTTATTTTATTCATACCTGATAAGTATAGCACTTATCAACATAAAAGTCAAGTGTTTAGGGTAATGTGCCGGGGGGGAGACTTGAACTCCCATGAGATTACTCTCGCTTGCTCCTAAGGCAAGTGCGTCTGCCAATTTCGCCACCCCGGCATAATAAACCTGTCGCTCCGTCTCGGACAATTTAAAAACTTTATAACATAAACTTTTTAAATTGTCCGCCCAGAGGGGATCGAACCCCCGACCTTATCCTTAAGAGGGATCTGCTCTACCAGCTGAGCTATGGGCGGAAAAAATTTTTTAAGATTTTTACTTTTTTAAAAATCTTGTGCCCGAGGTGGGAATCGAACCCACATCCCTTACGAGACACGATTTTAAGTCGTGCGCGTATACCAATTCCGCCACTCGGGCATTTTTAAAACTAACCAATCAATTATATATTTTTATTTTCAAATTACAATTGAGGCCTGGGGCGGAATTGAACCGCCGTATAGAGATTTTGCAGATCTCTGCCTTACCACTTGGCTACCAGGCCAAATTTATTTAACAATTCTATTTTTACTATAACCTAGAAACTAGAACCTAGCAACTAATTCCTGAGCAATTCGTCAATTTTTTGTCTGTTTTTTTCTCCACGATCTATTTGTATATCAATGAAAGGAATAATTTTTATTTGAATATTTTTTTTTAAAAATGCACGCAACTCTCCGCGTTTTCTTTTTACGAACGCTAAGGCGCTGGTTTCTTTTTCGTCAGGAAGTACTGTTATAAAGATAGTTGCTCGCTTCAAGTCAGGGGAAACAGTACAAGAAGTAACTGTGATAAGAGAGGTATTATTATTTTCGCGTTCCAAAAATTGGGCTCCTAACTCTTTAATAAGATTTGCAACTTTTTCATTTCTTTCCATTATTTTTGCGTAATGTTAAACGATTCAATAATATCTCTTTCAACAATCTCCGTTTTTGATTCAATCATCATGCCGAATTCTGAGCCTTCCTCAACTTCTTTGACTTTGATTTTACCTTTTTCTAAATTTACTATCCTTCCGCGCCCAATTTCAAATTCCCGACGCATAATTTTTACAATTTTATCTAAAACCATTCGTCCTTCTAGGACCTTACCGCCCACTATTTGTCGTTCTTTGGTACGACTGAAGACTTTGAGAATTTTAGTTCTGCCGATTGTTTCTATTGTTTCAACTTTTGGTCTTCTGCTTTCCATTTCAGCTTCAAGCCATTCGGTCATTTTATAGATAATATCAAAAAAGTAAATTAATATACTTCTTTTATTTGCAAGTTCTATGGCGCTCTTATCTATTTTTACATTAAATCCAATGACAAGAACATTCTCATTTCCACTTATTGTTTTTATATCTGATTCTGAAATAGGTCCCACGCCCTTTTGTATGATTCTAAATTCCGCATTTTTACTTACTGTGGCGTTAAATTCGCAGTTTATTTTTTTAATTTCTTTTTCAATGGCTTCTATTGAACCTGAAATATCGGCTTTTAATATTATTGGGATTATTTTTTTGTTTGTTTCTTCCGGCTGAAAAGGGTCAGACCTTTTTAAATTCTCAAGGTCTGACCTTAAGGAGCCGGAAAGATTTTTTTCTTTTTTCCATTGTTCCATATATTTTTCTGCATCTTTCTTTTTTTCAAAAGATTTAAATTCTGCCCCTATTTTTGGTATTTTACTGAATCCAATAAGACGTATGGGAGAGGAAAAAGTTGCTTCACTTATGGTCATCCCTTTAAAATCTTCTATAATGTTAGTAGAACAAATACTATCTTCTACCACAACCGTCATTCCTTTTTTAAGAGAACCATTTTTTATAATAAGTGTCGCTTGAATTCCGCGTTTAGAATCAAGATTTGTTTCAAGCACAAAACCAGAAGCATTTTCGTCTTTATTGCCACTAAAGTTTTCCATTTCAGCAATGATGTTGATTAATGACAATAAATCATCTATACCTGTGCCAGTTTTTGCTGAAATTTCGACAAATGGAATTTTGCCGCCATAATTTTCAAGATAAATTTCATTTTCTGCTAATTCTGTTTTTGTCTTTTCTATATTTGCATTTATTTTATCTATTTTATTTATTGCGACAATACATGGAATTTTATTTTCAACTATCGTTTTCCATGCCTCAATTGTCTGAGGTTTCACTCCGTCTTCGGCGGAAACAATTAAAACAGCTATATCGGCAATTTGCGCCCCGCGTTCACGCATTTTTGAAAAGGATTCGTGGCCAGGTGTGTCAATGAAAGTTATCTTTTTTCCTGCCCCGTCGGAAGCTTCTTGCTTTCCTTCGGGGTCTTGTCCTGAGCCTACTGGAGAATGTACGACTTCATAAGCAGAAATATGTTGAGTTATACCTCCTATTTCTCCTTTGACCACATTTGTTTTTCTTATATAGTCAAGAAGTGTTGATTTACCATGATCAATATGACCCATAATCACCACTACTGGTGGTCTTTCTATGTTTTTTTCTTCTTTTTTTTCCATATTATTTTACTTCAGCTTTTTTTAACACCTCCTTTTCTTCAGTAGTGAGTTCGTATTCGGATTTTCCGTTTTTTACAGGCTTGGCAAATACACTCATTCTTTCACGAGAATATAAACTTGAAAATACTACGCCATCACCATCTTCATTTACCATTCCGACTGCAAAACTTTGATTACTGCCTTGATCAGGAAAGGGATTAAAACGTATAGTTTCAAGGCCCCTTATACTTTTTTTTAATTTTTTATTTATTTCTATAAGTTCTCTTTCAATTTTTTCTTTCGCAGATTTTAACTTTGAAATATTATCTTCTAAAATTATTATATTTTCTTCTAAGTCTTTTGCTTTTTTGCCAGAAAAAAATCTTTTTAAACGTTTTTCTGTTCTGATAGTCCAAATAGCGCTAATTATAATAGCGATTCCGATAAAAATAAAAAAAACAGTTTCGAGCTTTATATTCATACGTTTTCAATATATACCCGGTAGTGAGTTTTGGCAAGGCATAAAATGCGCTCGTAAAGCGAGCATTGCCAAAATCTACTAACCGGGTATACTATTTCAATGGTAAAATCAAACAAAAATTTAAATGAAATATATTTAGATTATGCAGCTTCAGTATCAGCAAATCCAAGTTCTATACATACACTTGGAGTAAAAGCTAAAATAGAGCTTCAAAATACACGTAAAGAAATTGCCGTTATCTTGGGAGCTCGATCTGAAGAAATAATTTTTACGAGTGGAGGTACAGAAAGCAATAATCTTGCAATACAAGGAATAATTTTCGGGTGTTGGACACCCGAATTTCGGGTGTCCAACACCCGAAAACCACATATCATCACCACTAATATAGAGCACCCTTCAGTATTAGAGACCTATAAGATGCTTGAAAAAAGAAAATTTGCAGAAATCTCAATAGTACCGGTTGAAAAAAATGGAATAGTAAATCCTAAAAAAATAAAAAAAGAAATAAAGAAAAATACGGTATTAGTGTCAGTAATGTATGCAAATAATGAAATTGGCACGATACAGCCTATTCGTGAAATTGCTATGGAAATAAGACATTACAAAAATAATTTTAAAAGGTCGGACCTTAGGAATTCAAAAAGGTCCGACCTTGGTGTATTTCCTGTATTTCATACTGATGCTGTGCAAGCGGTAAATTATTTAGATCTTAATGTAGAAAAACTCGGAGTGGATTTACTTTCATTATCTGGTTCAAAAATAGAAGAAGCAGGAAGAGTCGGAGTGCTTTATAAAAGAAAATCCATACCGCTTGTAGCGATATTTGGCGGGGGAGACCAAGAATTGGGATTGCGCCCTGGAACGGAAAACTTGCTGGAAATTTTAAAATTTTCTTCTGCATTGAAATCAGTACAGAAAATTAAAGGACAAGAATCAAAACGCTTGATACAACTAAAAAATTATTTTATTAAAAAACTTCAGAAAGTGTCAAAGCCCGCCTTTGACAAGAATATGTCAAGGACGGTCCTTGACACAGGAGTGATTATTAACGGTGATTTAGAAAGTAGATTGCCAAATAATATAAATGTCACATTTCCAAAAATTCCAAGTGATCTTTTGGTTATTGAACTTTCAGCAAAGGGTATAATGACATCATCAAAAAGTGCTTGCAAAAGTTCACGTAGAGAAGGTTCGTATGTTATACAAGCCATACGTCCTGAATCAGATATTGAAATTGGCGGATTGCGTTTTTCTTTGGGTAAAAAAACAACTAAAGCTGATATTGATTATACAGTCAAAGCTTTGTCTGAAATTTTGCTTAAATTAAAAAAGTGGTATAATTAACGTATGGATATAAAAGATTTAAATAAACCACAACTCATATTACTTGCAATATTACTTTCTTTTATTACTTCAATTGCAACGGGTATTACGACAGTGACTTTAATGCAACAAGCGCCTTCATCAGTGACTGTGCCTATCAATCGTATTATTAAACAGACAGTTGAAAAAATTCAACAAGTGGAAGGCAAAACCATAATACAAACTGTAGTAGTTAAAGAAGAAGATTTAGTAGTAGATGCTATTGCTAAAAATGAATCAGCTATTTTTTCTATAACTAAAGAAACGCAAGATATAGATGAAAAAACTATTGAAATTGGAGCTGGACGAGGATTTGTAGTTTCTACAGAAGGTATTATCGTAGCTGATGGTTCGCTTGTTCCTGAGGGTGGTGTTTATTATGTAAAAAACGGTAGTGGAAAATTTAAAACAGAGTTTGTCTCTCTTGATAAAAATGGATTTTCACTTCTTAAGATTGGGACACCACTCGATGAAAAAAATAAAATCGCTTTTACCCTACCTACTTTTGGAGATTTAAGTAAAATGAAAATAGGACAGAAAATTATAGTTTTGAGTAATACAATATCTTCTTTTATTTTTGATGGAAATAAGGATATAAAAATTAATGTCACAAAATCAAATGCAGGAGGATTAGTGCTTGATTTGGATGGAGAAGTGCTAGGAATTACTCTATTTAGCGATACTACATCTTTTGCTTCAATTGATTCTATTGCTGAAGTTCTAAAGACAAAAGAAACCAACTTACCGGATGAGCAGGTAAAAACCGAAACAAAAACACCATAAAAATAATTTCACAAGTTTTACTTTATAACCAATTTATATGCCACCACTTCATAAATTTACAACCAAATCAAAAGATGCAATTAAAAAAGCTCACGAGCTTGCTATTGAGCGTGGACAAAACCATGTTTCTTCTTTACATCTGCTTGCTGCATTATTACTGCAAGAAGAAAGTATGGTGAATTCTATTTTAGATAAATTGGAAATAGATACTGTGTTTTTAACTGACTCTATTTTAGAATCAATTGAATCACCGGAATCCAACAGCACTCTTTCTCCAGCATATCAAATTTATCTCAATCCTGATTTGGCGCAGGTAATAGAGCATTCAGTAAAATTGGCAGAATATATGAAAGATGATTTTGTTTCAACTGAACATCTTTTTATTGCTATGCTTGAAGTTGTAGGGGAAGCTCGAGAAATTTTGGCGCGATTCAGAATTCTCAAAGATCCTGTAATGAAAGTATTGGAAGAACTTCGCAGTCAAAATATTACCGATGTGACAGAACCAAAGAGATTTAGATTGCTTTTAAAATACACTCGCAATCTGACCAAATTAGCAAAAGAAGACAAACTGGACCCGGTCATTGGACGTGACAATGAAATAATGCGTATCATACAAATACTCTCTCGCAGAACTAAAAATAATCCGATTTTAATAGGCGAAGCTGGTACTGGTAAAACGGCAGTTGTGGAAGGTCTCGCAGAGCGCATTGCAAAAAATAATGTTCCTGAATCTTTAAAAGACAAAGAACTTGTTTCTCTTGATTTAGGCTCGCTTATAGCCGGTACCAAATATCGCGGAGAATTTGAAGAAAGATTAAAAGGCATTATGAAAGAAATAGAAAGAGCTGATGGAAAAGTAATTCTTTTTATTGATGAAATTCATACGATTGTTGGCGCCGGAGGTTCAGAAGGTACGATGGATGCTTCAAATATGTTAAAACCCGCATTGTCTCGCGGAGAATTGCGAGCAATAGGCGCGACGACCTTAAAAGAATATCAAAAACATATTGAAAAAGATCCAGCTTTGGCTCGTCGTTTTCAGCCTGTTTATATTGATGAACCCAGTGTGGAAGACGCGATTGCAATCCTTCGCGGACTTAAAGAAAGATATGAACTCTTCCATGGTATTCGTATCACGGACGATAGCATAATAGGGGCTGTAAACCTTTCTACTCGTTATATTACAAACAGATTCTTGCCAGATAAGGCAGTTGACCTTATTGACGAAGCTTCTTCTTCTTTAAAAATTGCGCTTGAGAACAAACCTCCTGTTTTAGAAGATGCGCACAGAAGAATAATGCGTTTAGAAATTGAAAAAGAAGCGCTTAAAAAAGAAATTGAAAATGACACAAAAGATGGCAAAATTACAAAAAATAGAATAAAAGAAATAGAAAAAGAGATAGCAAATCTGCATGAGAAAACGAAAGAATTGGAATTAAAGTGGCAAAATGAAAAAGAAACTGTTATTGAAATTCGTTCAATTAAAAAAGAACTTGATGCCATGCGTCTTTTGGCTGAAGATGCTGAAATGAAATCAGACTTATCTCGTGCTGCTGAAATACGTTATGGTAAGATACCTGTTTTAAAAAAGGCCCTGGAAGTAAAACTTTTACGTCTAAAAAAACTTCAAAAATCACGAAAAATCTTAAAAGAAGAAGTTACAGCAGAAGATATAGCGGAAGTTGTAGCGCGTTGGACTGGTATTCCGCTTACCAAAATGCTTGAAGAAGATCGCATAAAACTGCAAAGAATGGAAGAAGAACTTAAGAAGAGAGTAGTAGGTCAAGATGAAGCTATAAAGCGTGTTTCTGATGTAATTCGCCGTTCACGCGCGGGAATAGGAGATCCAAACAGACCAAATGGTTCGTTTATATTTTTAGGTCCAACAGGAGTCGGTAAGACAGAACTTACTAAAGCGCTTGCGCAGTTTATGTTTAATGATGATAATGCGCTTATTCGAGTGGATATGTCTGAATATATGGAGAAACATTCAATTTCAAAGCTAATTGGTTCACCTCCAGGGTATGTTGGTTATGACGAAGCAGGGCAACTCACCGAATCTGTCAGACATCGCCCATTTTCTGTAATACTTTTTGACGAGGTTGAAAAAGCTCATCCTGAAGTTTTTAATATGTTGCTTCAAGTTATTGATGAAGGAAGGTTAACAGATGGCAAAGGGAGAGTAGTTAATTTTAAAAACACTATTATTATTCTCACTTCAAATATTGGTTCACAGTTTGTAGAGAAAATGGAATCAATTGGATTTTCTAATAATTCTGATAAGCAAGATTATAGTAATATGAAAGAAAAAATCATGGAAGCAATGAAAGATAATTTCCGACCGGAATTTATAAATCGTCTTGATGAGATTATTGTTTTTGACATTCTTTCGGAAGAAGCTATTAAAGAAATAGTTAACTTAAGAATGAAAGTGGTAAAAGACAGACTTCTTGCAAAAGATATAGATTTTAAAGTTTCTGATGAAGCTCTCTCATATTTGGCTAAGGAAGGATATAATTCGCATTATGGCGCGCGTCCGTTAAATCGTCTGATTCAAAATAAAATTTTAAATCCTGTCGCTTCATTTATCATTTCCAATGATGTGAAGAAAGGGGACACAGTTTTCGTTTCCGTAAAAAACAACGAACTTCTGATTGAAACTAAAAAAGTAAAAATAAAAAGTCCGATTCATATGCGATCTAATTCTACAAGTAAAGCGTAAAAAATCCTGAGGTTAATCCTTTGGATTTTTTTTGGTGCGCCGGGTAGGATTCGAACCTACGAAGCCCGAAGGCGGGAGATTTACAGTCTCCTGTGATAGACCACTCCACCACCGACGCATTCATACAAAATAACACAAAATAACTTTTTTTGCATCTTTAGAAAAATTTTTATATTTCATTAGTTTGTTATTTTAAGAAAAGCATGTTATTATTGTAGTCAAATTTAGGCCTAGAGGCTTTTTTATTTTATGGAAATCAGAAATATAGCGATTATCGCCCATGTTGACCACGGCAAGACGACGCTGACGGATGCTTTGATGAAACAAAATGGGGGACTTCAAGACGAAGACATATCAATGGACTCAAACGCTTTGGAAAAAGAGCGCGGTATTACTATTTACTCAAAAAATACTTCTATAACTTATAAAGGTACTAAGATAAACATAGTAGACACACCCGGTCACGCGGATTTCGGTTCAGAGGTAGAACGAGTGCTTCGCGCTGTTGATTCGGTTCTTTTGCTGGTAGATGCAGTTGAGGGACCAATGCCACAAACCAGATTTGTTTTAAAAAAATCTCTTGAATTGGGAATTAAACCCATAGTCGTTATAAATAAAATAGATAAACCGGCTTCTGACCCGCACAGAGTACATGAAGAAGTTTTGAGCTTGTTTTTTGAATTAGGCGCAAACGAAGAACAAGCAAATTTTGAAACGGTTTATGCTATAGGACGCGAAGGAAAAGCTTTTAGGCATTTAGGTGATAAATCTACAGACCTTTCTCCGCTTTTGGATGTGATATTGGAAAAAGTTTCCTCAGCGAATTTGTGTCAAGGGCCGTCCTTGACAGGTTTGTCAAAGACGGTCTTTGACACCGTGAATAAAAAAATGTCTGCGCAAGTTTTTAATTTGGGTTATGATAATTTTTTGGGTCGTATGGCTGTTGCGCGAATTTATTCCGGGAAAATATCATCTCCCAGTCAGGTTTTTATAAAGGGAGAAGAGGGAAGTCGAACAGGAAAAATAACAAGACTTTTTGAATTTGAAGGAATAACTCGAAAAGAGGTTTCTGTTGCGACATCAGGCGACATTGTGCTCTTAGCTGGAATACCGGATATTTATATTGGTGAAACTATTTGTGAAGATGAAAGTGTAGAGCAACTGCCACATATTGCAATTGATGAACCTACCTTATCTCTTAATTTTTTAGTGAATGATTCTCCGTTTGCGGGTCGTGAAGGAAAGTTCGTTACTTCCAGACAAATAAAAGAAAGATTAGAAAAAGAACTTGAAATAAATGTTGGATTAAAAATTGATTTTTCTCCGCCTGCCCGAACGGCTGTTCAGTCGGGCGGGGACCAGGGAGACAAAATGGGACCAAGTTTTTTTAAAATTTATGGAAGAGGAGAACTTCATATTGCCATATTGTTGGAAAACATGCGTCGAGAAGGATTTGAAATGCAAGTTTCTCAACCGGAAGTTATTATTAAGGAAAAAGATGGCATCAAAACAGAACCATATGAAGAACTGGTGATTGATGTTCCGATGGAATTTTCTGGCACGGTTATTGAAAAAATCGGCAAGCGTCGAGGCGTAATGAAAGATATGATGGAGAAAGAAGGTATAGCAAGAGTTGTTTTTGACATACCGACACGCGGATTATTGGGATATCGTGGAGCATTTATCATAGACACAAAAGGAGAAGGTATAATGTCCTCACGAGTTATAGGTTTTAAAGAATACGCAAACGAAATAAAAAAACGTGAATACGGTTCTATGGTTTCTATAGTTGGAGGAAAGGCAGTAGCTTTCTCTCTTGCAAATTTACAAGAGCGTGGTATAATGTATATTGAACACGGTACAGAAGTGTATGAAGGCATGGTCATTGGTAATGTCTTAAAAGGAGACGATATGTCGGTCAATCCCACAAAAGGGAAACAACTTACCAATATGAGAGCTTCGGGTACCGATGAAGCAATCTATTTAAACCCTGTTTTTATCTTAAGTATAGAACGAGGCCTTGAAGTTATGAATAGCGATGAGTATTTAGAGATTACTCCAAAGTCGGTGAGAATTCGTAAAAAATATTTGACTGAAATTGATCGAGTAAAAGCGCAGAGAAAAAAATAAAAAATACATTTAGTTGACATTAAGTTAACGTAGGTGTATTATAAAAATATGAAATTTAGTGTTTTGCTAATAAAAAATTATTTTATAAAATTATGTCAATAATATCCTTCAAACCTAAACAAGTTACCAAGAAAATAACCTCACATCTTCAGGACCGCGCACGTGATGTCATTATGAATCGTTTTGGTTTGACTGCTGACGCGGAAAAGAAAACTCTTGAAGAGATTGGTAAAAAATACAACATTACAAGAGAACGTGTCCGCCAAATCGAAGATGTAGCCCTATCTTTCATTAAAAAATCTGCTGCTTATAAAGAGGAACAGGTGATTTTTGACGAGCTTAAGCAATTAATACACTCTCTGGGATCAATTGTTGCTGAAAACGATTTATTGTCCCATATTTCAAAAAATAAAAATATTCAGAATCATATTCACTTTTATTTAGAGTTAGGAGATCTTTTTAGAAAACATCGCGAGGATGATCATTTTAAAACTCGCTGGAGCGTTAATGATGAAATGGCTGACAAGGTACATGATTCTTTAAAAAAACTTTATGCAAGTTTAAATGATGAAGATCTTATATTGGAAACGGAAATGATTAAAAAGTTTTTTGATCAAATGAAAGATGTGGCAGAACAATACAGAAATGATGAAATAGCTCGAAGATGGCTTTCTATGTCTAAAACTATTTCTAAAAATCCACTGGGCGAATGGGGTAAATCAAGTTCGCCGAATGTTCATACTCGCGGAGTAAAAGATTACGCTTTTCTTGTTATGAGAAAACATGGTTCACCTATGCATTTTAAAGAAGTTGCAGATGCTATTTCTAAAACTTTCGGCCGAAAAACACATTATGCCACTTGTCACAATGAGCTCATAAAAGACCCTCGCTTTGTTCTCGTCGGCCGCGGTCTTTATGCGTTGGCTGAATGGGGATATAAAACCGGTATTGCTCGAGAAGTTATTTCGGATATCTTAAAAAGAGAAGGTCCGCTTTCAAAAGATGATGTAGTGGAAAGGGTAATGAAAGAAAGATATTTCAAAAAGAACACTATTTTAGTGAATCTCGTAAATCCAAAATATTTTAAGAAGAATAAAAACGGTCTTTACGCTCTAGTTTAGGCATTATACCTCCTCCCATAGATTTACTTTACATATATTTTATATTAAAATATAGATAATGATAGATTCATTAGTCTTTTGGATTTATAAAATATTTCTGGGGCTGTTACCTGTTGCTGGTACGGTCGTGCTTGCGTATACTGCTCGCGCTTTTTGGCTTCATTATGTGCAACAAAATTTCATTGCTGGCATTGAATGGGTTCTACTTGAGATAGTTCCTCCGCGAGATGTTGTAAGATCTCCTAAAGCAATGGAACTTTTTATAACTAACGCCCTTTTTCACTTTAGTTATAAAGGGGCGCTTGAATCATATTGGCAAGGGGCAGTTTGGTTTTGGTTTTCTCTGGAAATAGCATCTATTGATGGGCAGGTTCATTTTTATATACGTACACCTTCACGTATAAAAAGTTTAATTGAAACTCAAATGTATGCTCAATTTCCTCAAGCGCAGGTAAAAGTTGTGGAAGATTATACTTTAGCGGTTGATAAAATTACTGCTGACAGTGCTTGGAACTTATGGGGATGCGAGTTTAAATTAATAAAACCTGGCGTATATCCGATTAAAACTTATATTGATTTTGGACTAGATAAAGATCCAAAAGAAGAATACAAAGTTGACCCTATTTCTCCAGTCGTAGAACTTTTTGGTTCAATAGGGAAAGGAGAACAAATGTGGGTGCAAATTGTTATTACACCTTCAAAGAAGAAATTTCATACAAAAGGAACTTGGTTTAAATCTCATAATTGGGTAGAAGAAGGTGAAATACAAATAAAGAAAACATTAAAGCCATATTCGGGTCAACGTCAATTAGTAAGTGATAAGAAAAAATATTCCCTAGAAGTACGTGCTCCGGGTTTCATGGATGAATTGATAAAAGGATCAGCCAGAAAAATGTTAAAAATCGGTTTTGATACAGGAGTCAGAATATGTTATGTTGCTAAAAAGGAAGCATTTAATATGAATAATAGAAGAAATATTCGTCTAATCTTTCGTCAATATGCTGCGCCTTACTCTAATGAACTTACTCGTATAAATTCAACTCAGGCGGATGCTTTTTCAACAAATTTTATAAATTCTTGGTTTCCGGCTACGAAAACTACGATTAGACGTTTAGCAAATAGAATGCTTACAGAATATAGAGAACGAGAATTTTTTCATCCTCCAATGCGACATAAAATACGCATACCTTGGCCACTTTCACCATATATATTTCCTAACTTTTTTCACCATCATATTATTATTTTAAATTCCGAAGAATTAGCGACTTTATGGCATTTCCCTGGTCAAATATTAAAAGTTCCTACCCTCGAGCGCATAGAATCAAAAGAAGCTTCTCCACCTACCAATTTGCCAACATAATTTATGGAAAATTTACCTCCATTAAATAGTCCGGTTTTTTCTGATAATAATTTTTGTAAATTAGATTCTTTTCAAAAGAAAATAATTTATTATACTGCAGGTATAATTCTATTTTTTGTATTAGTGAACTCTTTATTTTTTAGTGCGCCAAAAAATTTTCCAACAGAGGCTGTAATAAGCATAAAAGAAGGTCTAAGTTTAAGATATGTTTCCAAGTATTTGGAAGAAAATCATATAATTCGTTCCAGAGTTATTTTTGAAACTTTTGTAATAATTTTTGAAGGCGAAAAAGTGATATCCGGAGATTATTTATTTAACAATAAAATACCTGTTTTTGAAGTTGCTAGGCGTATTTCAAGAGGGGAATGGCATTTGGCACCGGTTAAAGTGACAATTCCGGAAGGTTTTAATGTATCTGATATTTCAAAAACTTTTGCTTTAAAATTGCCCAATTTTAATGAAAGTAAATTTTTACTGGAAGCAATAAAAAAAGAAGGTTATCTTTTTCCAGACACTTATTTTTTTCTCACTACAGACAATGAACAAGATGTACTGCGTTCTATGGGTAATAATTTTGAGAAAAAAATATTACCCATTCGGTCTCAGATAATATCATCTGGTAAAACTGAAAAAGACATTATAATTATGGCTTCCTTAATTGAAGAAGAATCAAAAGGAGATATTGATAGGGAGTTTATTTCCGGAATTTTATGGAAAAGACTTACTATAGGTATACCTCTTCAAGTAGATGCGGAACCTAGCACTTATAAAATAAAAGGATTACCTAAAAATCCGATTTCCAATCCGGGATTAAAAGCCATAGAAGCTGCCATATATCCAAAAACTTCCGGTTATCTTTATTATTTGCATGACAAAGAAGGAAATATTCATTATGCCAAAACTTTTTCAGAACATTTATCAAATAAACAAAAATATTTAAAAAATTAACAGGAAAATTTAAAAAATTTTTGCGCCTTCGCCCTCGGAGTCATAAGGACAGGGAACCCACGACGCTTAAAATCTTTCAAATTTTCCTTCATTTTATGAGAAAACATAATTTAGCTTTTATAGATATAGAAACCACCGGACTTGATGTAATAAAACACGAGATTATTGAAATCGGTTGTGTTATAACGACGCCGAAACTTGAAGTAATTGAAAAATTTGAATTAAAAATAAAACCGGAACATATAGAAAATGCTGACCCTGTGGCTCTTAAAATCAATCATTATAATCCTCTTAATTGGAAAGATGCTCAAGGCTTAAAAGATAGCATGAAAATTTTTTCTAAAAAGGTAAAAGATTGTATTATGGTCGGACATAATATTTCTTTTGATTCAAATTTTTTAGAATATACTTTTGCTAAAACTAAACTTAAAAATAGTATGCATTATCACAAGCTGGACACTATTTCTATTGCTTGGGCTAAGTTAAACGAGAAACCCGATATTACCCACTTTTCCCTGCGTGATTTATGTGAATATTTTAATATAAAAAATGAACATTCTCACAATGCTCTTTCAGATGCCTATGCAACCTTTGAGCTTTACAAAAAGCTGATGGAGCTGTAAAACCCGCGTTAAGTAATCTGCGTTAGGCAAGACTTAACGTAGATTGAAGTAACCAATGATTATTGGTATAATATATTTACTATGATAAACCAACAGTTGTTAGATTTTATTAAGTCGCAATTACAATTAGGTTTAACTAAAGAAAAAATATCAAGTGAGCTTTTAACTAAAGGTTGGAATACACAAGATATTGAAGAAGGATTTAATGAAGCATTGGGAAAAAATATTTCCTTAAAAACAAGTCATGAAAAAATAAAAAGTATTTTTAAGAAAGAAATTTTACTTATACCATCTTTGTTTGCAGGAGGTTACTTGTTAATGAATATAATTGTGCTTTTTCTTGTCCCGTTAATTAGTTCATTGGGTTTGTTTGGTGCAGCACTTTTCGTTATGGCGATTAGTGGGCTTATTCCATTATTAGGAATAATATGTGCGGTAATAATCTTAATTGTATTTATAAGGAATATATTTAAAGTAAACAAACTAAAACGTGAGACTCTTACCTCCATTCCTAATGGTGAATTATCTTTAGATTATAAGAAGTTTAAAAAATACTGCAATTTTTTACTGATAATTAACATTATAGTTGTTTTTTTGGTAGTATTTATTCCGATTTATCTTTTTTATTCAGCAAAGCACAAAGAGGAAGTGAGAAAAGTAGAAGTGAGAGATTCTAAAAGAGAGAATGAAGGTAAAAGAATAGAGGCTAACCTTTTAGATTTTAAAGCATGGATTGGTCCAACTCAGGGATCTTTTGTGGGTTACGGTAAAACTATAAATGAAGGTGATTGTGTTGATTCTACTGTAGGTTCCTTATTTAATCCTGGTGAGAAATTTGTTCCAAGTAAATTAACTAACCTTGATTGGCAAAATAATAGTATAGTAACTAATGTAATGAGTCTAAGGCATTTGTATGTAGAGAGAGAAAAACCAGATACCACTGGTTTCGTTTTTAATAACATGCAAGATGCAAGATGTTTTTCTGATGAGAATCATTATGCGTATCAAGTTCCTAATTATTTTGAAGAGCCATATCCAACTTTTTATTGTGTAGATGATGTTCATTCTGGTGTTATAAAAGCTGATAAACAAATTAAAGGAACAGATTGCAATGATTTTGATATGAATTATAAGCCTCCTCTCGTAAAGCCTCAACCTGACAAGGATGGATATAAAGATTCAGATAATGTAGTTACTTACTAAGTATTTGAATCTATTTTAGATTTGTATATACTGAGCTAATGGTCAGAAAGAAAATAGTTTTTGTGGGACTTTCGGGTGGGGTAGATAGCGCTGTGTCTGCAGCACTTTTAAAAAAGCAAAACTACGAAGTAGTTGGGGTTTTTATACGTACTTGGCATCCGGATTTTCTGGAATGCAATGAGGAGCAAGAAAGAATCGATAGCATGCGTATCGCGGCACATTTGAATATTCCATTTTTAACTTTTGATTTGAAAAAAGTTTATAAAAAAGAAGTTGCAGATTATATGATTGCGGAATATAAAGCTGGTAGAACACCTAACCCAGATGTAATGTGTAACAAAAAAGTTAAATTTGGCGCATTTCTCAAAAAAGCAATTTCTATAGGAGCTGACTTTGTGGCTACGGGACACTATACGCAAACCTGCCTCGCTCCTTCCTATTTTTCGTCCCTGCGCCCTTCCCCTGAATACAGGGGCGGGACCCTCGGGAAGCTCAAAATAGAAAGGATCAAGGCAGGTTTATGTAAAGGTGTTGACCCCTCAAAAGACCAAAGTTATTTTCTCTGGACATTAAAACAAGAGCAGTTAAAGAAAATTTTGTTTCCAATCGGTCATCTCAAAAAAACTGAAGTTCGCAAGCTTGCAAAAAAATTCAATTTGCCGGTTGCAGAAAAAAAAGACAGTCAGGGTATATGTTTTTTAGGCGCAGTGGATTTAAAAGAATTTTTGAAGCATTATATTAAAGAAAAAAAGGGGAAAGTTTATAATGAATTTGGGGAAGAAATAGGTTATCACGATGGAGTGTTTTTTCATACACTAGGAGAACGACACGGTTTTATAATTACTAAGAAAAGTCCAAATGACAGAGCTTATTATATTGTTGGCAAAGATATAAAGAAAAATATATTATATGTATCACAAAATCCAAAGCAGCTGCTTTTTCACGGCTCGCAAAATTTTCAAAGGTCGGACCTTAAATTTCCAAAAAGGTCTGACCTTAGGGAATTAGAAAATTTTTGTATTAATTTAGAAAACACAAATTGGATTTCTGAAATTCCAAAAATAAACAAAAATTATACAGCTCAAATCCGTTACCATAGTGAATTTTTACCCTGCAAAATAATTTGTGCAAAGTCGAACTTTGCACAGGTGATTTTTAAAAAGCCAATTTTAATCGCTTCTGGCCAATCTTGTGTCATATATGATAAGAACATTTGTTTAGGCGGAGGAGTTGTTATATAATCTATATATGGAACAATTTTTTATAGAAAATAGCGAAACTATTTTAAGATTAACAATAGCAGTTTTGTTGGGTATGCTTATCGGAGCTGAGCGTTTATTAGTACATAAGGAAGCGGGTATGAAGACTCATGCTCTCGTTGCTATGGGGGCGGCTCTCTTTGTAATATTTTCTGAAGCGATGGCGGAAAAATATATAAATCTTCCGGGGTTTAATCCTGCAATGATCGCCTCGCAAATAATAGTAGGTATCGGTTTTTTGGGCGCTGGTTCTATAATCCTAAAAGGTCCTCATCTTTTAGGTCTTACCACTGCTGGTGGACTTTGGGTTACAGCTGGAATTGGTATGGCTTGTGGTTTTGGACTTTTTAGTCTTGCAATTATTTCAACTATTTTAGTGCTTTTAATTTTTATTCTTTTGAATATTATTGAGAAACCAATAAGAAAAATCTCTGATGGAGATTTGCTTAAGAAAGAACAGAACGGTTAATTTTTATGGAATCAAATGAAATCAGGTCAAGGTTCTTAAAATTTTTTGAGGCTCGTGGGCATAAAATAATACCATCTTCTTCTTTGGTTCCCGAAAATGACCCTTCGGTGCTTTTTACAACTGCGGGAATGCAACAATTTAAATCTTATTACACGCAAGAGAAAAATGCTGAAAAAGATTTTGGAACAAAAAATGTCGTTTCCATACAAAAATGTGTCCGCACTGTAGATATTGATGAAGTTGGGGATGACACGCATCTTACATTTTTTGAAATGTTGGGCAATTTTTCTTTTGGAGGCTACTGGAAAAAAGAAGCAATACAATGTGCTTATGAATTTATAACAAAAGAATTAAAGCTTACTATTGATTATGTTTCTGTTTTTGAAGGAGATGAGAAAACACCGGCAGACAATGAATCAAGAATGATTTGGCAAAAAATTGACCCTAAACTTGTAATTAAAAACCACAATCGTTCCGACAATTTTTGGGGTCCAACAGGAGAAGAAGGTCCATGCGGTCCAACAACAGAAATATACATAAATGATGTTGAAATTTGGAATATTGTTTTTAATGAATTTTATAAAACAAAAGAAGGAAAGTATGAGCAGCTAAAAATTAAAGGGGTTGATACTGGAATGGGGTTTGAAAGACTTTTAGTACAAGTGCAAAAGAAAAATAATGTTTATAAAACTGATTTATTTAATAATGAAAAAACAAGAGAAGAACGAGTTATAGCGGACCATATTAAAACATCTCTCTTTATTATTTCAGATGGAGTAGTTCCTTCAAATACTGGTCGTGGTTATGTTTTAAGAAGGTTGATTCGTCGAGCAGTTAGATTTTCTAAAGAATCACTGGAAAAAATAGTTGAAAGAAATAAAAAGATTTATGCGGGAGTTTATAATCTTGATGATAAAGGAGAAATTAAAAAAGAAGAAAAAAAATTTAGAGAAACATTAGAACGTGGATTAAAAGAATTCGAAAAAGGTATCGACCCTTTTATTTTAGCCACAACATATGGATTTCCAGTAGAATTAACCCTTGAATTAGCCAAAGAGAAAGGAATAAAAATAAATCTCGAAAATTTTAATAAAAAAATGGCAGAACATCAGAAATTATCACAAACATCTTCCGCTGGAATGTTCAAAGGCGGACTTGCAAATCATAATGAAAAAACAATTAAATTGCATACTGCGCATCACTTATTACTTGCCGGACTGCAAGCTGTTGTTGATAAGAACATAAAACAGAAGGGAAGTAACATTACCGAAGAACGTTTACGTATGGATTTTCTTTGTGACCATAAATTGACCGACGAGGAAAAGAAAAAAGTAGAAGATTTTGTTAATAATAAAATTAAATCCGGACTTGATGTGATTTGTCGCGAAATGCCTCTTAAAGAAGCGGAAAAAATAGGGGCAGAAATGGAATTCGGGACAAAATATCCTGATGTAGTATCTGTTTATTTTATAGAAGATAAAAATGGCAATCAAATTTCCAAAGAATTTTGCGGAGGTCCGCATGTAAAAAATACTTCTGAATTAGGTCATTTTAAAATTCAGAAAGAAGAAGCTGTTTCTGCTGGTGTTAGACGCATAAAAGCCGTGCTTTTGTAGTTTTTTATGGTTTAGTTTGTGGTATAATTACGCTTATGGGAATCTTTTTTGGGTCAAAAGATAAGAAAGAATCGGTATTGGTTTTTGATATTGGATCTTCTTCTGTCGGAGCTGCGGTTTTTGAAGTACAAAAACATGGAATTCCCAAAATAATTTTGTCTGTTCGTGAACCTATAATTCTTGAAAACAAGATTGACATTAATCAATTTTTGTCTTTAGCCCTTAAATCAATTGAAATTGTAGCCAGAAGAGTATCTATGATGGGTGTTGGAAAACCGTCAAAAATTTTCTGTGTTCTTTCATCACCTTGGTATGCTTCTCAAACTAGGATTATAAAACTCGAAAAGAATACACCATTTTTATTTACTTCAAAACTTGCCGACAGTTTAATTCAGAAAGAAATAAGTCTTTTTGAAGAAGAAAATTTGACTAAATTTTCTCACAACGATAATAAAATTAGGATGATTGAATTTAAAAATATGAAGACTATGTTAAACGGTTATGTGACACCCGATCCTTTGAATAAGAAAACTAAAAAACTTGAAATGACTGTTTTTATTTCAATGAGCATAGAGCAAATATTGAAAAAAATAGAAGAGACGATATTTAAACATTTTCATAACGAGAATATAAAATTTTCTTCCTTCGTAATGGCATCGTTTACCGTAGCGCGGGACATATTTATGGATCAAGATAATTTTCTCCTAGTTGATATCGCCGGAGAAGTTACAGATATTTCTATGATAAAAAAAGATATATTAATTAATTCTATTTCATATCCTTTAGGATATAATTTTATGATACGCGGGGTAGCAGAAAATTTAAATTGTACTTTAAGTGAAGCGGAATCGTTTATTTCTCTTTATAAAGATGGACATGCGGTAGAATCTGTTGAAAAAAAACTTGAACCGGTTATTAATAAATTAAAAACTAAATGGCTTAGTAGGTTTCAAGAATCTTTGGTTAACCTTTCAGATGATATTTCTGTTCCTGCGACTATTTTTATAACGGTAGATCAAGATTTAACAAGTTTTTTTTCGAAAATTATTAAAAATGAACAATTTAATCAATATACTTTAACTGAACCAGAATTTCGAATTATTTTTTTGGATGTGAAAATACTTAATGGTATTACAGCTTTTAAGGACAATGTAAATCGTGACCCGTTTCTTATTATTGAGTCTATTTATCTTAATCGTTTTATTTGCTAAAATATAATTATGCCAAGAAATTTGCTTCAAGATATGGTAAAGATAAAAACTTCTACACCTACACCCATTAGGGTAAGGATAAAGACTTCTGCGTCTAGGCCTATAATGGAAAGGGAGAGGGAAAGGGAGAAAATTTCTAACAAAATAAAAAAAAATGATAGAAGATTTAAATATAGACTTTATTTTGTAGCGTTGATTTCTATTGTGTTTCTTCTTTTTGCTCTTTCTTTTTTGTTTTCTGGAGCAAAAGTTACTGTGATTCCTAAAGTAAAAGAAATACCTCTAAATGAAAATTTATCTGCTATTAAAGATTCAAGTGCACCGGGTTTATCTTTTGATTTAGCCGTTATTTCCGGAGAAGAAAATAAGACAATACAGGGCGGGGAAGAAAAAGATGTCGCGATAAAAGCAATAGGTAATGTTTTGATTTATAATTCTTACAGTTCTGCTTCTCAAACACTTGATGTGGATACGCGATTAGAAGGATCAAATGGAAAAATTTATAAAACAAATAGAAGAATAACCATACCTGGAATAACAAAAGATGGTAAGCCGGGAAGTGTTGGAGTGGGCATTTATGCAGCGGGAGCTGGAGAAGAATATAATAGTACTCCGCTTGATTTTGAAATTTTTGGTTTTAAAGGAACACCTAAATACTCCAAATTCTATGCTAGGTCAAAAGGAGAAATAACAGGTGGGTTTAAAGGAAAGTCTCCTGTCATCTCTTCTCTTGATAAAGTGACCGCGATAAGTGAACTTAAAGCTACATTAGAAACTAAACTCTCAAAGAAGATTACAGATCAAATTCCAAGCGGGTTTGTTTTATTTAAAGATGCAATATTTCTTAATATAGATGATCAAAATGCCAGTTTTACTCCCAACAAAGATGGCACGGTATTAGTAAATATTAAAGGCACGCTTTATGGATTCCTTTTTAATGAAAAAAAGCTGACAGCAAAAATAGCTCAAGATACTATTGATAAATATGATGGAAGCGAAGTCTATATACCGAATATTCGGGATTTGGCCTTTTCCTTATCTGATAAAGAAAGTATTTCTTTTGCGGATATAAAAAATATAAATTTCAGCTTATCGGGTACTCCTAAAATTATTTGGAAAGTTGATGAAGCAAAATTCATCGCAGATATGTTAAATAAGAAAAAAACAGACTTTAATCAAATTTTGGCGCAGTATCCTAGTATAGACACTGCGCAGTTAGTGCTTCGTCCTTTTTGGAAATCATCTTTTCCGGACAAAAGTAGCAATATCCAAGTCATCGTAAATTATCCAAAATAAATTTTATTACTAAGTTTATTAACATTAAATATTGACCTATAGTTATAAATTTAGTATGATTATCGGACTTGATGAGTGATCAAAAAAACGAAAAAATTTTAACGACAAGGGGAGTTATTACCGAATCACTGCCTTCCACTTTATTTAGGGTAAAAATAGAACCTGCCCGCAATGCTTCAAGCATAGCTGATGCAAGCGGGGATGATAAAGAAATTTTGGCGTATCTTTCAGGGAAAATGCGTATGCATAGAATTAAAGTTTTAATTGGAGATTCAGTTGAGGTTGTCCTGGATTCGTATGGTGGAAAAGGGAGAATAATTAAAAGGTTGTAATTTTTTAAAGAATGGTGTATTATAGTGATTATAGTTTATAAAAGTTTTAGATATTGAAAAATAAGGGTTTTCTCCCTTGTTTTTGTCTTGTTTTAATAAAGCCCCTATTTTTGTTTTTATGAGAGTTAGATCAACTGTAAAAAAAATATGTGATAACTGTAAGATGGTTAAGCGCGCTAGGCATTTGCGTGTAATTTGTTCTAATCCAAAACATAAGCAAAAACAATAATTTATGAGAATTCTTGGAATAACAGTACCAGATGAAAAGAGACTTGAAATTGGTTTGACCTGTCTCTTTGGCATTGGTGTTTCAACTGCCCGAAAAATTTTAAAACAAGTTAATATAGACGTGGGAAAAAAAGCAAAAGATCTGACACCTGAGGAAGAAAATAAAATTCGTACGATAATTGAAGGAATGAAAATTGAAGGAAATTTGAAAAGAGAAATTTCCGGCAATATTAAAAGATTGAAAGATATTAAAACCTATAGGGGCATTAGGCATATGAAAAGATTGCCGGTCAGAGGACAAAGAACAAAAACAAATTCCAGAACTGTCAGAGGTAATGTCAGAAAAACAATGGCATCGGGTAAAAGAAAGGAAAGTAAAACATAAAATTATTTATGGGAAAAACAAAAATCACAACTAAACCAACTGATGAAGTTTTAACAAAAGTAACGCCAAAAGACGTAGAGATAAAAGTAGCCCCGAAAACACCTAAGAAAAAAGTAACCTCCGGGATCTTATTTGTTGATGCTACTTTTAATAATACTAAAGTTCTTTTTGGAGACAAATTAGGAAATACTTTATTTTGGTCAAGTGCCGGAACGTTAGGTTTTAGAGGCGCAAAAAAAGGGACCCCGTTTGCAGCTTCTAAAGTGGGTGATTTGATTGGTGAAAAAGCAGCTATGCTTGGAGTAAAAGATTCAGGCGTGATTGTACGAGGAGTCGGATCTGGACGCGAGCCGGCAATCAGAGCATTTATGGCTCATGGTATAGAAATAACTTCTATCAAAGATGCTACGCCAGTGCCTCATAATGGGCCGAAAGCTAAAAAACCCCGTAGAGTGTAAAGTAGAAAGTTCATAAAGTCCATAAAGAAAAACACTTTAAAAACTTTATAACATTATAAACTTGATAAACTAAACAAAAATGATATCCAAACCAAAATTTAAAATAGGAAGAAGATTAGGAGCAGGGGTATATGATAAATGTCAGACTCCTAAATTTTCAGCTTCTTCCGGCAAATTTGCAGGTCCCGGTGCGCGTCGTCCAAAAGCTCTATCTGAATACGGAGCACAACTTATTGAAAAGCAGAAAGTTCGTTTTTCTTATGGTATTACAGAACGTCAACTTTCAAACTATGTTAAAAGAGCTTCTCTTGTCAGAGGTGCGGGTACTGCGGAAAAATTTTATGAAGAACTTGAATCTCGTCTTGATAATGTGGTTTACAGAATGGGTCTTGCTCCTAGCAGACGCGCTGCCAGACAAATGGTTTCTCATGGACACTTTATTGTAAATGATCATAGAATTACTATTCCTTCCTATGAAGTAAAACCTAAGGATATTGTAAAGATTCGTGAAGGATCTAAAAGTAAGAAAATTTTTGATAATTTGACCGAGAGAATTAAAGATTACAATCCTCCTTCTTGGGTTTCATTTGATTCAGGTAAAATGGAAGGACTTATTTTAACTAAACCGAAAAATATAGAAACTTTCCTTGATTTAAATGCCGTGCTTGAATTTTATAGTCGTTAATATTATTTGAGCCAAAGGCTCATCCGCCTCAGGCGGAAATTATTAGATAAAATTATTATAAATTATATATAAAAATTATGCCTGAATATAAAATAATTATGCCTTCTAAACCTCGTATTGTTTTAGAAGAAGACAATAAAGGAGTATTCGAAATAGACGGTTTATATCCCGGATATGGTCATACCTTAGGCAACAGTTTGAGGAGAATTATTCTTTCTTCATTACCTGGTGCCAGTGTTACATCTATTAAAATAGAAGGCATTTCTCATGAATTTCAGACGATGGATGGGATTAAAGAAGATGTAATTGTAATGATTTTAAATTTAAAAAAGATTCGTTTTAAAATGATATCCGATGAGCCGCAAATGGTAACGCTTTCTATAAAAGGACCTAAAGAAGTTATAGCAAAAGATGTGAAAACCGGTGGGCAAGTAGAGATTTTAAATCCAGAACTTCATGTTGTTGAAATTACAGGCAAAATCAATTTGAGTATTGAGATGAAAATTGAAAAAGGTTTAGGTTTTATTCCAAAAGAAATTTTACAGAAAGAAAAAGTTGATATTGGCACGATTGCTGTTGATGGTATTTTTACTCCGATTCGTCGTGTTTCTTATGAAGTTGAAAATATGCGTGTTGGTGATAATACGAATTATAATCGTTTAAGAATTTCAATTGAAACAGATGGCACATTGACTCCGCGTGAAGCATTTCTAAGATCTATTGAAATAATGATTAATCAACTTAAATCGGTTATTGATTTTAAAGAACCAGAGGAAGAGATAAAAGAACCTGCCCGTAATGCTTCACATAGCGATGCAAGTGGAGAAAAAAAGTCTGATGATAAGGAAGATAGTAAAAAGACCGATGACTTTACTGATGTTTTGAAAACTCGCACCGATAGTCTTGATCTTTCTACAAGAACATTAAATGCGCTTACCGCCGCAAATATCAGGACGTTAGGAGGTCTTGCCAGAAAAAAAAGAGAAGATTTGCTTGAAGTTGAAGGTATAGGTGAAAAAGGAATTAGTGAAATTAAAAAAGTTCTCACTAAATTTGGCCTGAATTTAAAAGAATAATATGCATTTGAAAGAATAATTGTATGCGACACCATAATACTAAAAGAAAATTTGGAAGAGATAAAAATCAGAGAAAAGCATTACTGAATTCTTTAGCGCTCAATTTGATTGTGCGTGGAAAAATAAAAACAACCGAACCCAAAGCGAAAGAACTGCGTCCATTTATGGAAAAACTTATAACAAAAGCAAAAAAGGGCGATATGTCAACACGCAGAATTATTATTTCCAAACTATCAAATCGTAGCAAGGAGGTTAAAAAACTTTTTGAAGTTATCGCTCCAAAATATAAAGATAAAAATGGCGGTTATACCAGAGTTTTAAAATTAGGAGCTAGAAAAGCGGATGGAGCTCCGATGGCCATAATAGAACTTATATAAATATGAAAAAGAATGAAACAAAAATAATAAATGCGGAAGAAAGAACATTAGGTAGAGTTGCTAGTGAAATAGCTTCTTCACTTATGGGTAAAACTGATGCCTCATATCAAAGACATATTTATTCAGGCTTTAAAGTCAAAGTAATAAATGCTTCAAAACTTAAAATTACCGCTAAAAAATTGGAAGAAATATACCATACGAGATATTCAGGATATCGAGGCGGACTTCGTATTCTGAAAGGTACAGAAACCAGGGACAAAAAAGGTTTAAAAGAATTGATAAAACTGGCCGTATATCATATGCTTCCAAGCAATAAATTAAGGAGGGAAATGATGAAAAATTTAAAAGTTGAAGATTAATATTATGGAAAAAGAAAAGAAAACAACAAAATCTGCTGGCAATGCTACACGTAGCGCTGTAAGTGAGAAAAAATATTTTGAAGCAGTAGGAAGAAGAAAGACTTCAACTGCCAGAGTGCGCATTTGGCAAGCAGTAAAGGCCAGTTTTGTTGTTAATAAAAAAGACGTAAAAGAATATTTTAAAACTGAAGAACAGCGTCGTTTGGTTGGAGATCCAATAATAAAAGGTGCTGGTGGTCAGGAAAAAATGGATTATAAATGGGTAATAGAGGCAAAAGTGTCAGGTGGAGGAATCCATTCTCAGGCTGAAGCTGTTCGTCATGGTCTTGCTCGGGCATTGGTTTCATTTGATGTTGAATTACGTCACAAATTAAAAACTTTAGGATATCTAAAACGCGACCCTAGAGCTAAAGAACGCAGAAAATTTGGTCTTAAAAAAGCTCGCAAAGCTCCTCAGTGGTCTAAGAGATAAAAAACAAAAAACCAAAAATTTCTGAGCCTTCGCCCTCGGAGTCATAAGGACAGGGGACCCACGACTCCTAAAATTTTTATTTTTTGTTTTTTAAAATTTATGCTAATATGTGTTTATGGCGGACGAAGAAGAGAAAAAACCTGAAAATCTAGAGCTTAAAGAAAATGGATCTGAAGTTCTGGAATTTGAATTTAATGAAGATGGTGAAGAAGATTTAAAAAAGACTCTTAAAAAATTAAGGGCTGATTTAAAGGTATGCAAAGCTGAAAAGGAAGAATATTTAAATGGTTGGCAAAAAGAAAGGGCAGATTTTGCCAATTATCGTAAACAGGAAGATGATAGAAGAGTAAATTTTTCTGAATCGGTGCGTGAACGCATACTTACCAGGTTTTTGACCGTATTGGACAGCTTTAATATGGCTTTTGCTAATAAAGATGCTTGGGCTAAGGTAGATGAAAGCTGGCGTAAAGGAGTCGAATATATTCATGCTCAATTGGATGCTATATTTGAAGAATATGGGGTAAAAGAGATAGGAGAAATTGGAGAAAATTTTAACCCGAATATACATCAATCGATAGAAATTACTCCAACCGAAAAGAAAGAGGACAATCATAAAATTTCTGAAGTTATTCAAAAAGGGTATAAACTCGGTGATCGAGTAATTCGAGCCGCTAGGGTAAATGTTTGGGAGCACAAAGAAGATGTCAAAGACGGGCCTTGACACTAAATGTCAAGGCCCGTCTTTGACATAAACAACATGCAAAAAGAAAGTAAAACTTGTGAACATTGCAAAAATAAATTTACCATTACTGAGGGGGAATTTTCTTTGTATGAAAAAGTTAACGTTGAATTGCCAATGTTATGCTTTTTTTGTAGAATAAAATTGCATTTATCTTTTTGGTTGTTTGGAAAATTTCGCAAAGGTAGATCAGATCTTTCAGAAGAAAGCTTGATTACGGTTTTGCCGGAAAAGAATAGATATCCTATTTATACTCTTACAGAATGGTATAGCGACAAATGGGACGCCATGAATTATGGAATAGATTATAATCCTGCAGTACCATTTTTAAAACAATTACAAGATCTTCAAGAAAAAGTTCCACATCCGCATCAAAATGGTGCTAAAAATACCGGATGTGACTGGTGTGATGATGTTTGGAATTCTAAAAATTGTTATTTATCTCGCTCGATGGAAGAATGTGAGGATTTACTCTATTCATATAGAAATATAAAGGTTAAAAATTCCATTGATATGGCTATCTGTTTTAATTGTGAAAAATCTTACGATTCTGGGGAATGTCATCATTCTTATAGGATTTTTTATTCCAGACATTCTCGTGATTGTGTGGATTCTTATTTTCTTTATGATTGTCGCAATTGCCAGAATTGTTTTATGTGTTGGAATTTAAGGGGTAAATCGTATTGTATAGAAAATGTTCAATATGAAAGGGAAAAATATTTGGAGAAATTAAAATCATTCAATCTTGGATCATATAATTCTATTCAAAATCACAAAAAATATTTTGAAGAAATAATTAGAGGAAAAACAATTCATAGACCTAATTTTAATTTAAAAACATATAATTCTAATGGAGATTATTTATTAGATTGTAAAAATTGTCACAATTGTAATACAATCAATAATTCTGAAGATTGTTATAATTGTATTCGTGGTCAATATGAAAAATCTAATATTGATTCCAATGGTTGTTGGTACTCTGAATTATTGGGGAATTGTAGTTGTTGTGTAAATGGTTATGCAGAAAAATATTGTTTATGGTCTTCCTCAAGATATTCTGAATATTTGGACCTATGTCTTGAATGCGAATACTGTTTTGGTTGCGTTGGACTTAGGAAAAAGAAATATTGTATTTTAAATAAACAATACACAAAAGAATCTTTCGACGAGCTCAAGACAAGGATTATTGATGACATGAAAACAAGAGGCGAATATGGTCAGTTTCTACCTTATTCCATGAGTGCTGGACCTTTCAATTTTTCTACTAGTTTTTTATATTTTCCGGATACTAAAAAAGAAGATATTTTGAAACTTGGAGGTTATTGGGAAGATATTAAAGAAAATAATATAGAAGGAATATCTACAAGTAAATTGCCGGATGATATAAAAGATGTTCCGGATACCATAATAACTCAGGCGCTTATCTGTCCGAGGACTGGCTGGCGTTTCAATATTGCCCAAAATGAGCTTATTTTTTATAGAGAAAACAACATTCCGCTTCCGCAATACCATTTTGATGTGCGAATAAAAAATAGTCTGAAATATTTAACTGTTTTGCAATCGTATCCATATATTTGTTTTTACTGTAAAAGAGATATTAAAGCTTATTATTTACCGGAATGGAATTATCAAAAAATCGCCTGTGAAGAATGTTATAAACAAAATATAGCTTAACATATCATATATGATAGAGTAAGAAAATTAAGAAATATGCAAAGCGAAACAAAAAATTGCCAGAATTGTAAAAAAGACTTCACAATTGAGCCGGAAGATTTTAATTTTTACGAAAAAATCAAAGTTCCTCCGCCGACCTGGTGTCCGGAGTGTCGGCTTATTCGTCGTCTTGCTTATCGTGAAGACAGACCTCTTTATAAAGATAAATGTGACAAATGCAGTAAAGATATAATAAGTATTTTTGCCCCAGAGAACCCTTTTGTTGTCTATTGTAATTCTTGTTGGAATGGAGATTCCTGGGATGGAACAGATTATGGTAGAAATTATGATTTTTCTCGTCCATTTTTTGAACAGTTTTATGAATTACTAAAAGTTGTTCCTAACCAAGCGACAGGTTCTCAAAATTGCACTGATTGTTTTTACTCAAATGGGAATATTCGTTGTAAAAATTGTATCTTAACATTTGATGGTTATGAATCAATTAATTGTTATAATTGCCA
>Ga0265292_1000698_pt1 | contig 40218 bp, 45 predicted proteins | sample Munlanlewell296A_FD_189080 | JGI IMG/M metagenome (GOLD analysis project Ga0265292, IMG submission 189080) | Leachate microbial communities from a municipal landfill in Southern Ontario, Canada - Leachate well 296A | ecosystem: Engineered > Solid waste > Landfill > Unclassified | place: Canada... | reverse complement strand
GGTCTCGACACTTTCAGCTTCGAATCCGGCCGATATGGTCGGTCTGACTGACTGTTCGGACTGGGAAATCCCGTCCTTTACCGACTACTGTACGACCTATTCCGACTGCTGCACCTACGGCAGCAGTTCGTGGGATGGTTGTCGATACATCGGTTGGGTGCCATACGTCCACGACGACGGCACCAACCTTTCCTGCCCTTAGATAAATAGGGGCCTCCCCCAAGACTTCGGTCTCGGGGATTTTTTTATCCGCTTTCATTTAGTCTAGGCGGATAAATCCCTCCGACTTGTCCATCGTAGCTTTAAGCGAAGATGGAAGCTCACCGTGAGCGAAGGGGGATTATTTTCAGAACTCCATTGCGAAAAAAGGGGTTTTTGGTTATAATTTACCCACTATGAAATTATCAAAAATTTCGATTAAAAGATTAATTTTAATTATCGCCGTGGTTGTTTTAGTGGTTTCTGGAGTTGCTTGGAAATTTAATTTGTTTAAAACAAAACAAGTCGTTGTTTCTAATGGTGAGGTTTTTTTAACTTATACTGATCGCGGTTTAAATAGTGACGATCGAACTAAATTAGAACAAAAAATCTCCGATCTGGAAAATAGTCTGACCAATGACCCTGAATTAGCTAAAGATCTTTTTCAGTGGTTGACTTTAGGAAATTTAAAATATCAATTAGGTGATTTGGCCGGGGCTAAAGAAACTTACGAAACAAAAATTTTGGCCGATTATCCGGCTGATGCCGCGGCTTTAGAAAATTTAGGACAAACACTGTACGAAATGCAAGATTATGAAGGGGCAGAATTACGTTGGCGAGCCGCTATTTCAGTTAATCCATGGGAAGTTACTTATTTGAAATTAGTTAATTTGATTGCTGAAAAATTTCCTAATCGTCAACAAGAAATTCAAGGAATTCTTGAGGAGGCGATTGCCAATCTTGGTCAATCAGCCGGTTTATTGATTCGTTTGGGTGATTGGTATGCTGATAATGGTCAATATGATCGTGCTTTGTCACATTATCAAGTGGCTAAACAATTGGCACCCGAAGACAGTTCAATAAATGAAAAAATCACTGAGGTTAAAGAATTGATGAAGAAATAATTGTCTGAACTGCCGTGCCCACCATAGCCCAGCGACGGTGGGGGATTATGGGGATTTAAGGGATTTTATTGATTTTTTTATTTTTGACCGACAAAATCCTTTGGTTTAAATTATGTTTTTAAAAAAAATATTAATTGTCATCTTTACTTCTTTTTTTATTGTTACGCCGGTTTTGGCTCAAACTCCTAATGATCTTTATTTAAATGAACAATGGTATTTGGATCAAGTTGAGTCTTTTTCGGCTTGGGATATAACTACTGGTTCTGATGATGTTGTGGTGGCAATTTTGGATACCGGTATTGATTCCGATCATCCGGATTTAGTTAATCAGATTTGGAAAAACAGTGATGAAGTTGCTGATGACGGAATTGATAATGATAAGAATGGTTATATTGATGATGTTAATGGTTGGGATTTTGTACGTAGCGATGCCTCGATTGATCCGGAATATTCTACCGGGACCTTTGACGCTGATGCAATTCTGCATGGAACTTTTGTGGCCGGTATCATTGGCGCGCAGACTGATAATGAGGAAGGTATAGCTGGTCTAAGTTGGAAAATAAAAATAATGCCAGTTCGTATTCTTGATCGTTTTGGTTCAGGTGATTCGCGCCATGCCACGGCAGCAGTTAATTACGCTGTCGAAAACGGAGCTGACGTTATTAATTTTAGCTTAACTGGTAGCACTTTTGATTCGTCTTTTTTTGACGCTGTTAAAAAAGCTTATGAAGCCGGGGTGATTATGGTCGCAGCACTTGGCAATGAAAGCGAAAGCGTGAATGATAACCCGATTTATCCAGCTTGTTTTATGAGTAAAAACGGTTCGGAAGATTATGTTATAGGTGTAGCGGCTTCTGATGACGTTGATGAGCGTGCTTTGTTTTCCAATTTTGGTTCAGATTGTGCTGATATTTCGGCCCCGGGCGTTAATGTTTTTAGTACGCTTTTGCAAGATGACAGCAGTCTTGATTTTATTGATTATTACGGTGGCGGTTGGGACGGAACTTCATTGGCCGCGCCCATGATTTCCGGAGCCGCCGCTTTATTACGTGCTTATTATCCCAGTATTACACCAGCTGAGGTTAAACTCGTTCTTCAATTGTCTGTTGATCCGTTAAAAGAAAAGGGAACAGAATCATCCGGCCAATTAGGAGCCGGACGTTTGAATATTTCCAAGGCTCTTCAACTAGGTGCAAGTTTCGCAACTTCGGTTGGTACTTCGGAAATTGAAAGTAATCCCAGCGGATTTTTAGCTGTTGCTCCGGCTGGTGATTATCCGCTAGTCAGAGTTTTTGATTCACATGGCAATCAACAAACTGAATTTTACGCTTATGATAAGAATTTTAGTGGCGGTGTTCGTTTAGCTATGGGCGATGTTGATGGCGATGGTGTTGATGAAATTATTACCGGGCCAGGGCCGGGTGGCGGACCACAGATTATGGTTTTTGAAGTTGACGGCACTTTGGTTAAACAGTTTTTTGCTTACAGTTCAAGTGACACACAGGGAATTTTTGTTGCTGCCGGTGATACTGATGGTGATGGGGTTGATGAAATTATCGTTTCGCCGGAAGCTGGTGGTAATGGGGAAGTAAGGTGGTTTGAAATGAATGGTGAACAAGATGGTTTTATTAAACCTTATGGTGAAAATCCAGTAAGTTTAAGGGTGGCTTCTGGTGATACTGATGGTGATGGCGTTGATGAAATTATTGTTGGCACCGGATCCGGCCATCAACCAACGGTTTCGATTTTTACCGGTACTGGAACTTTTGTTGATTCTTTCGAGGCTTATGCCACCACTTATGATAAAGGAATTTATGTTGAGGCCGGTGATTTGGATGGCGACGGTGTCGATGAAATAGTTACCGGAACTGATTATGGAGGCGGACCGCATGTCCGGGTTTTTAAATCTGATGGAACTGTTTCCGCTTCGTTTTTTGCTTATGATGAATTTTTTCGTGGTGGAGTACGAGTGGCGGTAGCAGATCTTGATAATAATGGTACAGCTGAAATTTATACTGCCGCTGGGCCAGGTGGTGGGCCACATTTGCGAGTTTTTAATGCCTCAGGTACGACAATTGGTGGTTTTTTTCCATTTTCCGAATCACTTAATGATGGTATATTTGTAGCGGGGTGGTAATTTAAAGTGTTTGAGTCTTGGAGTGGTGGAGTTTTGGAGTGACGGATGTCATCAATTTTTTTAAGAAATTAAAATTTCCTTCACTTCATTACTCCATAACTTCATCACTCCATAACTCTCTAAATTTATGTCCGATTACATTTCCGGTAAAAAAAATATCATAGTCACCGGTGGAGCCGGTTTTATTGGCTCGCATTTATGTGAACATTTATTGCGTGAAAATAATCACGTTATCTGTATTGATAATTTTTCCACTTCACATCCACGTAATATCGAGGGCTTATCGGCTAATCCTGATTTTCAATTTTTGCGGCTTGATATAAATCAACCTTTTGAACTCGAATCTTTTAAAGAATTGGCGGCTTTCAAAATTCCGTTTCAGGGCGTGCAGGAGATTTATCATTTGGCTTGTCCAATGTCCATTAAAAATTTTGACCAGTTTAAGGTTCAAACTTTGTTATCAAATTCTCTAGGCAATTATTATGTTTTGGAGGCGGCGGTTAAGTATCGGGCAAAAATTTTGCTGGCTTCAAGCTCGGTGGTTTATGGATCACGAACCGAAGATCATAAAATTTTTCACGAAGAAGATACTGGTTGTGTTTCACATTTAACCCCGCGCGGTTGTTATGATGAAGGTCGACGTTTTTCTGAAACAATGTTTGAAACATATCGTCAGGTCCACGGATTAGATACTAAAATCGCTCGAGTATTTAGAACATATGGTCCGCGCATGCCTTTATTTGACGCTCAGTTGATCCCTGACTTTATTTTAAACGCCTTGGATAATAAGGATTTAGTAATTTACGGTAGTGAAAATTTTACCACTTCACTTTGTCATGTAAACGATATTGTTGATGGTTTGGTTCGGGTTATGAAAGCACCTGAAGGTTTAGGCCCGGTTAACCTTGGTAGCGACCTTGATATAAAAATGGTTGAAGTAGCTGAAATGATTATTAAAATGACCGGCTCTTCTTCAAAAATAAAATTTGATAAGGGTCTTTTATTTTTAACTGAATTAGGTTTGCCTGATTTAGTTAAAGCTAAAAGTTTGGGTTGGTTACCGCTAACTCGATTAGAAGATGGTTTAAGAAAAACTGTTGAATATACAAAAGCGAATAAAATTTTGTTGACAACGTTGGAATAACTGATGGGTTACGAAACAACGAAAAATTACGAAACTACGAAATTAGTTTCGAAAAAAACTTTCGTGGTTTCGTAGTCCTTTCGTGGTTTCGTAACCTTATGAAAATTTTTGTTGTGATTCCAGCATATAACGAGGCACAGTGGATTACTAAGGTTGTTGGGGAAGTGATTAAGGCCGGATATAAGACTGTAGTCGTTGATGATTGCTCAAAAGATAATACTGCGGCACTGGCCGAAAAAGCCGGGGCCGTGGTTTTGCAACATGTTATAAATCGGGGACAGGGTGCGGCTTTACGGACTGGTACGAATTGGTCTTTTGAAAAAGGGGCCGATATTGTTGTACATTTTGATGCCGATGGTCAGTTCCGTGTTCAAGATATAGCAAGGGTAGTAGAACCATTGATCGCAAATAAAGCCGAAGTGGTTTTTGGTTCAAGATTTTTGGATAACACCACCAATTTTCCGTGGAGTAAACGCCGTTTAATTTATCCAGCGGCGCGATTGGTAAATCGGGTGTTGTTTGGTGTAAAGTTGACTGATCCACAGTCTGGTTTTCGTGCCTTTACGGACGATGTTGGTCGAAATTTGAACTGGCGACAAGATCGTATGGCTCATGCTTCAGAAATTTTGGGTGTCGTAGTTCGTGGACATTGGCGAATTGTCGAAGTCCCAATTACAGTTATTTACCACGAATTCGGTCAAAGTTTTTTTGGTGGTTTTAAAATTTTAAAAGATATTTTTATTAAAAAATTGAGTTAATTTTTTTGAAGAGGGGATTATTTTTTGGGCGTTAAGGCTTTAAAGGGCTCTAAGGCATGGAGAATATTTGTTGAGATAATTCACCTCAATGCCTAAACGCCTTAGTGCCCCAAAATTAACCCCTTTAGCCCAAATTAAATATGATTCAAATAATTGCCGCAATATTTATTATCTGTTTTTTTATCGGTAAACTTTATGGGCAAAAACGTAAAGGCACGGTTTCTAAAGGTGAATTTATTTTTTGGTTGATTTTTTGGTTAGCCTCGTTGGTCTTGGTTTTATTTTTAAAACAACTCGATCAACTTGTCGCCTCGTTTGGTTTTTCGGTTTCAGCCATTCAAGTCGCGGTTTACTTGGCCATCGCGGTTTTGTTTTATTTAATTTTTCGCGTACGACTTAAGTTGGAAAAAATGGATGAAAATTTAACAAAGATAAACGAAGTGGTCACCAAAAAATTACAAAAATAAAACCCTTCGTCCCCTTATGCCCCTTCCACCCCTTCGTCCCCTTAAAATCGCCCAAGTTGTTTCCACCTACCCACCATATCGCGGTGGCATGGGCGCGGTGGCTTTTGAATATACCGAGCGTTTAAGAAATCGAGGTCATAATGTCCACGTTTTTACCCCACGCTATGAAAAGACTGTTGGTGATCCAGATTATGTTCATCGTGTCCCGTCGCCGTTACATTGGGGTAATGCCGGGGTAGTGCCATCGTTAGCTTATCGTTTAAAAGGTTTTGATCTTGTTCACCTTCATTATCCTTTTTTTGGCGGGGCTGAACCGCTTATTGTACGTAAATATCTGCAGCCGCATCAACCTTTGGTCATGACCTATCACATGGATAATAAAAGTTCTGGTTTTAAAAATTTGATTTTTGACGCCCATCGTCGGGCTATTTTGCCTTGGATTGTCGAGCGGGCCGATAAAATTTTGGTTAGTTCGCGTGAGTATGCTGATACTTGCGCCTTAAGTAAAATTCCTGACGCGGCAGATAAAATTAGTATTTTGCCTTTTGGTATTGATGTGGAAAGATTTCATCCTGGTCGCGATGATGTTTTTCGTACTGCTTTAAATCTTCCTTTGGAAACACCGGTCTTGTTGTTTGTGGGTGGTCTTGACCAAGCACATTATTTCAAAGGTTTATCTGTTCTTATTGAGGCTTTAGCCGAACTAAAAGAAAAAACTTGGCAACTGTTGGTAATAGGTGATGGTAACATGAAAGAAATTTATATGGCTCAAGCCCGTATGGTCGGGTTAAGTGATAGAATAAAATTTTTGGGGGCTATTTCTGAAGAGGAAAAGCCACGGGCTTTTCGGGCTACCGATATCCATATTTTTCCTTCGACCGATCGTTCCGAGGCTTTTGGTTTAGTTGCCCTTGAAGCCGCGGCTAGTGGTATACCGTGTATTGCTTCTGACTTACCAGGTGTACGCAGTGTTGTTAAAAACGAGGAAACCGGTCTTTTGATTAAACCTGATAATCAAGAAGAATTAACTGCGGCCATTAATCGTTTGTTGGATGATGAAAGTTTACGTCGTTGTTTTGGTATTGCGGCTCGTCGGCGAGTTGAAAATGAATTTTCTTGGGACCCATTGATGGATCGGTTAGAGGAGGTGTATTGTGGGTTGGTTGGATAATCGTAAAAACGTAAAAATCGTAAAAACGTAAACTTACGGCTTTTACGCTTTTATAAATACATATGAAAATCGCTGTAATCACAAATTTATACCCACCAATCAGTCGGGGTGGGGCTGAAAAAGTGGCCCAAAGGGTGGTGGGCGAATTGGCCCAACGCGGCCATGAAGTGGTGGTAATTTCCACCATGCCTTTTTGTGGTTTTAACGCCTTTTCTCCACAGATTAAAGAAAGTCTGTCAGAAACCGTTTATCGCTTTTTTCCACCAAATGTTTATTACACATTAAACGATTTTAAAAACCCTTATTTACTTAGAGCAATCTGGCACGCAATTGATCTTTTTTCACCTTTTGCTACAAAAGCCGTAGAAGGTATTTTACGGACCGAGAGAGTGGAAATAGCCTTGACTCATAATTTAAAAGGTCTTGGTTTACAAACCCCACGAGCCATGCGAAAACTGGGCATTCCTTTTATTCATACTGTTCACGATATTCAATTATCAGTGCCGAGTGGTCTGTTAATTTATGGCGAATCAATGTCACCATTTGAAAATATTTTGCGTCGACCTTACGAAACAGCAGTCCGTTGGGCTATGGGTAAACCAAATTTAGTAATTTCACCGTCAAAATTTTTAGCTGATTTTTATCGTCAGCGTGGTTTTTTTAAAGGAACTGAAGTTAAGATTTTAAGAAATCCAGCTCCAGAAATGCATGGGGCAAAACGTCCTCTTGTTCGTGTTGAGGGGCCGTTAAGAATTTTGTTTGCCGCTCAACTTGAACGTCATAAAGGAATTGAGGAAATACTTGAGGCTTTTAAATTGTCCGATATTCCTCTCGAACTTCACATTGCCGGTGATGGAACTTTTCGGACATTGGTTGAAGAGGCCAGTCAAGCCAATTCACGAATTGTTTACCATGGTTATGTTTCTTCTGGCGCTCTTGAACATCTTTTTTCCATTGTTGATGTTATGGTCGCACCTTCGCGATGCTTTGAAAATTCACCAACTATCATTTACGAAAGTTTACAATGTGGTGTTCCGGTTATTGCCTCTGATGTTGGTGGTATAGGCGAGTTGGTTAATCCCGGACAAAACGGATATTTGGTTGAACCCGGTAATTCTAGCGCTTTGGCCGAAGCTATAAAAAAGATGTCAGACGAGTTACCTTTTTTTCGTAGTCATGAAGAAGAAATTCGTCGCTCAGTAGCTGGTTGTTCACTTAAGGCTTATGTTGATGAATTAGAAAAGACAATGAAAGAAATTTTAAAAAAATAATATTTTTGGGGTTACGAAACTACGAAAAACTACGAAACTACGAAATTGAAAAAGATGTCATTACTAATCCTTATCTTTCGATCGGTCTCAGAAACGTAAGTTGAGTCAAACAGTTAGGAATCTAGAAACATCAGACCTTTTTTATTTTTTCAATCCAACCACTTTCGTAGTTTCGTAATTTTTCATAGTTTCGTAACAATATGAAAATTCTGTACGAAGATAATCATTGCTTGGCCGTGTTTAAACCGCACGGTCTTTTGACACAAGGCGACGAAACCGGTGATCGTTCATTGATGGATGAGGTAAAAGATTTAATCAAAGAACGTGATCAAAAACCAGGTAATGTTTTTTTGGGTTTAGTTCACCGTCTTGATCGTCCGGTCGGCGGTATTGTTTTGTTTGCCAAAACTAGTAAAGGGGCTTCACGTTTATCAAAACAATTTATGTCCCGTGAAGTGGAAAAGAAATATACTGCTTTAGTTGAAGGTCAACCAAAAAGATCAGACGGTTCAGTTATTCAATATTTACGTAAAGATCACCAAACAAACATTGTTGAGGCTTTTGATAATTCAGTACCGGAATCACAGAGAGCCGAACTTTCTTATCATGTTTTACAAACTATTAAACGGGGAAATAAAGTTTTTTCTTTGATTGAGGTGGAGCCTCTAACTGGTCGTTCGCATCAAATTCGCGTGGCCATGTCTTCGCTTGGTACACCTATTGTTGGTGATAAAAAATACGGTTCAACCATTCCGCGGGGCGGGCGAATTGCCCTAGCTGCCACCTTTTTGGCTTTTTTTCAGCCAGTGACTAAAGAAAGGATTGAAATTATCACTGAACCAGATAAGCAAGTTTTTGAAATTTAAGGAATTAAAAAAACGAGGTCATATATGTATTAATGAACTCGTCGAAGTTTAGGCCAAAGATATTCCGGATCCTCAGACAGAATCATGAAGTCGATAGCTCCACTAAGAAGGTTGGTAAAAAGTTTTCTAACCGGTTCTAATTTAAAATTCGGCGTTAAGCTAAAGATTAAACTAGAAAAGCCAATGTCGACCTTGGTGATAGAAACTTGACCGTCTGCTTCGCCGTGAGGATGCCGTCGATCGAGATCAAAAGCGGTTATCGCTGTCGGCCAAAGATCTGGATTATCGGGGAAAACCTGCCTAGCAAAGTCAACAGCAGGATCGCTTGAAGAGGTGTTGTTTTCTTCTTGAATAGATTTTGCGCTTAGAAGAGCTATAGCTAAAATTTGAGCCATGCAAGCGGCAAAATTTTCTCCTCCGATACTTACATGAAACACATGTTTGTCGTCAAACAAATGGGTGATAGTTGTAGGGTCGACACGGCGGTCTGAAGGAATCGAGTAGGATACTACATCGATTTTGAAAGGAGTTGTTGACACGGGGTAGCCTTTTTTTCGGGTGATTAAACACAAAAACCCAGACAACTTTTACATAAATTTCCTTTTTTGTCAAGGGTTTGTGGTGGTTCCTGCATTCTATACTCAATGCACCACCTCAATACCACCCCAAAACTCCAATCACTTGTCCTCTGGGCCAATTTCAGCGAGGATTGGCCATTATACATATACGAAGGAGAAGGACGGTTTATGGGACTATATCAATATTTGGTTAAAAAACACAAGAAGAGGATTAGAAAATTCTCTAGAAAACCCAGGAATAGTCTAAAGATCCTCTATACCACACCGATTAAGTATCGACCCAAGGAAATCAATGAAAGATTAGAATTCGGTCATTGGGAATCGGACTCGATTGTTTCTAGAAAATCAAGGGCGGCTTTATCGGTTCAGGAAGAAAGATTGTCGAGATTAGTCAGAATAACCAAGATCGACGACATGAGTGCTGAAGAAACTGAGGAAGCTATAAAACTTCAAATTGAAGTCTTGTCACCGACCTATTTTAAAAGCATTACTTTCGACAATGGAACCGAAGGAGCCTATCACTGGAAACTTAGGATGGAATACAACCTCGATACTTATCAATGCGACCGTTATTGTTCATGGCAAAAAGGTGGGGTTGAAAATTCAAACGGCTTAATTAGAAGATACCTTCCCAAAGGCACAGACTTCTCACTCATAACCAAAAGACAAATCTATGACATCCGAGAAGTACTCAACAACAGACCAAGAAAAGTTCTCGGATACAAAACATCCAGTGAAGTCTGGAAAGAACTCACTGGACGAGTGGTGCATTGAAAGATTGACTACATCGTTTTTTTTGGGGTTTTAAATAGTTTTTTTGCCTATTTATTATATTCAAAAATCATTATTTTACCATTTTCTACACTCCACCAATCATTAGCGTTAGTTTTGGCTGTTTCGCGAAGTTTGTCGGCTTGCCACCAATAATCACTGACTAGGTAGTAAACCCGATCAACACCCATTAAGTCCATGGCTGCCAAGGCAGTGGACTTTGACGGAGATTCATTCATCTTTAGAAAGAGTTGGTATAAGGTTCCGCCGGTTGGAATTGGATAATAAAATTGATCGCCATAATAATGGGCAAAACCGAATTCATGAATTGCTGCCGCGGCTGCTGATTGGTTGGCTAAGACAATATAATCAATGCCTTCAGCGCCTCTTTCAACATCGAAAACCGCAGCAATATCAGCACGACTTACATTAAAACCATGATTGGTTTCATAAGCATCTTTGCGTGGATAATTTAGGTAAAAAGCCGAAGTGATTAAGGTGGCAAAAAGAATAATTGTAGTTGCTCGCAAAACAATCGGTTTTCCCATTACAGATGTTAACCAACGACCAGCGAATATAATCAGGAAAGGAACAAGACAAAAAACAGCCAAAGGAATTAGGCGATCAGCATAGTTGCTTCGTTCATAATCAATAAGAAAAGAAAAATCAACCGCCGAACTGATAACTAAATAGTTAATAAACAAAATTGCCGTCATGGCCAAATAAATGCGGATGTTTTTAAGATTTTTCCAGCTCCAAATAATTCCTATTATCGCTGCTATAACTAGAAGCAGGATTTGATTCCAACCAAACAAATAGACAAAGTCTAAAATTGGTGAAAAGCGGTTTTCAAAAAATAAATCGAGTCGTAAGCTGTGGAAAAGTTCGACTGGAGCCAGGGCAGAGAAGTCAAAACCTAGTCCTTGACCCGAACGGAGATTGTTTATGACAAAGGTGGCTGGTAGAGCAAAAGCACCGAATAAAATAATTATCCAAGAGAAAATTCGAGCAAATGTCTGATTTTTTTGGTTAGGATTGTTTGGATCAGCAGCCAAAAGGGCTAAAAACAGAACGGCCGGAATGCCAGCGATTGGGTGGATTAATAGAGTTGAGAGTGCTCCCAAAACCAGGGGCCATATAGGTCGATTTTCGCGATCAATAAGACGCGGAACAGCCAGAAGAATTAATAGAACAAACCAGAGGTTTCCTAAGCCTTGTGGTGTGGTTACAATGAAAGAAGTTAGGGGTAGTAAAAAGATTATAATTAAAGAACGAGCAGCTGCTCTTTTTTCTTTTAAAAGATGGGCGGCGGCAGAAAACCAGGCTGCTGGTAGTAATAACGCTGCGAGAAGTGGAACAAGAAGTTTGTCGGCCAGATCAACAGGTATTGAGAATGCATAATGAAGGAATAAGACAATCGAATACTGACCTATATAGTAAAAAGGCTTTGGAGTAATAGTGCCAAATTCGGCAATGTGATTTTCTGTGGCCTGGTGAATAAATGAGTCAAAACCGTAACCGAGTGGAAAGACAAATAAGGCAATGGTTAGAAAAACAAAAAGCATTGCCGAAACAAGTGGTAGGGTTAAAACACGTTCACGACCTCGGGCTAAAAGAGAAATTTGCAAGATCACGGCTAAACCAAAAATAATGAATATACTTGGTGTAATTATTTCCCAAGGCGATCGAATAGCTTCTTCGGTGGCAGTTTTTGTGACAATTAATACGATGGCCGTCAACAAGGCTAATATAATAGCAACAGCTATACTTATTTTTTGTGATTTTTTAAAATGTTCAATCCATGGATCGTGCTTGGCTTCAGCTGTGATTGCGGTTTGTCCAGCTCTTTTTTTTATTAGCCAAACAATAGAAGGTGATAATAAAACAACGGTTACAGCCACTGGAGCAGTGAATTCTGCCAGATAATAAAAACTAGATCCGACCAAAGCGATAATTGATAAAAGGGAAAAAATTCCAAAAATAAACTGTGCTAACTGGGCTTCTTTTGGCGCCGCGGCCTGACCAAGTGGTAAGGCAGTTAAAGTAAAAAAGCCTATAAGTAAAATTGTTCCAACCAAAAAGTTTTTAAAGATAAAGGCATTGGCTAGAAAAATGGCTAGAAAAATTACACTTAATATGATAAACTTGACATTAGATAAGAGACGAAACATACGTTAAATATAATACCATGTTTTCACGATTAACTGATTTTTTAAAGAGATTTCATCCTCGAGCCGAACGTGATCCGTATCGGTTGTTTCCGCACGACCGTTTAATGGCGGCCACTGTTTTGAAATTGGTTCCCAGATTTATTCTTCCTAATCATGTAACAATTTTGCGGTTAATTTTAACACCTTTTGTTTTATGGTTTTTGCTTAATGAGCAGTATTCTGTCGGTGTTCCATTGTTCTTGTTTGCTGCCCTGACCGATGCTGTTGATGGTTCGTTGGCGCGCACCAGAAAGCAAATAACCGAATGGGGAACAATAGCTGACCCAGTGGCTGATAAATTATTAATCGGAATGGTTGTTCTTTTGTTTGTAATTAAATACATCGGTCTTTATTTTGGGTTGTTAATTGTATTTTTTGAATTAGTAATTATTGCCGGCGGTTTTGTTAGAAAGTATCAGGGTCATTTTGTCAGTGCTAATGTTTTTGGAAAAATTAAAATGATTCTTCAAGTTATCGGTGTGATGTTTTTGCTAATTTCGCTTTGGGCTGATTTTGATTTATTTAGAAGTGTTTCTGTAGGAACCTTTACCTTAGCAATTATTTTTGCGGTTCTCAGCATGCTTTCTTATGGTATCTAAAGCCAGAAGGAATTTTTTGATTTTAGCCGTGGTTGGGGTACTTTTTTTAATTTCCACACAAATTTTGTCTTTTGTTAGTTCAACATTTTCTTCACCTGATGAAACAGCTAACGCCTTTTTTGCCGAGATTTTTGCTACTCAAGGGCGTCTTAATTCTTTTGAAACTTTAAATAATGTCTTAGGTGATTTTTTCTTTCCGCGGGCCATGGTGGCAATTGAAGGTCGGCTTTTGCCAATAGGTTTTTTGGGTTTACCTTTATTTTTTGGCGCTTTAATTAAAATTTTTGGTTTTTGGTCAGCAACTTTTTGGACACCGATTTTTGCTCTTTTAGCCGCATTGGCTTGGTATGCAATATGGTCAAAAATTTTTGATCGGCAGATTGGCTTTTTTTCAGCCGTACTTTTATTGGTTACACCAGCCTGGTGGTATTGGGCAAGTCGACCGTTTATGCCTAATGTTTTACTTGTTTCTTTTTTGATTTTTACCGTTTATTTTTTGGTTAATCGTCCTTGGTTTAAAAAAGTTTCAACCAACTCATGGGGTGATTTTCTTTTGGCTGGTTTAACTTTGGGTGGGGCTTTGTGGATTAGAACTTCTGAAATTTTTTGGCTTGGGCCGGTTTTATTTTTTGCTTGGCTGGTTGGTCATAAAAAAATAACTTGGTCGGCGGTTATTTCTTTTGTTATTGGTTTGGTTGTAATCATTTTGCCACTTTTCTTTGTTAATAAAGCGATGTATGGCAATTATTTTGTTACCGGTTACACTATTACCTCACCAAACATTGTTACTTTTAGTGCGCCGGTCGTGGTTGACGAAACTATTGACCAACCGTGGTACATGACAGTTCGCGATAGTATTTCGGTTTATTTGCCTTTTGGTTTGCATCCCAGGGCTATTTGGCACAATGTTTGGAATTACGGTTTGTTAATGTTTTGGTGGTTGATAATTCCGGCAGTGGTGGGAATTGTGTTGTTAATGCGGCAAAAAAATAAAAGGGCACAAAATTTTGTGCCCCTACAGGGATTATTTTTTGCCGCGACAATTTTGTTTGTGATTTATGGCTCATCGGCTATTCATGATAATCCTGATTTGTCGGCTGTAACCATTGGTAATTCTTACTCGCGTTACTGGTTGCCTTTATTTGTGGCTATAACACCGTTGGCTGCCTTGGCATTGGTGAAACTTGGTGACAAAACAAAAAAGTTTGTTTCGACTCTTTGTTTTTTAATTATTTTAGGTTTTAGTATTAACATTGTCTTTTTTTCGACTGTTGATGCTTTGTGGCCGACCCGGGTTCGATTGGCTGAGGCTCAAACCGTTCGTGATTCAGTTCTCGACCTAACCGAAACTAATGCAGTAATTGTTACCGAACGCGGTGATAAACTTTTTTTCCCCGATCGGGTTATTCGTTATGCTTTGCGTGACGAAAGTACTTACGCACTTTTGCCGCAGATTATTGAAGTTGCGCCGTTATACTATTACGGATTAACCTTTCCACAAAGTGATTTGGATTATTTAAATGGCGAAAAACTTAAAGGTCTAGGATTACAGATTGAGTTTTTACAAAATTTCGGGGCTGAGTCACTTTATAAGTTTTCTAAAATTCCATGAAATTTTTTGTCCGTTTAATTCAACTGATAATAATCCTCGTTCCGTGCGGATTGTTTTTCTGGCTGGCAAATATTGCCATTGTGCCAAGCGGAATTTTTGTTGTAACTAAAGACGTTAATCAAACTTCACCTTACCTCGATCGTCTTTTGCCTGATGCTCGGGTTGAAGGTGTTTTTCAAGAAAGTGACGGTGATTGGGTACAGAAAATCGTTGGTGATCCAGTTTTTTACTTTGTTCACCCACAACGTTCTTTTGATTCTATAAATGTTGAATATCGTTTTAAAAATAAAAATACCCCAATTGTTGAGGCCGGTATTTTAGCTGATGCCACCACTGGTGCTTATCAACTTGAACCTTTACAGAATTTAATTATTGATAATTCGATTTGGAATAAAATTTCCGCTGATGGTACGGTTTTGTTGCAGCGACAAAAAAAATACGAAACCATTGATTCTTTTTTGAATAATCCACCGGCTTTGTCAGAAATTGCCACTTATCATTATGATTTGTCCGAGCCTTATCGATTGTCTGGATATTCACCATTGTCTGATCTAAAAACTACCAGTGTTTCCTTGCGCGGTTCACATGAATTTTATACTTATATAAAAAATGAAACTTTAAATTTTAGTTTTGTTTTTTCTGATATGAATCGTCAGGTTGGTGAGGATTGGGCCGATATAGTAGTTATTAACGAAAATGGTCAACCGGTAGCTGAAGAACGTGCTTATGATGATGATAACACTACCAACGACGCTTTGCATTCAGCAGTACAAACACTAAAAATTTCCGTTGCCAACTTGCCGGAAGGGGTTTATAAAGTTCAGATGAAAGCGACCGAGGATATATTTTTTCGTTCCATTACAACCGCACAGCAAAAAATGACTTTTTTAAATCAAATTTGGTTGGCCGATACTGTTGGATATTTAGAACCGGGGCCGGCAGTCAGTTTTTGGACCGAAGGAAAAAATTTAAAATTTTCTACTCGTCATGCCACTGGTGCGCAAACTGTTTCGGTTGGTCGTGGCACAGTTGCTATTACTGAGCCTTATTTGGAGTATTCTTATGCTCCACCCGAGTCCGGAGTAGTGACGGTTAATATTCCTTCGGCCGAAGATTTGTTTGTTCGTGCTGATAGTTACTTTGCTTTTTCTTATTCACAATATTTTAATCCTGATCCTGTTCGTTTAACTGCCGAAATCGATCTTGATCGTGCTGGAGTCAATTACATTATTGCTGAATATACTTCACCCGAACGTGATGGTGAATGGTTGATTGGACGAGCGAGCTTTTCTGCTGCTAATGTTTCGTTTATTGATCAAACTTGGAAATTGGCAATTTCTGCGCCAACCGTAAATTGGCCAGGGCGCGAACTTTTAGTAAATTCAATTAAATTGGAATTTGTAAGACCACCAACTTCTTTTGTTGAGTTGTTTAAAAAGATTTTTGACTATGTTTTTTAGACATCATGAAAAATTTTCTGTTTCAGAAACCTTGGTTAGGACTTTTTTTCTAACTTCAACAATTTCTTTTTTTGTTTTTTTAGGTCTTGATCTTCTTAGGCCAGGTTTTGTTTCTAATACTTTTTCTGTTCATTGGTTTTTGTTAATAGCTATTCTGTCTGGTGTGTGGTGGGGAAGTGTTGTAAAGGAATTAAAAGAAAGAAGAGCGTTTCAAATATTATCAGCCTTTGTTTTTGGTTTAGTTGGTGTTTATGTAACTTGGCAATTTCGGGCTGATTTGAGCGATTTTTTGGTTTTGCTTTTGCCACTTGTTTTAGTTGTGCCTTTTGCGGTTTCGTTACTAATAAGATCGGATTAATTAAAAAAATGGGTAATGCTTAGGCATTGCTCTTTTTTAATTGACCAAAAGTCCAATTTTAAATAAACTATTAAGGTTGTTAGAGGCTCTAGGGTTGTAGGCGATAGGTTTTATTTGGGTAATTGTCTGATTGAATATTGATTTAATCACCTATATACACCTTAACGCCTCAACGCCCAAAAAAACGAATCCCATCATCAGAACAAAAAAATAACCCCTCATCATAAACCAAAAAAATATGACCCCATGTATTTACTGCCAAATTATTGCCGGTGAAAGTCCTTGTCACAAGATTTATGAGGATGATCAAGTTTTAGCTTTCCTGGATATTCACCCACTTAATCCAGGCCACACTTTATTGGTACCTAAAAAGCACGCTGAACATTTATTAGAAAGCTCTTTAGAAGATGCAGTAGCTTTAATTTCTGCAGCCAAGAAAATTGTTCCGGCCATTATGGCTAGTGTTGGCGCTCAGGGGTGCAATGTCACTTTTAATATTGGTCATTCCGCTGGGCAAGTGGTTTTTCATACTCATCTTCATGTTATTCCTCGTTATGATAACGATGGTTACAAACCATGGGTAAATAGTGGTGAAGAAACCGATGGTTTGGAATCAATTGCTGAGAGGATTAGAGATTCGATGTAGAGGTATGCTCGAAAAATGGCAAAAAATCTCTTCAGAAGTTTTTCATGAAAATAAATGGTGGAAGGGAATTCATGATCGTTTTCGTTTACCTAACGGTAAAGAAGGCGATTATTTTTACATGTCCAAGTTAGATCCGGTAGCCATTATTGCCGTTGATAATGATGGAAAAATTTTAATGCACAAACAATATCGTTATTTGTTTGATAAAGAAAGCTTAGAGGTTCCTTGTGGCAGTAGTAAACCCGGTCAAACAGTTGAAGAAGCAGCCTTGGCTGAATTAGCCGAAGAAACTGGTTTTCGTCCAAGAAAAATAAAAAAAATCGGTCAGTTTTCCTCCGCCAATGCTCTTATGACCGAAACTTGTAATATTTTTTTGGCTAGCGAGCTGGAACCATTTCAGGCTGAAAAAGACGAAACTGAGGATTTTGAATCCTTTAAATTAACACCAGAAGAAATTGATTTAGCTATAGCTAGTGGCGAAATTTGGTGTGGTTTTACCATTGCCGCTTGGACACTGGCTAAACCATATTTAAAAAATAACCCTTCAACCCCTTCTGCCTCTTAGTCCCTTTAAGCCCCTTCATTCTATGAAATTACTAATCACTGGTGGTGCCGGTTTCATTGGTTCAAATTTTGTTCACTATACCTTGGAACATTATCCGGAATATGAAATTACCGTGGTTGATGCTTTAACTTACGCTGGTAACAAAAATAATCTGGCGGCTCTTGATGACAAAATTAAGTTTGTCGAAGGTAATATTTGTGACACTGAACTAATGGATCGTCTGGTTAGTGAAAATGATATTGTCGTTCATTTTGCCGCCGAAACTCATAATGATAATTCGTTAGTTAATCCCTGGCCGTTTATTCAAACTAACATTATTGGTACTTTTACGATTTTGGAAGCCGTACGTAAACACAATAAACGTTTGCATCACATTTCCACTGATGAAGTTTTTGGTGATTTGGAACTTGATGACCCTAATCGTTTTAACGAAACCACACCTTATAATCCTTCCAGTCCGTATTCCGCGGCTAAGGCCAGTTCTGACCATTTGGTGAGAGCTTGGATCCGCTCTTTCGGTGTTCAAGCCACAATTTCTAATTGTGCCAATAATTATGGCCCGTATCAACACGTGGAAAAATTTATTCCGCGCCAGATTACTAATATTTTGAACGAAGAAAAACCACGTCTTTACGGAGCTGGCCTGAATGTTCGTGATTGGATTCATGTTGACGATCACAATAGTGCTGTTCATCTTATTTTACAAAAAGGAAAGATTGGTGAGACTTACATTGTTGGTGCTGATAACGATCATACTAATAATAAAATGATCATTGAGATGATTTTGGAACTTATAGGTAAGCCTAAGGATTGGTACGACCATGTTACTGATCGTCCCGGTCATGATATGCGTTATGCTATGGATTCCCGAAAATTACGTGAGGAGCTTGGTTGGCAACCGCAATACACCGATACTCAAGGTATGCGTCGCGGGTTGGAACAGACTATTGAATGGTACAAACAAAATCAAGATTGGTGGCGGCCGTTAAAGGAGGCAGTGGAAGCTAAATATCGAGCAGCTGGTGAAAGGGTCTTACCACTCCCCTAAACCCCACCCCTGGGTTCTCGTGTTTACCCCACCCCTGGCCCCCCTGTATAACAAAATAGTTGGTTATACAGGGGAGGGGTAACAACATCTTTATGCGTAATAAATCTTTGGTAAATAGATTTGTTCAAAAAACTACTAGACAGTTGTTAAGAAATAATCCAACAAAAGCCGAACAGTTATTGTGGCAGGAGTTGCGAGGTGAAAAACTAGGAGTAAAATTTATTAGACAATACGGGATTGAAAAATATATTGTCGATTTCTGTTGTCGAGATAAAAAGTTTATTATTGAAATCGATGGTAGTATTCATGATATAAGTGAAGTGTGTGAAAACGATCAGGTAAGAGCAGAACGATTGGAGGAGCTTGGTTATAAAATAATGCGTTTTAGTAATAATGATATAATTGTTAATATCTCAAAAGTTCTTAATGAGATAAAACAAAATCTTTAATTTTTATCTCCAAACCCCTCCCTTGTATGTCTTGCGTTTTTCTAGCATACAGGGGAGGGGCCAGGGGTGGGGTAATATGAACTCAAATTTTTTAGGCGTCAAAATTATTCCTCTAAAGCGTTGGGAAGATCAACGTGGTTGGTTATCCGAACTTTGGCGAGTCGATGAAATCGCCGCTGAGGAAGTACCACTTATGACTTATATTTCGTTGACTAAGCCAGGTGTTGTTCGTGGACCACACGAGCATGTACATCAGACTGATTTATTCGGCTTTGTTGGACCATCGACTTTTGAATTGACTATTTGGGATAATCGCAAAGATTCGCCGACTTTTGGTCAACAAGAAAAACATTTAGGTGGATCTGATGAACCTTTTGTGGCCATAATTCCACCGGGTGTGGTTCATGGTTATAAAAATGTTGGCGAAATCGATGGTATGGTAGTAAATTGTGCCAACAAACTCTACAAGGGTCCGGGCAAGGTTGAGGAAGTTGATGAAATTCGTCATGAGGTTGATCCTAATAGTGTTTTTAAAATCTAGTGATTTAAGTCGTGGAGTCGCGGAGTGGTGGAGTGTTGGAAGCTAGATTATTTTAAGTAATAAAAATTCCTCAACTACACGACTCCAAGACTCCATAACTCCAAGACTTTATGAAAATAGTAATCCTCGGTGCTAAAGGTATGCTGGGTCAAGAATTGGCCAAGGTTTTTGCTGATCAAGAAGTTTTGGCTTGGGATCGGGAAGATTGTGATATCCTCGATTTCGAAGTGACAAAAAAGAAGATAAACGAAGCTGTGCCCGATTTGATCATTAATGCTACAGGTTATAATAACGTTGATAAAGCTGAAGGTGAGGGAAAAGAAATATCTTTTAAACTTAATGCCGAGGCACCAGAAAATTTGGCGCGGATCGCCAAAGATTTAGGCGCGGCCTTTGTAAATTATTCGACTGATTATGTTTTTTCCGGTGACGGAACAGAAGGGTATACTGAAGACTTGCCACTTTCACCAGTCTCTGAATACGGAAAATCCAAAGCCGAAGGCGAGCGTTTGATTCAAGAAGTTGGTGGTAAGTTTTATATTATTCGTCCCTCAAGGATTTTTGGTAATATGGGAACTGGTGAGGGTGTAAAAGAAAGTTTTGTTGATTTAATGATTCGTTTGTCGGCTGAGAAAAATGAATTTAATATGGTTGATTCTGAAATGACTTCACCGACTTACGCGCCAGACTTGGCTAAAAGGACCCGTGAAATTATTGAAAATTATCCGCCGGGTATTTATCACGGTACGAATAGTGAAGCTTGTACCTGGTATGGTTTTGCCAAAGAAATTTTTCGGCTCATTGGTCATGAAGACATTAAGTTAAATCCTGTTCCTAGCGATTTTTATCCGCGTCCAGCCAAGCGTCCGGCTTGTTCAACTCTAATAAACACAAAATTACCGCCAGCCAGGTCTTGGCAAGCCGCTCTTAGTGAATACTTAGCCAAATAAAAGGCCGGGGGACCCCCGGTTTTTAGTTTGACTAACCTATCTCTATTGAGTAAATTAATAACATTAACCATCCAAACCCTTTAACCCCTTATTTCTCTTAGTCCCCTTAAACCCCTTTTATGAAAGCCTTAATCGCCGCCGGTGGCCATGCCACTCGGTTTCGCCCCCTAACATGGTCAATTAACAAGCATTTATTGCCTTTGGCTGGCAAACCAATGCTTTTTTACCCTATTGAAAATGTGGTTGCGGCCGGGGTTAAGGAAATTGCCATTAATATTAATCCCGGTGATAAAGAAGTTCAGGAAGTTGTGGGTAACGGATCTCGTTGGGGGGTTAATATTACTTATATTGAACAACAGGGTGGACCTCGAGGTATTGCTCACGCAGTCTATAATGCCCGTGATTTTTTGGGTGAAGAAGAACCGTTTATTTTCCATCTTGGTGATAACATCTTTCGTGCCGGAATAAAAAATATTGTTGATCGTTTTACTAAAGAAAATTTGCACTGCGCTCTAACTCTTTCTCGAGCGCCTAACTTGACGGAACTTGGTGTGGCTGCTTTTGATTCCAATGGAAAATTGATTCGGGTTATTGAAAAGCCCAAAGATCCGCCAAGTGATTTGGCAGTGACAGGTGTTTATGTTTATGACAAAAATTTCTTTGAGGCCTTTCGACATATACAACCCTCGGCTCGTGGCGAGTATGAAATTTCCGATATTCATACCTGGCTCATTGAAAATGGTTTTAAGGTTGGTTACGACGTTGTTGATGGTTGGTGGAAAGACCCGGGTCGTCCGGCTCAGCTTTTGGAAGGAAATATTTTAGCCATGAATACTTTGTCCCAAGATAGTTATGTTATTGAAGGCGAAGTTGATAAAGCGGCTCAAATTCACGGTTTGGTTAAGGTAGAGAAGGGGGCAAAAATCGGACCCAATGTTTTAATTCGTGGCCCGGTGGTAATTGGTGAAAATGCTGAAATTAATAATGCTTTTATTGGGCCGTTTACAACCATTGGTGTTGGTTGCGTAATTGATGGCGCAGAAATCGAACACTCGGTTATTCTTGATAATGCTATAGTAAAAAATATTGGTCGCATTGATGGTTCATTGATTGGTCGCAATGTTACGGTTTCAGCTAAAACTTCTTCTTTGCCGATTAGCGGTCATCGAATTTTTGTTGGTGACAATTCCTTCGTTGAATTGTAAATTATGGGTAATCCGCAAATCAGTTTAATTATTCCATCGTTTAACACACGAGAGATTCTTAAAAATAATTTGGTCTCGCTTTTTAAAATTAGCGAGTCTTTTTCTTTCGAGGTAATTGCTGTTGATAATGGTTCTAATGATCGTAGTGCGGCAATGGTTCGTGAAGAGTTCCCTCAAGTTCATTTGATTCAAAACGATTGGAACAGTGGTTTTGCTCATGCTGTCAATCAGGGTTTGCGGGCCGCCAAAGGCGAAGTTTTTATTCTCTTAAATACCGATATGGTGGTTGGGGAGGATGTTTTGAAAAAGACCTTTGAAATTTTAATCAACCAAAAAGAAATCGGGGTTTTAGGGGTGAGACTTTTGAAAGAAGATGGAACGGTTTTGTCCTCGGTTAGGCGTGATCCTGATTTTTGGAGTCAGTTGGCAATTCTTTTTAAGTTACCGCATTTTTTTAAATTGAAATCCATTGAACATTATCTGGCTAAAGATTTTAATTACGAAAAATCTGGTGAGGTAGAACAAGTACGTGGTTCGTTTTTTGCCTTTCGCCGCGACGTTCTGGAAAAAGTTGGTTTTTTTGATGAAAAGAATTTTTTCTTTTGGTTTGAGGAAGTTGATTTTTGTCGTCGGGTTAGACAGGCTGGTTATAAGGTTTGGTATGAGGCTGGTGTAAGTGGTCTTGATTTGGTTGGCCGGTCAGTTAAACAACTTTCTCTTGGAAAAAAACAAGCGATTTTTTTTCGTAGTTTGGCCAATTATTTTTTTAAGTGGCATTCTTGGTGGCAAGGTGCAGTCTTTTTCTGTCTGCGTTTTCCACTTGTTACTTTGGCTTATTTGGTTGATTTCTTTTTATGAAATACGACGCCGCCATCATTACTGTGATTAAAGACAGTTTAGACGAATTGTGTTTATCATCTATTCGTTCTTTTTTGGATTCGACTGATTTAAAGGTGGCTTTTGTTTTGGTTGATAATGCCTCGCAAAAGTTTGATGCTCACGCTTTGGTTAAACAAATTTTACCAGAAGCGATTGTTATTTTGCGCGAGAAGAATTATGGCTTTGGTCATTCGTGTAACCGCGGGGCAACCGAAGTTGAAGCTGATTATTATTTTTTTCTTAATCCCGATACGGCTATAACCAATCATGTTTTTTTGCACCAACTGATTGATTTTATGAAAGCTTGCCCAGCCGCTGGTATTGTTGCGCCACGTTTGCTTTATCCTGACGGAAGAATTCAAGAAACTTGTCGACGTTTTCCGTATTGGTATGCGCCGATCGCTCAGAGAACCTCCTTTTTGCCAGTTAAAAAAAATCGTCAACATCGTCATCGTTTTTTGATGGAAGATTTTGATCACGCTCGATATCGTCTAGTCGATTGGGTTCAGGGTTCGGCTTTTATGATCGAAGGAAAACTTTTTCATGATTTAGGCGGCTTTGATCCAAGATTTTTCATGTATTATGAAGATGTTGATTTATGTCGGCGTTGTTGGGAAAAAGGGCGGCCGGTATATTATGTTCCAACCGCAGAAATTCAGCATAGCTACCGAAAAGAATCAGCTGATGGGCAAGGGATTTTTAACAGTTTGTTAAAAAATCGAATGACTCGAGCTCATATTTTTAGTTGGCTTAAATATTCTTTAAAATGGCTTGGTAAAAAAATATGAGTTTTCCCAAAGTTGCCGTCCAAATTTTGCTTTATGTTACGCCACCAGAAGAATTTGATCGTTTAATGAGTTCGCTTGAAACCGTTAATTATCCAAAAGATTGTTGGAAAATTGTTTTGGTTAAAAATTATTCCGATAAAGCCTTAACTCCCTCAGAGTATGTTCGTGAAAAATGGTTGGTTAAGGTTGGTAAAACCTTGCCGGAGGTAGTTTTTTATGAGCAATCACCAAATTTGGGTTTTGCTGGTGGTCATGTTAAGGCTGAAGAATTATCTCGGTCTTGGCAACCAGATTATTTATATCTTTTAAATGATGATGCTTGGGTAGCACCTGATTTTTTGGTTCAAGCTGTTACTTTGGCTGAAGAAAAAAAGAATACTGCTTTGGTTCAGTCTTTGGTTATGCTCGATGATGGTGAGCGAGTTAATTCGGTTGGTAATGCCATGCATTTTTTGGGTTTTGGTTTTACTATTGGACATCGTCAATTGCCTCACGAAATTAAAGACGATTTACCGATGTTCTATACAAGTGGGGCCGGTTTGTTAGTACGATCTTCAATTTTACAAAAAATTAGCGGTTTGTTTGAGTCTTTTTACGGTTCTTACCACGAGGATTTAGATTTAAGTTGGCGCGCTCGTTTAGCTGGTTATGATATTGTTATGGCTCCAGACTCCAAAATTTTTCATCATTACGAATTTTCTAAAAGTATCAAAAAGTTTTACTTCATGGAGCGCAATCGCCATCTGACAAATTTGGTTAATTATAAATGGCCAACGCTTTTATTGTTCGCCCCAGCCGCTTTTGTTATGGAAGTAGGAACACTGGTTTTCTCTTTCAGATCCGGTTGGTGGAAAGAAAAATTACGTTCATATCTTTATTTCCTCCGTCCAGCTACTTGGCTTTGGGTTTTTCACCGTCGCGCCCAGGTTCGAAAGTTCCGTGTTAAAACCGATCGCGAGATGATGAACTTTATGACTGGCAAAATAGTTAATCAGGAAGTTGATAATCCAATCATGAAATATTTGGTTAATCCGGTGATGGAAGTTTATTTTTGGTTTTTGAAGCTGGTGGTGAGGTGGTGAATGGTTAGTAAAAACGTAAAAGCGTAAAAACGTAAATTTGTTTTTTGTAGTAAAAAAATAAACCCAGGCCGTGAGGCTTGGGTTTTGAAGTCGTGGAGACTGTCAGGTGATCATCTTGATTATCTGAATGGCTTCTATGATGGCAACGAAGATTCCGCCGACGGCTGCAGCGAAAGGGATAATATTTGGTTTACCCATTCTTACGAAGATGAACCGATTAACGTAGGCGGAAATACCACCGGTGAAGATGAGTACTGCCACCAATAAATTGTGAGGAACTACCGAAGTCACGACCAAACCAAGCAAGATCATGCCCGCGATCTGCATGAAGGAACAGATCAGGATGAGGATGTTGAGATTCCTGGTTTTTTCTGTCGGGGATTCCATTGGAATTCTCCAAGTTGAGGTTATGTTGAATGCTGCAATGTGGACTAAAAAGGATATTATAAAAATAACCTTTTGTCAATCTTTCTATAACAAAAAACGGCTTTTTATGGCCGTTTTTTCAAATTTTATATTTATAAACCCTGATTATTCCACCAGCTTCCTTTCGAATAAGCCTGTGTTATCGTCCTTTGTTCCAAAAAGATAAATGGTTTTTCCGTTTTCTGTGGTGGCAAAAGTTTCGATTTTTTCAAAAGCGGCTAAGGTCCAAATTTGTCGCTGGCCACCGCGGTTATCAAGTTCGACAGCAAAAAGGTTTTTATTATCGGTAAAAAATATGTCTTGACCAGAAGTATGCCAGGCCGCTCCGCTAATCGATACGCTTAAGCGAGTTAGAAGTTCATCGGTCAGATTTTCGGCGTCAAAGATGTGTAGTTCAAAATCAGAAGCGTAAAGAAGTTGTTTTTTGTTTTGCGGATTCCAGGCTACAGATAAAGCCGAAGTGTTTAAAAGAATTGGTTGATCAACACCGCGATCATCAATTAAAAGTATTTTGTTTCTGTTTTGATCATGTAAAAGAACAAAAGATGGCGGGGCTGGTAAAAATTCGTATTGGCCAGAAGGAATTATAGCCAAAATAGTTTCTTGTTCATTTTGATTTCGATTTACTAAATTGGTTTGTCCAACGGTTTCTTTAATAAATAAAAACTGATTTTCGTCTCTCTTCCAGGTTAAAAAAGGGTTGTCGGAAAGAGTTTCACTTTCCCCGTTTTGTTTAACTGAACGCCAAACAATTTGAGAATTTTTTGTTTCTTTTATAATTAAAGTTTCTTTGTCAAAAAGTGACCAAGAGAGGGAAATTGTTTCAAAATCAGTTTTTGGTAAACGAAGTAATAATTTTTCTTCGCCAGACGATAAAAGTTTGAACCATATCTCCAGCCAGCCTTCAGTCGATAAAGCAAAAGCGATTTTTTCGCCGTTTGTATCAAGGGCATAGACTGAATATTCAGTGTCAATTTTTACTGTCGATTCACTGTCTAAAAAAAGTTCGGCTTTTTGCACAAAAGAGGTTTCGTTTTCTTTTACCTCGAGTTTCTTTTCCCATGGTAAATATCCAGTTTTTACAAAACTAATAACATGTTCACCAGGCATGATGTTTTTTATGACTGTGTTGGTTTTTTGTTTAGTATCAGTATTGTCGATGAAAATATTTGCCCCTTTAGGTTCTGAGGAAAGGGAAAAAAGACCGGTTTTTACTAAAGTCATTCTTTGTGAGTTTATTCGAAATCCAGCTGTATACAAAACTACAATAGGGGCGGAAATTAAAAATAACCCTAAGAAAATCAAGAAAATTACGTTTCTAGCTCTTTTATTCATAATTGTTTCTATTGTAACCAAAAAACCCGTCAAAGTCACTAATAGCCAACTTTTAATCTTTTTTCCACTCCCCAATAGCTTTAATTTCTGATATTCTATTATCCGATATGTCTTTTTCGTCAAAATTAAAATCTCGTCATTTTTCTCCGGTTGTTATACCGCCAGTCCTTTTGGCTGGTATAGTTGTGGCTTTTATCGTTGGCTTATTGCTTGGTCGGCAACAAGGTATTCGTTCGGTGGTGCCGGTTGGTGAGGGAAAAATCGAAAATATCAGCAGTCCATCATCTCTTCCAAAAAATTTAGACTTCGATCAATTTTGGGATATTTGGAATTTTGCTAAGGAGAATTATTATAAACAACCGGTTTCAGATGAAGATTTGTTTTATGGTTCTATTAAAGGAATGATGGCTGGTTTAGACGATCCTTATTCTACTTTTTTTGATCCCGAAGAAGCTAAAGAATTTGGTGAGACTTTAAACGGTACTTTTGAAGGTATTGGTGCACAAATAGATGCTGATGAAAATGGTCAGCTGGTTATTGTCGCACCTTTGCCAGAAAGTCCGGCCGAAACTGCTGGGCTTAGGCCAGGCGATAAAATTTTGGCTATTGATGGAATCGAAACCATGGGCATGAGTGTCGACGAAGCGGTAAATAAAATTCGTGGCCCAAAAGATTCAACGGTTACACTTATTATCACTCGCAACGGTTTAGATTCGGCTATGGAAGTTCCGATTACTCGAGATACAATTTCTGTTGATAGTGTTAAGTTGGAAATGCGTGATGATGGTTTGGCGGTTATTTCAATTTATTTCTTTGGTGACGACACGGCGAATTTGTTTACAGCCGCGGTTAATGACGTTTTAACCCAGGGTGCCAAAGGAATAATTCTCGATCTGCGCAGTAATCCAGGTGGTTTGCTTGATGTGGCGATTGATATTGGCAGTGCTTGGATTGGTCAGGATACAGTGGTTATTCAAAGTACTCGTGATAAAAAACAAGCCTTTGTTGGTTCTGGTAACGCAAGGTTAACTGATATTTCGACTGTGGTTTTGGTTGATGGTGGTTCGGCCTCGGCTTCAGAAATTGTGGCCGGTGCTTTGCAGGATTATGGTTTTGCTCAACTTGTCGGCACCCAGACTTTTGGTAAAGGTTCGGTGCAAGATTATCGGGAATTAGAAGATGGCTCGGCCTTTAAAATAACCACTGCCGAATGGTTGACCCCAAAAGAACGTTCTATTAATCATGTGGGAATTACTCCTGATGTGGTGGTTGAATATACTCAAGCCGATGCTGATGCTGATATTGATCCGCAAATGAATAAAGCCATGGAATTATTGTTAAAAGGGCTTGAAGGGGAATAAGTGAATGAAGGAGAATATGATGAAACAAATTCAAAATCAAAAAGCAAAACACGAAATTTCAGCCGGTGGTTTGGTTTTTAAACGAGCTGGTCGTGAAGTGGTTTTTGCCATGATTAAAGATCCTTATGGTAAATGGACTTTTCCTAAAGGTCATCTTGAGCTAGGTGAGGCAATCGAGGAAGCGGCAGCCAGGGAAACTATAGAAGAACTTGGTCTTGAAGAAATTCGTTTGCTTGAACCGTTAGGAAAAATTGACATTTGGTTTCGTGATCAACATATTAAAAAAGGCCAACTGATCCATAAAGATATTTACTTTTTTTTATTTTCCGCACCGATCAATGCTAAATTAAGTCCACAGGTTTCAGAATATTTATCAGAGGCAGATTGGGTGTTGGCGGCCGATCTTCTTAAAAAATCTGATTATAAAGATTTGTTACCAATTATAAATCAAGCTTTAAAAATAATTAAAACTTACCGAATATGAAAGTCGTTTTATTAAGAGACGTAATGTCTTACGGTAAGGAGGGTGAAACTATCGAAGTGCCTGACGGTTATGCGCGAAACTTTTTGTTTCCGCAAAACTTGGCTATTCAGGCCACGACTCAAGCCATGACAATGGCTAAGGCCAAAAAAGATAAAAAAGAAAAAGAACAAAAGAAAGGTTTAAAAGAAGCTGGTCGTTTAGCCGGCGCTCTTGATGATTTGGAAGTTGAAGTTAAAGTTAAAGTAAACGAAGCCGGAACGCTTTATGCGGCCGTATCAAATAAAGATATTGCCGATGCGGTTAAGGAAGCCGGGGTAAAGATCGATCCTGATTGGGTTGAATTTGCTGCACCAATAAAAGAAACTGGCGCTTTTGAAGTTATGGTCAATTTACCGCATGGCTTTGAAGCCAAACTTAATGTCAATGTCGAACCTAAATAACAATCTCCGGGGAAGTCTCTCCGGGTTTTAAATTTTAATCAATTAAGTATGTCGCAAAAAAGTTTTAAAACCAAATATATTTTTGTAGTCGGTGGTGTTATGTCTTCGGTTGGTAAAGGTGTGGCCGCGGCTTCGATTAGTAAAATTTTGCAGTCCAAAGGTTACCGAGTAGCTAATATTAAGTGCGACATGTATGTAAATATTGATGCCGGTACTATTCGTCCAGCTGAGCATGGTGAGGTATTTGTTGGTGAGGACGGTGTTGAGGCTGATCAAGATTTGGGTAATTATGAAAGATTTACCGATCAAATTTGTACTCGTGATAATTACATTACAACCGGTCAAGTTTATTTGGAGGTGATTCGTCGTGAACGTAATTTAGAATTTAAAGGTGAGGATGTTGAAGTTGTACCGGATATTCCCAACGAAATAATTCGTCGCATTAAACTTTGTCAACAAAAAAATAATGCCGAGATTGTGGTTGTGGAATTTGGCGGTACAGTTGGCGAATATCAAGTTTTGCTTTTTTTGGAAGCGGCCCGCATGATGAAAATGAAAGATCCGGAAAATGTTTTTTCGATTATGGTCAGCTATTTACCAACCCCAAGTTTATTGGGCGAGCCAAAGTCTAAACCAACTCAATATGCCATTCGCACTTTGAATTCGGCTGGTTTGAATCCTGATTTTATTTTATGTCGCAGCGATCGTCCGGTTACCGATTCAATTAAAAACACCATTAGCAATGTTTGCAGTTTGCCAAAAGAAAGAATAATTTCTGCTCCGGATGTCAGTTCTATTTATGATGTGCCGGTTAATTTTGAAGCTGAAAAATTAGGTGCGATTTTTTTGAAAGCTTTTGGTTTGAAAGCTAGAAAAAATGATTTGCAAGATTGGCAAAATTTGTCAAAGAAAATAAAGGGTTTAAAAAAAGAGGTAACTATTGCAATTGTTGGAAAATACTTCAATTTTAAATCCTGTCGTGACACTTATATTTCGGTTATCGAATCAATTAATCATGCAGCTTGGTTTAATGACCGTGCACCGAAAATTATTTGGTTGGATTCAGAAGAATTTGAAAAAGATCCGAAAAAACTTAACGAGTTGGCCAAGGTTGACGGTATTGTCGTGCCGGGTGGTTGGGGATCACGTGGTGTGGAGGGTATTATTATGGCTATAAAGTTTGCTCGTGAGCATAAAAAACCTTATTTGGGTTTGTGTTATGGTATGCAATTGGCTTGTGTTGAATTTGCTCGTAATATTTTAAATAAAAAAGAAGCCAATACAGTGGAAATCAATTCAAAAACTCCTGATCCGATTATTCGCATTAATCCTAATCAAGCGGAAAATGTTAAACACAATCGTTACGGCGGAACCTTGCGTTTGGGTGCTTATAATTGTCTGTTGAAAAAAGATACGAAAACCGCCAAAGCTTACGGTCTGGAAAAAATCAGCGAACGTCATCGCCATCGTTATGAATTTAATAATGACTACCGTGAAGTTATAGAAAAAGCTGGTTTAAAAATTGTGGGTGTTAATCCAGAAGCTGATTTAGTAGAAATCGTTGAACTTGAAAAACATCCATTTTTTGTCGGTGTTCAATTTCATCCTGAATTTAAGTCCAGGCCCCTTCATCCTCATCCTTTGTTTAAAGCTTTTATAAAGGCTTGCTTGTAATTAATTATTAATTTTATTTATGTTAAACTTTGGTATGAAAGCCGGTCGGGAATTTTTACATGATTCGCTCGGCGAAGGTAAAACAAAAGTCGATTTTGCTCGTTTAGAGTATGAACCTTTTGACAAAGCTGTAGCCGAAGCCAAGAAAAAAAATGAACAAGAAGGTAAAGATCCGACGAATCCGGAAAAAGAGTTGTCTAAAGATCTTTTGTTGGCCTTAAAAGAAAAATTAGGTCTTGAGGGAAAAGAGAACTCTGATAGTCTAACCTTTTACTCAGCTCGAGATACAGTTCTTCAAAAATTTCATGGAGTTGACGCTTGGTTTGAAAAAGTTACTGACGAGGGTCGCGTTGTTTCCGTAACAATAGATCTTACGACAAATGTAGAAGACGCCAAACTTGGAAATATTAATAAGGCAGATATAATTATAGTTAATACGGAAGACAAAAGTATTTTAGGAAAAGAGGATAAGGTTGGTAGGGACAATGGTGGTGATTCGGTGGTGTTTTACGCCTCGGTTGGTGATCCAGAAGAAAAAGATTATGTTGGGTGGGTGGATGAAATAGCTATTTTGATTTCTCAAGTCTTTAAAGAAAAAGAGGCGAATTTATTAAAAAAAGCTGCTTAGGCTGAATTTTTGTTTAATTCCACCTTTGTTTCTTGACATTTATTAGGCTTTTCGCTATATTATTGGCACTAAATAATAGATTAACCGAATCCTTAAATTTAGAGTTTTAAGTTTAGGATTTGGGATTTTCCACAAAGTTTATGGCTCATAAAAAGGCGGCCGGCTCTACCTCGCTCGGTCGTGATTCACAAGGACAACGTTTAGGTACCAAAATTGGCGATGGTCAAAAGACCCACGCCGGTCAAGTTATTGTTCGTCAACGTGGTACAAAAATCCACCCGGGCGCCAATGTCCGTCGTGGTAAAGATGATACTTTGTATGCCGCAGTTGATGGCATTGTTAAGTTCATGAAAAAAAAGGCTAAAAATTTTCATGGCATTCTTCAGCTTCGTACTTACGTTCGGGTTGAATCTTCAAAGTAAAAATGTAAAATTGGCCTCGTAATAGGGTTTAGTAAAAACGTAAAAGTCATAAAAGCCGTAAATTTACGGCTTTTATGTTTTTTACCCGACAGTTGCCATGTTTACGTTTTTACGCTTTTACACTTTTACGTTTTTTACACAAAGTCCTTATTCCGCTATAATTAAAAACACTATGAAGGAATCAATCGAAATTATTTTAGCAACTGAAATTCGCCCTATGTTAGAGCATGACGGAGGCGGTATTGAGTTAGTAGATGTTGACGAAATTAGCGGGGAAGTAAAAGTTAAACTTGTTGGTGCTTGCCATGGTTGTCCTTTTGCGGCTATAACGTTAAAAACCAGGGTTGAAGATTTACTAAAACAAAAAATTTCCGGTGTCACCTCAGTTATTGCTGTTGATTAAAGTTATGTCACGACTGTTTCATATTCGTCGAACTAATATTGAGTCTTTCAAGACGACTTGGAAAAATTCAAAAGTTTTTCGACTTTGTTTTATTTTTTCGTGGATTGTTTGGTTGTTAATTTTGATCGCGCCAATCCTTCGTTTGTTACCCACAGCCGAAGGTGGAAAATATATTCCACTTCATTACAATGTTTTTTTTGGAGTTGATAAATTTGGTCCGTGGTATATGGTTTTTCAGCTACCATTTTTTGGTTTTTTAATTATTTTAATAAACAGTCTTTTTTCTTTTAGATTTTTTGAAAAAGAAAGAGTCTTGTCAATATTCTTAATTGTGGCAGCTTTACTGTTTCAAGTAATGCTTCTCGCAGCCATGTATTTTGTTATCTTATTGAATCTATGACCCTTGAATCATTCGAATTAGTTAGAATTTTAGTTTTGACAACCTCGGCTTTTATTTTAGCTGTTGCCTTGACACCTGTTTGGACGCATATTCTTTATAAATACAAATTAGGCAAACGTATTCGTAATGCTGGTGACACGCCGATTTTTTCCATGATGCATGCCAAAAAAGCTGGTACACCAACTATGGGTGGAGTTTTAATTTGGGTGGTAACATTTGTTTTGGCAATAAGCTTGCTTTATTTTTCTCAATTGTTTCCAGATTCCTGGTTTGGTCAGTTTAGTTTTTTAACTCGGGCTCAGACTCTTCTGCCTTTGGGGGCTTTGATTGCTTCAGCTTTTGTTGGTTTACTTGACGATTATTTAAACGTTCGTGGTTTTGGTCCGAAAGGCGGTGGCTTACGTATGCGTCACCGATTTTTAATTTTTTTGGCTATTGCCGTAATTGGTGCTTTGTGGTTTTCGCTTAAACTTGATTGGGATTTGTTTCATATTCCTTTTGTCGGCGATTTTAATATTGGTTGGTGGTATTTTCCTTTCTTTGTCTTTGTTGTAGTAGCCACGGCTTTTTCTGTTAACGAAACTGACGGACTTGATGGTTTGGCTGGCGGAACGTTACTTACTTCGTTTGGGGCTTTTGCTATTATTTCTTTTGCTCAAGGCAAATATGATCTGGCGGTTTTTTGTGGAGTTATTATTGGCGCTTTGCTAGCTTTTTTATGGTTTAATATCAACCCGGCTCGTTTTTTTATGGGCGATACCGGATCAATGGCCTTGGGTGTTACTTTGGCTCTGGTCGCTTTACTTACCAATTCAGCCTTGTTATTACCAATTATTGGATTAGTTTTTGTTATCGAGTCTTTCTCCGTTATTATTCAGCTTTTTTGGCGTAAAGTTTTTCAACACAAATTATTTTTATCCACACCGATTCATCATCATTTAGAAGCTAACGGTTGGTCAGAACCAAAAATTGTCATGCGTTTTTGGGTTATCTCAATTGTTTCTTCAGCCTTAGGTGTTTCGTTGTCCTTGCTTGATGCCCTAATGAAATAATATGGCTACGGCGCGTTCGGTTAAATCATTAGACTATCGTTTTTTGGCAATTGTTGGCGCGCTTTTGTTGATCGGGCTCATTATGTTGGCTTCAGCTTCGGGTCCGATCGGTTATGCTAAGCAAGGCGGTGACAGTTTGTATTATGTTAAACATCAACTAATCATGGGATTTTTGCCAGGATTATTTAGTTTATACGTTTTTAGCAAAATACCGTATACTTTTTGGAAAAAACATTCCTGGAAAATGTTGATAGGCAGTGTTGTTCTTTTGGTTATGGTTTTTATTCCTGGCGTTAATTCAGATTTCGGAACTTCACGCAGTTGGGTGAATTTTTTTGGGCTTTTTTCTTTTCAACCAGCTGAAGTAGTAAAACTGACTTTTCTTTTTTATTTAGCGGCTTGGCTGGAAAAATTAGGAGCTTATGGAGTAAAAGATTTTCACGGTGGTTTTATACCATTTATGTCGGTTTTGGGTTTGATAGCCTTGCTTATAATTTTGCAGCCAGATACTGGCACGTTGTTTATTATTTGTGCCATGGCTGTAAGTATGTATTTTGCCGCTGGCGCTTCGTGGTCACATCTCGGAGTTATTTTTTTAAGTGGAATAGCTGCCTTTGGTCTTTTGATCGCTGTAGCACCATATCGAGCAGCACGTTTTACAACTTTTTTATATCCAGAGCTTGATCCTCAAGGAATCGGTTATCATATCAACCAAGCATTGTTGGCAATCGGTTCGGGTGGTTTTTTTGGATTAGGCTACGGAAATTCACGTCAGAAATTTGAATACTTACCGGAAGTTGCTAATGATTCCATTTTTGCTGTGATCGCTGAAGAAATGGGTTTTGTTTTTTCTGTGTTGTTAGTTTTGTTGTTTCTTTGGTTTTTTCTCAGAGCTATAAAAATTGCCGCTAATACTCCTGATGCTTTTGGAAAATACGTTGTTGTTGGCATTGCTTCGTGGATTGGTATTCAAGCCATAGTTAACATTGGATCGATGGCTGGTATAATGCCCATGACTGGCGTTACTTTGCCGTTCATGAGTTATGGCGGCACTTCATTGGCTATTTCTATGGCGGCCATTGGTGTGGTTTTAAATATTTCTAGATACGGAACACATCCGCTTTCATCGAGGTGGCCGTAATGTAATTGTCTGAACTGGGATTTTTAGGATTAAAGGATTGTGAGGATTTTGGTTTTAACGTCGTCTAAATCTCGATAATCCCAGAATCCAATAAATCCCAGTTCAGACAATAATGACGCTGTAGTTTTATAATCTTACGATTTATACAATATGAAAAAAATAATGTTTTGCGGCGGGGGAACTTTAGGGCCAGTAACACCTTTGTTGGCAGTAATAGAAGCTTGGCGAAAAAAAGATACTTCGACTGAGTTTGTTTTTGTTGGTACACCTCATGGTCCGGAAAGGGAACTAATGGCCAAAGAGCAAATCGAATTTCATTGTTTGCCTGAAGCAAAGTTGGTTCGCTATCCAAGTTTGGAATGGTTTTTTTTGCCATTTCGTTTATTGGCTGCTTTGTATGCTGCCTGGTTTCTTTTAAAAAAAGAAAAACCAGCTTTAATTGTTTCTGCTGGTGGTTATACTTCAGTTCCACTTATAATTATCGGCTGGTTTTTAAGAATTCCCTCATTAATTCACCAGCAAGATGTTCAGGCTCTTTTGTCGAATAAATTATCAGCTCCGTTTGCTGTGGTTGTAACTGTGGCTTGGGAAAGACTGTTGAAGGATTTCTCAAAAGCAAAGTTGGTTGGTAATCCGGTTCGCCAAGCTTTTTTGTCTGCCAATAAAGATGAAGCAAAAAAACATTTTGGTCTGGTGGAAAGCAAACCGACAGTCTTAGTGCTTGGTGGTGGCACAGGTTCTTTGTGGCTTAATGAAAATATTGGTGCTATTACTGACGATCTTTTGGTTTCAGCTAATTTGATTCACCTAACTGGGAAGGGAAAGATGGTTGAGAAAAAAACAGTTGATGGTTACAAGGCTTTTGAGTTGTTGACCGATGAAATGCCTTTAGCTTTCGCGGCCGCTGATTTAGTGGTTTGTCGGGCCGGCATGGCTACAATTACCGAATTGGCGGCCACAAAAAAGGCTGCTATAGTTATTCCGTTACCAAATTCGCCACAAGAGGATAATGCCAGGGAAATTGCTTCGGCAACCGTGGTTTTAAATCAAGTTAAGACTTCGGCTACAGATTTGCAAAAAGAAATTATTCGTCTCCTATCTGATACTGAAACTCGAATAATTATGGGTGAAAAAATCAATCTTCTATTACCTACCAATGTTGCTGATAAGATAGTTGAATTAGCCAGGGGTATTATAGATAAAACATGTTTTGTAAAAACAGATTGCTGCTAGGAAAGTTTTAAAAAAATAACCACCGTGCGAAGCGGTGGAAGTGAAGGTTAAAAGGTTAGTCGATAACTTCGACTTGAGCCGAGTCGGGTCGACTCAGAATATCGTTGACAGCTGCGGCCGCAGCGACGCTGGCGAGATCTTCATCGCCATAGAGAGCAAGGAATTGCTCGTAGAAGAGGGTGATAAGTTCACTGAGATTTGGTTTTGGTTGAGTTGTTTCAGACATGGTGTCTTCTTTTTGGTCGAAGGATGACGGCCTTTATTGAGGGTGATGAACTATCACGAAACTATTTTTACAGTAGCATTTTTTTTCATTTTTGTCAACCCTTATACTTTATTTAGCTAAAGTAAAAAAGCTGTTGTTTTCAACAGCTTTCAGGGCGTTGTTTCTGAAACGTAAATCTGGAAAGTCGTGGGTTCTAGATTAGTCTTTTTTATCCCCACAAAATTACCTTGTCTATAATTTTGAAACACGCCCTTTAAGTTAGCTTGTTAGGCTACTTTGAGTCTGGCCAAAGTGTCAGGCGCTAAAGCTACAGTGCAGCTTTTGCCTCGATATGGGCAATCGAGAGGATTGGTCACACCGGTTTTGTTTGTCGGACATACACAAGTGGCCAGCAAAACTTCGGGTGGTAGTTTGGCGAAGGGAACAGTGATAAAACCGACTCGTTGCCAAGATTTTCTTTCACTCGGGTTAGTAGTTGTAGCCATGATATCGTGGCCATTAGCCAGAGTCATGATACGACGATGAAGTTCGTCGGCAATATCAAGGCCGCTTTGAGGAAAACGATATTCCGGGGTAACAAAGACTGTTCCGAGTTCAAACCACTGAACACCTTCTGTGACCACACCGAGTGGCCACAGAGCAATACTGCCGATAAAGGTGTGTCTATCTGTAGCCACGATTAGTCGGTCTTCGTGCCCGGCCGAATTGATGGCGGCAACCAACTGCGGTAATAGGTGTGGTTCGTGCTGAGTGGCGGCAGCGACCTTTTCAGCCCAACCAGAGAGAGAATCAAGAGAACTGTTGTGCAGATAGCTGATATGGTTGAGGTGAGGCATTGTGGACTCCTTGGGTTGATTGTAAAGAACAAAAAACAAATAAGACCCACCCGAAGGGAAGGTCTTATTTGGTATGGACTATGTTGAATTTAGTCAGCCAAAAGTAACCGCCCTTCGGGGTGGAGTTTTTTGGCTTGCTTAAAATTCAAGACAGACATCATACTTTTATTTTGTAACACGACTTGGAAAATATAACAAGAGCAGGTAAGATCTTTAAAGATTATATGAAAACAATAAATAGTAATTTGTGGCAAATTAAGGGATCAGAAGTTGGTCCTCATATTATGGTTTTGGGTGGAGTACATGGTAATGAAAAAACTGGAGTGGCAGTAATAAAGAAATTGTATGATTTATTTTCAGAAGGACAAGAAAAAGTCGTTCGTGGTACTTTAACTTTTGGTTTAGGTAACGAGGAAGCTATTGCAGATAATGTTCGAGGTGTTAATGGGCGAAATTTAAATCGTCTTTTTACCAAACAACATCTATCTGGTTTACCTGAAAATTTTTACGAATCACAACGAGCTCATGTTTTAGCTCCGCTTCTTGCTTCGGCTGATATTTTATTAGATTTGCATGCCACGTTTTATAAGTCTGAACCGTTTTTGGCTTGCGCTAATTCATCAGAACATGGAAAAATTTTTCGTTGGTTTGAGGCGAATACTGTTTTAACTGATCCTAATTTTGTGATTGGTGAGGAAAGGGCCACGACCGATGAGTATGTTGATGAATGCGGTGGTGTAGGTATCTGTTTTGAGGCTGGGTGGATGGAAGATGTAACTTTGGTTGACTCAACACTTAAAAGTGTTTTGTCTATTTTGCGTGACCAAAATATTTTGGTAACAAAAAATAATAATCCTCCACCCCAACATGATTATCGGATTTTTGAACTTGTATCTAAGGTTAATTTGACCAAGGCTGGTTTTAATTATGTTGATGGAATTGGAATGGAATCATTTTTTCCAGTACACGGAGGACAAGTTATTGGTTATGTTGGCGGGCAGAAGGTTGTTGTGCCAGGCGATGGGGTTTTGGTTTTTCAACGAACCGAAGACCAATGGCAAGTAGGCGAACCAATTTTCTTTTTTGCTAAAAAAATGAAATAAAAAAACACCGCCTGTTTTGGTGGTGTTTTTCTTTTGTTTAAGCTTCTTCTTCGTTGGTTTCTTCATCGCTTTCACCCTTTGTTTCTTCACCCTCAAGTGCGGCGCAATCGGTGCAGTAACCATCTTCGTTGATTTCGGTTTCTTCGGCTCCACAGCCGACACATGTACCCATTTCCATAGTTTTAGGAAAAGTTATTTTTTAATTCCTCTGGAAATTATAATGAACTTAAAAAAAGCGTCAACCCTTTTGTGGATAAATCAGCGAAAGGGTACAAGGGGTGGAAGGGGTGGAAGGGGTGGAAGGGGTGGAAGGGGTGGAAGGGGTGGAAGTGTTTTAGAAGTTTAGATTATTAATTTTTTTGTTCTATCTGCAACATAACAATAAAACCGCAACTTTTTATAATTGCGGTTTTATTGGCGTGCCAGGCAGTTGCCTCGCAATTATTAAATAGCTTGCGGGGCAGTTGCCTGGTGCGCTGGGAGGGGATCGGACCCTCGACCTCGGGCTTAAAAGGCCCTCGCTCTACCACTGAGCTACCAGCGCGTGGTTATTATGGTAGCTGGTAGCGAAGTGGTTACGAAACCACTGCCCCGCCGACGTTGGACTTTGGCGGGGTCCCGCCACAGGCCTCCGAAGGCGGGAAGCTACTAGCACATGTAATCCCTCCTTAGTTCGCCACGAGCGACGGGGGATTAGCGGCGATATAATAACCCTTTTTTATTTTTTTGGCAAGATGTATTTGCTAACCTGGACTTTTTATAAAAAAAATGCTAATTGTTTGTAGTAAAATGTAAATTCTGCTTGGAGGTGAATCTTGTTGAGTATTACAACTGTGTTTGGTGTAACTGCTGCAGTTTTGCATGGCACTGGTTACGTTCTTTATAATATTCAAACCAAAAGAAGAGACTCTGAACCAAACATTACAACTTGGATGATCGGGGCGTTTTTAGCTGGTCTAAATGCTTTTTCGTATCGTGCCATGAATCATGACACAGTTATGGCGCTTCAGTTTTTTGTTGGAACTGTTGGAAGTATTTTGACTTTTTTCATCACTTTGTTTACTGGGAGATTTTCATGGCCAGAAATTAGAGCTTGGTGGTGTGCTGCTTTGGCATTTATTGCTCTTTTGGTGTGGTGGTATTTAAGAAATGCGACCGGAGCAAACTTTATTGTTCTTTTCGCTGTGCTTGTTTCATTCCAACCAATGTTGGAAGGGGTTTTGAAAGATCCTCATAAAGAAACACCTCGGTCGTGGGTGATCTGGACAGTAGCTTACTACATCTCGACAATTAACGTCGCTCTTTTTAGTGACAATCATTGGGCCTTTGTTTCGCCTCTTGTTCTGTTGTTTGTCCATGGGAGTATTGCTGTCCTTTCTAGGTCAGCAAGAAAAGCTCTTTTTCCTCGGCCGGAATAGGCTAGGACATATTCGTTCGTCGCGTTTTTAAATGCGACGTTTTTTTATTTTTTATGGTTTGGGGATGGTTTTTTTGAAATATCAATAATCAATGTTTAATTATCAAGTATGGAGTCTTATTTTTTTTAAAATATTGAACATCCGTCATTGAATATTGAATCTTGATAATTGAAAATTTTTAAAATACTTCCTTCCCTAGACCCCAATCCCTAAACCCTTCCAATCCAATCCCTCTTTCCCCTAAACACCAACCCTTGTATAATACCTACAAACTTATGAAAAATCTCTCTTTCCTTTCACCCGTAAAAAAACGTTATGTCGATGTCTCACAAGCACGTCGACGTATGTTCCATGCCTCCAACGATGCAGTGGCTATTGCGAAGCGAGCTATTTTTGCTTTTCACCGTGAGGATCCGACTGAAGCTGAAAGGCTTTTAAAAGAAGCTAATAAATTATTGACCGCAGCTGCGGCTGAAGCTAAAAAATATCCTGAACTTCGTGGTCAGGGTCCGTATCACGCAGCACTTGAAGAATATGCCGAAGCTTTACTTCTACAAAATTATTTATCCAAAGGCGATTGGAAGAACGCCGAGGCTCTTAAGCTTGATGCGGATATTTATCTCGGTGCGTTATCTGATGCCACTGGCGAGCTAGTTCGTTATGCTGTGCGTCAGGCTACAAAAGGGAATACCAAAGCCGTGGAAAAAGCCCGTGAGGTGGTTGAAGCGACGGTTGGTTTTATTCTCGAGTTGGATTTAACCGGCGATCTACGTCAAAAAGGTGATCAAGCCAAGCGTAACCTTCGTACTTTAGAGGAAATGATGTATCAGGTGAGTTTGGTTCGTGTTGGTGTAAAAGGGGACAGGGGTTAGGGGATAGGGAAGGAGGTTCTATTCTTTCAAAATTATGTATAGACAAGTAATTGTTTGGCAAAAATCAATGGAGCTTGTTCCTGTTGTATATAATTTGACATACTTA
>Ga0265292_1000697_pt1 | contig 40295 bp, 38 predicted proteins | sample Munlanlewell296A_FD_189080 | JGI IMG/M metagenome (GOLD analysis project Ga0265292, IMG submission 189080) | Leachate microbial communities from a municipal landfill in Southern Ontario, Canada - Leachate well 296A | ecosystem: Engineered > Solid waste > Landfill > Unclassified | place: Canada... | reverse complement strand
TGCCGACGGCCTGGGAGGCGATTCCTATGCGTCCCCCGTCCAGCGTTGACATTGCGATTTTAAAGCCTTCTCCTTCCTTTCCGAGGATGTTCTCCTTCGGAATTTTGCAGTCCTGGAAGACGAGCTCTGCTTGTCCCGATGCTCTTATTCCGAGTTTGTCTTCTACTGTACCGAGTGAAAACCCGGGCGAACCTTTTTCGACAATGAACGCACTTATGCCTCTGGTTCCCTTACTTTTATCAGTCATAGCAAAGATGACGAAAATATCAGCATCCGTTGCGCTTGTGATGAATATCTTTGTTCCGTTCAGGATATATTGATCGCCAACTAATTTCGCCTTACTGTCTTGATTTGAAGCGTCTGAACCAGCGTTGGGTTCGGTTAGGGCGAAGGCACCCAATTTTTCACCTTTCCCCAGCGGCGTCAGGAATTTCTGTTTTTGTGCATCGCTTCCATATGTTAATATTGGATAACAAGCAAGCGAGTTGTGGACTGACAGGATTACACCCGTAGACGCACAAACTTTAGAGATCTCCTCTACCGCAATGGAATAGCTTATAGTATCCGCACCCGCCCCGCCATATTGTTTTGGAACAGTCATGCCCAGAATATGGTATTTTGCCATCTTTTTTACTGTTTCTTTGGGAAATTTGCCAGATTCGTCGATATCAGCCGCTATCGGCTTAACTTCGTTCTCCGCAAAATCCCGCACCATCTTCTTAATAGCTTCTTGCTCCCGCGTGTAATCAAGTTTCATTATTATACCCCAAAAACAAACAGGAGAATATAGTATCTTTACATAAACTTTTCTTAGCGTTGGTGGGCGGATATTAAAAGACAACCCTTGTCCACTCACAAATTGCTACCGTATCTGTTAAATAAGAGTATCCCTATTTATTAATAAATTTCAAGTGTGAAACGATGAAGGATTCCAACTCGTACAACAAGTGCCTCGTACACACATTGCTGCTGTTACTGGCATTTATGCTGGTTTCTAACGTGTTTATGGGCATCGCTCAAAACACAAAAGCGTCGCGCACTACGTATCAGCACATCACAGGAAAGATAACAAATAACGGATTGTACCAGCAGCAAATCACTCTATACACCTCGGCCGGCAACTTCGATTTTAATCATTGGCCTGAAACCGGGGGCAGTCAAAGCATCAGTTTTTCGATTCCTGATGCCGCAGCTACAACCAGCTGGCTTCAAACAATGTATGCAAAGGCAAAAGACGGCTCGACGGCAGTCCCAACTGCGTATCATCCCAGGGTGAATGACGAGATAAACCTGGAATTTTCGGAGATCGGCCTTACCACTGCCTACCTCAAGGTTTACGCTACGAATACTGCGAATACGCCTGTCACTTTCTCAGTCGAACGCATGGCCAAACAGCTGGCGACGTTCACAGTCAAAGGAAGTTCCCAGAACGAATATGTCGGCAAGCTTACTGAGGATGAGTTTTTTGGCAACGCCCCGATAAATGCATACTTCCGGGTAAAGTGGGGCGATAACATAGTCTATGATTCTGCAGAGTCCCCCTCGCGAAGCAGTTCAGGCATCACGTGGGGGGCGGGTGTCGGCGGTCCAAATTCTTTCATGCCTTCATTGTATGTTGTAGTGGGAACTGTCCAGCCCACCCTTACCGGAAAGGTGACACCCTCATCCGGAGACAGCGATACACAGTTCAATTTTTCAGTGGTCTACAAGAACACTGCCGGATACAAGGTTCAGGGCATGGTTGTAAATATCGACGGCCAGGATTATACAATGATTAACGTGGGCGGCTCTGAAAAGACAGGAGTCACATTCACATATAATACAGCCCTTGCGACCGGCACGCACCAATATCACTTCTCCGCGAGATGGGAAGCGAGCATGCAGCGTGCAGAATCTGCCGAAAGCAGCCTGGTGGTGTCAGAGGCACCCCCAAAGCCTGAGCCGAAATTCGAGCTGTCTCCGCCAGAGCAGTATGGCGAATGCCGCCCGAACAGGACTACAACTTATCGGCTTACCGTAACAAACACTGGAGACGGGGAAGGAACAGTTACTCTTTCCGCCGCAACTCAAAACAACACGTGGATTGCGCGGATGTTAAACAACGACGGCACGACGGTTTCAAACGTCTTGTTAAAGCCAGGCGACTCGAAAACGTTTGTTGTAAATATAACAGTGTCCGCCAATGCTACCAAGGATCAGATAGATAAAACAACTATAACTGCGCGTGTTGGCAGCAACATACATTCGACCGCGTACATAACAACGATAGTGCCTGACACCCCCAACTTGTCGCTTATAGTAACAGACATAAACGAAAAGACAATAAAACAAGGTGCAGAAGAATTGTACTCAATACGAGTTACAAACGAATACGATCAAAACAACAACGTAACCATCTTTACCTCTTCTCTGTGGAACACATCGGTTTTAGACACTGACGGAGCTACACCGCTTCCTTCCCTGAACCTGTCTGCGGGGGAGAGCATGGATTTTTACGTGAAGGTAACCGTTCCAGATCTTGACGCAGCCAACGAGAGCACCTATGGCGGAGCATCAGTCATAACAAACATCACTGCTTTATCAAACACATTAAACAAGCGGATCAGCGTAGATGTCATGAGCACGATAGAGACAGTATCTGACCTGAACATAACCATACCAAACTCAACTTTGGCTGAGCAGACCGGAAAGCTCGGCAAAGAATTAACATACGCACTCCAAATCATAAACAACGGAAACGCGCCCGCGGTACTTGACGGGGTAACAGCGTCTTGCACCGGGAACTGGAGCGGTAAAATTAAGCTTGCAAAAGACAGCGCGGGAACGCCTCTTAACGATACCAACAAAATCAACGGAATAGACACTGGCACAGTGCCCGTCGGCGGAGAGTCGAGCATAATAGTTAAATTAACAATGCCAACAAATGTGCCGGATACTGCAAAAGACGGCGATTCCGATATTCTGCTGGTCTGGGGCAAGTCCTCGATAGACGGCAGGGAGTCGAATGCTACACTTATCGCGAGAATAGAGACGCCCGGAATAGAAATCTCGCCCAAGATACAGGTTGGTTTCGGCGAAGCCGGAGAAACCGTACCGTATTATATCAATATCTATAACCACCAAAAAGACGGGGAGGAATTCGACTTCAGATACGGCTCTTCCAAGAACTCCCAGGCAACATTCTTCGACATCAACGATATCGAGCTTGATACTTTTGGAACTGTGCAAAAAATGCTTTTCCAGGGCGGAGAAAAAAAGATGGTTGTTATAAAGATAACACTGTCAAATGACTCGGCAGCCGGTTCCATAGACAATGTGACTATTACTGTTACATCACGAAATAGCGGCAAATCGGACCAGTCTGCAATAAGCACGATAGTACTCCCCTCGGTCGGCATCGGCATGTCTCTTGTGAACAAGACCGCCCAGGGAAGCAGCACTATCTATTTCCTAAACATTACAAACTTGGGGAATGCACCGGACACGATTAACATACAGTGCGACACTACGCTTAAATGGAATTCCAAAATGTTCTTTGGAAACGACAGCGCCCTTTCCGATACTAACGGCGATGGAGTTGTTGATGTAGGGGAGCTCTTGTCAAAAGAGTTATGCACAATAAAACTCTCGATCGAAAAACCGAGCGCGATTGATGCCGGGCTTATAAATCGCATAATAGTTACAGCAAACTCGTCATGGAACACCGACAAATACAGGGCGGCGTACCCCACACTCAACACATCGAGGGAGGATCTTAACACAGTAATAGATGCGACAATAAGCAGCATATTAAAGGAGAGCGGCCAGGCCAAGCTCACACTTAACGATGTTACGCTTACAGACATCAGCGTTGATACTAACGAGATATATGTTTTTTCTGAAAGTGGGATGATAATCAAGTCACTCATGAACGGGACTACTGTTAAGATAAACGCCACTATCCGCAACATAGGGACAGCGAACCTGAATAAAAGCGAGGGCGTGAAGGTAGAGTTCTACATACGCGGAGCAAATCAGGAAGAGGTGGAGATAGGGAATGCTACGATATACCAGCTTCCTTCAAATTCCTCCAAGAGCGTTGGCATAGAGTATTTCTTGAATTTCACTGATGTGCGCACCCTTAACCTGAGCGTGAGGACACAGGAATCCATAATGGATGTAAATCTCTCTAACAACCTTGCGGAGATACAGATTTATATAAAATACATAGACACTGCCGAATCGGCAACATCAACAACGCTGGATTACCTGCCAATTGCGGTAGTAGCGGGGCTTTCAGGTATAGGCGTAACAGGCGCCATATCTGCGATATTCTTCAGACGCAGAGAACTGTTATAACGCCCTAAAATCGCATTTAAAACTGTATCCTAAAATCGGAATAATTTTCGTCAGGGGGTTTGTTGCGCTAATGGATAAATGATCGAGGTGTGGCGGTTTAGCGTGCTTTCTATTGTGATGCAATAAAATTAGAAACCCGCCCCGCAAAAAGTCGAGGGATGCTCTTCCATGCAACACTCTTCCTATTTCGCTGTGATCGCGGGGCGGCATCATATCTTTTGTCGTCATGAGCATATTAATTATTTGGTACAATTATGAAACAACGCCGTGTAGTCGGGGGCGGCGCATATAAACTGGATGTTGTAAAAAACTGGGGGCGCACCCTCGCCGAAACTTCGGGGTTTACCGGGATTTAGCATCGTTATGTTTTGCGGTTTGATGCGGCAAAGAACATGATTCAAGGTTATCGGCTTGAAATATGTTTGAGTATGAACACAAAAAGTCGGAAACACTAATATACATCATTTCCTATTGAGGAATTGGTGATAGCATGCTGTTTGTAACCTTATTGAATATAATACCTGGAAAGTTCCAGGAAGCGATCAGATTGATAAAAAACCCGCCGAAAACCCAGAACATACAAATCAAATCCAGAGTCGGAATTTTTGGAAAACCGGATGCGATCATGATATTTGAGGCAAAAGACGAGCAAAGCGCTGTGGACTTCGTACTTCAATTCGCGGATGTTGCCAGCACCAACACGTGTGTGGCTTTTCCCGCCGATGCGTTTAAGTGGACACAGTAGAACACACTTATAGCTCTGATACTTTGACGCATTATTAAAACAAAAATTATTATAAAAACATCAGAAGGAAATATTATTAAAAATTAAAGGAAACTAGCGGCGCCCGACCAGTTCAAGCAGCGCCTTTTTCGGATCCTTTGCTTTTACTATTCCTGACGCCAAAAGCACTCCCTCTGTGCCGAGTTTTATTGCCATGGTAAGATCTTTCCCGTCCTTAACACCGGCGCCGCACAGGACTCTTACATCCCGGTTTACGTTTTTTATGGCCACTACTGTATTCTTGACGATGTCAGGATCGGCAGTAGTCACGGAAATATCTCCACCTATGAGTTCCGGCGGCTCTATTGCAACAAAATCCGGTTTTAACAGGGAGCATGCCAAGCTCACGGGCAGGTTGTTTGTGCACACCAAACTCATCAAGCCTGCCTTTTTACATTTTGAAACTACTGCTTCTATATCCGCTATCTGCATTCTGCACTCTGAGTGGTTGATCAGTGTCCCGCTTGCACCCGCTTCCAAAACACTCTCCGCCGTAATGTGCCCGGTATAACTTCCAGGAGCCACAGCGTCTATATGCTGGGCAAACACAGGTATTTCCACGGTTTCCACTATTTTTCTTATTTCCGTAGTCTGCGGCACTACTATTATTGAAATTCCCGTTTCCTTCGCAACCTCGTCGCATATTTTGGCGAGCAATATTCCCTTCTTTCCTGTGCTTTCTGAAAATGCCTTGAAATTCACTGCCACTATCGGCGCTTTTAACGAAGTCTTCAATTTTACCACCTTATTGTATTATTATCACACACTGTTATGTTATTATTTATGTTAATTATTATATTGGTCTGTTGTATTGTTATGAGTTTTATTATATTAGTTTATATTGTATTGTTATGTTATGCGCTATTTTTATGAACCATTATCATGAAATTAATCAGAGCGTTCTCTCTAATATGGCGTTTATCTCTTTTCCGAACAATTTAAGCAGATCTTCCGTGAGTTTTTCCTTGAGATTCTCAGGCAGAATATCCAGCCCTAATCTTGTGCCGCATTTTGCCAGCATCGCGCTTGCATACGCCTCTTTTACTTTGGCATCTAGATAAAGTGATATCGCCTCTTTAATTTCGTTTCTTAGCGCGGGGTCGGAATCGAGTTTTTTATAGATGCGTTTTTTTATCTCATCCTTTATTATGTCCCGAACCGTCTCCATAATGAGATCCTCGGTAATCGAGAGTTCTGGTATTACGTTTTTTATCAGCGGTTTTATTATCTTATCAATGTCTTCCATTTTCCCACAATTTATGCAACTGCTGTATTGATAATAAAACTTTGTGTTTGCTGTCTGGTAAAACTTTTTTGGAAAATTTATGGGGTAAGCAGTTAAAGGGGGGAGGGGTCGACTAGAACTTCTTATTTTTGACTCCCAAGAAAACAGAAACAACTGCAATTACAATCAGAGTGGCGATTGTAGATTCGAATGGCACTGGTTTCGGCGATGCGGCTGGCGGTAGGATTTCTTCGCGCGCAATGCTCGATATGTTCACATCATCCAGATACATCGGATTTCCCTTCGGTTCGAAGCCGAATACCGTTATGTCTACTTATATGGACAAACGCTTATAAGATTTATATACTATATGTCTCCATGAGGACATTTTTAAATATTGCGAAGCCCGAAAGATATGGATGTGTGCTGGCCCAAACATTTCCGTACTGCAGACGGGACGAAAACTGTCCCTGTGTGGACAAAGGTTTATAAACTTTATATACTATATGTCTTTATAGAGACATAGACACACGAATATAATATATCGAGATAGGGGCAGCTGTTGTATGAAACCCGAAGGACATCTTGACAAGGCGCACGCGTTTGAGGACAGAGCGAAGAAATGGGAAACTGAGCGCGATGCGCCTTCCGTGATTGAGGACATCTTCGATGCCACTGTGCATTACGTAGCCTACGGAATAAACAAAAAGTACGGCAAGGATATAGACTCTCACGCACTCCAGAAGCATTTTTTGAGGGAACAAAAAGAAGATGCCATGTATGTTGCTTATGAAAACATAGAGCGAATCAGGATTTCTTCAGTTTACGGCGGCGCATGGAACGGTGACAGAATAAAGAAGGCGCTGGAATTTTTGGGGGAGATAAAGAAATGGATAGAATTGATTGGAAAACCGCCCGCATAAGTGCGGCTCTTGGGCTGCCTCGCTTGGACCCAAAATACCTGCCGCCCCAGGCGTTAATCGCATTAAAAGAACGGATGTCAGAGGTAGAAGACGTAGCCGCCGTGGTGCTTTACGGCTCCGTAGTCCGCGGAGAAGCATCGCCGAAAAGCGATGTTGATATATTGATCGTACCGCTAAAGAAGGAGAAAGCCGCATCCCTTGAGGCAAAAGTCGCAAAAGTCCTAAGAGAAGTCGAAAAAGAACACAACATGAAGATTGGCTTTTCCGCCATGGTGTACACGGGAAAAGAGGATTCGTATTTTATATGGGAAGCACTAAAAGACGGCGTAGTCTTGTACAGCAGACCTGAGGCGGCGATTCATTCGGTTCAAAACCTTATGCCTTACGCCCTTATATCATATACGTGCAGCGGCCTAAGCGAAAGCGCCAAAAAACGGCTACAGAGGTTTTTATTTAAATCAAAGAGTGGTGTACAGATAAACAAGAACGACAAGATGGAATATATTGCCCCTGGCGTGTTTCTACTTAATTTAGATCGGGCAAGGCGTGCAACCGATTTCTTCGATGAGATGCGGGTACAATACGGGCTTATGAAAATATGGCGATAAAGTGAAGTATTGTAAATCTTTTGCTACCGCATTATATGGACATCTCAATATGAAACATTTTTGATTAAACTTTTTCTTTAAAAAGTGCGAAGGGTGCGTATGCACCCTGAACTATTCAGTGAGCCCCGATAGAGGCGAACTGCGAGCACGGAGTGTTCGATGTGCCTTTAGGCACCTTTTTTAATAAAATTTTTTCTTAAAAAATTTTTGGGGAGACTTTCCCATATAACAATCATCGGTTTATTGTTAAAGAAAATCCTGTAGTTTCTGGCAATAATTTTCGCGCGTTTGTTCACCCCAAATATAGAAATTTCTTCAGGGTTGGGCGTTCTCTCGCATATTGATATTATCTCTCTGCTGTGCTCTATATTGTTCGACAGCAGTATTTTCCCGATCGGTTTTTCCGTGCGCATCATTTCTCTTTTAAGGCGCGGGGGCAGGTGTTTTAGTCTTGTGTAAGATACCGCGTATATGAGTTTCTCTTTTGTGACAGCATCCTCTAATATGGCAAATCGTTCAATAACAATCTCTTCATTCTCTAAATTCAACAGTTTATTGATTTTTTTTGGTGATTTAATCTCCTTTTGACGAAGTGCACGTACCTTTACTGGATGGTTTGTATGTGCCTCTAACAGCACGGTAACCGATCCGTTTGTGCATAAGAGCGTTTTTTGGAACGCAGTCAAACTTTTAGTTCTGCATATAGCATCTATTGTGTATTTTTTAGCTGTCATATATCCTCGCACCGGTGTTACGTGCATTGGAATATGTTACGCTTCCGTCTATTTTTACATCCTTACAATAATCTGCGATGTTGTCTGAAAGTTCGATCGCGTTCTTTTTTCCCTTAGTAATTGCATATATAGTAGGTCCAAAAGAGGATAGCCCCCTACCAAACACCCCCTCCTTATCTAAAAATCTGTAAACATCTTTGATATCCCATTTCTGGCATTTGTTCTCTATTCGTTTAAACCCGATACCTTGGATCTCTGTAAGCGATTCCCCAAACAACTCTATGTCCTTTTCTAGTATTGCGGGTATTGTTTTCATTAGGATCAACCTGGAAAGTTTTTCGACTTCTTTTTTTGGTATCGGGCAAAATTTTTGAAATATCTCCTTTTCCGTCTTTCCGTATATTCTGTTATTTATTTTAAGAGTCATCAGAACAAAGTACCAATCCTTTGGTAATTCCTGTCTAAAAATGACAGGCGGCGGCGAAGTATTGGAATAATGCGACGGCAGGAAGTCCTTTTTTTCTTTTACTGAATGGCCAGCATCCAATATGAACCCGCCGTGTTCGAAAGCGGCCAAACCTATTCCAGACGTTCCGCCGCGATGAACAATCCTTGCCAATTCTCTTGGCGTGTAGGAATAGCCCTCTAATTTGGAAACTGCAACGGCAACCGCCAATGACAACTGCGTTTTTGAACCAAGGCCCGAATGTTCGGGGATACTGTTGATTATTTCTATTTTGTACTTGTTCTTGATTCGCACGCCCTTTCTCATCAATTCTATTATTGTTTTAACATCGGGCGAAAAATCGTTTCTGTTACTGATGCCGACCTTTATCTTATACGGAGGAGAGGCAATGGCGGCGCCTATGCCGCCGTCTATCCTGCCGGATTCGCCGTTCAAATCTATCAATGTAAAATGTAGGCGCGACGGCGTTTCAACAATTATGTTTTTCGTCATCAGTCTATAATCTCCAATATTTCTTTTGGACTTCTTTTACAATGCTGACAATCTTTTTTCCATTCCCGTCAGTGTCCGCGTTATCTGTGTATTTCAACTTTATTTCCTTGTTATCGAAGGACGCGATCGTTCCCGTAACAACCTCGGCAAGGGCATCTACGTTATAACCGCCTTCCAAATAAAATGCAGTTCTTCCTTTGCAAATTTCTTTGCTGAGTTTCAATATATCTTTAGAAAGCGATATGTATCCGGGACTTGACAATGCAAGGGAGCCGAGCGTATCTGCATAGTGCGCGTCACCGCCGAAACTCACCAGGATTATGCCGGGTTCGAACTGTGTGACAATTGGTTTCATTATTTCGTCGAATGCCATTTTAAAGGATGCGTCGCCGCACCCGTATGTAAACGGGACGTTCACGGTATAGCCTTCCCCCTCGCCGCTCCCTACAGAGTTTGCCGCACCGGTTCCGGGGTATGCACCATACTCGTGCGTGGAAATATACAAAACATCCTTGCTGGCATAAAAGATATCGCTCGTCCCGTTCCCGTGATGGAAGTCGATATCGATGATTGCAACCTTTTTCGTTTTCGACAGCATTTTTTTTGCAGCTATTGCGATGTTGTTGAAGTAGCAAAAACCCATGGCGCGGGACGGGCAGGCGTGGTGGCCCGGCGGGCGGAGGAGTGCAAAAGAGGGGTTTGAAGTTTTCCAGCTTTCTTCTGCCGCCAATATTCCGCCGCCGACTGCAACACTCGCTATCTCAAAAGTCTCCTTTCGCACATAGGTGTCAGGATCATAGTATCCGTCTCCAAAATTTTTGATTTTGTCTATATATTGAAGGCTGTGAACCAGGGCGATCTCCTCCTCAGACGCCTTTTCCGGTTTCAGCACGTTATTGAACAGGTTTTCCGACTTTAACCTCTCTACAATCCTCTCCAACCGCTGAGGGCTTTCCGGGTGCATCGGAGATTGCTGATGTTTAAGATAAATGGGGTGATATATTATGCTCATGCGCAAAGGTATGCGCGGGAGAGAATAAATAAATTTGGAAATTTGTGTTAAGCAAACTATAAAAAACAAAGAACAAAGCGTTTAAATAATCTTCCTTACATCTCTAAAATCATAGCGTCTAAAAATATGAGGGGCGCATAAATAATATAATATTCATGAAAATTCCATGAACTGGATGCGAAGTTTGTAGGTTACCAGGGTGCCGAATGTCTAAGTTAGTAATATGTGAAAAAAACGATGCCGCGGAAAGAATCGCCAAGATTTTGGCCGAGGGCAAATTGGAAAAAATATGGTACAAGGACAAGATACCTTTTTTTAAGTTTGAAAAAAACAAAGAGGAATGGACCGTAATCGGGCTTCGGGGGCATATTGTCGCACTCGATTATCCGCAAGAATACAATCTATGGTATCGCGTACAACCAAAGGATCTTATCGACGTAGCGCCGATAAAAATCATCAGCGAAAAGCAAATCGCAGACATGATCAAGAAACTCGCCGCAGAATCCACTGAAGTGATTATCGCCACCGACTACGATCGGGAAGGGGAACTCATAGGCGTGGAAGGGCTAGATATAGCAAAAACAAAAAATGAAGACCTAAACGTAAAAAGGGCGAAATTCAGCTCGTTGACAAAAGAAGAGATTTCCGAGGCATTCCAGAAACTGTCTGATGTAGACTACGACCTCTCTAAATCTGCGGAGTGCAGACAAGTCGTAGATCTGGTGTGGGGTGCTGTACTTACAAGATTTTTATCGCTGTCATCTAACCGGCTCGGCAAAGACTTCCTGTCCGTTGGCAGGGTTCAAACACCTACACTTGCCGTCATTGTAGACAAAGAGAAACGAATTATGGCGTTCAAACCTGAACCATTTTGGGAAATTGTTGCGACCGTAGAAAAAAAGGAAAAATTCAGTTGCAGGCACATTAAAGACCGGTTCTTTAAGAAGGAAGAGGCAGATAGCATATATTCGAAGGTTAAGGCCAGTAACGTCGGAGAAATAGTCGAGGTTGAGAGAAAAGAGAAAAAAGAAAGCCCGCCATCACCGTTTAACACTACCGCCTTTTTACAAGCTGCTACGAAACTTGGCTTATCCGTTGCGAATGCGATGAGAATAGCAGAGGAACTATACACAAACGGATATATCAGCTACCCCAGAACAGACAATACCGTCTATCCGCCCACATTAAACTTAAAAGAAATTCTTAAAAAACTCTCAAAAACCGTTTTTGCGGATGCGGCAAACGAACTTCTCGCCAAGAAAGAGCTGAAACCAACGCGTGGGAAGAAGGCGGCTACGGATCACCCACCAATATATCCTGTAGAACCTGCGGACAAGAATACATTAGGAAGCGACCAGTGGAGGGTTTACGAACTCGTGGTAAGGCGTTTCCTTGCCACCCTTGCACCGGAAGCCGTATCCGAAATCAGCAAGATTAATATTAGCATAAACTCGGAATTGTTTATCGCACGGGGGTACCGGATATTGAGTGCGGGCTGGAAGAAATATTATCCATACAATGTTGCAAAGGAAACCTTTCTGCCGGAATTAAAAAAGGGCGACTCTGTAAAAGTTATTTCCGTGGAGATGCTGGAAAAAATAACACAACCTCCGGGGCGGTTCACGCAGGGAGGTTTAATTCAGGAGATGGAGCGATTAGGCCTTGGGACGAAATCCACACGCCACGAGATTATCCAGAAATTGTATTATCGAAATTATATAACTGGCATCTCTCCTATGCCCACGCTCGTTGGCATAGCGGTGACTGACGCCCTTGAAAAATATGCAGACGTAATAACAAAACCGGACATGACCAGCACTTTGGAAAAAGACATGGACGGCATTGCGGAAGGGCAAAAGAAATTGGAGGACGTAGTTAAAGAATCGCAGGAGATGCTGCACGAGGCAATGGGCGTACTGATAAAAAACAAGAAAGAGATCGGCGAAAGTATCCAGCAGGCGCTTCGAAAGGACAGCATCGTTGGAAAATGCGGCAGGTGCAAGGGCGATCTTTTAATCATCAAATCCCATAGAGGCAAGAGGTTTGTCGGCTGCTCGGGTTATCCTAATTGTAATATGAGTTTCCCGCTTCCGCAGAGGGGAACGGTGTCCGCTACTGGTCAGGTTTGCGATGTCTGCCAATCGCCTAAAATTAAATTGCAGGTTGGCAGAAGAAAGCCCATGGAAATGTGCATAAATATGAAGTGCCCTGGGAAAGGGAAAACTGAACAGGCACCAGATGAGAAGACAGAATAGGATTTTAGAAGCATAGCGACAAATTTGGGATTATTTTCTATAATTTTTTACCAGTCCACGCGCCCTGCCCCCAACCCTCATCTACGCCAACCTCAACCTCGGAGATGTTGCTTGGGAAATCTATGCGCTCGAGCAATTTCCCGAGAATGTAGTCTGCAATATCTTCTGCTGTGCTGGAGGGTGCGTCTATAAACGCCACATCCTCCTTTGGGAAGACATACCTTTTGCTGTCAACAATAAGTTCGACTTCTTTTTTCACACTGAGTTTTATGGATTTGTTTCCTGTCGGGATGATAATTTTGTGATCCAGTTCTTCGATTATGTCTGCAGCTACCTGTTTGATATCTGTAAAATCATAGATAACGCCTGTCTTATCCTGTTTGCCGTGGATTTTTATATGCAGGGCATAGGTGTGTCCGTGGAATCTCTCGCATTTACCGCGTTTCGGGATAGCATGGCATGCAGAAAAATGCAGGTTGCTTCTCCACCCATCGATTTCTATTCTCGTAGCCATACTTAGCATATTCTCGTCCCTGTTTATATAGTATTTCCTTTATGCTTGCCCCGAATCTTGAACGGTGGTTTTAAATATGATAAAGAAAATAATATATGATAGTAAATAAAACATCTATTACTGTACCACAAACTATATAAAAATATAAAACGAGTCGTTGAGTGCTATGTCCAAATCGTCGCAACTTATGAAAAGTGCAGTGATTATACTATGTCTATCCCTCGTAACTACTATATTCCTTGTCGTGGACATATCTTCCAAATCGGAGGCGTTGTATGACCCGGACAAGGGGACTATAAGCGGCGGCGTTTACGATTCTAAGAGTATGAGGGCGGTTAGTGCCCAGATAACTGGCTCTGTCTATGCGTATGCCGCAGGCGGCTTCTTTTCGGTATCTGTCAGTCCTGGTTATTATTCACTACACGCATCTGCTAGTGGCTATTATGGAAGTACAAAATCAGTATATGTTTACAAAGGACAGCGCGCCTCTGTTAGTTTTTATTTGACTCCCGTACCCGGTTCAAGCACGGGTTCGATAAGCGGCAGTGTAAGCAATGCAAAAACATATGCTCCGATCTCTTCAGCAACAATCAGTGGTAGTCTGTATATGTCGGCATATGGCGGTTACTTCTCGAAATCCAATGTAGAACCCGGATATTATTCTTTAACCGCTTCCGCGAGTGGATACCAATCTAGTACTAAATCAGTGTATGTTTATGAAAATCAAAAGGCATCTGTAAATTTTTACCTGACTCCTTATGACACTGGCAACAGTGGAAGCGACGACTGGTGGACCGGCGGACAGGGCGGTACTGGAAGTGATGGCACCGGCGGCACTACGACACCAGCACCCACTATAAGAATATCGCAGCCCCAAAACGGTGCGGATATAGGAAGAACAGTTACTATTTCCGGAACAATGACGGGTGTAACTTCAAACTCTATTATTCATGTATATCTTAACGGTGGCGATCAAGGGGATATTCAGGGAACAGCGCAATGGAGCATAGGGCCCGTTAACCTCAACGGATGGCCTACTGGAGAGTACACGGTCGGCGTTCAGGCGGATAACGGCCAAAAATCCCAAATGGTTACCGTGAAGTTTATAATAAGCGACCCCAAATCTCTGGAACCTCAACAACCTGGACAACCAGAAAATCCAACTGATCCGGGCGGCACCACACCGACCCAAACAAAAGGTTCGATTTCCGGCAGCGTATACGCGTCGGGCACGTTTAACGGGATATCGGGCGCAACAGTTTCTATCGGGGTAAAGACAACAACTACGGATTCTGTCGGTTCCTATACACTTACGGATTTGGGCAGCGGGAAGTATACTATCTCGGCATCTAAGCCCGGATACAATCCCGCTTGGGCAAATGTCACGGTAAATACCGGAGAAACCACGCTCCAGGATCTTTCTCTAGCACCTGCGTCGAGCGGGGACGGCGGCGCAAACAAAACAGTGGAGGACAACCGGCCAAAGGGCTCTGTCGCTGGCAGGGTGTGCGAATTCAATACTTCCTCTAGCATATCCGGCGTGACTGTTTCGGTAGATGGTACTGGTATCAGCGTGATTACCGATACGTATGGAAGCTATCTGTTGACTGACGTAAAAATCGGCAACTACAGCATCATCGCATCAAAACAGGGATATATCTCAAAGACAGTGTCTGTAGAAGTAAAAGCCCTGGAAACTACTATCCAGGACATCTATCTAAAATCCGTCGATAATTCGCGACCCGTTGCTTTTCTCTCAGTAACTCCTCTAAACGCCGCTATCGGTGAAACGATAACTTTCAATGCGAACGATTCTTTCGACCCCGAGGGCGGGGTTATACAATACTTATTTGATTTCGGCGACGGAAACAAAACTGCTTGGACGTCCATTTCCACCCAAACCCATCAATATGAGGTCGAAGGAGTATATTACGCCTCGCTCGTCGTGCGCAATAATTTGAATATTAACAGCTCAAAACCCGTAAAGATCCCAATATACATAGGAACCCAAACGAACACTTTGACTCCAGTGCTCACGGTCGACTACGAGACCGCAAAAGTCGGGCAAACGATATCCTTTGACGGTTTAGACTCCAAAAGCTCTGGCGGAGAATCAATCGCCGAATATCTCTTTGATTTCGGAGATGAGGAGGAGACTACTGATTGGACAGACTCGCCAATTGTCACACACGCCTATGAGGACGAAGGAGAATACACCGCAAGCCTTAGAGTAAAGGACGCGAGCGGGGCAACCAGCGCAGAGACATGCGAGGTTCAGATTACAATTTCGGCTGGGAATAGCCCCCCCACCGCCTCCTTTACTGTCAGCGCTGTAAAGGCCGCACCAGGGGAGAGAATATTTTTTGACGCGTCCTCCTCCTACGACCCAGATAGCGACAGCCTGAGGTACTATTTTTCGTATGGAAACGGCAAAAACAGCGGTTGGATGGATTCTCCGGTTACTTCATACACATATACTCGCAGCGGATCGTACCCCGTGCAGTTGATAGTAAAGGACGACAAAGAGGCACAGAACACTGCTGTTAGAAAGATCACTATAACTATCACCAATATTGACGCCGTAATAACACCGATGGACGGAAAAACGCAAATCAACGGGACAGTGTTTGCGAATCCGGGAGATACGGTATTGTATAAACTGAACATCACAAATCGCGGGGAATTTGAGGATGTTATAGAAATGACCTCCATAAACGACGTCGGTAATTGGAGTATGGAAATTACGAACATGGGCACTATGCTCCCGTTAACAGATACGAACAAAAACGGAGTAACCGATATCGGTCCAGTAGAAGGCCTAGAGCATAAGGACGTCCTCATTAGGTTAACCATTCCAAAGAACTGCCCGCCCGGTGCTGTAAACACAACCACTCTGATATTGTTTGGCACTTCGAAGAATCTTTTGTCTGCCCCGTCCTTGTCCGATGCCTCCGCCAGCTCAAATCAAACGAAGAGCGTCGTGCTGAAAATTGCTACATATCCGGATTTCAGCATCAAAGATGCGGTGAAACTGTCCTCGAAAGAGGTGAACAGGGGCGATAAATTAAACGTCTTCGTAAACGTCACAAATATCGGCTCGTTTGTTGTGGACAACGCAACGAACATAACCGTAATAGTATACGACGGCGGCACAGTTAAGGATAACGACATTATCAACGGCAAAGAGATTGGTAGAAAAACCGTTCCTGTAAATATCGGCGGCGAAAAGATCACTATAGACTGCACACTCGATCAACCCGGCAAGCATTTTATCAATGTAAAGGCGCTCGCCCCGGCCGGTGTCAACGAGACTAAAGAAAATAACATCGTTGCTAATAAAGAAGTCCTGGTGCTTGGCACCGCATCAGGATATGTGGCGATCAGCATGCCCGATTTGTTGTGGTTGGCAGCAATATCTGTACTTTGCGGAGTGATGGCTGTAAATCAATATTTCTTGTTTTGGAGGCAGAAAAAGAACGAGGAGAAAAAACAACAAGGCGGGCAAGGCGGGTTTGTAAGATAAAAAATAGATATGAATGGGAAACCGAGTTTGTTTCTATACCAAACGGGACTGGGCATAATTTTAGGCGCCCATGAAAATATAGCATGGAAATATAATTTAGAATCTAATCGTGATAAAGTATTTAGAGTTGTTTTTGTATCTTGAAACTGCAAGTTGTTGCGTGTATGGGGCTGTGGGGTAGATTGGTCCATCCTACGAGCTTTGGGAGCTTGAGACCCCGATTCAAATTCGGGCAGCCCCATCAAACCAAATCGCGAACGACATTGGCGGTCAATCTATGGAAAAATACTTATTTTTCGGCACCCATAACGAAACATGGCCATTGCGGCGCCCCCAACAGCGATGATTTTCATAGGATCGTTCGTAGTGCCTCTCACCATTGGTATTTTTTGTCTTGTGAAATATCACAAGAGTGAATTCATGAAATTAATCGGGGTCGGCACCATTTTCGCCGGGGCAATAGTAGGTTGGGTGAATGCGGGGGTCATTCAAAACTACTATTATGGGTATACTGGTACAGAATCCAGGATCGCGTTTACAATAATAATGGTGGATTTCGTTTTCGTCCCTCTTTTAGTCTTCGGGGCTGTGTGGATTCTTTCGCTCAGAGAAAAGGGCACAGAATGGAAGAAACCCGCAATCTTATTACAAGTAGCTTTGGTTTTAGTGCTAATAACGTCTACTGTGGGCTCGGCTATGATCCCAATCTCAAAGATTCCAGGCGAATACAGTTATTCAATCGCCATAGACTCGACAAAACAGGGCGATTTCTTTGTGTATGTTCCTGCACCTATGGTTTACAACGGCGTTTCAGGTATTGCTGACCATTTTAGAGTTTTGTATGGGGACGCAAACATTTCTGTTGTGGACACGATATACGGGCTCGCACTAAACATTTCGTTTCGCGGCTCTTTTAGAATGGAAACCACGGGAATGGAAGGAGGCTTCAACGACGGCAGCCTGAAGAATCCGGCAAACGACACATATCGAATTTATTATTCTTCGACGGTAAATAACACGATTCAAATACACATCGAGGGTGCCGTAAACCATTGGGGCGGGGGCACCGATTTAGACATACGTGGAAGTGTTAAGGATCCGGGCTGGAACGAAATCGAAGGCAAGGTGATGCGGATTGTATAGCAAAAGCGTGGCCAACCGCCGCGCGCTCGAAAACCCTGCAGGTTTCTAGGATATCCAAACTATCCCGCTCGGTCTTAATAATCTCTCATATATATTTGGGTGCGTGATATGTGATTGGGTTAGATTCACGGAATGCCATCATTCAGCAAGAACATTAATCTAATAAAAAATACATCTACATCGTGGCTATGTCGAAAAAGGTTACTGTAATCATACCGACCAAGAACTGCGGAGAGGACCTTGAACGTTGCCTTAACGCCCTCCAGAAACAGACGTATAAAAACTTCGAGCTTATCCTAATCGACGGTTACTCCAAAGACAATACAGTGGAAATAGGGAAGCGATACGGCGCGAGGATATTTTACGAAAATGTCGGCACAAGGGCATACGCATGCAACATCGGCCTGGATAATTCTACAGGCGAAATAATCGCCTTTACGGATGCGGACTGCATCCCGCAGCAAAATTGGCTGGAACTTCTTGTAAAGCACCTTGAAATGCACGACGACGTTGTAAGCGTCGGCGGGCCGAATACAACACCGGACGATGTTTCGTATGTAGGCAAGTGCGTAGACCTAACGTACGGCTCCCAAATAATGACTGGGGAAACAAGGTATGGAAAGGTGTTCTCCGGTGTGATGGATGTGGAGCACAATCCCGGTTGTAACGTCGCATATAAAAAAGAAATCTTGGACAAATTACATTGCAGATTCGAGAATGACCTGATAACTGCAGAGGACGTGGTTTTCGACCACCTGCTTATTAAGAGCGGATACAGGATACTGTTTGTACCTGAAATATTGATGTGGCACAGAAGGCGGGATACTGTAAAGGCGTACGCCAAACAGGTTTACAGATATGGGTGGGGGCGGGCAATGGCAAACAGGAGACATAGGGAACTGGAGCATTGGACGCACCTTGCCCCGCTCGCAGCACTTTCGAGCCTGCTGCTCGCCGCCTTTTCATTACTGGTTTTGACAATACTGGCTCAGATGAATTTTTATAGGAGCATCAGTTTGTTTTTGGGTAATTTTCTCTCATTATTCATAAGCATAGCGTTCATAGGTTACTGGGCTGCGGGGTTGATAGGCGCGGCTATTTCTTATTCGCCGTATCGGAAAATCCGCTACGTCTGCGCAAACCCGCTGTTTATGGCAATCGGGCACATCATGTGGGGGTTCGGCTATTTAAAAGGCTTAAGGGCGAGGCTAGGTTAAATGAAGAACATCTGCGTTTTGTGCTATACTGGCGGCTTTGGCGACACGACCCACGCTATCGGGCTTTGGAAGGAAATGTCCAAAGCTTCGGATTACAATATTTTTTTCATAGCCCCGGACTCTAGGCAAGATTTTCGCACGACAACAACGAAGTTAACATTCAAACTGCTACCGTTTGCCTCTGAAAAGAATTTTATAAAATTTGCCATAATGAGGCTCTATTTTGAAAAATATTCCACGCTCCAGTGTCTGCTGCTTAAACCATCATTCATCTATTCTAGATACAGGGTCTTCGGGGTATCCGCACTTCTGTCCGCGAAGATCAAAAACATCCCGCTGGTATCAGAGGTAAACGGGCTCCCCCATCAGGAAATCAAACCGGGTACATTTCAAAAAATTATACTGCACTGCACTAATGCGTTCGACTCTTCCGTATTAAAAAACAGCACGAGAATAATTTGCACAACCGAAACCATAAAAGACGATGTGAGCAGGATATATGGAATTCCCAGGGAAAAGATATATGTTTCAGGAAACGCGACAGATACCGCCCTGTTTAGACCACATGACATGAAGCACTGCAGGAATATATTGAAAATAGACGAAAATGCACCTGTGGTATGCTTTATCGGGAGATTCGCCCCCTGGCAGGGAATCGAAAGATTGGTTGCCGCGGCGCCGTATGTGTTGAAAGAACTCCCAGATACGAAATTTCTCATGGTCGGCGACGGAGAACTCCGGGAGTCCATAACAAATTTGGTCAGGGAAGCGGGACTTACAAAGAATTTTTTATTTACGGGAAAAGTGCCCCACCATAAAATTCCATTGCATGTCGGGGCAAGCAACATATGCACAGTTCTCAAGGAAAAATACATCTCCGGATCGCCTCTAAAATTATACGAATACATGGCGTGCGCCAGGCCTGTCCTGGCAACCCTCGGCGCCGACTACGGATTCGAGATATTGGAGGAAAACGGCGCGGGGATACTCGTAGATATCGAGTCGCCTCAAAAGATAGGGGACGAGATTGTCAAAATATTGAAAAACCCGGAACTGCAGCGGAAGATGGGGCAGGCGGGATTAAAAGTCGTCGAGGAGCGTTTTACATGGAAAAAGAAGGCAGAAGCGGTGTTGAGAATCTGCCAAGAAGCAATTGAAGAATATCAAAAAAAGTAATTGACGACGACAGGATGATAGGAACTGGCAACGTATCGGGTGGTGTGGTTATTGGGTTAGATTCGTTTCCTTCTACAGCCCTATCGTTCGCTAAAACTTCCCAACATTTTTCAGACGTTCGCTAAAGTTTCTAAACATTTCTAATGTTCGCTAAAGTTTCCAAAAATTTTCAGGCTTTAGCAATCCCCCAAACACTTTTCGAGCGTCGCTAAAATTTCCCGATAGTTTTCATATACTTTTCGATGCTGTCAAACGCCTTCTCCAGTGTATCTATCGGCGGCAAAAAGACCAGTCTGAAATGCCCTTTTCCATAAGTCTGGCAGAACCCGGAACCGTGTACCAGAAGGACGTGCGCGTGATGCAATATATCGAGGACGAATTTTTTATCGTCTACTTTTCCGTCCCCGATCTTCGGGAACATGTAGAATGCGCCGTCTGGAATTTGCGTATGCAAGCCGTCAATATTATTGATCCTCTTTACGCAGTAATCTCTTCTCTCTTTTAGTATTCTTAAAACCTCTTTTATGTGATCCTGCGGGCCGTTTAACGCTTCAGTGAACGCATGCTGGGCAGGGGCATTGGCGCACAGCCTGGCGCGCGCCTGCTTGAGTATGCCATCCTTTATGTCGCTAAGCGCTCCTGACTGATCCCTTATCGCAAGATAACCTATGCGCCAGCCTGGTGCGAGATAGATTTTTGAGATGCCGTTGAAAATAATCATCGGGATATCCTTGTTTATAGCCGCGGGGCTGTTGAACTGCACGCCGTAGGCCATCTTGTCGTATATCTCGTCGCTCATCACATACATGTGCTTATGCTCTCCGACTGTGTCCAATATCGCTTGGAGAGTCTTTCTGGAGTATATCGCGCCTGTAGGGTTGTTCGGCGAGATCAATGCTATCGCCTTTGTCTTTTTCGTTATCTTCTTCCGTATATCGTCAATGTCAGGCTGCCAGTTTTCCTCTTCTATAGTCCTGTAGGACACGGGTGTCGCCCCGTAGAATTTGCAGTAGGTAGTGTAAGGCGGGTAGGACGGCCCAGGAATAAGGAGTTCGTCGCCGCTGTTGAAAGATGCGCCAAAGACAAGGTGAAGCGCCTCAGTGACGCCTGTAGTTATTACGATATCCTTCTTGTTCAGCGCTACGCCCTCCGTGCTGTGCTTCTTCACAATAGCATCCAGCGTCTCGGAAACGCCTTCGGATGCGGAATAGCCGTTCTTGGCATTCTTTATCGCGTTTATGTATGCGTTCTTTATGTGCTCCGGGGTGTCGAAATCGTAGGCGTTCGGGTCGCCTATGTTCAGCTTGTATATCTTGTGCCCTTCTTCTTCCAATTTTCTCGCTGGTAAAACGATGTCTCTGATTGCGTATTCGATGTCTAGCGCCCTTTGGGATGCTGGAATCTTGTCCATAACTATCTCACCTATTTCATTATTCTCGTTTATCCTCTTTATGCGTTTAAGCCCTCATCTGTGGCTATGGTGTAATCGTGTTTGGTTAAAATAATTTGTTCTCAGACTGCAGTCAAAAAATTTACGTTGTTGTTTTTGCATGCTTCTTCTTCAGGCAAGGCTACAACCAATAGATACGGCTATCTGAAATCTGCGAATATTATTTGCCATTTGCCAGTGTTATCATTCTAATATTTGTACTATCAACGGGGAAATAATTTCGAATTATTTCTTTATATGTAGGGAAATATTTTTAAATCGCTTCTTCATATACGGTACTATGTTAAAATCTACTGCATTGGAAATAATAGACGAAAATTATACTAAAGAACGCCTAGTAGCCTTGCCAAGAGACGTTGAAATAAAAATACCAGAAGGACAAAAAGCCGTAGCCATCATAGGCCCCCGCAGAGCAGGAAAGACATACCTTCTTTTTCACCTTGCCAGGGAACTAGGGAAAACATCTGAAAAGAACCAAATAATGTACCTAAACCTCGAAGACGAACGTCTGGCGCCACTGACCGTTAGCGATATGAATGTCCTCATGAAGACATACTATGAAAAATATCCCGAAAATAAGAAGAAAAAACTCCACCTCTTTTTGGACGAGGTCCAGAATCTTGAAGGATGGGAGCGATTCACAAGGGGCGCGATGGATAAGGAAAACATCCAGATATACCTCACAGGCTCCTCCTCCCGCCTTCTTGCAAAGGAAATCGCCACCTCGATGCGGGGGCGCAGTCTGTCCTATTATCTTCTGCCGTTTTCATTCAGGGAATTTTTGTCCGCAAAAAACATCTCTGTGCAGCACGCAGATTCTCCGGAGAGGAAGGCAGTGATACTCAACGCCTTGGGCGAATACATGGAGTTCGGCGGCTTCCCGGAGGTAGTTATCCAGAGCGGCAAGGATATGAAATTGAGGATACTTCGGGATTATACGGAAGTTATGCTGCTAAAGGATATCGTCGAGAGGCACGGCATCAAGAATACCGTGGCCCTAAGGGCGCTGTTCAACACGCTTCTTCACTCCTTCTCCAAGGAGTTCTCCGCGAACGTATTTTACAACAGGCTAAAATCCCAGGGGATAAAGATAGGCAAAAACACGCTGTATTCTTACATCCAGCATTTCGAGGATTCGTTTGCAATCCTGGCGCTGCGAAAGTTCAGCTACAAACCGTTTGAGACCAAACAGAGCATCCCGAAAATATACAGCATAGATACCGGCTATACCGCCATATCGGGCGAGAACTTCTCCCCGAATTCCGGCAGGCTCCTGGAAAACGCGGCCGCACTGGAAATGTTGAGAAGAAAGTTCGGGAACCCGCTCATGGAATTCTATTATTGGCAGGATGCGGCAAAGAAGGAAGTGGACTTTGTGGTAAAAGAGGGAACCAAGGTCAGCGCGCTGATGCAGGTCTGCTATGACGTGGAGGACTTCCAGACAAAGGAAAGAGAGATCAAGGCGCTCCTCAAGGCGGGCAAAGAACTGCGGTGCGACAACCTGACGATATTGACATGGGATTATGAAAACGAGGAAAAGACAGGCGGAAAAAGAATCGCGTACGTGCCTGCGTGGAAGTGGTTGTTGGGGATGCAATAAATGGCCGGTGGATATTTGAACATACCGCTATAATTTTTTGGGGGCGGTCAGCAAAAGACATTATGTTCCCTTAACTATAAATCCACCACGAATCGTGGTTTACACTTATCTGTTGCCAGCCACTACCCAACTCCACATACATGTCTGGGACTTCGTAAAAAAACCCATATCCCGGGTATCCGGGGGCAGATTTGTAAAAAGGATCCCCCTGTCCTGCATATGGTTTGTCTTGGTAATCGTTGGCATTATTTTCTAAATTCGTCCAATTAAATATTGCGTAATACATGCAAGTGCCATAAGAATATGATGTGTAACCACTATTCGACTCCATCATAATTTTAATTGACGTATTCGCAGGTTTTTCACAGGATACCCACGCTTTATTAGTCGTTGAGTTAATTGTACTAAAGCTATAATTTACAGTAGATGAGCGAGAACTAAACTGAGGAACATCATAAAAGGTCTCCCTAACATTCCAGTTTTTTTCGATAATTAGTGAGGTATTTGATTTTACCTCTAAAGCCTTACCGTATGTCGTATTAACAACATGGAGGTCGGCAGTACCTTTTGATATTGTGATGCCGTCCAATATATTGATGCGGGTATCTTTTGGCATGGGCAATAATAATGTATAGCTTCCATTGTCTGTGGTGTTTATATTGATATAATAATAACCACCAGTATCCACTATTTTCGTCACTTTTGGTTCCTCCTCTGTGATACACCCCGAAAACATAACAACAAGAAGTAAACACAAACCGACAACGATGATTTTATTCATTACTATATTTATCGGCTTTTGAGTATTTAATAACCACGCCGTATCCCATCGTATATCTTTTAGTATGAGCGGGTGTCAAATCGCATTATCTATAATATACTCGAGATACACATGCGAGCATACCAATCCTAACCTTTACCTATTTTTGATGGCTTCTGATATAGATTTACACAAAAAATATTATATTGAGCAAGGATATGGTGCAGATAGGCGGGAGTAGCCCAGACTGGTAAGGCGCTGGATTGCTAACCCCATAACAGGCGCGAATTATGGCGCGATCTGTTAAGGCAAACATCCAGTGGTCGTAAGATCTCGGGAGTTCAAATCTCCCCTCCCGCGCTACCCATCTGAGATATAATGGAAATTATAATAGAAATTATTAAAGATCATAATATGGGTTATATTTATCAATCTATTAACCAACGCATCGAGAACTTGGATTTAGGCAAGTGCAAACATTATACGCATTCTTCTACCAATTGCGAAGATCCAACTCACTCTTCTGTCGGCTCAGAATCAAACACTTCCAGCGCCGCCAGTTTCGCCTCTCTCCTCTTCCTCTCCAAAAACTTATAGACTGTAGCATGCTCGCTGCCGCATAAGATCATGTCTATGGCTTTTTTTGCCGTATACAATGCCGTAATCTCTCCTATGATAGATACAGTGTTTCCAAAAATAGAAACATTGGCGCTTGTAAGCTCCTCTATTACCCCCCTTGTCCTGCCGCCTGTTCCGATGAGTCTCGATCTCACTTGGATCAACCGGTCCTGGCTCTTTCCGACCTGGTCCCGGATGTCTACGGATTCGAAATAAATGTCGTCGCTGAATAACCTGAACGCCTTTTCGGGAGAGAAGCCCCTGCCTATCGCTTTAACGACATCAACAACTTTTAGGATAAGAAACGGCTCTGTCATGTGCTCAGTGTCTATAGAAACGTCGCCTGTCTCCGAATCTATTTTTAGCGCTGCACCAGTTCTTCTCTCTATAAATTCCTTTGTCTCGCCGTCCTTGCCTATAAGGACAGCAACCCTCTCTGTTGGCAGTTTTACATATTGCATAAATTTCTCTCTCCATCTTCATGATTGTCAAGTTAAGAATCTTTTGGCATCCTGTATGTAACGCGTTATGTGTTTTAATATTTTATCTCCATTCAGCGTTCTATCTTTTATAATCTCTCTTTTTTATCAGCAATTATTTAATTTTTTCAACATTTTATCCTTTGTAATATTTTTTTATCCGGCACTTATCTAATCTTTATTCAGCACCTTATCTTTTATAATGTTTCTCTTATTCAATATTTTGTTTTTGTAATATTTAAATTTCACTCAACTATTTGTCTTTTATACTCTTTATTTTTTTACTCAACACTTATCATTTATAATATTTCGTTTTTACTTAGACTTCATCTTCCGTAATATTTCATCCCTATCTGCATCAACGCCGAGTTTCCTGAAATACCTGACGATGTTGTTCACATCCCTGTTGATCAATTCTTCGCACATGGGATGCTCTTTCAATACTGCCTGGCTGACATCTATGAAACGTGGCTTGCCGTTGAACATCAGTATGTTGTACTCGCTCAGATCGCCGTGCACGAGCCCGGCTTTTTTATATGACGTTACCAGCTGCTCGACAACAGTTTCGTACAATTCCTTTGGATTTTCCACCGTGACATTCCTCAGCGCAGGCGCCGGACTAGTCTCGTCTCCTATGTACTCCATTAACAATATGTTGTTGTAATATGTTATCGGCTTCGGGACGTTAACGCCCACCTCGTGTAATCTCGACAGGTTCTTGAATTCCTTCTGCGTCCATACATACACCAGCTTCCTGTAGTCCATGCTGATTTTACGGAACCTCGGATCTCCGGCAATATACTTGTAGAAATTTTTGTAGGTGGCGTTGCTTACCCTGTATATCTTTATCGCGACGTCGCATTTTTCGGTTCTGCCTTTGAAAACATTCGCCTCTTTGCCTGTGGAAATCGGATAATCTATGCTCACTAAAACGTTGTTGGCGAAGAGTTTGTGCAGTGCGAGCAGCGTCTGATGGTCGAAAACTTCGTCCATGACCTTTCTGTCTTCGCCGTCTTTTAACTTGTTTTTTAACGAAATAAGTACGTTAGTTTCCCGGTCTATTTTTCGATCCATTTTTTTATAGGTTTTATCCTGCAATTAAATCACCATAACATATATTTTTCAATCTTTTAAGCGCACTATTTTCGCCCCAGCGCCTTTGTTAACACCACGATATTTTTCAGACATAAACTCTCAATCCATATAATTCACTTTCAAATCCCATTTGTCAACATCTGCGGTTATGTTACAAACTTGGAAGACTTCTTTTGCTGTTAGACGAAGATACGCTATGTCTTTGGTTATGTTGGTTTGGTTGTAATAGTATTTCTCAGATGGGAAAAAGAATATGCTGGTCCAAGCACCCGTTTTGTTTGTAGAATCTTTACCAACGGAAATAGCAGATCGCACAATTCCTTTATGTGTAAAGTTTGTATCGTTTAATTTCACACTGATTAAATAGGAATCAGCTGAGATAGTTCTATCTGGAACCCATGACGGTAAAGAATTGACTATGTGCGTTCCAACTAAATAACCTACCCCCTCTAACCTTGCCTTTACGTCTGTATAATTGATTTTTTCAATTTCTGAATAATTTAGTTCGAACCCAAAATTGCCTATGGAGGCAAGGAACGATCCGAAAGAACCAGGTGGTAATTTAGGTGAATCAACACAAGCCGAAAGAGATATTGCGAGAACAATTATGATAACTAGGACAAACATCTTTTTCATGGAAATCACCTATCCCCCAGCGCCTTCATCAGCGTCTCGATCTTTTTCTTAGATTTTTTTCTATTTGTCTCCACGCCAGAGGAAACGTCAATTCCCCACGGCCTTACTGCAGTAACCGCCTCTTTTACGTTCTCGGGCGTTATCCCGCCTGCAAGTATTATTGGAAAAGGATAAACTGCATCCCTGATTTTTCTGGATACGCTCCAATCATGCGTCTTGCCTGTCCCCCCGATTTTTTTAGGCGTCTTGGAATCTAAGATTATGCGATCCGCGCCAGAATCCGCCATCTCCCTTGCTCGTTTTATAACCTTATCTGCGCGTCCGTGGACGCTCACAAGTACTGTTATTTTCACGCCGCGCGGCAGGATTTTTCTGATTTCAGAAATTTTCTTTTTGGTTATTTCCGCATGAATCTGGATACCATCTACATTCGTTTCTTCAACTATCTTCTTTATCTTTTTTTTCGAAGACTGAACAGTAACTGCTACGGTTTCGATGTTATCGGGCACTGATTTTACTAATTTTGCGGTACTTTCTGTAGAAAGGTTCCTATGAGAAGACGGAGTATCGACTACAAACCCTAGCATGTCTGCTTTATCTGCGTATTTTATGTCTGTTTCCCTCATCATCCCGCAGATTTTCAGCTTTACCATAGACTATAATCATCCACTGGGAATAAATAGGTTGGGATGGAACTTAATTTGAAATTACTTTCGTCGCTTCAACTAGCCCAACTTCGAAAATTCACATCAACTCATCAAATTTCTAATGATTGCCAAATTATAAAATAGATGCAACTTATTACTCTAACAAGTGTGCCAAAGCGTGGATAGATGATGATAACGAAAAATGGTTTGAAACCCAAGAATTGGACAATTCGCGCGGTCTTTTCTGTAGTCATAGTTATCCTACTGGTAGCGATTCTTTTACAGTATACCGAATTTCCGCATGGCAGATGGAGCACATCCGTTCTTCGTTTCGGAAATCCTCAAGAAAACGAGTTATATTCCGCCTCTGGTGAAACTCTCACGGTTTGGAATACTCTGACAGGGAAGATAAAGAACGAAATCACATTCAACTCTTCTATCAGCGCAATAGACGTTTCAATCAGCAACGAAACAGCTGTCGGAAAGAAAAACGGCGAAATAGATATATTGAACAGCAAAACGCTCTCAAAAATAGTCACACTCGTACAAGACAAAAACGTCACAGATTTGGAGTTTTCAAAATCAGGAAATATCCTCGTTTCTGCGGATTCCCTGGGTAATCTATATCTGTGGGAAAATAACACGCTGGTCAACAAATCAAATCTCCATGCGAAAGACGTGCTTTCCGTGTCTATCTCTTCTGACGGCAAGTACATCGCTTCGTCCTCTCTTGACAATACGTTAATCGTCATTGAGAGAGAAAATCTATCACATAGGTTGTTGACAGAGAACTATGGAAATGATTGGGTTTCGGATTTGGAGTGGCGACCGAATAGTAATCTTTTAGCAACTGTGACGCATAACGGAACTGTTAAGGTATATGACATCGACCAGAACAAAACTGTGTTCTACGAAAACGTGTCTGTAGCAGTTAACTTAGTAAAATGGTCCCCTGATGGTAAATACATTTACGTCACTGGAGGATATAACTACATAACATCCTGGAATTTTGAAACGGGAGCCGTGCGTTTCTCAAAAGAATTAGAGGATGCGGAAGAACTGGTGCCGATATGCGTTTCAGAGGACGGCGAAATCGCAACCACCCTCGGTTCATCGAGCAATATCCGAATATGGAACATTAATGGTGAAAGGATCAACTCGCTGCCAGACAGGTCTGTGCCGCCTATATTCTATATCGTTACGTTAACAGCGATTGCGTTATCTGTGGTCCTGATTGTTGAAGCGGAATCGTATTATAAAAAGGATTTTGCCAATAGAAAACTTCTTTATGGACGAAGAGGACTTTCGTTTATAGTAAAGTTTTACCTGTTTGTTCTGTGCAATTACGGGGGGTTCGCATACTCGTACTTCATGGAGTTCTTTATCAGTTCGGGGTCAATTGGAGGGGTACTCACGATGTCTTTAATCGTGAATGCAATCATGGCAATATTATTCGTACTGTTTTCATTTTCCTATCCAACCAGTGCGTGGCTTGACGAGAACGGTATATATACCGGCGTTTCATGGGTGGATCAATATATAAAAAAGAAGAGGGCGTTCATAGAGTACAGTGATGTTCAGTCGGTTCACCCAACATACAGTTACACTAAACAGGAGAACGAATTCAAAAAAAGTGCATTGGAAATATCAACTCGAGCTGGAGAAACGTACACTGTTGGTCGCGAACTGCGCCCCAATTATGTTGAAGAAATAGAATCGATACTCTCTGGCAAAATCGGGGCGAATTGGTCCAAGATATACGACCAGGCGCCTAACATCAACACACAACGATGGTTAAAATTAAGGAAGTATGCCACTAAATCATTTACAAGGATGATTATAGAAACGATACTCATAATGAGCGCGCCATATCTTTTGATTTCTGTTTTTGTCCTATTTGATATACTGCTCTTATTGTTGTCTGTAGGTGGATTTTTTGCGTTTATATTCGTCGCTGTCTTTTTAGCACTTTCTCTAATGCTGGCTATGCTGTGCGGGATGGTTCGAATGAGAAGATACAACGAGGCATTGAGCATATATCGGATGATTCAGCTCCACAATAAGATGCGTCCCGAGAACGTGTACCCAATCGACATTACATCGAAGGACAAGTACGATGCCGAGGACTTTTTAAAGGTAGATGAAAAACAATGGATGAAATATCTCCGTATCCAGAAGGGCGATAAGGTAACGACGCGTATAGCCATGGTCGGCCTTGCTTTATTCTTTATTGGCATAGCGCTCTCCAGGTCTGAAGAAATAGAAAGTGATATACTTCAGATTACGACTCTCGTATTTCTAATAGCATCCCCTATACTGTTCGTCTTTTTCTTTAAGAACGGATTCGAGATTCAAAGAACGCGGGCCGTTATAAAAAGGGCGGTGGAGTATGAAATAAAAACAGGAAGACGCATACTGCCTGAAAATTATGAAATACCCTACTCGGGATGGGCGACTAATTTTATATTTAGAGAAAAAACGGAGCTAACGCCAGAAGAAAAGAAATTAGCCGAAAAGACATACTTGGAGAACCCTCTCTGGACCGTTCTTCTAGGTGCATCTATATTGTTGATGATCATAATCTCTTTTATGGTCCTAAATGTTTTGAAAGTTAGTGGAACCATGGGATTTCTGACATTCATGGCATTCATTTTCATACCAACATTTATTGTAGTGAAAATCGGATATAAAAGAACTAAAGCAATCGCAAAACTTCGGGCTATTGAGGAGTATGAGAGGTTGTTGAAGGAGAGGCGAACAACCTAGCAATCACTCGCAGATTCAAGATGCGAGGGGGCAACATTATGGCTTTGGAATTATTTTCATCCCTTCAACTCATCGGTGCGTAACCTATCCTTTTCATGTGCACAATTATCATTAAACTGAATTACGCACTTCCTCGTATCCTCTTAATCGCTTCCTTTATCTCGTCAACAGAAGCCTCTTCCTCTATCGTCGAGAGATCCCCCATTTCCTTTCCCTGCCAGAGCGCCTTTATCACCCGTCTCATGATCTTTCCGCTTCTGGTTTTAGGTAGTGTAGTGATGAACTCGATATCCCCTATTATCACGATCGGCCCCAGCATCTTCTTTACATGTTCTATAAGTTCCTTTTTCAACTCCTTTGAGGGAGTATATCCTTTCTTCAAAACTACGAACGCACAGGCAACCTCGCCCCTCAGTTCGTCCGGCACTCCGGAAGCACCAGCCTCTACTACTGCTGGGTGGGAAACAAGCGCGCTCTCGATCTCTACGGTGCTTATTCTATGAGATGCTATTTTTATTACCTCGTCCGCGCGGCCCGCAAAGAAGAAGTATCCGTCCTCGTCCTTATACACCGCATCGCCGCTGTAGTACATTCCCTTTGTCGCCTGAGTTCTTTCCCAATATTCCTTTTTGTAAACATCTATTCCCTGCCAAACCGTAGGAACGAGTCCCGGGAACGGCTTTTTAATCACGAATACGCCCTTCTTTCCCGGGGGCTGGGATTCTCCGGTGGTTTCGTCAACAATATCTGCGACTATCCCGGGCATCGGGATACCGGCCGAACCCGGCTTTATCGGAAGCAGCCCGAGCCCATAGGGATTGGCAATAAGCGGTCCTGCAGATTCGGTTTGCCACATGTGGTCTATTACGGGTATTCTGTTGTTGAGTACATCCCTCTGCAGCCATTCCCAGGCTGCGGGATTAAGCACTTCGCCTGCAACAACAACTCTCTCGAGCGAAGAGAGGTCATGCTTTTTAGCGTGCTCCGCCCCTATCCTCATCAATGCCCTGATGCCAGTAGGAGAAGTGAACACGCCGCTCACTTTGTTCCTTTCTATGATTTCCCACCACATGTCGCTTCTGGGGTAGTCGGGCGTGCCCTCGTACAAGACCGATGTGCAGCCGACGAGCAGCGGCGCATAGACGTTATAGCTGTGCCCCACTATCCAGCCTATGTCCGAGGTGCTGAACCAAACGTCATTTTTCTTTAATCCGTGCACCCATTTTCCCATCCAGTAGATGTGCATCTGATAGCCGCCGTGCTTGTGGACAGTAACCTTTGGTTTTGCTGTTGTGCCTGATGTAGGCAAGAGGAAAAGAGGTTCGTTTGCCTCTACAATGACGAAGCTGGAATCTGCGCCTTTTCCGCAATCTAAAAACTCGTTCCAGTAGACGTCCCTTCCCTTCACCATCTGGCAATTGCCTGTGTGCTGTCCGCTCTCCTTGTACACGACCACCTTTTTGATTTGTTTCGGCGGGCACAGATTGGCGGCATCGTCTATGATCTTCTTCAATTCGACTGTTTTGCCTCTTCTCGACCCGAAGTCCTGCGTGACTATGTACTCGGCGCCGGAAGCCATGATCCTGTCAGCCACAGCTTGCGCCGAAAAACCTGCAAATATGACAACATGCAGTGCAGCGATCCTCGCGCAGGCCAGCATGGTCGCGGCTGCTTCGATGCTCATGGGCATGTAAACTACTATCCTGTCTCCCTTTTTGACGCCGATTCCTCTTAAGGCGGAGGAGATTTTCTTTACCTTGTCCAGCAGTTGGGCGTAAGTCGCACTTTCTGTTATTCCCTTTTCGCCGGATTCGTATATGAAAGCTGCCTTGTTTGCGAATCCCTGTTTGATTTTATAATCGATGCAGTTGTACGATATGTTGGTGGTGCCTCCGAGATACCATTTGAACGTAGGATAATCCCAACTGAAAACCTTGTCGCATTTCTTAAACCAATATATGTCCTCAAGCGCATTTTCTGCGGCGTTATTCCAAAATTCTTCAGGGTTTTCTTCTGCCGATTTTATAAAATGTTTAACCTGCGGCGGTACCATTTCTATTTTTTCAGTCATAAACTTCCTCCTAAATGATTATTCTACATAATTATAATACACAACTCGGATAAACCCCGAATATAGATAGATATAATAAAAGTTTTTAGTGCGGGATACCAGAACAATTGTTTATGATTGCGTTGGCCGTTTCTTTCTCCAGTGCCTGTAAAATTCTGCAAACGGCGGTATGAGTGTGATGATAATTATCGCCAGGACAACCAGCGTGAAATTGTCTTTGACTATAGGAACGTTCCCGAAGAAATAGCCGGCGCCCAGAAATAACGAAACCCATACGATGCCGCCCGATATGTTGTATACCATGAACTTGAAGTAATTCATCTTGCCTATGCCCGCGACAAACGGCGCGAATGTGCGGATGATCGGGATAAATCTGGCAAGCACTATCGTCTTTCCGCCGTGCTTTTCGTAAAATATATGCGCGCGGTCCAGGTACTCCTTTTTAAGGAAACGGACATTTTCCTTTGTAAATATCTTCGGGCCGATGTAATAACCTATCCAATAATTTGCAGTGTCCCCCACAAATGCCGCGGTTACAAAGACTACCCACAGCCAAAACATATTGAATGAGCCGAGCGAGACAGTAAGCGCAGATGCGGCAAAAATAAGGGAATCGCCGGGTAGGAACGGGAACGCTACAAGCCCCGTTTCGCAGAACACGATTACAAACAGTATCACATATGTCCAGATTCCATAACTCTGGATCATAATGTCGAGATTTTTATCGAGATGGAGTATGAAATCTACGAGAAGCGAGATTGGGTCCATGGTGCGTTATCGTTTTATAGATTATAAATGCTGTTCTGGACTTGAACAAACAACCAGAAGACCGATTTATGTGCTGGAAAGAAAAACAATAAGCTCACGATATTGTACTATTTCGTGACGCTATTATGACACGTTATTCTATCAATCCCAGGGTGCTCTCTATCCTATACAACTCTATCCCTGTGGTTTGATCGCCGACTATCGCTCCCTTGCTGTTTGCTACCAGACCTGCGCCTATTTGGGGTGTTCCATAGTTTACAGTTCCAGTATTTACATTTACCTTGAACACCTCTTTTAGGAACTCTATTTCCCTGCTGCTAGTTTTTGGATGGCATAAAACTCCTTTATTTGTGGCAACTGCTGCAGAGCCCACGGTTTTTAGTCCTGCGATTGTTTCTTTTATTACCTCTACGCAGAGGGCATCTGCAATAGCGTCAACGCTTTCTTTTGACATTTGCGGATGCACGATTGCCGCCCTGTCGTTGGCCAGGACGTTGTTGCCTATGGCGTTAAGCTTATCTGGAATGCGTACAACATTCAATTTTCTTTTTACTAGTTTTTTAAACTCTTCAATATCCACTAAATTCGAGATTACTATGCCATTGGAATTCATGGTGATTAACGAACCCAGTATCGTTAAACCTCCAACCGTCGCCCTTATGACTTCACACTTGAACACTTCTTCAAAATCGGCGATGTAACGTTCATTTGTTTGAGGTGCAACCATGACCAGCTCTTCATTTGCCTTACAAAAAACACCGATATTCGGATTTTCGTTAATGCTCATGGTTTTAATCATTTATTCAATCCTTTCCCGGACAAAAACAACTCTGCGATTATTTACTCTTCAGGGATGGAAACCTCTACTAGTTCATCTTCGAATTTAACCGCCTTAATCCTAATCTTGGAAGGGGGGTGTTGTCGCCCGCGTTCCCATAGGAGTTCATTGACAATCGGGTCTATCCATACCATGCCTATCTTGGTTTTCATGTGCTTGGCGATGTATTTCTTGATGTATTTTACTGCATAGGGCGCTCTTTTTGCCTTCTCCACGTCCCTTACTTCTCTGAGCGGTATTGTGTATACTCTCTCTTCTTCTGTTTTTTCTGCCAATGTCTCACCTTTACTAACAACACTGCTTTATTTCTGCAGTGAATTTCTTCTCCAGCTGTGCCTTTTCGGGTGCCGTGTAACTCTTCTGCTTGTGCGTTGCATTACCCATGCCGGAACGCGCCTGTTTTGTTTGACCGCCCTCAGCAATCTAAGTTTTTTTCCAAGTGGTTTGCTATGCGACATCTTATCTCCTCGTGATTTTGATATCCCGTTTTTTCGGTGTTATCTTTTCGAGAATCTGGCAGAGAGTCCTGTCATCGATCTGACTGCCAAGTCTTCCGGATTGTGCCAATGCTATTAATTGTTCTTCTACGGCGACCGCAAAGTCCGGTCGCGCTGTTTTAAGCGTGCCAAGTCTTCCCCTCGCCTCTGGCGTCAATATCTGGCGGAGAACAGACTGCCTCTGCGTGTCAAGCTCTTTCTGCTCTTCTACAGCGCTTGCCTGCATCTGTTGCTGAAGTTGAAGTTCTCTTAATTTTTTCGCCCTCAGTTGCTGCAGCTCATCATCGTTTTCCATTACCCGTTCACCTGTATTTGGATAGTGTGGGGTTTATTTTAATGAGTTCTTCCATAACTTCATGAGCCGTATTGTCAAGGAACGATCTTCCTTTGGGGGTAATCGTTCTTCCCTTGCCCTTCACTATGGATACATACTCTAATTTTTCGAGCTGTATAAGTGCCATCTGAACTATGGACCCGCTCCCCTTTTTTGCCTTGTTCGGCTTGGAGCCCTTATTCTTGCGGCCGCCGTACTCGGCGCTCAATCTGGATACTCCTATCGGTCCATTGATATATATCTTTCTTAGGATTGCCGCAGTCCTGGTATACCACCAATCACCCTGAACCGGTGCCTTTTCCCTATGAACGCCAGTCTTTACGAACTTTGCCCAGGATGGCGGCTTCGCTTCATTCTTCCCTTTTAATTTCTCTGCTACCTTGTGAATTAAAGCATCTGGCGGTACATCATACACTACTGTCATGTTCAATTCCGTCCGTTTTTGTTTATTATCCAAAAGTATAACCTGTTTGCATTGTGCTCATTCTCATTTATACAGGTTTATACTCCCTTATCATCTATGTTGGTTGTTGCGATTTGGGGATTTAAGTTAAATATATATGTCGTATATATAGTTTAGGTGGGTGGTGGAAATCATTACCGCACTTGTTTTGGTTATTTAAACAAGCTCGATTTAACTGCCAGCAATCAGTGACGTTTGGGTATATCGCTAAATTTAAATTTTACGGGAACCAGCGAATCAAAAGACGGTTTAAGATATCTATTTTATTTCGTCTATGTCTATCCCGCAAAGTTTACACAGTTCGTTATGAAGGTTTTCTATCCGCCTGGCCCCATCTTCAAGGCCCTCTATTCTCCATTTTTTAAGTGCGCTCTCCACCTTCTCTCTGCGGGCGCCGCCGATAAGATTGTCCGCGTGGGCAACAATCTTTTCCTCCAAAGTCTCAGGTATGTAGTCTTTATGTGGCAGCCCAAGTTTTTTGGTATCTTCCTTCGGGATGCCTGCCCCGATGTGCCTTTCGACTATGTGGATAACCTCAGGCGGGAGTTTTAGCTCCTTTAATATTTCCGCGCCTTCTACAGCGTGCCTGATAGTATGCGTCCTGCTCCTGCCGATGTCGTGCAATAACGCGCCAACCTCTATAAGCCGGATATTGGCGCCGCAGAGCGAACCCATTTTTACTGCTAATTCGGTCACGGCTTTAGAATGTTCAATAACTCCTTTATCGCAGCCAGCTTTAACCAGGATGTCTATGCACTCTTTATACGATGGTAGAGGTATTGTTTCCATACTGATAAAAGATATGCCCTGCAGGATGTTAAATTTAACGGATAACAATCAATATTTATTTATAATAACAGCAATAATGCGTCATAGGGGAAAGAGAAATGAAAAAAGTCGCATTGAACATCGGTGCCGCACTGTTGCTAATAGGCATAGCGATGTACATCTTAGGCGTATTTATGTTTAACAGCGCCCAGATCGAAATAAACAAATACGCATCGACAAAAGGGGCGCAATATATCTCACAGTCCGATCAAGCCACCCTGGACAGCGCAAAGGTTGCAAGGGATTATTCAAAGTACATACAAATATTCGGGGCAGTCCTGGCAATAGTCGGATTAGTTTTTATCGGGTACGGTCGGGTGGGAGTAGAATACGATAAGCTTCCAGTAACCATGCTGTGCCCCAGATGCGAATACGAAATGCGCACAGACAGGCGGTATTGCCCGAAATGCGGGCTTAAAATCGTTAAACAGAATATAACACAGAAACTGTAAGATGGGTTACTACCGCACACGAACTTCGCCTCAATCTGCAGCCCCACCCATCGATCCATTAATTATTTGCCACCCGTTTTCAATGATACCGTGCGCTTCCATTCCCCCCTCAAAATGGATGGGTAGGTAGTGGAGTACTAGTGATACATTTACCTGTAGGGGAGGTGTTGTGTTAGATTTGGTACAATTCACCCAATATTGAAGATGTTCCTCATCATCTACTCTACTATCGTTATCTGAGTCGTAAACCAAACTCAAGCGAAGATTCGGGCGATCCCCTGACATATCAATGTCGGATGAAGAGCTACCTCGGATTTCACTTCCATTAAACGCGAGAGTGACGGAAGCGTTTGACTTCACTTCTAGTGCGTATCCTTTTTCAGTTTCTACAATTCTATATGCTCCATTACCTTCAGCAACATGGATGTGTTCATTGACCTTCGACGGTAAGCCATCTTTTGGATGTTTGTCTAATGATGACCAATATCCATGAACCACGATAGGTAAGTAAATTGTAAAGTTATCGGATGAATTCGATTGTATCCTTGCTCCATAGTAATACTCGATCAATTTGTTGTCACTAACGCTGCCACTAGTCTCGTTACCATCACTAGCCTTCTTGTCAATCCCAAGGCATCCCGACAGCATCATGGTTGTTGTAGCTATGACGATAAGAAATATATGTACTGTTTTCATATAATCAATCCCAATCTTTGTGCAAAGTATTTTAGGTTTTGACGTTAATCTCTATAATATCTCCATCTTTTAGATTTAGCACTTTTCTTAATTGGTGCCTCGAAACAATCTCGATTACGTCGGAGTAATGGGACCTGTTCGGAAGCACAACCGCACACTCGTAATTGTTGATATCGCCGAAAAAGCACTTGGCGCCGCCGAACGTGCGATTGCCGTTTTGAAAATCGGATATCTGAACACCCTCGGCATTGTGGAGAAAAGAAAGCTTGTCAGTCTCCCTGCCCTTGATCTTTACGTTCAGCGTCCCTTTAAACGGCGTGAATTTCAGCTTGTCCTTAAACTGTGAGATATATCCGCTTTGCGAGAGGTAATATTTGCCTTCGCCCAGGCCGCTTGTCACTTCGCCCCTGATTTTTATCCTGTCCCTGTATTGAAAAATGCTCTGATAGTCAAGATACTCTCTTTGAAGCGACTGCCAGCCCTTTTCAGTCAATGTGAGAATCTGTTTTTTTGCGCCGACCTTTCTTTCTATCAACCCGCAGTTTACCAAGTCGAGGATCTTCTTGGATGCGGACTGCTGGCTGATCGCCAGGATTTTCCCCAATTCCCTGGAAGAAGTTGCTACGGACTTCTCATCCGCACTCATTAGTGCTATCTGCTTTAGCATGCAGAGATTGTTTTTTTCCATGCCTATTGTGATAAATGACACCGATAAATATTATTGCATCATGATTTATAAAGGCTTTGATACGATGTTCAAAATTCCGCAGATTCTAAAAGCAGACGAATTGATAGACACTACGTTTCGAAGAGCGTCGAATGTAGAAGTAGAAGACCCTGATAAATTTTATCGAACCAAAAAAATGGCAATCGCAAAGTTTAGTGCAATGAGCCACAAGCTCGACGACATGCTGTCCGGCTACGTTTCCAGTTTCCCGAGCTTTGACAGGCTCCCGAAGTTTTATTTCGAGATCATCGACGCCACAATCGGCGTTGGAAAGCTGAAAAAATCGCTCGGCGCGCTCGACTGGTGCAGGGAGAACGTAAAGCGCGTAATCTCGAAGAACATAAAGAACATACAGCGGACAGGAAAATTCAATTATGTCGAGCAGCAGAGGAGAGAGGTGTACGGAAGGGTAGCGTCGATGATAAGGCAAATAGATCCAGACCTCAACTTTCTTAACGATTCGCGAAGGGTCATAAACAAACTGCCTGCGGTGAATACTGAAATTCCCGCAATAATCGTCGCCGGCTGCCCGAACATCGGAAAATCCTCGCTTGTAAGAAAAGTGTCGTCAGCAAAACCCGAGATCGCCTCTTATCCGTTCACCACAAAAGGAATTTTGATAGGGTGTTTCAACATCGGAAGGAAGAGGTACCAGATAATCGACACTCCCGGCATTTTAGACAGGCTGCCTTCCCAGCACAACGCATTGGAAAAGCAGGCATTCTCAGCACTGAGGCATCTGGCGACCATCATTGTTTTCCTTGTGGACAGCTCGGAGCACTGCGGCTATACTCTGGAGATGCAGATGAATTTGTTGAAGACTGTAAAGCAGACGCTTCCAACCACGCCGCTGATAACTGTGGAGAGCAAGGCAGACCTCAAAAAGACCAACTCTTTTGATATGGCTATATCTGTAAAAACAGGCGAGGGGGTTCAGGAGCTGATAGAGAAAATCGTGTCCCAACTGCAGAATATAGAAATATCGCAGAATGCGGAAATTCAACGTAAAATACAGGCATTATAGTATCAACATAAATGATAGTGCGGAAATTCAACGTAAGGGGAGATTTTTGGATATTCTGATACTGGCCGATTTACGGGTAAAAGACACTCGGATAAAAGATTGTAAAATTTTAGTTAGCGAAAAATTGATATACTTTATATATACATAGTATGTCTAGAGGATAACTTGGAGATACACAAACTTCCGATGCGGTTCAGGACACATGCCGCGCTGAGGCTTATCGAACACTTCGACATGAGCCTCGACGAAGTAAAACACTATTTCAAAACAGGCAAGCTCGTGAAACGTCCCGCCAAGGACGGCGACATCGGAATATTGGAAAGGACTGTTGGCAAATCAAAAATAAGGTTCGTATTTACCATACGACAGAAAACGATATGGATAATAACAGTGGAAGGAGGTGGCGAACATGACTAAATGCCCGATGTGCAGCACGAAAATGAAAACAGAGAAGAAGGAATTGGAGCCCGGCGTCTATACGACTGTCGAGGTCTGCCCAAAATGCGCAGACGAGTGGATCGGCGAAAAAGAATATCAAAAACTATATACGCTGTTCAAACGCAGAACCTTCAAGGTGGGGGGGAGCGTGGCAGTAAGGATACCGCAGGAACTCGCCAACGCGCTCAAAATAGGTTCCGGAGACGAGGTTAAATTCACACTGGACGGAAAGAAACTCATCATCGAGACGAGTTGAGGCCTGTCATCAGGAGATTTTTGGGCTGTGCCGTCAGTGTTATTAACTACAATATGTCTTATAAATACGATATATATCATTAATATTAATTAATATATAAATTAAAAAAGAAGGTAAATAATGAAAAAACACGATTTGTTTATTCTTGCGTTTCTTGTGATTTTCGCGATAACACTGATAGTTGTATTTTCGAGTGCGACAGCAAAGGCGAGGACGATTAACGTTGATGATGGTGGGGGGAAGGATTATACTATCATTCAAGATGCAATAAACGCTTCGAGCGAGGGGGATACAGTGTATGTTTATAATGGAACTTATTATGAAAATCTAACAATAAATAAAACTATAAATTTAGTGGGCGAAAGCAACCAGAGCACGATAATCAAAGGAACGGGCGCATCCGACTCTAAAGGAATCTATGTTACTGCAAATTATGTAAATA
>Ga0265292_1000696_pt1 | contig 40319 bp, 38 predicted proteins | sample Munlanlewell296A_FD_189080 | JGI IMG/M metagenome (GOLD analysis project Ga0265292, IMG submission 189080) | Leachate microbial communities from a municipal landfill in Southern Ontario, Canada - Leachate well 296A | ecosystem: Engineered > Solid waste > Landfill > Unclassified | place: Canada... | reverse complement strand
TGGTTTCTTTAATAAATGTTCTCTTGACATGAGTACCTCCAATATTAGAATCATCATGCCGGCGAGATGCACCCTTTAAGAGGACCTTATCCGTCCGGCAGCTCTGCGACCGTATCCTTAATCAGGACTTAGGCCAGTGGCTTTGCGTCCAACCCTTTCGGGTTGTTTGCCTTTTTCAGGTTAATAAATAAAAAAAGCCTGTTTCCTTTAAGGGAAACAGGCTTTTATAAGAAAAGGTAAACCACCGATAAGCGCTGTTTCTTCGGCGACCCGGCTATCCTCCATGTTCATTTAACAAATCAGATACACAAGGACCCGTGGCTTTGTGCCCCCTGGTTACCCAGGGTTTACCTTTTCGGAAACTTCAACGTCAATACTCTTTCAAAGATCGCAAGCAGTATTTCTCTGCTTGATAACAGTATAAAAAATCGCAGTATAGATATCTGTGATTCTAATCACATAGTATATATATAATTACTAAATGTGAGAGTCAACCTGATTATTGAGCATTTGCTAAAGGCAGGAGGTCTATTTTGAGTTTGTCCATAAACTCAGGTTGTGTCATCCTCCGGCTTGCTTGCCCGCCGTCCTGTTGGAGGGACCGGGGGATCTATAACCCATTGAAAAGACTGGATTCCTCGCCTCGGCGAGTCGCTGAGGTGACCCGCCTTTTCTCCTCGGCGAACCCGCTGGGGCGGGCGCGAGAATGACGAATTATTATCGGAATTGTAGTTTATTATCAGACACTATTTAATTTCCATCAACATTCCCTCCTCGTACCGGCCATGCATAATAGTTGGATTTCTTATTTTGCAGCAACTTAGCGGATTTTTGCATATTTATCATCCATGCCTGCGCCGCACTCTTTTGCGAAGTCGTTGAAGACCAATAGGAGGAGTACTTCACATTCGTGAAACCCGCAGAATTGAGCCATCCAGCCGAGTCTGAGACATCATAATTGATCATGCTTTCAAGTTCTTTAACATTAGGCATGCGCCAGTCCGTATAATTGGCGGTATACCCAAGACAAGAATAGCTGAGGGAATTACTATTGAAATCTACAATTATATTCAAGGTATCGCTCCATCTTTTTTTCAGGCAGCCTCCATCCTTCAGCCACATCAATCCTGTCAGACTGTCCGTTACAGTACCATCTCCATTATCAGTAAATCTTGGAGCCGGCCATTCGACCTTCTCATTAATGTAACTCCCATCAGTCGGCGTATAGATCACTGCCCGCCCGGATTTTGAGGCGTTAACAGAGGTCGCGATACGGACAGGCAACATGTAGACATTGTTTTTTGCCCCAAGCTTTTCTGTTCCGTTGTACATACTCACCATCCATGCCTTGGCGGCATTCCACGGATATGTTGTCGCAGACCAGTAGTACGCGGACTTCATATTCGCAAAGCCCTCCGAATTAAGCCATTGAGCTGAGTCCGGGGTGCCGTAATTGACAAGGCTTTTAAGTTCATTCGCAGTCGGTAGACGCCAGTCGGTATAATCGGCAGTATATCCAAGACAGGTATTCCGTCCCGTATGGTTGTTCAATCCCGCAATAGTATTCAGTGCACTGCCCCGGCTATTTTTAAAACAGCCTCCATCCTTTAGCCACATCAGTCCTGTAAGATTGTCCGTTACGGTCCCATCGCCGTTATCAGTAAACCTCTGAGCAGGCCATTCAACCCCGGCCTGAACATTACCATCATCGCCCATTGCATGTGTCATTGTCTGGCCGGTCTTTGGAATGTTTGTTACAGAAATATTTGTATCGTCATTTTGTGTAAAACTCACACTGATGGTGTGGTTTGCAGTCACATTGGCAAAATTGTAGCTTGTCACTGAACCTGCATTGCTGCCATCAACTACTACATTGCCTACTGTATAGTTGGCATTCGGTGTGATCGTAAAGCTCTGGCTTCCACTATAGTTAACGGTCACAGTTCCGGATGGAGAGATGCTCCCGCCATTGCCTGCTGATGCAGGGATGGCATAGGTCTTGTGAGTGAATGTAGCTTTTACGTTTTTTGCACCGTTCATGGTAACCGAGCATGTGCCGGTTCCGCTGCATGCGCCGGACCAGCCGCCAAAGCTTGAACTGCTATCAGGAACTGCTGTCAACGTTACAACTGTACCTGCCGTATACACCTCTGTGCAGTCCGACCCGCAGCTTATGCCGGCAGGTGAGGAGGTCACCATGCCGCTGCCTGTTCCTGCCTTGTTGACAGAGAGAATATAGGTTTGAGTTAATGCTGGGATAGTTTTACTGATTTCATTGGAATATTTGCTTTCAAATTTTGCAGCGTTATATGCGGTAGCGACAAAATAGAATGTCTTCCCATCGGTCAGGTTAGTAAATGCATAAGTTGTTACATTGCCTGCATCGACGTTCTGTGTATAATTGCCCGAAGCAGTTCCATAATAAATCTTATATCCTGCAAGATCCGTGAGAGGAGTTCCATCCTCATTTATGGATGGCGCTACCCAGGAGAGAGTTGCCTGACCTGCGTAAACCTCAGATCCATAATAAAGAGACACTAAACTAAAAACAAAAAATGACAGAAGACAGAGTAATAGTGAACGATGGAATGTATTTTTAACTGGTTTCTTTAATAAATGTTCTCTTGACATGAGTACCTCCAATATTAGAATCATCATGCCGGCGAGATGCACCCTTTAAGAGGACCTTATCCGTCCGACAGCTCTGCGACCTTTTCAAAGATCTTATACATCAGCAATTCATTAGTTTTTTACACAAATATAAATATATAGATAAAGCTGTGACTTTAATCACATATAATTATTAATAATTAATATTTGAAAACTATATAAAGCAAAAGACATGCCAAAAAGGATATGTCTATATAACTATCTGATATTAAAGATATTTTAAGGATGAATAGAATTTTAGGTATTTTGTCGCGGCTATAGAATTGTATGTATTTTCATGCACCAATAATATTTAATTTTAATAGGTATAAAAAATTGGCTTCAAAAAAATATATTGTTAATAAATTCCTGTTACCCTATTTTCAAAGGGCATAAAGGGATTTATCAATATTTTTGAATGAAAATAGGTATAGAGTAATAAGCACAAGCATGTATGATATTTCATACACAGGTAGGAAAAGCATTTTAATTTGCAATATTTATTAAGCCTTTTTGAAATTTTCGGGCCTGATATTGTACTTCTTGAGAAGATTATAAAAATCAGCCCTGTATTTACCTGCCAATTTAGATGCCTTGCTGACATTGCCAGTAGTAAGTTCTAACAGGCGTATAAGATAGCCTCTTTCAAAGGTTTCTCTTGCCTCTCTGAGATATATTAACGGTTCCTGCAGAATACCTTTTGCTGGAAGAATCAGGTCTTCGGTAATCACCTTCTCTTGGGTCATTGCCACTGCGTACTCGATTGTATTTTTCAACTCCCGCACATTACCAGGCCAGTCATAGAGCATTAGTTTTTGAATTGCAGCAGGTGTCATGCCTTTTACTCCTTTTCCCATTTCCTGACTGAAATATTTTAAAAAATAATCAACTAAGAGAGGTATATCCTCTTTTCTTTCCCTTAAAGGCGGCAGATAGACAGGTATTACATGAATCCTGTAAAAAAGGTCTTCCCTGAAACGGCCTTCTTTAATCTCAGCCTCTAAATCCTTATTTGTGGCCACAATGACCCTTACGTTTACCTCTACTGATTTTTCACTGCCAACAGGATGGAATTGTCTCTCCTGAAGCACCCTTAGAAGTTTTGCCTGAATTGATAAAGACATATCTCCAATCTCATCTAAAAAGATAGTACCTTCATGGGCCTGAGCAAATAACCCCTTCGAATCTCGTATGGCATCTGTAAAGGCCCCTTTTTTATGCCCGAAAAGCTCGCTTTCAAGCAGGGTTTCAGGAATAGCTGCACAGTTTATGGCCACAAAAGGTTTGTCTTTTCTATCACTGGCAAGATGAAGGGCCTTGGCAATAAGCTCCTTGCCGGTACCGCTTTCCCCATAGATAAAAATGGTAGAATCGGTTTCGGCAACACGAGATACCAGTTCTCGTACTCTTTGCATTTTTTCACTCTTTGCCACAATGTTTTTAAAATCGTATCGCTCTTTCAAAAGTCCCTTAAGCCTTTTGATCTCATTGGTGAGCCTTCGTTTCTCAAAGGCATTTTCAATTTGGAATAGTAGTTCTCTGGGATCAAAAGGTTTGGTTAGATAGTTAAAAGCTCCTCTTCTCATGGCTTCAACAGCGCTCTCGATACTTCCATAAGCAGTGAGGATAATAACAGGCATTTCAGGATTTATCAAATGCAACTCTTCCATCAGCGATATGCCATCCATATTGAATAACTGGAGGTCAATTATGGATAGATCAAAAACCTGATTTTTCATTTCATTTACTGCACTTTCTTCCCTCAAAACAGCTACTACCTCATAATTTGCCGATTCAAGCCTTATCTTCAGCAATTCCAAGAGATTTTTATCATCATCCACCACTAAGATCTTTGGCAAGCTCATTCTTCCTCCTACCTGGACAGTTCTTTTTTCATTTCTTCGATATCTATATCCACCTGTTTCGACTTCTCAATTACATTCAGCACACCTATCCAGATTTTTGCCTGCTCAACCAAAGGACTTTTTGGGTGCTCGTTTAAAAGTTTTCTGAAGAAAAAGAAGGACTTTTTATAGTCCTTCTTGGGATTCCCAAAATGTGCATAGATAAGTCCCATGTTGAAAAGGGCCTCGTCACCCGGGGGTCTGTTAATATAACTTGACAAAACCTTCCGGTTTTCCTCAAGAGCACCTTCGAAATCCCCTTTGGCAACGAGCCTCTGACTGCGAGGAAGGTGGTCATAAGTTGATCGCTGTCCCTCCATTTTTATTTTTGTTTCCTCGATGGCGTTGAGTACTCCCGTCCAGATTTTTGCTTCTTGATACAGAGGACTTTGAGGGAACTCTTTTATGAGCCTCCAAAAAAAACTAAAGGCTTTTTTATAGTCCTTCTTGGGATTCCCAAAATGTGCATAGATAAGTCCCATGTTGAAAAGGGCCTCGTCACCCGGGGGTCTGTCAATATAACTTGACAAAATCTTCCGGTTTTCCTCAAGAGCACCTTCGAAATCCCCTCCATCAATGAGTCTCTGGCTGCGGAGAAGGGGATTCCTGTCTGTTAAGGTTGCACAGCCAAGAACAAATAAAAATAGAAACGTTAAGCCGGCAATATAAAGGTAAATGTACTTCCCTGTCCTGGTTTGCTTTCTGCCCATACCTTGCCTCCATGAGCTTTTATAATATTTTTAACAATAACCAGACCTAATCCTGTTCCCTTAAGAGTAGTGGAACTTTTAAACTTATCAAAGATTGTGCTCAAATTTACATTTGGGATACCTGGTCCTGTATCTGCTACAGAGACCTTGAGGTTTCCATTCTCAACCATTGCAGAAATCTTTATCAGTCCACCTTCAGGCATAAATTTTACGGCATTTCCTATTAGGTTCCTTAGTACCTGAAGCATCCTTTCGATATCAATTTTCATAAGCGGTAGCTCGCTGCTTATATTTAATTCGGTTTTGATATCTCCGGCCTTCGCGAGTGGTTCTATCTCAACAAGGACCTTGTTTATTAAAGGAGCTATGTCTGCCTTAACAAACTTATAGGTCATCATTCCTGCCTCCATCTTTGACAGGTCTAAAATAGAATTTACCTGATCAATTAACCGATTGCTTTCTTCTGATATAATCCTTAAGATCCTTTTTTGTTTCACGTTAGCCTCTCCTCCTATACCGTCAAGTAAGAGAGTTGTCCCTTCTTTAATGGAAGTAAGAGGAGTACGCAGCTCATGGGACATTAATGAGAAGAAATCAGACTTCATCTTGTCAATCTCTTTCAGCTTATTACACATGAAGTTAAAATCCTGCACCAGTTCACCTATCTCGGGAGGAGATGAAATGTTCAAATCACTCTTGTAATTGCCCCTGGCAATCTCTCTTGTCTTATTTCTCATAACAGTAAGGGGCTTTGTAATGCTTCTTGTAATAAAGATAGAGATCGTGATCCCAAAAATAAGAGATAGTGCAGTCATAACTACAGCTATCTTATGAGTATTAGTGCCGGTCTCCCCCAGTTTCTTAATCTTTTCATAGGTATTATTCTCACTATAAGTTCTTAATTCTTTCAACTCATTCATTATTGCATTTATAGCTTTTTCTTTTTCCTGTTTATACCAGTCTTGTGAATAACGTTGACCGGACCTCAAAGACTCAACCTCTTTATGAAACAAAAATTGATAGCGCTGATGGGACTGCTTTATATTTTCAAATAAACTCTCGACATGAGTAGAGTCGGCTAAAGAAGTCATTTCTTTGAAATATTGCGTAAAATCACTATTAGCCGCAATAAAATTGTTATAAAGGTCATCGTCCTTTAGAATAATGAATTTCCTCTCGTATTGGACCTGTGACAGTAAGGCATCTATTAGTTTTTTATTGTAGGTTAAAATGCGATTGTTGATATTAAGAATTGAATTGGTAATATCTTCCAATTCCTGAAGCTTTGTGGTGACATAAATACTCACTACAATCAACAAAGTGAATATCACAAGATAACCAATAACCAATCTTAAAAATATAGTAAGTCTCATCATTAATGACCTGGTTTTCAAAAATATTTAACGGGAAGACATCTTAAAAATAAATTTGCATAATACACAGAAGATACGAAAAAAACGGTTTTATTTTATTTTGTAAAGTAAATAATAAAACCGCTGATAATTATTCCAAATAAATTATATAGACAGATTCAAATCTTTCTGCAAAAAATCTGCCTTTAATTGTATAAGTTTATTCCCAAGGATACTTATCTCTCCTTCTTTATTCCATTTGTCAAGCACTCTCGTAACCGTTTCACGCGCCATCCCGGTCATCTCCGCCATCTCCTGATGGGTAAGCTTAATATTTAACGTTATTCCTTTGGATGTCTTCTCGCCATATTTATTGGAGAGCATATAGAAAAGGATTTTAAGCCTCTCTGAAGCATTCTTCAGATTCAGTAATTGTATCTTATCCCAGGATTCACGAAGCCGGGAACATAATATTAACAACAAATTATAAAGGATCTGTTTATGAGTATCTATCGCTGAATAAAATTCAACTCTGGAAATAATGTTTATAACACAATCATCCGCCGCTACAATTGTGGCAGGAGATGTTTTGCCGTCGATGAATGACATCTCGCCGAAGAACTCGCCTGCCTGGTGTATGGCAAGCAGTATCTCTTTGCCGTCTTCCGTTATCTGGACTACCTTTACCTTACCGCTTAAAATTATGTACATAAATTTACTTGTATCTTCCTCATGGAGGATGACCTCGTTCTTCTTGAATCTCTTAACAGCTAACAGATTCTTGATCGAATCTAATTCTTCGTCCGTTAAGGAAGCAAAAAGCTCTATCATGTTCAACTGAATACTTTCCCGTCCTGCCATAGCTAAGATTCTCCTGTACAATTTGTAATACAGTTTACCAAATTATCTCTGATTTTTGACAACAATTAAACTTTTTTGGAAAACTTTTCTTGACAGTCCTCACTAATTTGGAAGATGTAAGCTGTTGCTAATACTTATAATGCTCAAAGATAAATCCGGGATTGATTTCTTCAGAGCATCTTACCAATGCAAAAAAAACCCTTTGTCTTTTTAAATTGGAATAGGATAGAATAATGATATTTTAGTCTTTCTTGCATAATAGTGGTTATAAACACAGTGTCATGCGATTTCTGTGATGGTAAGGGGGGGAATACATTGCAAAAGAGAAACATAAGAAAGAAGAGGGCGGTCATTTACGATGATGTTTACGTGGTTCTGGGTGTATTAAAAGAATATTTTCTCTTAAGAGATTATGAAGTCTTCACTTTTCAATCTCCTGTTATATGTCCACTTGGTGAGATTGAAAAGAATAGCTGTCTGAAACCATATCCCTGTGCCGACATTATTATAAGTGACTTTAATATGCCGAAAATGGATGGTATCACTTTATTCCAGCAACAGCTGCAAATGGATTGTAAAGTGGATGTAAGGAATAAAGCTATTATGTCCGGCTATTTAGAAGAACAGCATAATAAAATGCTGGGGGAACTGGGAATTCATTTTTTCCAAAAACCGATTAATTTTTCAGATTTAACTACGTGGATTGATCAATGTGAACAGCGAATAAACCTTTATCAGCCATTGGGCAGCAGGCGAAGAGATACGCGAACGATCTTCAACGGGGAGATCGCATATACATTGAGTTTTGGAGACAAAAGCAGCAGAGGATTAATAGTAAATCTCAGCGAAAACGGGCTTTGCATGAAGACACAGCAACCACTCATCAGGCATCAGATTGTTAAGATTGATACCTCGCTTCCGATTGCCTTCAAAACGGCAGCTGTACGCTGGGTCGAACCCTCAAGAGATAATTCTTATACAGTAGGATTGTATTGCACAGCCGAGACAATAGATATGGGGTCAGCCCTTGAAGCTTGACAAAGCATATCATGGTTTCCTATAATCCGCCTTATGGCTAGGCCGTTGAGGATAGAGCATGAGGGAGCGGTATATCATATTCTATCGAGGGGCAACAGGGGTGAGAATATCTTTGCAGAAGATCAGGACAAAGAATATTTCATCAAAACACTTCAAACTGCTGTAGAGAAATACAAGATAGACCTCTACGCTTACTGCATAATGGGAAACCATTACCATCTACTTCTAACAACACCATATGGTCAACTTAAAAAAGCAATGCACTATATAGGTTCTGCCTATGGAAGTTTTCTCAGACGTCAAAAGGGATGGATAGGGCATGTTTTTGCAGGGAGATATAAATCATTGTGTGTAGAAAAAGAGGGATACCTTCTTGAACTGAGCAGATATATACATCTGAACCCTGTAAAGGCAGGCCTTGCAGAAAAGCCTGAGGGATATAAGTGGAGCAGTTATTTATATTACATTTGGAACAAAAAAGAACCTGAATGGCTGAATACGAACTGGCTTTTGGAAGAATATGGCAAGAACAGGGAAGCAGCCTTTATAAAATATAAAGGATTTGTAGAGGCGGCAATAGAGAATCCCTCGGAATATCCGAAAGAGGATATTACCGGGCAGGCGATCATGGGGAGCAAAGCATTCATCAAGAAAATCATTAAAGGTCTGAAGAGCGGAATGAAGCCTGAAGAGATAACAGCAAAGAGGAAATTCGAAAGAGGTGTAGATCTTGAAGAGTTAAAAGATGCCATATGCAGACATTACAAAATAAAGGCACTTATAAATCTTCACATACCTGAAGAACGCCATGGAAGACTGATGTTCATATTTCTAGCAAAAAAAGAGACGTCTGCATTCAACAGAGAAATAGCAGAGATAGCAGGAGGAATCAGTCCATCGGGTGTTACTCATCAGTATAAGAGAATAATTGAAAAATTTGACGAAGACAGAAATTTCTTGAAGGAATGGGAAATAGAAGCAACCACTGTAATGTCAATGATCAAGGGCTGACCCCATCGATGTGAAAAATATACTTCTTTGTATTGATGGTGAGGAGGGTACGAAAAAGGCTATCGATTACGCCATAGAGATAACCGGAGCATGTAATGGGAAGCTTACTGCCCTTCATGTGATAAACCCGTATCTTAAGAAGTTTGCAGATGAGATATACGCAGTTGGAAGGATCGAGTACAGTAATCATATAGACAAGGAACTCAGGAAAGAAGCAGAGGATATAATAAATGAGTTCAAAGCTATGGCGGATTCATTTGGGTTGCCATATGAAATTATCCTGAGATACGGCCCGCCTGAAGAAGAGATAATAAAAGAGGTTTCGGAAAATTCATATGATTTGCTTATCCTCGGCGCCAAACAAGTCAATACGTTCAAGGCAAAGATAAGGTCTTTTAACCTTCCCAAAAAAATATTTGATAATTTGAAAATTCCCACGCTTTTTGTCATATGAATACCATTGAAATCAATGCACCGGCAGTTACTGCAAGACAGTTTTTTCTTAATCCGGATATTGTTTTAAGTCTTAATCCATCATGGTATGTAAAGGAGATAAAGTCTACTGATAAAGATATTTATGACATAACGCTTTATGATGACAAAACAGACGAGATCAGCCAGATTATTTTAAATGTTGAAGTGCGGAACAATTCAATACATTACACAATGAATTCAAATGTGATAGAAATTTTTGTACATGAAGTAAGCCCGTCAATAACAGGGCTATCTATTGAAGGGAATTTTTTCAGGGAAGAAGACCTGCCATACTGGCTGAAAGGTTTAAAGAATTATATCCAGCTTGAGGCGAAGCAAAGTAGAATTGTCAAGTTGCTTCTGGATAAGTTTTGGCTCAGTATGACGCCATCTCAAAGAAGGATAGCCCTCATAATCATCCTTGCGGAGGGCACCGGGCTTGCAGCCTTAGCAGCAGTTGTATTGGCAATAAAATTGCTGAAATAGTAACTGCCGGATATTTCTTGAATTTCTTGTTTTAAAGGTATATTTTATAGATAATTTGATAAATGATTTATTCCACTAAAAATAAAAATGAAAGGAGGAGAAAACGTGCAAAAGATAGTAGTTGCAGATGATGGATCCGGATTTGCCCAAAAGGCTATAGACAAGGCAGTGGAACTTGCAAAGAAAGAGGAAAGCGAGATCATCTGTGTAAATGTAATGGAAGATTACTGTCCGATAGGGCTTACAGAGATCGACTGCAATGTGGTGAGGGAGCTTCAGATTAAAGAAGCGAATACTATTGCCTCAGCTGCTACAGAAAAATTCAAAATTGCAGGTGTTCATGCAAGGGTGATAATAGAGACAGGCAGTCCTTCAGAAATGATTATTGAGGTTGCAAGAAGGGAAGGCGCGGACCTGATAATAGCTGCATCCCATGGGAAGCATGGAGCAAAGAAATTTGCCTTTGGAAGTGTAACAGCAAGACTTATTGAACATTCGCCTGTACCGGTTCTGGTGATGAAGTAAGATACTGTTCGTATTATTGAGAAACATTTTTATCTTAATCATCAATGGAGGGTTTAAATGGCAGAAACCAAAGAATTCGAAGATAAGGCTAAAAAGGTATTTTCAGCTGAGAGAAAAGAAGATATCTGGGTGCTCATTTTGTCTGCAATAACGGTAATTCTCGGACTGACAGGGGTTATCACACCTAAAACATTTTCTTCATTGTTTTTCTAAATGGGGGTGATTAAATGACAGATACAAATAGTGGTATCGTGAAATACATTCCGGGTCTCATTCTTTGCATAATATTAGGGTGGTTAGCCCTTCAATGGGACCAATCCATACACAAATGGCAGAAGAATTTTCAGGAGAGCGAGAAGATTCTGAAGGCAAATATAAAAGATGGCAAACCTTTTTTACCTTTTGCTGAATATATTTCAAAAAGTGATGAAAAGTATAAAGAGAAACTTGCTGCATTTGAGCGCGGTGAAATAAAAGAAAAGCCCAAAAAACCACACACAATTAAAGAAAATGATTACGAGACTATTGCAAAAACGAAAGAGATTCCTTTCAATTTCAGATTTGGAGAAAGGATGATACAGTTTCAGCTTACCTATGTAGCAGTTCTTTTGTTGGGAGGGATGCTTATCAGAAATACTATAGGACTTCCAAAAGTCTTTCAACCCGGAGCAGTCCTGGCAAGACCTATCATTAAGCCCGGCATTATCCTGCTCGGCGGTTATTATTTGTGGTCCAACCTCTTGAAAGTTGGTGTTTTTGCCCTTTTATTAGTACTTGTTTTTATATTAGGCACTACAGTTCTTGTAGCGGTTCTTGGCAGAAGAATGAAACAGGACGATGGACTTATGGGAGTAATGGCAGCCGGCGCTGGAATATGTGGCGTTTCCGCTGCCGTTGCTGTTGCGCCAGTGGTCAATGCCAAACCGAGGGACTTCTTCTACGCAGTTGGGACGATACTCCTCTTTGGAACCGTAGCCCTCTTTACCTTTCCATATATCGGTAAGGCATTGGGGATGTCAGAGCCTGTCTTTGGCGCATGGGTTGGGACCGCAATACTGAATACTGCTCAACTCGTCGCTGCTGCAACATGGTATGGACATGATTCACTGCTGACAGCAAACATTATTAATATCGTCAGGGTTGGGTTTATTCCGATTGTCGTAATCTTTTGTATCTGGTTTTATGTGATAAAAAAGGCAACTACTGAAGGTAAAGATCAAAAGATTAATACATGGCAGGTGATAAAGGACAAGTTCCCTTTGTTCATTTTAGGGTTTTTCGCGATGGTTACTCTCAATGAGTTTGGCGTTTTCACAGAGGAGCACAGGACCATTTTTGGCAAACAGTTCCTTCAGATTTTCTTTGCTGTCGGATTCGCAGGCGTTGGTCTTAACATAGCCTTTGATGACTTAAAAAAGGCCGGTGGTAAGGCTTTTGTAATAGGCTTTATCGCAGCCACCTTAAAAGCAGTGCTCTCAGCTATTGTCGTTATGATGATAGGAACAGATGCCTTTAAGGTCAAATGATAATTTACTAAGAAGGAATTCCTCAAGATACTTATGTGTTATGGCTGGAGCGGGCGACGGGATTCGAACCCGCGACTTTCAGCTTGGGAAGCTAACACTCTACCACTGAGTTACGCCCGCAAATCAATGACTTATGGCGTATTATAACATGGAGGGCACAGTATTTATATAATCCCTCCTAACCTCCCTTTGGAAAAGATGGGTTACGGCAGATGTTCTTTGAAAACTGCATCGAGAGCTCTGACTACTTCAGGATCATAGCGAGTCCCTGAATCTGACCTTATGGCAAGAAGGGCGTCGTCATGTGTGTACTGCCTGTTGTAAGACCTTTCAGAAATCATGGCACGGTAAGAATCGACCACAGCTATGACCCTGGATATCAGTGGTATTTCATCACCCTTTAAACCGGAAGGATATCCTGCACCATCATACCGTTCATGGTGATGCAGGATGGCTTTTTTTACGTCTTCAGCAAACTCAATGGCATGCAACAATTCGACAGTTGAATGCGGATGGTCCCTTACAGACTGCATCTCGCTATCGCCCAATTTCCTTTTTAATAGAATGCTTTCATCAACATTCACAAGACCAAGATCATATATCATGGAAACATAAATAGCATTCTTCTTTTCCTCTTCATCGGCTCCCAGCTTATCCATTATCTGTAGAACAAGGTCCGATAGGATTTTTTCCTTTTTATGATACTTCTTTACAGCATCGAGGAGGTTGGCAAGGGCAGCTATCGTGCGCTGCATGTCAGCTTCTTCATATTTGCCCGCATGCAATCCCTCGATAAAATGGGCAATTCTGTCTGACATAACAAGCGCAACATACATATCTATCATCGTGAATACTTCCGCCGTTTTTTTATTGTTGAGATTCAGTACGCCGATCACTTCGTCCTTAGTTTTTAAAGGTAGTGAAAGCAGGGACTTTGTACTGTAATGGGAAATGTTCTTTCTATTTAAGTGCAGGTCCCTTTCGATGTCCTCTATCAGGAGCGGCTTTCCTGATGCGGCAACCCATCCGGCAATCTGGTCACCGATATTGATTCGTGTCCGCCTGACTATTTCATCGCTTATTCCTTTTGAGCCTTTGATTATGAGATCTGCAGTCATCTCATTCCTGAGCATAATTGAACATATGTCCAGACCTAACAGCTCAGAGATGAAATCGGCAAACATGTTCATGGTCAATGTAACAGCCGTATCCAGAGAATCCTTTTCACTCTTTGGGATGGAAATGTTCACCACGAAATTATCACCGGAATTCTTTGCCTCAAATGTCCAACCGTGGGCCTCAATAGCTTTTTTTGCAAGGTAAAGTCGTATCTCGTTAAAGGACCACTCCTTATAGAAGAAATATTTGGACTTTGAGAGATTACTTATGATCTCTTCAGCAATATTTCCGGATACGGTAACCGTCACGCGGACATAGTCATCTTCATTTACTGCAATTCTAATATTGTCGCCGCTCCGGAGGTGGGAAGATAATCCTTCTACCAGATTCATGAAAATTTGTGTGACCTTGATCCTGTCACCTATGATATCGTGCAAAGGTTTCTGTATATCCATATCGAGTTGAATATCTTTCTGCATCAGCATGATTTTGAGTACTTTTGACCTGGATAGTTCATCCAGCAGCTCCGGGAGGTTGATTAACGTTTTCTTAATAACCAGCGTTTCATTCTCAAGTCTCAGAAAATCAATAAGGTTCTCGACAATGGATACCAGGGCATTCGTTTCGTTGAGTATTATGTTGTTGAAATCCGTCGCCTTATCCTTTTTCAACTTATCTTTCTGCAGAACGTAATAGACTGCACCCTTGATCGAATTAAGCGGAGAGCGTAGCTCATGAGAAATACGGGTGATGAACTCGGTCTTATCTATGTCCGTTTCTATCAATTTCCTGTTGATATCTTCAAGTTCCGAGGCCTTGGCTTTAAGCTGTCTGATCAGGAAAGCGTTTTCGAAGGTAATCGCAGCCTGATCGGCAATAACACTCAGCAGATTGAGTTCATCTTCCGTGAAGGGGCCGGCATCCTTCTTATCATTGATATTTATGACCCCGTACAGTTTTTCTCCGCTTATGATGGGACAGGATATAAACGATTTCGTTTTATACCGGTTCCGCCTTATACGTTCAAATCTCGGATCAGTCTCAATGTCTTCAACAAGAACACAAGAGCGGTTTTTAGCCACAACACCGGCAACCTCCTCGCCAACTTTCACTTTGTAACATTCGACGAGCGGTGTATCGAATCCTCTTGCTGCGAGGATATAAAGCTCATCCAGTTCATTCTTTAGCATCAGGGAACCTTTCTCGGCATTCGTATATTCAATGGCACGGTCGAGCATCAGATAGGCAAGAGTGGAGATGTCTTTCGTTGCAGTGATAACGCTGGAAATTTCCTGAAGAATCAATAACTTTTTTTCAAGTGTCTGCAGATTGTCCACTGAAATTTTTCTCTGCTGGTCTGAAACCTGTCTATTCACCTTATTACCTCACCAAAGGATATATGATTTGCATGATGTTTTCAACAAAATAATGTGACATGTGAAGTATTTCAAAGATCCCCCTTGAGGAAATATCCTATATAACCGACAAGCTCGTGCAGACAGTCCCTTGTGGTTTCAATCCCTTCTTCTCCCGGCACAAACGACATAACCGTGACAGGATTGACCATGTTCACCGAAAAAGTATGAGGATGCAGACCCTGTTTTCTGAAGAGCGCCAATGCCCTGCGCATGTGGATTTCAGAGGTGACCAGCAAGATCTTTTCCGGATGATTCTCTTCAGCAAATCTCTTCACTCCTTCCGCCTCATCTATTGTCCTCTTTACTCTTCCATAAATGTGGACCTGCCGGTCCTTCAATCCCATATCCGATGCCAGTTTCAGTAAGAATTTGCCTTCGTCATATTTCCTGGTCGCCCCGTATTTTGATGACTCAATGACCCAGTTCCCAACCAGCAATTGCTTTGCCTGTTCTGATTTTACGAAATAGATACCCGCAAGAATCCTGTCAGTCGAGCTGCCGGCCGCAAAAAAATCTTCCGGTATATAAGGAAGACCTGATCGTTCCAGGTGCCAGCCTGACTGACTGAATCCTGTCAGCACGACAACAGCATCATAAGTAATCTTGGGATTTAGGGTATTATTAATCTTCCATGCACGGGAAAAGACATTACCTGTAAATGTGATGCTTATGAGGTAGGCATAAAGAAAAAGCAGGACCCCAACCTTGGACCTGTGTTTCCTGACGAATATGAGTATTATGATGCCCAGAAGAAGGTACCAGAGAGGATTGATGAGAAAATTCACCACAACCTGAATTACGGGGCCCTGAACATTATTATTCAAGAGGAAATTCCTTTACGCTGTGCCATTCTGTGGGATCCGCCATGGTTGATATTACATTTACGAATAATCCATGTTAATAGTGTATAAGGCTTCCCTCTTTGCGTGCTAATTTCAATCCATATCTGAACGCAAGAAGGCCTAACGGAAGAAGTAAGACAACAAAAACTGAAAGTATAAATATCTCATAATAAATTGCAGAAAATAGTGCGCCCTTTAATAACACCTGCCGCATCGCCTCAAGGGCATGCGTAATCGGGAGGAGATTGGCAAATGGGATAAGCCATGAGGGCAGGACACTGACAGGATAAAAGACCCCTCCCAGCAAACCTGATGCAGTCCCCATTACCCAGCTTATCGGGCTTCCCTGCTTGAAAACGATAATGAAGGCTGCCGAGAGGAGGCCAATGCCTGCAAATGCCAGAATAGTCAATATCATAACAACAAAAAAAGCCGGGAGACTAACGAGATGCAGGTCCATCCCAAAGATAAGAACTCCGATCACAAGATATGCGATGACTCTGATAGAAGTGAAAAAGAAATCGTACAATGTTGATGAAAAAAGGATTGTGGATACGGAGGTCGGGGTAACTAACAGGGCCTCCAGGGTCCCCATTATCTGGGCGCTGCGTATCTGACTTGAAAAACCTCCAAGGGAAACAGATAAATAATCGGTAAAAGCGATGCCGATCAGCACGAAGGAAAAGTAATTGCCGCCATAAGGCTCCATCTGATTTGCGACGCCCGCTCCCACAAGTCTTGAAAGAAAGAAGAATGTCAGAGAGGACACAAATATTCCGGCGACCTGAAGAAGAAAGCTTAATTTGTAGCTTATGTCTAAAAGAAAGTCACGCTTCAGGAATGCCAGCGGTTTCATTATCCTATAATCAAATGTCATTTTGAATCAATCTTCCAAAGGTCTCTTCGAGGTCTCTTTCAACTTGCGTGCAACTATAAATTTTCACATTATGTTCTATCAGATGGTCCAGCAAAGAAGCGATATTCTCTTCCTTCTCCTTGATTTCAAACTCTGTATAGCCTTTCTTGTGAGAGATGCAAAAAGGCGAGACGTTCATCCGGCTTAATAATTCCGGTGACAGAGAATTGACCTTTATCCGGAATGAACTTTCAGCAGCTATCAGGGACTTGATATTTTCAAGACTGCCGGAAGCGATCACTTTGCCTTTGTGAATAATCGAAAAACGACTGCATATCTCTTCGGCCTCTTTCAGATTGTGGGTGCACCAGAGTATGGTTTTGCCGTATTGGGCAACCAGTTCTTCCTTCACAAATGTCCGGAGCTCAGAGGCAGCAAGAGGGTCCAGACTGTTGGTAGGTTCATCCATTAAGAGCACCTCCGGAGCACTAAGCAGCGCACGTGCTATCGCAAGACGCTGCTTCTGACCCGAGGAGTATTTCATAAAGAGCATATCCGCCATATCCTGAAGCCCGACAAGAGTCAGGAGTTCTTTAACGCGGTCCCTGCTGTCCAGTCCTGTCAGATTATAAAGCGAGGCAAAAAAGCTTAGGTTCTGCCTTCCTGTGAGACGCCAATAAAAGCTTCGCTCACCGGTATTAACAAGGCCGATAAGACGGCGTACCTTATGAGACTGTCTGAAGAGGTCATACCCGCCAATACTTCCGGACCCACTGTCCGGCAGTATGAGGGTAGCCAGTACCTTAATGAGAGTTGTCTTCCCGGCGCCATTCGGCCCCAGGAGTCCGAATATTTCACCGGGATATGCCTTCAATGAAACACCCTTCAGGGCATCAACTGTTTTTGGCTTCCCGAGAAAAAGAAGAGACCTCCAGGACCGATGAATAAAGGTTTTTGTGATATCCTGTAATTCAATCATAGTTGTAAAACATAGGGTCTTACGGGATTTCTGCGGCTAAATCCCGTTCCTTTTCGTCATTTATTATTCTTTATTTTATACATTGCCAATGCAGACTTTCCATATCTGAGGCATAAACTGACAGGTCGAAGAAAATAAAAGAACAATTTCTTTGGAACAGAGGAAATGCGATAGGTTTTCGATAGATCTTCCCAGGGAGGAAACAGTACTGACAACAGTATCGTTACTTTTCTCCGGAATATATCGGTCGATAAAACCTTCATGAAACCTGAAGGGATTGAAGAACATATATCATCTTCAACAGATATCCTCGTTTCCAGTATTTTTAATAACCGCACACTAATTTGGGACGGTTGAATATTCCGGAGCGATTTCTCATTACGGTCATGAAGTTTTCTTACCAAATACAGAATGGTAAGGACCGATGTGTGAAGTTTGTAAGCATCGATTTCATTCTGAAATGTTTCCCAGTCTATTTCTCCCTGATAACGATCTAATGTCGCAGAGATATCACACATTGCTCTTAACATCATTTCCGGAGGATAACCATGATTAAAGAGGTGAAGACAGAGATGCATGATTATGTCTTCGGGAGCCGGCATCAGCACATCCTGACCATCAATCTGCACATTTCCGGCTCTTTTCCACCATGCATCAGTATTCATTCCCCCACAGTTATCAGCGATATTCCAATGAAGCTCTATGAGAATAGATTTTTCCCTGTTGATATATACAGGGAGATGATGATGGTTTTTTCTATACCATTCCTCTGATGAACGCTGAACTTCAGGGACATAATTCAAATCTGACACAATATCCCGGGCATGCAACAAATCCTCCTGTTTTACCAGAAGATCAATATCAATCATAGATCTCAACCCGATGTCCCTGTAAACAAATTTTGCTAAAGCTGCACCTTTTAACACAATCGTGTTTATTCCCTTGTCGTGAAAGGCCTTTACGATTCTTGCTAATTCCGCATAAAGGTACATATTCCTGGCAATATTCTCATGGTAGTTTTTTTTGAGTTCGGCCATAACTCCCTTTGGAATACCATGGGTCTCCGGGATATTTTTTAAGTTATGATATAAAAAAGGAGCAATCCCCTGAGAAAGAGCTGACTCGACAATCCTGTCCCAGTCCAACGGACGGGAAACAAGATATTTAAGTTCATCCAGTTGACTCCCGGTTATTCTTGTCCGGGCACATATTATGATTAATCGATTTTCATTTGTCAGATCCATGATACATAAACTCGCGGAACATTTTTCTATTGTTTTGACTTACTAAGGAGTTCATAAGTAAGGACACATTTAAACACCCTCCCCTTTATCCCCTCCCCTCAAGGGAGGGGTGATTCTTAAGTCCCCTCTCCCTTGAGGGGAGAGGGCAAGGGTGAGGGTGTGAGGCTTTACTTATGAACTCCTTAATTTATTTCCGGAAAGCAGTAAGTCATCTTGTAGGCTTGTGCTGTCTCTGTATTCGTCTCCCTGAAAAATTCTCCGTTATTCAGCAGCCAGGCATGACCCTCTATGTCTTGATTCCCGGTCAAATCAGGCAAATCCTTTTTGCGGCGCACCCCAAAACAGATTTGCACATCGGTCCCCAGTCTACGGAAAAAATGATAGAGGGTCAACGAACGCTTCAGGCAGGTGCTTTTATAAACCCAGAAGTTCCTGCTGAGGATATAGTCGGTATATTGGACGATTCTCTTTTCAATATCCTGTTTGCAGACCTTATTGTTGGATCTCTTTACCTGCGGAGTAAGGGTTTGCATTAGTTGAGGAATGGTCAAAACCTTTATTAGCACAGGCAGTGTTGTGATTAAGAAAAAGATCCGGATAAACAGGAAAACATCTTTTAATGAATTAAAATGAGTTCTGAACTTTTGCACTGATTTTATCAACGGCATGAGACTGTCACGCATGAATCTTCCTCAGAAGGCCGACCAATATTGCGGAGTCTTCATATATGTCCCGCCCGCTGAGGAGTGCAAACCCTTTTGTCTGCCTGACAAGGGTCCCGATAATTCTTAGCTGCTCCCGTGCGATATGTTTATCAACCGCTAAAACTGTCTGTGTTAAAAGATTTTTGTACATCTCTGTTTGCGTGAGGGGGGTCACCCTGCTTGTTCCGGCAGAAGTGATTACAGGGAATATGATTATATCGGGTTTCAAGGATGGTATAAATGCATCAGGATAAAAAAACGATATATCTATCGGTACCTTGGTACCTGCCTTAATCTTCAGACCTTTCCCTCCCGATATCTCCGGAAAACGTCCGGCCAGGTCCTTATCTACATGAACATGTTTATACAGGGGAGAAATGACTATCCCTCCGTTGTCATCTTTTAAAAAAAGAGAATCATCGGTGACGTATTGGGACCCTTCACGGACCAGGCTTAGTGTAGCAGTGGTTTTGCCGGACCCCCCGTCTCCGGAAATCAGATATGCCACTTTGTTAATATAAAGGGCGGCAGCATGTAAGAAAAAGAACCCGTAGTATCTCAGGATTTCGACAAGAGACGCACCCAACAAAGGGAAGAGCTCTGCAGGATTTATTAAAATATCTTCTTTAAGAAAACCATTCGCTTTCATGTCAACGGGATCAAGACAAATGCTCGATCCATGTTTTGAAAAAAAATAAATTTCTCTACCGTTACTGTAGGCAGTTACAGCAGGGCCGGCAATTGCCTTTGCTGCATTCGCAGGAACACCGGGAGTTTCTTTAACAATACGGAGCTTGTATTGTACAGGTTTTACACAGAGAGATGAGCCGCCTGTGTACAAAGATGCAAAATAATCCGGGAGAAGAGCTGATAGATGACTATCGGCATAGAGATCGATCTCTATGCCCTGAACAATATATGATCTGTGTATCAAAAAATGACACTCACTGATCTTATTCCGGATATTTTCCCGTTAACAATATTTAAAAGCGCTTGAGCAATCTCCAGAGCCAATCCCAAGGATCCGAATCATCTCGGTGTCGGTGACCATTGTCTCCGTAACTGTTGTAGGAGAGAGTCACTTTATCCAGTGACTTTTCGCACTTCACTAACTCCGGTTCAACAAACTGCTTTTTCTCATTCATACTGACTACCTCCTCTGATGTATACAGAGGTTTTTCTGATACATCTGAAGCCCCCCTGGTTATAGAAATGCTCAAGCGCATTCAATTGGTAACGGTATAATTAAATTTTCCTTCTCCAGCTTTTTTATGAGTTTCAATACACTTTCTAAGGCGTTTTTTTCATCGACTTCATATTCATTGGTTATCTGCCGGGCAATTTCAGATGAACTTTTCTTTTCATCCATAATCTGCCAGAGCCGTAATCCGGTTGGGTTCAGAGTATAATAATATTTAGTATCAAGATCCAGAAGAATCCCCCCGTCATCTAATTCTGTACATACTACAGATGGATTTTTTTGATAATAATTATTTTTCATGGACATAGTAATACATTATTTTATTATGCAATTATTATGCCGAAATCTGATTTCTAAAGTCAACTTTTTACCATCAATATAAATATTATATGCTGAATTCATAAGATAGATAAAAAGTGCTTAAATTACAAGGACTTGTATAGATGTGGAAAATAGAATGGTTCACCATTCAGCAAAAATTGAAAACCACGGGATTTATTCTAATTAAATATTATGTAGCAAATAGAAACACATGTTTTTAAATATGTAGCAAATAGAAACACATGTTTTTACTTTACAAGATTCATTATTGAGTCATTTAATGAAAGAATTCCTTGATGCTATGCATCGGGGTATAGAAAATCGTCATTCTTAACAATCTATTTCTGAACGGCTACAGTAAGGCCTTCCTTCAACGCGGCCTCATTCAGAGGACGGTCAAAACAGGCAAATTGCACGGGTACATTGCCGGATGTCTTGATCATCAAAGCTGAAGAAAGGTGGATCGCATCGAATCCCCTGAGAGGATATTCTCTGACCAATCGTTCAATCTCCTCGTTCAGCGAAGGCGTGACGGTAACAAGAATAAAAGAGTCAAAATCAGCCTTGAAGGTTTTTAGCGCTACAGCATATTCTTTTTCTGTCAGAATGCCCTCGCGGAGTTTTCGACTGAAGGTTGCCGCTGTTTCAGCAAACGCAACCACAGACGTTGCTATTCTGAGAGAGGCTAACCAGAGGCTGTCCATAGCGTCAGTGCCTTGCTCCTCAACGTATCGTTTGATAAGGGCCGACGTGTCGCAGTAAAGGATCACCTACGATCCTCAAGCACCGCATCGGAAAAAGGAGTCCCCTTTACCTTTTTCCTTCTTACCGGGCGTACTGCCTTCTTATGAATCTTCGGCAGGATTATTTGGCCTTCCGCAGACAGCTTTAAAAGCAAATTCTGAAGACGTATTGCCTCAGAATGAGGCAATACGGGCACCAGTCTCGCAACGAGCTTGCCTCTTTCCGAGACAAGTATCTCATCGCCATCCTTAACCTCTTTGACATACCGGCTAAGATGCGTCTTTAGATCTCGAATGCCAACCGCTTTTGACATGTAGTTATTTTATTGATAAAGGGACTACATTGTCAATGGAGTTCTTTTCACAGTAACACCCCCCTCCGATCTTCTCCATTTCCATGAAATATTAATAGTATAAACTCCATTGAAAGCATGCAAAAGACATATCTTTATTGGGTCATGTTTATGTTCTGCAATCAGTTTTGGAATTCAAAAGATTAAAAGACTATGAAATACCCGTATAGAACATGAAAGGATGTAAGAGCTATTAACTTATGAAGATATGTTTATTGCATGCATGAATGAACCAACGGTCCAATCATGCATGCAATTATCTTGTTATGCTATGGGACCCATTTCGGTGGCCCTGGTAGAGGAGGTGGTGGTGACTGAACTGTGACGTAGCTCGTTGCCGTTTTAGTATTTGAGCCGTAAGCATTGGTAGCAGTATGGGAAATAGTATAGGAACCAGGGTTCTTATAAGTATGCGAAGGGTTTTGTAGAGTAGAAGTAGAACCATCCCCAAAGTCCCAAGACCATGAAGTTGGACTGCCGGTTGATGTATCAGTGAAGGTAACATTCAATGGAGCAGTACCAGAAGTAGGAGAGCCCGTAAAGTTTGCTATTGGAGGTGAAGGTGGTTTTGAGGTGCAATTCGGACAAATCGAACAATCACTGCAGACAGGTTCTACAACCCTGAATTGCTTAAGTGGTATCGCATTCAGACTTCCGATAATTCCAATCCACGATTCAGGTTTATTTTCCAAACTTTCAGCTATAAAATTATTAGATCCAGGACCTGAATTTATCGTAAGAATCATTCCGTATTCCTGCAGAGCCTTACATACTATTTGTCCATATCTGTTCAACCCTAAAGTTGAACAATCGAGAGCCGGATTAAGCTGCAGCCTCATGCCCTCCACCATAGCCCACAGCCTTTCACTTACTCCGGCGTTATATTTGTAAGCCGGATACACTCCCCAATGAGCTGCTTTTCTCGTTGCACTATATCCAAACATCAAAGCGTGGTCAATCACTCCCTTTTGAATCTCACTATAAGTAATAAGTCCCTTTATTAATGGCACACCGGATACTTGTGCACCGCCGTGAAGATCATACGGCTGTTTAGGAGACCAGTCACCTGTCTCAGTTGTCAAGTTCCATTTTCTCGTGACATCGGCATCCCAGGAATTACCACTTTTTGTTACCCGTGCCATCTCCCAATACTCATTTGTAACCGTATTTATTATTGCACAATAACCATCCGCACTATTGCTTGGAAGTGCATCGGCCGGTATGGGTATTTCATTCCAATGTTTTAGCAGCATCCATTTGCCGTATACGGTGTCGGGATTTTTCAGCGTAACTGTTGTTATGGGCGTAGCATTGTTCGCGTAAAAAATTGGGATACTCCATTGCCTGTATTCGGTTGTGAGAATGCCATTATTTATGATCATATCGGCAACATAATTAGAGGAATTTGGTGTTATGAGCGGATTAGCGGGTATTTTGTCATACCATGTACTGGGCGTTTTAAAAAACTGATCAGCCCTTGTCTCTCCATTTATTAATAGCACGGAAAACATGAGAAACATAAACAAAGCTCCAAGAGACAAAACTCGTAAAGATGAAAAAATACCCGATAATGATAATTTTATAAATATTGATGTCATACGATTTCCTAACATAACAACACCTCCTTAGAATATTTTTTTGTATCTGCTATTTTAACCGCGTCATATGTTACTTTTCAATACCTATAACTGGCTATTTTATATATTAATACATCTCATATTAAAATAACGGAAAATTTGATTTGCGTTCTGTGATTGCAGTCACATATATCAGATCAGTTTGATAGAGATCGACTATTGGGTAACTTGCATTCCAGAATATTGAGTTACGGACTCAATTACGAATTTTTGATAAGCCTCTCATCTATGAGAAAAAAGCAATATTAAGCTACGTCTAAGAACCATAAAGTAGTATTCAAGCCTGCCTGGAGATTCATCTTTTAAGGTGATAAAGTTGTTTTTATTGATTTGTAGATTTGACTGAAAAAAATAGAACCGACAAGATAATCAATATAATTATAAGAGCCAGAATTCTTGATAATTTCATATAAGAATAAGGTGAATTTATTCTCAAACGGCTATCGGGTTATTTTGATATCCTGTTTTGCATCGCTACGATGCTTTCTTAATAAGATAAAATCTATGACACCTTTTAAATATCCAATACCGTAGCTGCAATGCATTATTGTAAACACGGCTGGTAAAAATAATAAATACTTTATGCCTTTATTCAGAGTGATAATAAGAGAAAAGAAAATGTTTGTGAATAAATAGGACAAAAAAATTAAAATGAACACAACAAAAAAATACTTTGTCATTAGAGATAGTATTCCCGAAATAATTAAACTTGTAATAAAAAGAGAAGGTATCAATTGTCTCCAGGTAAGTACGGAGCCCACTTTCTTAACAACCAGTGGTTTGAAATAGCCGTACTGAAAAAGCATTCTTGATAGTTTTGAAAGTGTGTCCCTTGCATAATAATAAGAAATAATATCGGGAACTAATAAAATTTCCCCTCCGTTCTTTGTTAACCTCATGTTAAATTCATCATCCTGATTTCTAACCAAATCTTCGTCAAAAAGGCCGATTCTTTCAAATACATCCTTTCTATAGCACCCAAAAGGTACTGTATCCACTAATTTAGGCTCTTTTGATCCTACCCTGTAATAGGCATTTCCCACTCCAAAAGGATGAGAGAGCGCCAATGCAATCGATTGTGCAACAACAGTATCTGCCCCGGGCAGTGTGACCAAGATGCCTCCCACATTGTCCACATTGTATTTCTTTAAATATTGAACGCATTTCGAAATATAATCTTTTGAATAAATATTGTGAGCATCCATTCTAATTATTATTTGCCCCGCGGCATTCTTAATTCCTATGTTCAAGGCTGTAGGCACTATTTGCCCGGGATTTTCCAATACTCTTATGAAAGTATGACTTTCAGCATACCCATTAATAATTTCTCTTGTTTTATCTTCACTCATCCCATCTATGATCAATATTTCAAGTTGATCTTTCGGAAAATCATTCGCAAGGACCGATTCAAGACACTTGCCAAAAAACTTCGCCTCGTTTCGACATGGAATAATAATTGAGACAAGAGGAGATTCCATATTTGTTCTAAGCATTGATCCTCCTCAATAGCTTCATGTAATTCTCTTTCATTATGGGCCGTTCATCTAACCTAATTACTAAAGCTGTCTTACCTTGCGGAGTTTTTGGTATCTCCGATACTTCAATTATCTCTAAATCAAAACTTCCAATTTTCTCTATAATATCGTCACGGATTGCCAATGCATGTGATAACTGATAATCATCTCCGGGACGTATAAGAAGAAACGCATGTCCTGGTTTATCCTGAACAATCTGGGCAGAGTGGATTGCAGGGCTTCTCTTCATTGCGGTTGAGAGCCTCCCGATCTTTCTACCGTCAGATGTGATCAGGTAATCGTCAGTACGTCCTATGAGATTAGTGATAACATGGTTCGGATTCCTACACGGACAATGACGATCTTCATACCGTGCTGCATAGTCACCTGTGCGGTATCGAATTAACGGCATTGCATCATTAAGAAGACTCGTAGCAACGATTTCCCCGGTTTCACCGATGTTGCAGGGTGAGCCGTCTTCACGTAAAATCTCGATTATTCCTACGAAAGGTATTATATGCATATGGCCATGTGTACATTCCATAGCCATAGCTACGCCCTCGCACTGTCCGTAATGATCGAAGCATTTGCATTGAAAGTAGTTTTCAATGCTTTGACGCATTCCGGGTAAAAGTGTGTCTCCACTCACGATTACCGCTTTCAGCAGATAAGGTTCTAACCCCCTTTCCAGCGCATTTTCCGCCAGTGCGGCAATAGCAGATCCGTATCCAGTTAGCCACTGGCTGTTATATTTTTTCAATGCTCCTATATAATCGGGCGATGTTTTCCTGGAAATATGATAACTTGACAAATACAGCTGCTGCCAACTTCTGTTAAAACGCCAGTATGGAGGTCTCCCTATGTCACCTCGTACTATGGGACGACCTCCCATCATCGCACGGGGTATTTCTTGTGCGACACCGGCAACATTTCTGACCATTAGTTCTATAATAGCCCACCATTGTTGTACCATTGACATCGGCCAGTAGATCTTCAGCGATGTGCCTGTTGTTCCGCTTGTTTTTTCTGCCCATAACGATTTAGGGCTGAGGCCGTTTACAAGAAATGCATTTTCGTTTTTTCTCAATAACTGTTTCCCCAATGTTGGAAGTATATGAAGATCAGCTTCTGTATGGATTGACTTCCAGTCCCTGTCTTTCCAGTGATCACGATAATAGGGGACATGTTTACCGGCTGTCTCAATAATATGCCGGAGTCTCTGTTCCTTCCAGTCCTTTATATAATCGGGAGACCATTCCTTCCATCCCATTAACCATTGCTTCCACTCTTTATATACCGGACCATAGTATTTCTTTGCCAGATATGTCGCATATAAGCTGAGAGCGGCTTCCTGCAAGCGGTTAGGCAAACGCCAATACAATTCCATTTTCCAGTTATGCATCATTTTAAAATTGAATCTATCTGTAAATGCTGTTATTACAAATATCTTTAAAACTGATTAACTTCGCTTCCGAATTTTTTAACAATTGCCTGAAGTAATCACTCGAAAGAGCTTGAAGTTCAACTTCTCTTTCACTTATGTATTCACCCAATAATAAATTATTTGCATCGAGGTAGCCAGGATGGACACCGATTTCAATAATTCCGTGCGGCAAATTATGGAAAATATCTTGCAGCTTCCGCAAGGCCGCCTCATAATCAAGACCGAACTTTATCAATGAATCATATTTGTCAGCCGTATAGAACCCGTCCGATTCCCATTTCATTTTTTGAAAAGCTAAATAAAAAGAAATCAAAGTTTTTCTTGGACTTAGTAAACGGCTATAGTCAAATTTCCTCTGGATGTAAGTGCGGACTGCGGAAATTCTATATTTCCTCGCCACCCTTTTCATGATCTCAATAAAAAAGGGGTACTTTAACAGTGATTCGTGAGAATCGATATGGTCTGGAGTTATGCCAATATCCAAGAGATGCCTGACTTGTGCATTAAACTCAATTTCCACTTCCTTTTTTGAAATCTCTCTTCTCCTTGTTTTTTTGAGTAATTGAGGCAGACCAAAAAATATTCCATTGTTGTCGAGCAATGCAGGTATTTTATTTGGATCTGTTATAGGCCGTCCAACAGTCAGATTGAAATGCACCCCTATGCCTATTTTGTCTTTAAGCTGTTTGATACTTTTGTAGACGGGCATGTTAGACATGACAGACGTGCTGGTTAGCATTCCGGCATCGGCAAGCTCAAAAATGGCTTTATTGACTCCTTCGGTAATCCCGAAATCATCCGCATTGATTATTACGCAGGAACGGGAAGCTTTATGTTGCGACATTTGACCATGCATTTTATAACTCAGATTAAAGCATTATATAAATTAATCAGTTTCTTCTCTTCGAAATCCCAATTATACTTTTCGAAGACTAATCTTTTGCCATTATTTCCCATTTCAATCGCTTTCTCAGGATTTCCGAGCAAAGCCTCAATCACCGTGACATACTCCCCGATATTATCAGGCTCGACGGCAAAGGCGCAGTTTTCACCAGAAATAAATTGTCGCGATGGCGGCAGGTCGGATAAAACCATTGGTACCCCGCAGCCCATGAACTCAAACATCTTGAGCGGGATATTCTTCATGAATTTCTTGTAAGGAGGCAGGGGAATGATGCCTATTTTTACTTTGTTCAGATATTCAAAAACATTTAGATAATCCGTATAGGGTAAAAATACAAAATTAGATTTTATGTCCCTCCTTTCTATTTCTTGTTGCGCCCATATCAAGGTAGACTGATCATTCGTAACGATACCCCATATACTTCTAATATTTTCAGAATTCAGCTTCTCGGCTATATTCATCATAGTTTCAAAATGATATTTTGGCAGGGAGCCATGATAAAAAAGATCATAGGGTCGATCGTTCCAGGGGATACCATTTATATTTTTAAAAAAATCCAATGTGGGGAAATTGAAAATAGTAATATTGTTCTCATGCTTGAATCCATTTGCAATATAGTTGTCATTGGGGACAATAGCATCAAAAAATTTAATTGCTGTATGTTCCAGGAAACAAACAAGGATTGAGACGATTTTTCTCAGGGGCCTTGGCAGATAGGATTTAATTAGCATATATTCGGGATATGCTTCATGTATATCATAGATAATTCTCGATTTAGTTATCATTTTGAGCAATATGGCCCAGGGTATGAAATCCAGATCATGAAAATGATAAATATCTGCATTTTCTCTCAATGCTTTTATGAAGATATGATAGTTTGTAATGAAAAAACGGGCTAATCTGCGCTTGGCAGATTTAGAGCCGATCAGTCTTATTCCCTGAACTACCTTATCCTCATCGTACAACCCCATAATGATCGTTTCATAACCTGCTTTAACGAGGGATCTCCCTTGTTTATAAAAAGACCGGGGGTCAAGTGATTCGACTTTATGAATAATACAGACCTTTTTCCCCATAGCATATCACAATTATTTGGATGTTCCCCTTTTTAGTAATTCCGTCGCTTTTATAATAAACCCGTTAGAGCCCACATTATTAATCTGTTTGGCCGGGACACCAGCTATTGAGATCCCGGGTTCTTTAAATGATTTATTAACAACTGAATTTGCACCAATTGCAATATTATTAGCAACTTCAATTCCTCCAAATATTTTTGACCCTGGCCCAATATATACATTATTTCCTATTACAGGAGCTTCATCCGGTTCACCTAAATTCTCACCAATATTAACACCTGCATGTATTCTACAATTTTCCCCTATTTTTGCTTTATTAGATATTATTATTGTCCCAACATGGACTATATTAAGTCCCGGGCCACAAACATTAATCGGGATACTAAAGCCTAATCTTATACTCAGGAAATGCAATCTTAACCCATGCAACAGCAATATTGGTTTGTATACTAATGACTTTCTGCAATTGACGTAATATTCAACTTTTCTCAGCAATATCTGGTATTTCCAAATTTCATCACCAAATCTTCTCGGTCGAAATCGTTTTATTCCTAACGCTATTTTGTCGGCCGTTAAATAATAGAGCAAATCTTTCTTTGAACGTATCAAATCAAAACTTCCTCCAACTTCTATAACTCTTGCGTTTTGAATCATTTATGAAATATTCTGCACGCAAGCTATTGTCCTACCTTCTTAAGGTTTCCAGCAAGTTTAAAAGTTGGAGCACATTTTTCTTAACATCAAACTTGTTGTGTATTAACTCTTTTGCATTTCTCATGCAAGTCTCTCTTAAGTTCTTATCTTCTATCATTCTCACTATTGCTTCGGTAAGTTTCTCGGCATTCTTCGCCGGGACAGATAGTCCTGTTATCCCATTCTGTAAGACTTCGGGAATGCCTCCAACATCAGTAGCTACAATCGGAAGCCCTATGGCCATGGCCTCCATAACAACATTCGGAAGTCCTTCCGCCCATGTGGGGAGAACCAATAGCTCTGCTATTTTCATATAATATGCAACTTCTTTGTACGGGATAATGCCCTTAAAATGAACTCTGTCCGATACGCTTTCCACAAATTTTTTGATAAGGGTTTCTTTTTCTATTTCCTCACCTATCATTAACAAATGAATATCGGGATATTCTGAGGCAATAATATTAAAAGCTTCAGCAAGTTCATAAATTCCTTTATCGTATATAAGCCTGCCGACGAACAAAATATATCTTTTTTGAGGGTTTAATTTTAAGTCCCTCATTAACGAATCTTTAGGCGCTAAATTTTGAAAATTAGAAATATCTATCCCCCTGTAAAACGCTTGCACATTGACTGCCTTATTGCTGAATCTATTTATTTTATTCTCCAAGTCTTTACTTGTCGTTAATACGAGATGACTCTCCTCAAGACATTTGTTTGTGAGGTAATGATTCATAAAGTTATATTTTGCAAAGTCATTGATATCAGTCCCAATGCACCATGTGACGGATATTAACTTAAACATCTTGGCTAACCTTCCAGCTGCAATGCCATCCGGCAGTAAGTTATGTCCCAAGACAATATCAAATTTCCTTTTCTTAATCAGATTCTTAATAAAATTGACCAGGGAATACTGCCATAGAATGCCGTTAATCCCTGAAAAGGATACTCCCCGTAAAGTCAATACAAATGGTCGAATGATCTCTAATCCGTCTCGTTTTGACGTCATGGGGTCCACATACCATCTCGCCCATCTTTTTCTCAGCCTGGCAAATAGTTTTGGGATGTAAGGCCTTGGCGTAACAACTACCAAATCATCTACCTTTGATGACAGTTCCTTTAACAGGTTAGCAAAGAATATGGCTGAAGTAGGATGGCGTTTACATGGAAACATGTATGAAATAACTAATATTTTCATTTTTCGGTTATTTTTCATCATTCACGCATCTTTAAAACTTTTGCCGGCACTCCGCCTGCGATCGCGTATGGAGGAACATCTTTTGTTACAACAGCGCCGGCACCGATAATAGCATTGCGTCCTACACGTACCCCCGGCAGAACAATAACTCGATAACCAATCCATACGTTATCCTCTACAATAACAGGCTCTTTTACCCACCCCACAAAGGTCTCTTTTGTATATCTATGGTTTTCTGAAACTATGATAACATCAGGCGCCATCATAACGTTTTTGCCTATTATCGTACCTGAACCAATACGGCAGTTCTCCCCGATGCCCGAGTTATCACCGATTTCCAGATTGTATCCGAAGCGCGCACGGTTTTGTACATTCACATTCCTACCGCATTTCTTGATAATGCCTTTAGCTACAAAGTATCTCACCCATTTTGCCCACCTAAAAAAAATAGGATCGGAATTAGGTAACCATCGGGGGCCCAAATTATAGAGGAAATAACAGAGATAGGACAGGAATTTTCTCATATATATGAATTAATATCAGGCGTGTATTTTTTTCTTATACTATCATTACTGACCGGTTAAAAAAGAAGACCCTGTATAGGGTTTGCCAACTTCTATTATCCAACAATCGAGTGTAATAGACCATATCTCTTTTACTTTTTACCGGCCACGAATGTCATACTATCTATAATTGCCTTATTCTTATCTATTTCCATTTCAATAATATTTCGATGCATTACTATCATCATCCAGAGCAACCAAAATGATTTTTTCCATAAATAAGACCCAAAAAAACTTGACACCAGCACTGCCCAAAAGGCCGCTTTGAGCATGATTTGTGTATTCTGATAAATCTTAGGACATCGTCTTTTTATTATTTTATAATGTCTCCATACTCCAAATATAGCTAAAATAAAACCTATGATACCGAGTTCACCGAGAATGCCCATATAAGTATTATGAGGATCTCGAAAACGATATATAGTAGCGGTAGCATAATCTGCAAATTCATTGAAAGCAAGCGGGAAATTATTAAGACCGGCCCCGAGCAGCCAGTATTTTTTCACGACCATTAACCCTGCATACCATATACTGGTCCTTCCACTTCCACCAGTTTCTATGCTCGTTTCCCATCGCTCTATAAAAAAGTCAGGGATGAATGGCAAAAGAATGATTCCAACTATAATTACTATGGTCACGAAAGAAAGTTTCTTCTTTATAGAAAGAAAATACACGATAAAGATAGCTACTACTCCTAACATAGATCCTCTTGAACCAGTAAGGATAATGGCCAAAAGCATTAGTGCAAGCACAATCGCAATAAATATTTTTATTATCTTCTTGTTTTGGTTAAACATCATTTCGGCACAAACAGAGATCGGAATTAAGAGTGAAAATCCTAACAAATTTGGGTTTACGGATGCTTCGCCAAATTTTAACGAGGCTCTTTGTGCCACTTTAAAGACACCACTTTGGTAATTATAGATTGTCGCTATTGCCGCCAGGAGACCGCCTGCAATGATAAGCGTCTTCATAGCGTTAAACTCATTCTTTTCAATCTCATAAGAGGCGACAACAAGATACAATACCAACATGCCTATTGCAGTTGAGAACCTATTTTGTGCAATTACTGGATCAATTGCCCAAACGATAGATACTAAGCCAAACATAGTAAACAGCACCCAATATAATACAGCATGGTCTGGCCGTTTTAGTTTTCTCTCAAAAGAGCCTTTTAGGACTAACACTATAATCGTGAGAATTCCAAGAATTTTAATAAATTGTTGACCTTCAGGACCACCTGTAACTGATAAAAGTGAATCGAGAGGTAAAAGCAAAACATATAATCCTAAAAGAAAAATAAAAGGTTTTTTAATACATAAATAAATTAAAAAAGGAGCAAATAAAGCTCCAAGATAAAGCCATTTTTTTTCAACTATAGCATATGCTGTGATCATAGCAATAAATATCGCAAGTACAATCCATATACTATATTTGTGAAATGTCATCCTTTCTTTTGCTGCGTTAGTTATAGCGTTCATTTTAAAGTCTGTCTATTTTGCCACTGTAACATTAATTTTATATAATGCCAAAACCAGCGAGCGGTTGGCAGTATAGGAGCAAGTTTTATAAGTAAACTAACTCTAAAAAGCCCTTTAGAATAAGGGTACCCGATGTCAAAAAATCGATCGAATATCTCCTGGGCTTCTTTTGCTCTCCCCAACTTTGCAAGAATTTCCACAATTTCTATCGCAAGTACAGCTAATAATCTCTTTTTAAGATGTTTTTTGGATTGCGGGCAAGAAGCAATTAAATCTTCTGGATGCAAAATATAGGGTGGAATTTCAAAATACCTATTTTGAGAATTACTGCACAAATCTGATGCCTCTGTATGATAGATTCCGTGAGGCTCAGAAATAATGCCAATCCTTTCATTGAATAGGAGCTTTAGAAATAAGTACTTATCTTCTCCCATGAGACATTTATAACGATCAAAAAAGCCGCTCCACTTTTTAGCTATATCAGTTTTTATAATTGCCGTACAAGTCCATATTAAGTTTATTATTTGTTGTATCAGTTTTATGGCAGTTTTAGAATTAATTTCATATACTCCATTTTTTAACTCTCCATATAAATCGGTATTCTTCTCCATACTTGGAGACCTGTAGTATCCCGTCCATACTGCACTAATCTTTGCTTTATCATCTTCAAGTAGTAAAAGTCCTGTCTCAAGAAAAGAAGGCAACCATTCATCATCTGCATCCAAAAAGGATACATATTTCCCTTTGGCCATAGCTAAGCCTGTATTGCGGGCCGCACCCGGCCCTCTATTTTCCTGTCTTATAAGTATGATTCCGGGATCATTCAGCTTCAGCACATTTTCCGGTCCATCATCTGTTGAACCGTCATCAATAACGATTATTTCAAAAGGCTGATATGTCTGCGCAAGGACAGAGGTCAAAGCCCTTTCGACATACTTCCCTTTATTGTAAAGCGGGATTACAACAGAGACCGTTGGTTCGGTTGAACTGCTACCGAGCATGTCTGCCTCTCGAAGGATAAACAATGTCAGCAATAGATTTTGCGGATCGCCAAATCCAACGAATAGACGGTAGCGCCGGAGCAAGATGGGCAAGTAATCGAGCCTTCATAACAACCTTTGTATTGACCTTACCATTAGTGCAGAAACGATTGAGCAGATCCATTGCCATCTTCTTCCGTCCTAATTTACTGTATATCATGGCGGTCTTCAATGCTTTGTGTGATAAATATTCACACAGGATATCTTTCTTGTCTGCCGGACACGATGCTATGAGATCGCACGGATCAATAAGAAAGGGTACCAGATCCGGTACCCCTTTGTACCCGCAGCCATATAGATCTGACGCTTCCATGTGATAAATACCGCAAGGCTCGGAAATTATACATATCTTTTCATTGAAAAGAAGCTTTATAAAAAAATATGTATCTTCTCCTATGACGCATTTGAATCTGTCAAAATATCCACCTAATTTATTTGCGATATCAGTCCTCATAATCGTAAAACACATATGATTAAAAACTTCTATGTCGATTACCGTTTGGATATCACTCTGAGGTGTAATATCATATACTCCATTGAGATGCTCAAATCCTTCGCTGCTCTTTTTCATCTTTGGATATTGATAATAACCCATGGAGACAACTGTGACATTCTCTTTGTTATATTCAAGACAGGAAACTCCTGTTTCTAAAAATAATGGATACCATTCGTCATCAGCATCCAGAAAGGCGATATATTTACCTCTGGCTATGGCTAAACCAGCGTTCCGCGCGGCACCGGGCCCTCTATTCTCCTGCCTTACTAAAGTAATCATAGGGTTGTTTAATGCAATTACTTTTTCAGGGCCGTTATCGGTGGAACCGTCATCAATCACAATGATTTCGAGGGGAGGGTAGGTTTGTGCAAGGACAGAAGACAGGGCTCTCTCGATGTACTTTTCTTTATTATAAAGCGGTATAATAACCGAGACCGCAGCGTCAACAGGACTGTCGATTCTTTCATTCATGGCAATTTATTTAAGAATTAACGGCAAACTTCTTCAAACAGGACCTTTAAGTATGCATGTCCGAATTCCAAATCCGGTTCAAGGTAATTGCCCTCTGCCCACTCGTTCCAGGATTTGATAAATACAATGCGATACTCTTTTGGCTTATCAGCCACCATCTTGATCTGCTCCCGCACATGAATCCTGAAAAGTTCAGGAGTCGATTCATGCAGGACGAGGCCGTTTTTATTGCTTCGAGGTGTATTGTCCCAGTTTGGGAGGATACAGGGGTAATTTCTCACTCCATTAGGGTTGTATGAATTAAGAAAGGGTATCACTTCCTCATACCGGTATATCGTGGGAAGCTTCCGAACCCTTTTGTTCCACCAGGATCTCAGATGTCGGATAGGATGACGCCATGAAGACCAGCCTTCGGGAGGAGATATTCGCATTTTCAGTGAGGCATCGAATCCATGATCCTGCGGTATCCATATGCCATGTTTGCTCAGTTCACTTGCTTCTCCAACAAGATACAAGCCTTTCAACCCTTCTTTATGTGAGAGTTCCCTCCAGAGATCTATGACCCTTTTGCAATCCGGAATCTCACCAGGTCTGTATACAACAAAAAGCGGTTTGCCGTCGACGGTAATATATCTCTCATCCGAGAAAGCCTTGAGTAAATAATAAAAATGGGCGATATGATCATCCATGCCGGGATATGTTTGTTTGATTAACATACGGTCAGGGGCGCCATGCCATATGCCGGTCCAGGACTGATTTGCCCATCCGAGGCAGAAGGGGAAGTCCGGCTCTTTTGTACTCAGCATTTCATCTACCTGTCTTTCAAGTATCCTTCTTCCACCGAACCAGTAATGCCAGTAACAGAATGCCTCGATTCCGTAGGCCTTTGCCAGGTCGGCCTGAGCCTGCCTTGTTTCAGGTACCCTGAGATCATAAAAACCAAGATCAGCGGGAATGCGAGGCTGATAATGGCCCCGGAACAACGGTTTTGCCCGTGCTACGTTTGTCCATTCGGTAAAGCCTTTTCCCCACCATTCATCATTTTCCGGAATGGGATAGTATTGTGGAAGATAAAAGGCGATTAACCTGACCTTTGGTTGTCTATTGCCTGTTACTTGTGAACTCTGCATCAACTGTTTATGCTTTTCTGCTTCGCACTGTACGTCCAAGAATTTGTCTCCTTATGTCGAGCAGTTTTGTCCCCCATTTTGACCGTAGCAGCAAGCCTCTGAAGAGTAATATTAAATGACCGAAAGGACTGACGTCCCGGAAAAGGTATTTCATTTGTTTTTTTTTGATATTTAGATTATGAACTACTTCTTTGTTTAAGCGATGCTTTCGAATTTGTTTATCAATTGCCATGATATAACTATTTCTCATTTTTTGTTTGTTAGAGCACCTTGAATCTCTTCTTACGCGATAATATGCGAGGACCCTATCGACAAAAACTACCTTGGGGTCCAAGGCAAACACGTTCATCCAGCATTCCCAGTCCTCATTAGCCGGTAAACTTTCGTCGAAAGCTATTCCGCATTCCTTGAAAAAAGCCGCGTCGAAGATGAAGCAGTTCGACGGGATGCTCACCTCCGTTTCCCATTTCAGCATAACGTCATCGAATGGCTTTTCATTCTGCAATATGGGACTTGTACGTCTATATGTCACTGTGATGTCGTCTATGTCGCAGCGAACATAGTCGCAGTAACTTAATGCTTTATCAGGGATGTTCTGAAGTTGTCTTACCTGAATACTTATCTTGTCAGGGTCCAAAAGATCATCGGCATCGAGGAATTGCAGGTATTTCCCTGATGCGCACCTGATCCCCGTGTTCCTGGCACTCCCAGTCCCTTTGTTTTCCTGGCGCACATAAGTGATTCTGCCTTTGTATTTTTTTTTCAGCAGTTGTTCTGTATGATCGGTGGACCCATCGTCAACAACTATTATTTCCCGGTTATCGTATGTTTGATTCAATGAGCAGTCAATCGCCTCGCATACTACCGGGCCATTATTATAGGTTGGTATGATTATACTTACCAGTGGTGATTCTTGCATTATTATTTAAATGACCTTAGAGTTCATTAATGTTTTTATCATGCTCGAAGACAATTACGTAGACTGATCATGCTTTAAATTCGAAGCATTATTGTTTAATATTTTCTTGAAGATACTTTCGAACTTTTTCACCTCAGTTTTTATGTTAAAGTCTTTTGCGATCTTTCTTCTGCCTTCTTCACCCATTGTTTTCCTTAAATCCGGATTAGAAAAGAGCTTAACAATGGCATCTGCAATGGCATCAGGATTCATAGGGGGAACCAAAATTCCGTTGATCCCGTCGTCCACGAGTTCTTCTATTCCGCAAATATTTGATGTTATAACCGGCACTTTCATCGACATTGATTCTTTGATAGCATTAGCTAAAATATCCCTCCTTCCATCAGAACCTATCAGGCAGGGTAATACAAATACGGTAGAACGATCTAAATATTGTTTAATTTCATCCTGTGTTAAATAATCAACAAAATGAATGTTAGGTATATGCAGTTCATTAATAAGTTGTTCATATTTTCTCTTTTCTTGTCCTTCACCAATGATGGTACACGTATAATCAACCCCACGCTTCTGCAATATATGGCATGCTTCCAGAAGATACATGATACCTTTTTGTTCATCCAGTCTGCATACAGCAATGATGGATCCCGGAGATGCCGTCTCTCTGTCAGGTGTGAAAATATCGATATTGGTGGCACCGTGAATAATTTCAATATTTCCATTAATATTTAATAATTTATTTAAATAGTTCTTATTGTAAGAAGAAATAGTAATTATTTGAGAAGCCTCTTGAATAATATTTAATCTTTTTTGAGCTTCATATTGGTTATTTTTTAGATAAATATCATGAGCTCTGAATGACAATGTATACGGTATATTCAGTGATTTTGCTAATAGATATATTTTGTCTAATATTTGAGACGTTGAAAAAGGAGCATGTAGAACATCTATCTGATCATAGAAAAATGGTCTTATATCAAGATAGGCTTCGGTGCCATCCCCCAGATTGGGATAGACTTGCAGCATATAAAAGAGCGCTCTAAGGGTGACTACAGGACGTCTTATAAAATCATAAAGGACTGTATAAGTGAGATGAACCAATTTCTGTTTTCTGTTCCTGTAATTGCGAACTCTGAGAAATGTTTTTTCAAGTAATCCATTTTTTGTCAGAATAGGCCTGATTATATGATGTATATGATGGGCAACCCAGAAATCGTTAGGGTCAGGTAAAATATATACATCGTGCCCCCTTTTCTTTAATTCTATTATTTCATTGAGGATGAATGTTATTAACCTGTCGCAAACATATAATATTCTCATCGGATTCGGTTCAGATCAGTAATTTTCTTTTAGCGGATGTCATGACTGAGCGGTTCTATTATTCTTTTCTTAACACCGCGTATTAACCGATGAGCGCTCCTGTACAAGATATTATTGTCAAATATATATTTAAAGGGAGGTTCACAATAATGAAATTTCTTATAGACAACATAATATGCATAAGGACGCTTTATCCGGGATTGAAGTCTGCCACAACGGCCATAATTTTGCCTGCAAAGGGAAAGCATGCCTTTTTCTCTGACGATAGCTTCTTTTTCAGGGACCACATTGCACATAACATCCAGCAAATACAGACTATCTTCACACCAATCGCTGATTTTTGCCGCAGTACCGATATTATCGGAATGCCTCCGAAAGCCGGCCTTGACATCCCGAACATCCACTCTTCCAAATTTGGCCGCCAGTTGAACCAGGGCCACGTTATCCTCATAAAGCGCCTTTTTGGATCTGAACCCGTCAATTTCTTGCAATCTTTTCGTATTGTATAACGTGCTGCAAAGGTATAAGGGCACCTTATGTTCAAACCAGGCCAGAAAAAAGTCGGCAGTTGAAAGTCCTCCTGCTTTATTCGTATCTTCCCCCAGCACTTCTCCGTCTCCATTTATCACACGGGTACCTGTCAGAATAACTCCAACATTCGTGTCATAGTTTGCAGCACGCAAACAGACGTCCACAAGATCGTGATCAATCAGATCATCGTCGCAAAGCAGCAGAAAAAAATCACCTTTTGCCTGCTGCACGCAGAAATTCTCATTATTATACATCCCGATATTCTTATCCTGCCTGAAATATCTGATGCGCGGATCATTGAAACTTTTAACGACCTCTTCGGTATTATCGGTCGAGCAATTATCGGAAATAATAATCTCAATATTCCGGTATGTCTGTTTCACCGAACAATCGATAGCCTGCCTTAAATAACCATTGGCACGGTTGTATGTGGGTATCGCAATCGTTACTAATGGAACAACTTTATCGGGCATTTTTTGTAAGCCTCCGTTCCTTGTGAGATTGTTTGCGTAACGTGGTATGCAATGATAGTGTCGTGCAGTTCTTTAAGAGCCGGACATTATCTGAAAAAATTATGAAAAAAATGGACTAAAAAGAACCAAGGATTTGCTTATTGAATATAGCTGATATTGTCAAAGTAGGCATCCTGCTGCTCTAACTCGATCTCAAAGCGGTTGACCATAATACTGCTATTGTTGGTGTTCATCGTGAGGACATTTCCAAAGGCGTTCACCGTCGTTTGGGTCGGGCTGAAGGTTATCGCAATATGGTAATTATTGTTCTGACTGTACTGACTTGTAAATGAAGCATTGTCCACTTCTGTCCCATTAACTATTTTCCTTATCTTCTTGGCTCCGTACCCGTCCGTGTTCTGGATGTCATAATAATTGTTCGCATCCTGGACAAGACGTATGTATAACCACCCTCCATTGGGATATTTCTTTGTCGGGAGAAAGTCTATACTGAAACTCCCGGTGCTGAGAAAAGGAACACTATGAGAGAATTGTAATCCTATATTATCACCGGTAAGAACTCTGGCCCTCTGGCCTGCTGAATCATAGAGAAATGAACCAAACCCACCAGCGGTCCACGTATGGGTTATCGTATAATCCCCTGTGGTGTTTGTGCTGAAATTATCAAAGAAGCCGGATGTCACCGGACTGACCGTAATAGTCACGGTAGCCTGATTGGAGGTAGCTCCTTCATTGTCATTTACGGTGTAGGTGAAGGTATCGGTTCCGTCAAAGCCGTTATCAGGGGTATAGGTTACGGTTCCGTTTCCATTGGCCACTGCGGCGCCATTGGCCGGATTGCCTGTTATGGCAACCGTAGCAGGGGCAATGGTACCGTCAGAATCGGTGTCGTTGGCAATTACGTTGATATTCACAGACGTATCCTCACTCGTCGTCGCTGTGTCATTAACCGCAGTGGGAGGCTGATTTCCAGCGACACTGCCCGAACATTCGATATTGTCAAAGTAGGCATCCTGCTGCTCTAACTCGATCTCAAAGCGGTTGACCATAATACTGCTATTGTTGGTGTTCATCGTGAGGACATTTCCAAAGGCGTTCACCGTCGTTTGGGTCGGGCTG